>Ga0081455_10000151_pt1 | contig 83439 bp, 80 predicted proteins | sample TabmetS3T2R1_FD_70207 | JGI IMG/M metagenome (GOLD analysis project Ga0081455, IMG submission 70207) | Tabebuia heterophylla rhizosphere microbial communities from the University of Puerto Rico - S3T2R1 | ecosystem: Host-associated > Plants > Roots > Rhizosphere ... | reverse complement strand
TGCGACCGCTCGCCAATTTCGCCGCCACCCGCTCGAAGGTCTTGCCCGATGTGCCGACGCTCAAGGAGCTCGGCTACGACGTCGAATACTATCTCTGGGTCGGCATCTTCGCGCCGCGCGGCACGCCCGCCGAGATCGTGACGACCTTGCGCGGTGCGATCGGCAAGGCGGCGCAATCGCCCGAGTTCCAGACCGCGCTCGCCAATGCCGGCCAGGAGCTCGCCTATCTCGACGGGCCGGATTTCCAGAAGTTCTGGGACGTCGACGGGGCGCGCACCGATGAGGCGGTGATCGCGATCGGTCGGCAGGGATAGCGCTATCTCGTAGCCCGGGTTGAGCGCAGCGAAACCCGGGTTTGAGCTACGCAGAGATGTCGGATTTTCGCTTCGCTCCGGGCTACTTGCTTCCCATGATGCAATTTTCCCGTCGCCACCTTCTGCATCTTGCCGGGGGCGCTGCCGCGCTCACCGGATCGCGTAGAGCGCGGGCGCAAGCCTATCCGTCGCGGCCGATTCGCGTGATCGTCGGCTTCCCTGCGGGCGGCCCGACCGACATCACCGCGCGCGTGATGGCGCAATGGCTCTCCGAGCGGCTGGGACAGCAAATCGTCATCGAGAATCGAGCCGGCGCGGGCAGCAATATCGCGGTCGAGGCGACCATCAATGCGCCGCCGGATGGCTATACGCTGCTCATTGTCGGCGCCACCAACGCGATCAACGCAACGCTTTACGAGAAGCTCAATTTCAATTTCATCCGCGACATCGCGCCGGTTGCCGGCATCATCCGCGTGCCGCTCATCATGGCGGTGCACCCGTCCGTCCCGGTGAAGACGGTTGCCGAATTCATCGCCTATGCCAAAGCCAATCCCGGCAAGATCAACATGGGCTCGGGCGGGATCGGGACGACGCTGCACGTCTCCGGCGAGCTGTTCAAGATGATGACCGGCGTCGACATGCTGCATGTGCCCTATCGCGGTGCCGGGCCGATGCTCACGGATCTTCTTGGCGGACAGGTGCAGGTGGGTTTCGACCCGATGCCGTCCTCCATCGGCTACGTCAAAGCCGGCCAGTTGCGTCCGCTGGCGGTGACGACCGCAACGCGTTCGGAGGCGCTGCCGGAGCTCCCGACCGTCGGCGATTTCGTTGCGGGCTACGAGGCGAGCACCTGGTACGGTGTCGGCGCACCGAAGAACACGCCTGCTGAAATCATTGAGAAACTGAACAAGGAGATCAATGCGGGCCTGGCCGATCCCAAGCTCAAGGCGAGGCTCACCGACCTCGGCGGCATGATGCTGACCGGCTCGGCCGCCGAGTTCGGCGCCTTCATCGTCGAAGAAACCGAAAAGTGGGCCAAGGTGGTGAAGTTCTCCGGCGCGAAAGCGGAGTAATCGCGGAGGCGCGCGTTGATCACCGTTTCAAGAACAGCTTGATCTCTTCGAGCATGCGCTCCGTTTCGGCATCCTGCTCCAATGGGACGTGGTTTTGTCCCGGCAGTGCCACGAAGCGCGCACCGGGAATTCCGCCGGCAAGCTCGCGTCCCGCCTCGAACGGCTGCACCTGATCGTCGCGTTTGTGCATGACGAGAGTTGGCACGCTGACCTTGGGCAGCAAATCGCTCACGTCCAAATTCCGGGTGGTCTCGAAATAACGATAGGCGCATTCGGCCGTCGTGGTCTTGCGTTGCCGCTCGGCGAATTTTTGCAGCTGCTCCGGTGTGCCTCCCGGCATGAACAGCGAGGAGAACAGCTGACGAAAAACGGGCGTATCTTCGCCCCATCCGGTGCGAATCAAGGTCGCGAGCGCCTTGGCTTTTTGCAGTTCGAGCTCGTTCTTTGCCCGTCGATATGCGCCGCGCGCAAACCCGCCGTAAAGGATGAGATGACTCACGCGCTTGGGATGCCGCACCGCGAAGGCGACCGATATCGCGCATCCTTGCGACATCCCGAGCAGCGGGAAACGTTGCAGCTCCGCGGCATCGACCACCGTCTCGAGGTCGCTCACCCACGCATCGAGCGAGACGTCCTCGACGTCCCAATCGGAAAGTCCATTGCCCCTCGCATCGTAGCGCAGCAGCGTGAAGTCTCGCGCCAGCGTCACGAAAAAATGGCTGAATGCCGAGCTTTCCCAATCGTATTCGACGTGATTCATCCAGTTTGCCGTCTTCACCAGCGGAGGCCCGCTGCCGGCGCTCGCATAGGCGAGCCGTACGCCGTCGGGCGCGCGGCAGTAGTTGACCTTCAGCTTCATATCTGCGCGGTCGGCCCGTCCGGCGGCGGCGCTGAGTTCGACGGCATAAATTTCGACCGGTTTCGGAATGTTCTTCAGTGTCTGCGCACCGAGCGGCCGATAGTTGAGAGGTAGCTTGCCATCGACCTGATCATAGGCTTGACGCGAGATGCAGATGCCGCCGGTCTCCGCCGCGGCCTGCAGGCGCGCGGCGATGTTCACGCCGTCCCCGTAGATGTCGTCGTCGTCGATAATGATGTCGCCGAGATGCACGCCCATTCGCAGCAGCATTCGACGGTCATCCGCTAGGCCGCGATTGCGTCCCTCCATCTCGCGCTGGATCTCCGCCGCGCATTCGACCGCTTCGACGACGCTGTTGAACTCGACCAGGATTCCGTCGCCGATGAGCTTGACGATGCGGCCGCCGTGCCGCTCGATCGCAGGCGCGATCAATTCGGACCGGTGGGCCTGCAGCGCGGCCAGCGTGCCGGTCTCATCGGCGCTCATGAGCCGGCTATAGCCGGCCACGTCGGCAGCAAGGATCGCGGCCAATCGACGAGCCATCGCGCGCTTCCGCAGTAAATTCCCCCCGTTGTCTCTCGCCATTATACTCAAAAAACCGCTTGGTCCTAAACGCGCATCGGGTTGTGACCGGGAGCACGCGGAAGAAGGAATCAAAAATGGAACACGCCGCGTACATCCTCCTTGGGCTGCTTGGCGTCATCGCTCTCGTTGCCATCCTATGGCGGCTCGCGTCCCGTGGCCGGTCGGTTCCCTGCCCTGCATTCTTGAGCTGGATGGTCGAGTTGGACAATCCATTCACGAAAACCAATCGCGCCGCAACCATCGTCGAGCGCTTGGAGGTACGACCGGGCATGACGGTGCTGGATCTGGGCTGTGGCCCCGGTCGGCTGACCATTCCGATTGCGCGGAAGGTCGGACCGGACGGCGAAGTCGTCGCCATGGATATTCAATCCGGGATGCTGCAGCGGGTGCGCGAGAAAGCGCGCGCCGCAAATCTCACCAACATTGAATTTCTGCAAGCCGGGGCAGGGGAGGGCAAATTGGGGCGCAGTCGCTTCGATCGCGCGCTGCTGGTCACGGTGCTCGGCGAGATTCCCGATCGGGAGAAAGCGCTACGAGAGATTTTCGACGCCCTGAAGCCCGGTGGCCTACTGTCGGTGACCGAAGTGATCTTCGATCCGCATTTCCAATCGCGCCAAACGGTTGCGCGGCTCGCGCGTTCGGCCGGATTCCGGGAAAAAGCCCTTCACGGCAATCGCATTGCATTTACGGCGATGGTCGAGAAGCCAACCTGACATGACGTTACGCATGCCCATCATGGCCGGACTTGTTCCGGCCATGAACGTTTTCGAGCGAGATAAAATGTGGATGCCCGGCACAAGGCCGGGCATCACGAGTTACGACTTGTCGGGGCGACAGAGGTCGCTGAGTAGTTTCAGCGGATGGTGCCGAACCACCCCGTGGCGTGACGCTCGGCGGCCGGCAGGACCACGACCTTGGTGCCGACCTTGACGCGGTCATAGAGGTCCATCACGTCCTCATTCGCCATGCGGATGCATCCCGCCGTCGCGCGGCTGCCGATGGTCGACGGCGCGTTGGTGCCGTGGATCCGGTAGAAGGTGCCGCTGAGATACATGGCGCGCGCGCCGAGCGGGTTGGTCACGCCGCCCGCCATGAAGCGCGGTAGATAGGGTGAGCGCGCAATCATCTCGGGCGGCGGAGTCCAATCCGGCCATTCGGCCTTGCGCTCGACGGTCTTCACGCCGGACCACGTGAAGCCCTCGCGGCCGACGCCGATCCCGTAGCGGATCGCCTTGCCGCCACCGAGGATGTAGTAGAGGTAGGTGTTCTGGGTATCGACAACGATCGTGCCCGGCGCCTCGTCGCTCGGGTAACTGACCGTTACCCGCCGCAGATCGGCGCGCACCTGATTTCCGTTGTCGGTCGCACTGTAACCGAGCCCAAGCCAGGCAAACGGATTGGCGGATGCTTCGGTAGCGAAGGCGGTCGCGGCAATAGCAACGGCCGCGGCAGTCGCAATACGGCACAGCGTGTTCATGATTAGCCCCCTATCCCCTTCTGCTGGTTAGTCGCCCGAAGGGACGCGGGGGTTCAAAAGCTGGCCAAAAAATTGTACGGGGGCCAATATTGGCCGTTTTTCAACGAGGTAGCCTGGAGGAGCGAAGCGACATCCGGGCTCTGCCCTCGCCTCCCCGGATTTCGCTGGGCTCAATCCGGGCTACGTTAACGGGCCGCGCTCCATAGCGGCTGCAAGCTCGTCGAGACGGCGGGCCAATTGGTTAAGCTCCCACTCGCGAGCCAGCGCGGCGGCTTTACGCCAGGTCGGCTTCTGGTCGGGCAAGCGCGGCAGGCGCGCCTTGCGGTCCATGGTGGCGATCGATCGGAAGAGTCGCAGCCGGTGGGCGTCTCCAGAAAAGCGACCTGCCTTGAGCGCCTTCTCCAGCGTGCCATATCTCCGCAACACGTCTGCGGCTCCCGCCGCCCCAAGGCCTGCCACGCCCGGCAGCCTGTCCGATGGGTCGCCGCGCAGCGCGATAAAATCGGGCACCTGCTCGGGATCGACGCCGTAGCGCGCGCGAACCTCAGCCGGACCGATCCGCGCCACCTCGCCCGCGCGCACGGGATAAAGAATGGTCGTGCTGGGAGAGGCCAGCTGGAACGTGTCCCGGTCGCCGCTGGCGACGAGTACGGTACCGCTGCGCCGCTCCTCCGCGGCGGCCGCGGCGGCCAAGAAATCGTCGGCCTCGTAACCCGCCGCCTTGGCATTGGCGAACCCGCAGGCGGCGACGAATTGCGGCAATACCTCGAGCTGCTCCACCAACGAATCGTCGAATTTGCGGCCGCTCTGATAGGCGGGGAACTGCTCGTGCCGATACGTTGGCTCGTCCAGGCTGTCCCAACCAACGAGCACAGCCCGCGGCTCTTCGGTCCGGTAGAATTTCAGCAGAAAATTCGCGAAGCCCAAGATGGCGCCGGCGCCTTTGTCGCCGCGGCGCAGAATCGTTTTCGGCAGAGCGTGATAAGCACGATGAGCGAATGAGTCGCCATCGATCGCCAGTAATGGCCGGCGCGCCGGCGTCGCCGGCTTGCGCTTCAGCAAGCCACGCGCGCCTTTTGCTATGGGCTTGGCAGAACCTCGCCGCGCCTTCACTTCATCCCGCAGTACGACCCAGGCCGGGGCGTGATCGCTGGCGTTCTCTCTCCCGCGAACCCGGCGATCGACGCCCGCCTCGACGAGGCGCTGTGCGGCTTGCGCGCTCAGTAGCAGATGGTCGATGCGCAGCCCCGCGTCGCGCGGCCAGCGGTTTCGCATGTAGTCCCAGAACGTATACATCGGCGCATCGGGATAGCGCGTCCGGATGGCGTCGATCCAGCCCTGATCGAGAAGGCGGCGAAACAGCGCGCGGCTTTGCGGCTGCAGCAGGGCATCTTTCGCATAGGACGTGGTCGGATAGATGTCGCGGTCGGTCGGCACGACATTAAAGTCGCCCGCCAGCACCACGGGAATGCTTGCGCGATAGAGCTCCTGGGCATGCCTCGCGAGCCGTTTCATCCAAGCGAGCTTGTACGCGAATTTAGGACCGGGCTGCGGATTGCCGTTCGGCGCGTAGAGCGAGGTGACGAGCACGCCGCTCACGGCTGCCTCGATGTAGCGGCTCTCTGCGTCGGCGCCGTCGCCCGGCAGCTCGGCGCGCGTGAGAATGGGCTCGCAACCGCGAGCGAGGATTGCGACGCCGTTCCACGACTTCTGTCCGCGCCACACCGCGCCGTAGCCTGCCTTCTCGAGCGCGGCCTTGGGGAACTCCGCATCCGTGGCCTTGAGCTCCTGCAGCGCGACGACATCGGGTTTGGCGCTGCGCAACCAGTCGAGGAGGTTGGCGAGCCGCTTGTTGATGTTATTGATGTTGAACGTCGCAATTTTCACGAGGTGAAGCGTGCCTTCATGAAATTGAATCGTCGCACTAACAAGCAGAACGACAGACGCGCCGCACGCCACGCGCAATATCTGTGGCTCTTTGCCGCTATTTCGACCGCGCCTTGGGCGCGCTGGGCGCGGCGGCAGGCGCGTTCGGCGCGGGATTCACGGTTGTCTTAGAAGCGCCATCCCAGTCGCAGGCCTCCGCCAGTCGCGAACGCACGGCGGAGACTTTGCCGATATTGAACAGTGCCTCGTGCGGGGCATCGTGATGGTCGAACATGCGGACGTAAACCTTGCCGTCATCCGTGAGCGAGCGAATGAACGGGATGGGCGAGGGGGCAAGCGCGAGGTAGCAGCTCGAATGGGAACGCCACGGCGTCTCGACCGCCTGCTGTTGATCGACGCGGTAGCTGAGACGGACGTCGGTTCCGCACTTGATGAATCCCCTGATACTGACGGCGACCTCAGTCTTGCGATCCTTGCAGCGCATCAGCAAGTGCGATTTGCCGTCGCTCGACGGGAGCGCCGCCGAGACGAGCGGGCTGTCGTCGAGCGGAGATTTTTCATCGCTTACGATCCACGCCGCCTCGCTGCCAGGCCTAACCTCGCCCGGCCTGGCGGGCACGTTCGAGGACGACGTATCCAGGCGGTCGTAGCATTTTAGCCGCTCGCCATCGTCCTTGATCGCACGGCAAGCGCTGAGCGTGCCTTGGGCGTGAGCGCCGGCAGCGAAAGCAATACTGGCGGAGATGATGATCACGATGCTGCGCATGACCGTATCAGAGCCGATCGCATCTCCGTATGCAAGGCGTGTCGCAAGCCGCATGGGCGGGCGACATCCGGCTGCCGCCGCTCAGTTAACAATTTGATAATTTCGCGCTGGCAATGTGCGAGCGGCGCAGCGCCGGAAGGAAGAGCGTGGGATGCAGTTCACGATAGGTCTGCTCGTCGGAGGCATGGGCCTTGTTTTGGCCGCAAGCGCGCACGCAACGTCTTGGACGTCGGCCAAGTTTCCCGGTGAACAAAACCGAGCCGTTCAGGGATGCGCCGATGATGCGCGCAATCCCGGCGATTGGTTCTGCATATTGATCCGCTGCGATAAGCCCGGCTCGCCGCTGAGCCTATATTTCTCCGCGCCGGCGCCGGACATCCATGGCGACGTCAAACTCGTCATTGATGAACGTAGTTTCGCAGTTTCAGTGCCGGCATCGCTGAAATCGTCGCTTCCGTTGTCTACCCGTGCCGAAGCGCTTCCCTATGCTCTCATCGATGCCATGAAGGCGGGAAGCGCCATCTCGGTTCAGGGCTCGCATCTGCAGGCGCCATACAATCGAATTTCGTTGGAGAACTCTCGCAACGCCATTGAGCGAGTTGAGTGGGTCTGCGAGCGCCCTTACCCCAGCGTCAAACGATTGTGGCGGAATCTGACCCGAAGCTTGCGTCTTCCCTGATCGCCCTGCGGCGGCGCATAGCGACATTCGAATTAGTCGGGCGTGCGCATCCCGGCTTTCGCTTCGCTCAAGCTGGACTATTGCTCGCTGCAGCCATTAGGGGGTGGCGCGTCAACGTAACCCACAACTCTTCCCATTCCTCCACATCGCTGCGAGCTGATCAACGAGAGCGGCGCGAGGCACTCGGGCTGCAGCTTTTACTACTTCCGCGCCTCGCTATACGGATAGATCATGTTATCGGCCTTGTCCTCGGACGGCCACAGGATCACCTGTTTGCTGCTGGCGCGGAATTGCTCGAGGTCATTGGGCGTGACGTTCTGAAACTGAGTGAACAGCTGGCGCGATTTCGCCCACTCGCCGTCCTTGCCGAATGCGACGTCCCCGACCACGGTCTTGAAAGTGTTGCTGTGGATGGAGGCCGCGAGCTTGCCGTCATCGGTGCTCTTGGTTTCTTCCACCGCCTTGGCGATCACCTGCCCGGCTGCATAGCCGAACGGCACGAACCCGTGGCCGAGCGGATCGACGCCTTGACCCGCCGCCTTGACCCGCCGCCTTGGCCTGATAGCGCTTGAACAAATCGGCGACGCCGGGGAACTCAAACGGCGGAGCGCGAACGAAGCTTTCGCCGATGACGAGGCCGCGGCACTCGCTCTATGCGACAGCAATGCGCTACCGCTAGACCGCCGGATAAGCCCACGACAGGGTCGCGGATGTCGCCAGAGCGCCGCAAAGGGCGCGTAAACCCGCTAGGCTCAATCCGGCTGCTTTTGGCTCCCACGACGAGGATCATTTGCATGAAAAGATACACCACGGCGGCCTTGGCCGCGTTCGCCGGCGCCGCTCTTGGCGGCCTCACCGTTCAAGGTATTCATGCGCAAGCCAAGCCACCGGTAGCGTATCACATCTCCGAAATCGACGTGGCCAATGAGGACATCTTCAGCAAGCAGTGGATGGCGAAAGCGGAGGAGACGGTCAAAGCCTCGGGCGGCGTCTACCTTGTGCGCAGCACGAACATCGAACGGATCGAAGGCGCAGCGCCAAAGCGTCTGTTGATCACCAAATGGGACAACATCGACAAGCTGACGGCTTGGCGCATCTCCGAGGCGTATCTCAAGACGCTGCCGCTCCTCGATAAGGCCGCCAAATCGGTGCGCTCCTACGCGGTCGAGGGTGTGAATTAGCGCGCGCATTGAGTGTCGTGAAACCCATCAATGGCCACGCCGACGGACCCTCGGCGTCGAGACATCGAGCTGGTTCCCAAACACCGCATCCTCGGGGATAAGATCCTTGCCCAGCGGGCCGCTCGATGTCGGGGGTCCGACGACGCTCCATCCCTGATAATTCCGTCGCAACAGTCTGCAGTCCACCGCCAGCTTGCCGTTCCTGCCCACGTTGATGACCACGTAGTTGCCGGCGTTCACGTAGTGCAATTGCTTGCTGCTGCGCTTTCCCGCGACGGGCAGCATCCGGTCGAGCGCGGACGCGTTCACGTAGGTGGTCGCGCCGCGTTGTCGGACGTCGAACGTGTGTACGTGCCCGTAGACGTGCAGCAACAGATTCGGAAAGTCGCGGTCGAGATGTCTGGCGCGGTCGTGCGTGATCAAAACGCATCGCTGCAGGTCGACCCCCGACTTGCGGATGGCGGCGCGCAGCAGCGAGCGGCAGGTCTCCGCGTACCCGGCCGAACCATGGCCCAGCCGGTGCGGCAGCGAACCGCGGAAGGAATAGCCGGCGAATGCGAGCCTGCCGACCTTCACCATCTGGAGATGGACGAGGTGGGCGCGGGCGCCGAATTTCGCATCCTCCGGCATGCGATCCCAGTTGCCGTACACGTACACGATGGGGCATTTGAAGGTCGTGAGTATCTCGAAAACGTCGGCTGCTCCATGGGTGCCGATGTCGCCCGCGATCGCGATCGCGTCGTAGTCGTTTGCTTCCTGGGCGCGCAGCTTGCGCACGCAGGCCACGTTGTTGTGGATGTCCGCGATCGCCAGAATTTTCATTGCCAGTAGGTAGGAGAAGTTGAGCGTCAGCGAAACCCATCATCCCTCCACAAACGAATTCATCCCAACTCACGCTCGGATGGGCTCGCGCGCAAGCCGCCTCGATGGATCTGGCTGGTGACCCGGAATTTCGCTACGCTCAAACCGACCGACTTGCTGAGTGTTTAGAACAGGAGGACGCCATGGCCACAAGCGTCAAGCAGATGTTGGAAGCTGCCAATGCCGCCGTGCCGCGGATCACGCCGGCGCAGGCGCGCGAGATGATTGCCAAGGGCGACACTTTGGTAGTCGACGTGCGCGATGCTCCGGAAGTGGAACAAAGCGGCAAGGTTGCCGGCGCTGTTCACGTGTCGCGCGGTATGCTGGAGTTTCGTGCCGATCCCGAGTCGCCCTACCACGACAAAAATTTCGCAAAGAACAAAACAATTATCGTCTACTGTGCCTCGGGCGGCCGCTCAGCCTTGAGCGGAAAGCTGCTCAAGGACATGGGCTACGATCAGGTCTTCAACCTTGGCGCATTCAAGGATTGGGCGGAAGCCGGAGGCGCAGTCGACAAGCCCGGCAGGTGAGTGCCTCGGAGGTTCGTTAAATGACTGATCGGCTCAGCGGTATTCATGCGCTCATCACGGGCGCCGCGAGCGGCATCGGCGCCGCGTGCGCGCGACGCATCGCGCGTGAAGGGGCGCAGCTGTTGTTGGCGGACATCGATGGCAACGGCGCAAAGACGCTTGCCGACGAGCTTGGGCAGGCTTTCGTCCAGGCCGACGTGACCCGTGCCGCGGACATTGAGCGCATGCTCGATGTGGCGTACCAGCGCTGGGCGCGCCTCGACGTGTTGTTCAACAACGCAGGCGTGGCCGAAATCCGACCACTGCTCGACCTCACCGAGCAGGATTGGGATCGCACGCTGGCGGTCAATCTGCGTGCGGTCTTTTTCGTGTTGCAAGCCGCCGCCAAACGGATGCGGCATCAGACGCCGATTGTCGGTTCCGAACTGCGCGGCAAGCTGATCCAGACCGCATCGATCGCCGCCTACCGCGGCGGTCTGGCCCATATGGTGCACTACGCCGCCAGCAAAGCCGGCGTTGTCAGCATCACGCGCACCGCGGCGCAGGTGTTCGCGCCCCATCGGATCACGTCGAATTGCGTCTGCCCCGGTGCGGTCGACACGCCGATGTGGAAGAAGATCGACGCCGAGTGGAGCAAACTCGAAGGCTGGCAAACCGGCGAAGCCTGGAAGCGGCGAACCGCGCTGATCCCGCTCGGACGGCCGGAAACGGCCGAGGACGTCGCCGGCGTCGTGAGCTTCCTCGCCAGTCGCGATTCCGACTATATGACGGGTCAAGCGGTCAACATCGACGGCGGCCTCGTCATGGGCAACTGAGACCCGCGCGTAAACTGATGAGCGCAGCGAGCTCTGCGCTCTGGCGAAAACAATAGCTTCCTGTGATTGTCACGACTTTCCCACGCAGCGTCCGCGTTATCGAGCACGTGTTGATACCGTTGAACAACGGTACCAAGCTGGCAGCCCGCATCTGGTTGCCGGACGATGCCGAACAGAACCCGGTTCCTGCAATCCTCGAGTATCTGCCATACCGCAAGCGCGACGGCACTTACGAGCGGGACGCGCTGACCCATCCGTATCTGGCCGGCCATGGCTACGCGGGCGTTCGCGTCGACATTCGAGGCAGCGGCGAGTCGGAGGGCTTGCTGTTCGATGAGTACACAAAGCAAGAGCACGACGACGGCTTGGAGGTGATCGCGTGGTTGGCCGCGCAACCGTGGTGCAGCGGCGTCGTCGGGATGATGGGAATCTCCTGGGGCGGGTTCAATGGACTTCAGATTGCAGCGCGGCGCCCTCCGGCGCTCAAGGCGATCGTGACCATCTGCTCGACTGATGATCGGTACGCGGACGACGCGCACTACATGGGCGGCACGCTTCTGACCGCCGGGCTCGAGTGGGGCTTCTACTTTTTCGGCGTCGTGTGTCTTCCGCCCGATCCGATGCTGGTCGTTGACAGGTGGCGGGCGATGTGGTTGGAGCGCCTGGAGAACGTCCCGCTGTTCTTCGAAGTCTGGCTGCGGCACCAACGACGCGATGCGTATTGGAAGCATGGATCGGTCTGCGAGGATTACGCGGCGATCCAGTGCCCCGTGTACGCGGTCGGTGGCTGGAGCGATGGTTACACGAATGCAATTCCGCGCCTGCTCGAGCGGCTGACGGTCCCGCGCAAGGGCCTCATCGGACCGTGGGCACACGCTTATCCGCACTTTGCACGTCCTGGTCCGCAGATCGGCTTCCTGCAGGAGATGCTGCGTTGGTGGGATCATTGGCTCAAGGGCATCAATACCGGCGTGATCGATGAGCCGATCCTGCGCGCTTGGATGACGGACAGCGTCAAACCTGCGTCCCACTACGAGGCGTTGCCGGGCCGGTGGGTTGCCGAACCGTCATGGCCGTCACCGCGAATAACTTCCCAGCGCCTGTTCTTGACCCATGCGGGGCTGCGAAACGAACCGGCACCTTTGACGGCGCGTGCGGTGTGCTCGCCGCAGACCGTCGGCAAGTGTGCCGGCGACTGGGTTCCCTTCGGTCGCGGGCATGACCAGGCGCCCGATCAGCGGGAGGACGACATGCGCTCGCTGATTTTCGAGACGCCGCCGCTCGAAATGCCGATCGAGATCCTCGGCGCGGCGATCGTCACGCTCGATGTCGCGTCCGACAAGCCGATGGCGAACCTGGCGGTGCGGTTATGCGATGTGCACCCGTCAGGTGAATCGCTGCGCGTCAGCTATGGCGTCCTCAATCTCGCGCATCGCGATGGACACGAAAGACCTGCGCTGCTCGCGGTAGGGCAGCGCTACCGGGTGCGTATCCAACTCAACGATGCAGCCTCGGTGTTCCCGGCCGGCCACAGGATCAGGCTCGCGCTATCCACGGCTTACTGGCCGATGATCTGGCCTAGCCCCGAGCAGGCGACGCTCTTGATTTTGGGTGGTGCGCTCGATCTGCCGGTACGCGCGCCTCAGGCTACCGATGCGCTGCTGTCACCGCTGCCCGGCCCGGAATCGGCGCCGCCTGAGAAGCCGACGATAAGCCGTCGCGGCGATATGCGCATCGAGCGCATTGACCGCATCGGCCTCGAATTAGGCACCCAGAGCAAGCGCACGTTTCACGTCGAGGCGCACGATCCGCTGAGCGCAGTGGCCGAAATGCGACGCGTCCAGACCATGTCGCGCGACGGATGGCAAATCCGCATCGAGACGCAGATGCGGCTCTCCTGCACGCGCGATGTCTTCCTGCTGCGGGCAAGTCTCCGCGCATGGGAAGGAGCGAACGAAATCTGTTGCCGCGATTGGGATCGTTCTATTCCTCGAGAGTTCCTGTGACGATTCATGTGTCTCAGGCGTTTGTCCGTCGGAGGCGAAGTAGCCGGATTTCGCTGCGCTCAATCCGGGCTACTTACTGGAAGTGGAGACGCGGCGAGGATATATTCATCGCATGGCTGATACTTTTAAGTGCCCGCATTGCGGCGCGCTCTATGAAGTTATTGCACACGAGAGAACCGTCTCCGACGATAAGGATGTGGCGGACTGCCAAGTCTGCGGGAAACGAATGCACGCGACGGAAGGCTCGCGTATTCTGCATTATGAACTCGTCCGGATGCCGGATGGCACCAACGTTTGATCGCGTCGTCGTGCGCTGACCAACACGAAATGAGTCGTAGCCCGGATTGAGCGCAGCGAAATCCGGGCTGCTTCTCGATGTCGCGCCGAAAGCCTCACGACTCGAACGTCGCGGTCTCGAACTTGAGGCCTAACTCGCGCGCATGGCGCCAAGAATCGTCGAGTTCCGTTTGTGTCGGCCGGCGGGCGATTTCCGCGTACCGATCGCGGTACTTGGCGCCCGCCGGATCGCAGAAATTGTCGGGATGGAATTGTGCCATCACATTCACCGGCGTGGCCGGCATGTGCTCCGCAATCCATTCCAGCACCGGATACGTGCAGCACTCGACGTGATTGGGCATAACCAGATGTCGGATCGAGAAATCTTCGCCCCACTCGGCGAGCAATGCGACGTTGCGCGTCACCGTCTCCCAGTACCAGGGCGTCTTCGCCAGCATCATCGCGCAACGGCCCGGTCCGAATTTGAAGTCGGGCAGCCAGACGTCGGTGAGCACACGCAGGATCTTCATGCTTTCGGGCGTCATGAAGAAGTTGCTGTTCCACAGCATCGGCGCGTTGAAATTGCCCTCGTAGGTGGCGGCGCTCGGCGCCGCGTCGAACCAAAAGAAAGGGTCGGCCTTGGTTTTGCGCGCGCGCTTGCGTTCCGCCGCAGTCGGCGTGAAGTCGCGACCCAACAGCGCAATGGCGTCGACGATCGTATGCAGGTGAATGACGACCTCGCCGCCGACCCAATTGATATTGTGGCAACCTTCGTGGCGGAGCGTCCAGGCCATCGTCGCCAGTGTGCGCGGCTCCGTCGCTTCGCCGTTGTCTTTGTCGGTGCTAATGTCCCCATTCTGGCAGAAGGCGCACCGCATGTTGCAAGAGGTGAAAAAGATCGTGCCCGAACCTTGGGTGCCGCGATAGAACAACTCCTCGCCGGTGTGATGGAAATGCGAGCTGACCCGCGAACCGGAGGCGAGTTTGCAGGCGCCGAACTTGGTACCTGCCATGCGATCGACACGGCAATTCCACGGACAGAAATTGCAGTGCGCGAGCATGCGGTAGGCAAGTTCGCGGCATAGTTCCAACAGGCTCGGCCCATCGGCCGGTTGCGGCAACGACGCGCCCGCCCGGATTGCCAGCCAACGCGCGATGAACGCCGGCATGAGGCGATCGAGTTCGGCCCAAAGCGCGTCCTCGCTGCTTGCGCCAGGATCGAGTTGCGTGGCGATCGTCGCGGCGATGCGGAACTTGGCCGGGCGCCGGTTCTCGGCAACGTCCAGGTACCATGAGAGCGCACCGCGGATCGCTGGATCGTCCCAAACTCCCAGTTCGGCCAAGTCGCGCATGCACCAGCTCTCCTCGGCTCTATCTATCCCTGGAGCCCTGAGGACGCTAGCGTCCACGTCGGCCTGGTCCTCGGCATTTGAGGCGCGCGAACGCGCGCCGAAGCGCGGAAAGGCGGAAGGTCGCGCGCTCGAACGCGCTGGTCGCGGCGCGCGGCCCAGCGCTCGGCGAAGCGGTAGCGCGGAGCCACAGCAATAACCCAGATTGAGCGCAGCGAAATCCGGGTTAGCTTTTTTTCTGTGCCTTGATCTCGTTGAATTTGGACAGCGCTCGTTCAAATTTGCTATCGAAGAGCCACATCGCATTGAGAATTTCGCGGAAGGTCGCGGATGTCTTCGCCCTATCCGCCTGTCCAAAGCTGAAGATGCTGTTGTTGCGCAAAAATCCCATGATCGTCGGATCGGAAATTTTATAGTTGGCCAAGTTGCCGGAATTGAGCGCCGACTTGGTCGGGCTGGGAATGATCTGGATCAGCTCGAACAGCCGCATTTGATCGATCGGATCGGGCAAGGCTTTCACGATGGCGGGTATGTGCGGGAAAACGTCGGCATGGGCATTCATGAGGCCGTCGCGCACCGCCGTCCAATGATTGTATCGATGATCCAAATTGGCCGCCCGCGCCTCTTCTTTCTCGTCGCGGGCGATGAGCGCCGGATCGAAGGCTGCGATCGACCTTTTGATCGTTGCCCATCTCTTCTGACCGGCTTCATCTTCAGAAACGCCGGTTTGCAAACTTCCCTTGTACTTGTTCGAACGCGCGTTCCCCATGTTTTGGATGCCGTTCGTCTCGGCAAAGAAGATGCCCAAGCTGATGCGGCCCGCCGCTTCGGCATGGGCCGCATCGAGACCCCTGGCGCGCGCAATGGCGGTTGCCAACGCGACAACGTCATGGAATGGAGTATCCGACTTCTGCGCATTGGCGGGCGCCGCCTGCATGATCTCGAAGAGCTTCGCATACTCTTCGAGCAGCGGCTCGTTCTCGGCGTCGAAGTATGCCGGAGGAATGCCGAATTTATTGGCCCTTCCGATTTTGGACGGAAGCGCGTCGGTAAGGTCTTTATACGCGCTCATCATGTTGTTGCGGGCAAGATAGAGGGCTTGTCCCGGCAAGTTCGGCAGCGGTTGTTTCGATTCGATCTGTGCGCGACGCTCCCGCAAGATCGTCTTAAATTGGCTTAGCGCGTTGTTGTAGGCATCGAGCGCATCGGATTGCGATTTCGTGAGCGCGGCCCGCTGCGCCCGGACGGGGGAAACAAAGCCGCCGAGGTCGGCTGACAGGAGCCACGCAACCGTGTTGACAATCGCATCGATGGCGGCGCAAACCGGCGGCATGAACAAGAGCGAGAGCGCAAGCGCCGGCGCGCGTAGGGCGTAGAATCGATTGAGCGCACCCTTCGCCGGGGCTTGCGATCGGTTTTGTAGAGGCTCAATCCGTCCGGGGATCTGTCGTTTCACTCGATCACCTCATCGGCGAGCGCGATGAGCTTGTCCGGCACGGCAAGCCCGAGCGCCTTGGCGGCTTTGAGGTTTATGACCATGTCGAATATCGCGGCTTGCGTGACCGGCAGATCGGCCGGCTTCTCGCCCTTGAGGATACGGCCGATGTAGGTGCCGGCCTGTTCCCATAAGCGCACATGGTTCGGCCCATAGCTCATCAGGCCGCCGGCCTCGCCAAATTCGCGGCTGTCATAGATGGTGGGCACGCCGTGGCGCGCCGAAAGGGCAACGAGCTGCGCGCGACGGATGAAGAAAAACGGGTCCGTGGCCACCACCAACCCGTCCCCCGGCTTCAGCGCGAGGTAGGCTTCCTCAATCTCGCGATCGGTGCTGGCCTCCAACACATCGAGTTCGACGCCGAGGGTGCGGGCGGCAGCTTGAAGGCTTGCGGTCACTGGTTTCGCGCTGGGATGGCTTGGCTTGAGAAGCAGTGCAATGCTGATGGCTTTCGGCACGAGCTCACGCAGAAGGCTGAGCCGCTTAGCAGCCACCTCGACGGCCAAGGTGGTGATTCCGGTGGCGTTGCCGCCGGGTCGATTGAGGCTGCGCACGAGCCCCAATTCGTCCGGCGGGTCGGCGACCAGAAAATAAATCGGAATCGTCGAGGTCGCAGCTTTGGCTGCGACCGCTGCCGCGGTGCTGGAGAGCGGTGGCGATGACCGCAACACGCTGACGCACCAGGTCCGACGCCAATTCTGGCAATCTGTCGTCCTTCCCTTCGGCCCAGCGAAATTCGATCGCGACGTTCTTCCCCTCCACAAAGCCGGCGTCCGCCAAGCCTTTGCGCAATCCAGCCACGCGTTTGGCGTTCGGCTCGGGTGAGCCGGAGTGCAGGAATCCAATCACCGGCGGCTGCTGCGCGCGCGCCGCTAGTGGCCACGCAAGCCCGCCGCCGAGCAACGCAATGAACTCCCGGCGCCGCATGTCGAACATTCGCTTTCCCCCACTGTGCAATTGGCACGTTCCCGACGAGCGGTAGCGCTACTGCGCCTTGACGTTAGCCTCTCGGATCACCTTGCCCCACTTTCCGGTCTCCTCGTCGACGAGCTTGGCGAATTCGGAACTCGAGAGCGAAAGCGGGGCGTCCCCGAGTTCGGCAATTCGCCGCGTAATCTTGGGGTCTGCAAGCGCAAGATTAATTTCCTGGTTCAGCTTGCTGATGATTTCGGCAGGCGTGGTGCGCGGCGCAACAATCCCCACATAGATACTGGCATCGTAGCCGGGCAGAAACTCGGCCAAAGCCGGGATGTCAGGTAAGGCCGGGACGCGCGTTGCGGTGGTTACGGCCAAGGCCCGCAGCTTCCCCGATTTGATGTGTTCGATCGATGATGCGGTGGTGCCGAAGTATACTTGCACTTGCCCGCCGAGGAGATCCGTGACTGCGGGCCCCCCGCCGCGGTAGGGCACATGCAGCATATCGACCGCGGCCAGGTTCCGGAACAGTTCCCAATACATGTGGGGCGCGCTGCCGATACCGGCCGATGCTACGGAAATTTTCCCTGGATTGCTTTTTGCGTCGGCGATCAGTTCGGGAACGGTTTTTGCCGGCAGCGATGGATGCACGACCAACACTCCGGGGGCGCGCGCCATCGGGGCCACGGGGGCAATCTCGCGAACGAAATTGAACTTGAGGTTGTCGTAAAGCGTCACGTTCCATGCGTCGGCGGACGTGGTGAGGAGCAGCGTATAGCCATCAGGCGCTGCTCTCACGACCGACTCCGCGGCAATGGTGCCACCCGCGCCGGGCCGATTCTCGACAATGAACTGTTGGCCAAGACGCTCCGACAACCATTGAGCGATGAGGCGCGCGTACGTGTCATTGAGGCCGCCCGGCGGAAAGCCCGAAACAATTCGCACCGGCCGCGCCGGATAGGTTTGCGCCCACGCGAACCGCGACGCGGCCATAGCCGTGACAGCACCTGCGGCCAGATGCAGAAAACATCGACGTTTCATGTTGATCCCAAGGATTTTGGACAGGGGCAGATCCGGGCGTCGCCCGGATCGAGCAACGCCGCACCCGAGTTCTACCCTGAAAGCGGGGGGTGAGCGCAACTTAAAGGCATCGCCTCTGCCGCGGCGCCTGATGCGCTCGCACGCGCCAAATGCATCCTAGGGTTACTGCAGCAACGCCGACCTGTCACGTGGCCATTGGGGGTCGTCCATCGCAAGCGCATGTGTGGTGCTCGGTTCCATGCACTGGCGATTGATGGCGGCGAGTCCGTTCCCGCTGAGGTATATCATACGCGAGGAAAGACCGCCATTCTTGAGGATCCAAGCGCGAACCGGCTCTGGATACGTATTGATCAAGAACTGTGTGCCCTCCGGGCTGGCAACGGATCGTCCATCCTCGTCAAAGCGCCAAGCGGCATGGAATCCGAATCTCGCCCGCGCGGTGACGCAGAGGCGCGGGGAGGGGATAATCCCGAGAATCAATGTGCATGCCGACTCACATGGCCCATCGATGATCACGCGGGCGCGCGAGCGTGCCAGCGCCGTAAATTCCACCAAGTACTGAACGACCTCGCCGCCGCGATCCGAGACGATCCACACATCGGTGTGGGGTTCGAGGCTGGCGCCGACCGGTACATCCTGTGCATGAGACTGCACCGGCAGGCATGCCAGCACGAACGCGCCAATCAGAAAGAGGCTTCGCATGGTGGCCCAAACCGTAGCCTCTCGTGACGCTTGTCGATGTGAGATGGTTCACATTGGGCCAGTCGTTATGGATCACGCTCAGCCTTCGCCCGTTGCGCGGAGATAATCGGCGAGGCCGGACCCGATATTGGGCACGAACAGCTCTTCGACGTTCATCCTGCGCTGCGAGAGCTTTTGCTCATCGAGGTAGGCCATGAGAGCATTCAGCGTCGGCAGGCTGCCTTCGACTGAGTAGTCCCAGATCTGGGGTCCGAACAGCCTGCGCGTTTCTTCCACTTCGTCGATGATCCAGGGAAGACTTACGGTGAGCGCATCGGTGTCGTACATCGAGCGGTTGGCAAGATCGCGCGCCCTACAGAACGCATGATAGAAACTTACCGCGAGCCAAGGATTCTCTTGATAGAGATCGGTTTTCAGCACGAGCGTATGCATGATCGGGAAGATGCGTGTCTTGCGGTAGTATTCGATTTCGACCTTGCGCCAATCCCGGAGCAGCCGGCGAACGGTTTTGCCAAACCCGCCGGGAATCATCACGGAAACGAGGGCGTCGATTTCGCCGCGCTCGAGCATCGCCTCCAGCGTCGTATCGGTGGGAATGGATTCCACCCTGACGCCGTCAGGCGGCTTGATGGAGCGGATCGGCTTGCCGACAATCCAGATGATGTCCTCCGGCTTGACGCCGTATTCGTGCGTCAGAAACGCGCGGACCCAAACGGCCGCCGTCATCTGATAGTCGCCGACCCCCACGCGCTTGCCTTTGAGATCTTCCGGCGACTCGATGGTGGCGTCGGAGCGCACGTAGAGCGCGGAGTGACGAAAGACCCGGGACGGAAATACCGGGATCGCGATGAAGCGCGTATCTCCTTCCGAGCGCAAAATCGTGTAAGACGAGAGCGACATTTCGGATGCATCAAACTCGCCGTGGTTGAGCATGCGCCAGAAGGTCTCGCCCGGGCGGAGAGGAAGGAATGTCAGATCGACACCTTCGGGCTGCACCCTTCCATCAATCAACGGTTGGGTGCGATCATAACGGCCACAGGCGAGGGTCAGCTGGAGCTTATGCATCGCGCAACGAGCCGAGTCATTCCGCCTTGATGTTCGCTTCCTTGACGATCGGCCACCATTTCTCGATCTCGGCTTTCTGATAGGCCGCGAGCGCCTGCGGCGTTTGCTGCTCACGCGGGAAAATCTCCTGCCCGATGTCGGCGAGGCGTCTGCGCACCGTCGCGTCGGCGAGCGCCGCCATCACCGCGGTGTTGAGCCGCGTGACCACGTCTTTCGGCGTGCCCTTCGGCACGAACACGGCTTGCCAATTCAGCGCGTAGAGTCCTGGGAGCCCAGCCTCGTCGACGGTTGCGATGTCGGGCGCGGCCGGCAAACGGGTCTTCGCCGTGAGCGCATAGGCCTTGATCGTACCGGCGCGCACTTGCGGCAGCGAATTGGCCGCCGTGTCGATCATGAAATCGATCTGACCGGAGAGGAGATCTTGCATGGCAGGGCCGAGGCCGCCGCGGTAGGGGACGAACCTGAACTGGGTGCCGGTTGCCCTTCGGAAAAACAGGCCGCCGACAGTGGATATGCCGCCGGCGCCGGTCGTGCCTTGGGTCGCCCAATTTCCCAGCACGGACGTATAGCCATCGGCCGGCGCGGTGGCGACGCGGCCGACGCCAATCGTCCCCGATGCGCCGACCACGTTCTCGACGATGACCGGCTGGCCGAGCGGCTCGCGCATGCCTTCCGCCACGATGCGGCCGATCGTATCCGCGGGCCCGCCGGCTCCGAACGGTACGACCAGCGTGATTGCCCGCGACGGATAGGATTGTGCCCATGCAATCGCGATCGCTGCCAGCGTCAGCGCAAATCCGAGCGCGAGCTGTTTTTTCATGCGGGGATCACCTGCGGATTCTTCCGCGCCGCCATCGCGCGCTGACAGTGGCCGATAGGACGATTATCTTGCGTTGCCGGAGCTCACACCGAGCTCTGATATGCATCGATGATCTCGCTTCCGGTGGCGAACCACACGCCTTTGCGCTCCTTCATGTGGGCGATGGCGCGCTCCAGGTATTTGATGCGCAAGGGCTGGCCGATGATCATCGGGTGCAGCGGAACACCCATGACCCGCGGTTGCTTGCTGCTGTCGGCGTATAGCGTATCGAATTGATCGATGACCGAGCGCAGATATTGTTCGCCGGTGTAGCCCTTGCGGAGGAAGAGCGGGATGTCGTTGATCTCATTGCAGTAGGGAATCGAGAACATCTTTCCCGATTTGACCTTCATGGGATAGGGCTGGTCGTCGTTATTCCAGTCGCCGCAGTACTGCACGCCTTCTTCGGCGAGAATGTCGAGGGTGTTGTGGGTCTCGACCAGTCCGGGGCCAAGCCAGCCGCGCGGACGCTTGCCGGTCGCCTGCTCGATGGTTTTAAGGACGGCGCGGATCGTCTCGCGCTCCTGCTCCGGCGGCAGACCGGCGAGCGTGTTGGAGTTGGTGGCGCCATGGCCCATGAACTCCCAGCCGCGCTTCTTCATTTCCTCGATCGCCTTGGGAAAGACCTCGCACACCTGCGAGTTCAATGCGACGGTCGCCTTGACGCCCGCCGCGTCGAATGTATCGGCGAGACGCCATAGTCCGACGCGGATCCCATATTCCCGCCAGGCATAGTTGAAGACGTCCGGCACGTAATTGGTGGGATTGGGGGTGATGCCTACTCCGAAGGCGGAGTCGTACTGCCACACTTCCACATTGGGCGCGAACCACACCGCAAGCGTGTTGTTGTCCGGCCACTTGAAGGGCTTGCGCTCGGTGATGAACGAATCGTCGTAGCGCTCCGAGCGGCGGATCGGCCGCGGCGTGCCCTGCGCCTGAGCGGCAGCGCTGCGCACAGACAAAGCGGCGAGGCTCGCGGTCCCGGCAAAGCAAAAACCCTTGGCAATGAATTCCCGACGGTCATGACCGATGCTTTGCATGGCGATATGCTCCCTGTTTCACCGTCCCTCGATCAGCGTACCACGGCTTGACGCTCAAGTGGCAGGCGAATGTCCGAAGATGCCTTGCGGCGCCGCTCGCACGCATTCTCGATCCAGGGGAGCTTTATTTAAAAGCGGCCAGCACACGAGGTCTCGTCTGCCTGCGCGACTACCCGGGACAGGCGTGCGAGCTTCGCCTGCGGCGCGTATCTCAATTGGGCTGACCTCGGACCGCTCGCCTCTGGGCCACCGCAGCAGATGGCAAGCGCCTGAAGATAGGCTCACATTCAATTGTTGCGTCGTTGCGCGCTTTTGACGATACTTCAGAGCGACTCAAGGTCGCGTCATGTGCGACCGGACTGACGAAAAGCGCAGATCGGAAAAGCGGGACCAAGTCAAAAATCAGCGCATACTAAAATCATCGCGGGAGAGATCGGTCTTCCGACGCCGAAGGAGCAACCGCCCCGGAAACTCTCAGGCAAAAGGACCGCGATGGTGGACGCACTCTGGAAAGAGGCGCGCGTTGCGCCCGCCGACGGGATAACGTTCTCAGGCAAACACACAGAGGGGGCACCGACACAGCGGCGCAGTCGCCGCCAAAAGGTGCTCCAATGTGGTTTGATTCCCCCTTCATTCCCCTTCCATCGGTGCCGGCCTGGCGGCGGAGGCGCGCATGAGCGAAGCGCATCAAACCGCGCCTTTGCTGCGCACCCCGCTCTATAGATTTCACGTCGAACGCAGCGCGCGGGTGGTCGCTTTCGCCGGCTATGAAATGCCGGTGCACTATCCCACCGGTATCCTCACCGAGCATCTGCACACCCGTGCTGCTGCCGGCCTGTTCGACATTTCGCATATGGGGCAGATCGCAGTGCGGCCCACGTCGGGCCGTCTGGACGATGCCGCTCGCGCGCTCGAAACGCTGGTCCCGATCGACGTCATCGGTATTGGCGAGGGGCGGCAGCGCTATGCGCTATTCACGAATCCGGCCGGCGGCATTCTGGACGATCTGATGATCGCGCATCGCGGCGATCATCTGCTGCTCGTCGTCAATGCCGCCTGCAAGGCCGCCGATCTGGCGCACCTACGTCAACATCTCGGGCAAATCTGCAAGATCGATCCGCTGCCTGATCGTGCGCTGATTGGGTTACAGGGGCCACTGGCGGAGACGGTGCTGGCGCGCCTCGTGCCCGCGATTACCACGATGCGTTTCATGGACGTGCGCCGCTTGCCGATCCTTGGCGCAGACTGCGAGGTTTCCCGCTCCGGCTATACCGGCGAAGACGGATTCGAGATCAGCATCGCGGCCGATCACGCTGAGGGCTTGGCGCATGCGCTATGCAAAGACAGTTCGGTGATGCCGATCGGACTTGGCGCGCGCGACAGCCTGCGGCTGGAAGCCGGGCTGTGTCTCTATGGGTCTGATCTCGATCCGACAACGACACCCGTAATGGCCGCGCTGGAATGGGCGATTGGGAGAGTGCGCCGCATCGGCGGATCGCGCGCGGGCGGATTCACGGGCGCCGAGGTCATTCTGCGGCAAATGTCCGAGGGCGCGCCACGCCGCCGTGTCGGGCTGAAGGTCGAGGATCGCGTGCCCGTGCGCGCCGGCGCGAGCCTCTACACCGACGAGGTTTCTGCAAGCACGATCGGCACCGTGACATCCGGCGGCTTCGGGCCGACCGCGCAAGCGCCGATCGCGATGGGCTACGTCGAGCGAAATTTTGCAACGACCGGCGAGCGGATTTTCGGCGAGGTGCGCGGCAAGCGCATTGCGTTGCGCGTCTGTGATCTGCCTTTCGTGCCGCACCGCTACAAACGCAACTGAACGGTGGAGACCAATGCTGAAATTCACGGAAGACCACGAATGGCTGCGTATCGAAGGCGATATCGCCACCGTTGGCATCACTGACTATGCGCAGGAACAGCTTGGGGATCTCGTGTTCGTTGAATTGCCGGCCCCTGGAGCTAAACCCGAGAAGGGCGCGCCGGCGGCGGTCGTCGAATCCGTCAAGGCCGCCTCGGACGTTTATGCGCCAGTGAGCGGCGAAATCACCGAGATCAATCAAGCGATCGTCGATGAGCCGGCGCTCGTGAATCGCGATCCGATGGGGGAGGGGTGGTTCTTCAAAATCAAGATTTCCGATCCGTCCCAGCTCGGCCGTCTGCTCGACGAGAAGGCGTACCAGGCAATGATCACGTGACAGGTCCCGCCGAGCTCAAGCCGCGTTGAAAAAGGTGAACACGATGTTTCCCAACCCCGCCGCTGCCGATTTTGATCCGGCCGATTTTTCTCGTCGACACATCGGCCCGTCGCCTGCAGACATGAGCGAAATGCTCTCGACGATCGGAGTGGCCGATATCGGTGAACTCATTTCACAGACGCTGCCCGGTGCGATCCGCCAAGCAGCACCGCTCGTACTTCCAGCGGGAATTTCGGAAACCCAAGCGCTGCAGAAGCTTCGCATCATCGCCGACAAGAATAAGGTTTTCACGTCGCTCATCGGTCAGGGATACTACGGAACGATCCTGCCGTCGGTCATTCAGCGCAACATCCTTGAGAATCCCGCCTGGTATACCGCCTACACACCCTACCAAGCCGAGATCAGCCAGGGGCGACTCGAAGCTCTGTTGAATTTCCAGACCATGATCTCTGGGCTGTGCCTGCTCGATGTCGCAAATGCCTCGTTGCTCGATGAAGCGACGGCTGCGGCGGAAGCAATGGCGATGGCGCGGCGCGCGGTGAAATCGCAGGCGAACGCGTTTTTCGTCGACGCCGAATGCCACCCGCAAACAATTGCGGTCGTGCGTACGCGCGCCGAGCCGCTTGGGTGGACCATCGTAGTCGGCGATCCGATGAACGATCTCGACCCCCCCGCAGTATTCGGGGCACTGCTGCAATATCCTGGAAGCTGCGGCGAGATACGCGATTTCCGCGCGGTCATTTCAGCGTTGCACGCAGCCGATGCGCTCGCCGTGATGGCAGCCGATCCCCTCGCACTGACGCTGTTGGCTCCGCCCGGCGAACTAGGAGCGGACATCGCGATCGGATCCACTCAGCGCTTCGGCATGCCGATGGGCTATGGCGGGCCGCACGCCGCCTTCATCGCAACCAAGGATGCGTACAAGCGCGCGCTTCCAGGCCGCATTGTCGGCGTGTCGGTCGATCGCCGCGGCCAGCCCGCCTATCGGCTCGCTCTGCAAACGCGCGAGCAGCACATCCGCCGCGAGAAGGCGACCTCCAACATCTGCACCGCGCAAGTTCTCCCCGCCGTGGTCGCCTCAATGTATGCGGTCTATCATGGGCCGGGCGGTCTGAAGCACATTGCGGAAAAGGTCCACCGTACTGCCGCGACCTTGGCCAAGGGACTGGCGGCGCTCGGCTGGCGTGTGCAGCAAGCTGCGTTCTTCGATACGCTCACGGTCGAGGTGGGCGCGCGCCAATCAGAGATTCTCGAGAACGCCTGGTTTAGCGCGATTAATCTCCGCAAAATCGGTGCTGGCGCACAGGCCCGTATCGGCATCAGTTGCGATGAAACCACCACGCCGGCCGTGATTGAAGCAGTATGGCGGGCATTCGGCTCACAAGCCAAGTCTCAGCCGACTAATCTGTCGTTCGAACAGTTGGCTACGCCAACGCCCGACGCGATGCCCACGCAACTTGTCCGTCGCAGCGATTTCCTGACCCACTCCGTCTTTCATTCGTATCGTTCTGAAACGGAAATGTTGCGCTACATGCGGCGGCTTTCCGATCGCGACCTTGCCCTCGACCGCAGCATGATTCCGCTTGGCTCCTGCACGATGAAGCTCAACGCGACGGCCGAAATGCTTCCTATTACCTGGCCGGAATTCGCCAACATTCATCCGTTCGTGCCGGCGCACCAAGCGCGGGGTTACGCCGAGCTGACCGCTGAGCTTTCCGCGCAGCTTTGTGAGATCACAGGCTATGATGCGATGTCGCTGCAACCGAATTCGGGCGCACAAGGCGAATATGCCGGCCTGCTCGTGATCCGCGCCTACCACGCCAGCCGCGGCGAACAGCAACGCACCATCTGTCTGATCCCATCGTCGGCTCACGGCACCAATCCGGCATCCGCGCACATGGCTGGGATGGACGTTGTTGTCGTCGCTTGCGACAAGGACGGCAATGTCGATCTCGGCGACTTGCGGAGTAAGGCCGAGCAGTATTCCGACCGCCTCGCCGCGGTGATGGTCACTTATCCGTCGACGCATGGCGTGTTCGAATCCGCTATTCGCGAAATTTGCAGCATCGTTCACGCTCACGGCGGGCAGGTCTATCTCGACGGCGCCAATCTCAACGCGCAAGTCGGCCTGGCGCAGCCTGGGAAATACGGCGCCGATGTCGGCCATCTCAATCTCCACAAGACGTTTTGCATCCCCCATGGCGGCGGCGGCCCCGGCATGGGCCCGATCGGCGTGAAGAAGCATCTAGCCCCATTCCTTCCCGGTCATCCGGAATGGCCGAGCGAACCTGCACAAGTAGGCGCCGTCAGCGCCGCTCCGTTCAGCTCGGCCGCGATCTTGCCGATTTCGTGGGCCTACATCGTCATGATGGGTGGCAATGGCCTGCTCACCGCGACACAGGCTGCTATCTTGAACGCTAATTACATCGCCAAGCGCCTCGAGAGCCACTACGCGCTTCTGTACAAGGGATCCCACGGCCGCGTGGCGCATGAATGCATCATCGACGCACGGCCGTTCAAGGATAGTGCCGGAGTGTCAGTCGAAGACATCGCGAAGCGGCTGATCGACTATGGATTTCACGCACCGACCATGAGCTTCCCGGTGGCCGGCACCCTGATGATCGAGCCCACGGAATCGGAATCGAAGGCGGAGCTCGACCGCTTCTGTGATGCGATGATTTCAATTCGATCGGAGATTGCAGCCGTCGAGTGCAAGGCGATGGATTCTAATAACAATGTGCTCAAGAATGCGCCGCACACCGTTTTCGATCTCACCGATGAAAACTGGAATCGTCCTTATGCGCGCGCGCTCGCCTGCTTCCCGGTGAAGCAGTTGTTACGCGACAAGTACTGGTGTCCGGTTAACCGGGTAGACAACGCCTACGGCGACCGCCACCTCGTCTGTTCGTGCCCGCCGATGGAAAGCTATCGGTCGGCGGCGGAGTGACACGAGCCGACAAGAAGATATCATCCTCACAATAAACGTCTGCGGCGCTAAATTGCCAAGTTGACGAGTCCGCATGATCCATCCGGATTTCCACAAGGCCGTCGCCTACCTCACGAGCGACAATGTGCGCTCGTTGCTCACGGACCTAGTGGACATCAGCAGTCCCACCGGCAAGGAGATCGGCGTCGCACAATATCTCGTCGCGCGCATGCGCCGTGCCGGCATGGAGACCGATCTGCCGCTCGTCGATGCGGAGCGGCCGAACGCGGTCGGACACCGGCGCGGACGCGGTAATGGGCTCAACCTCCTGTTCACCGGACACATGGACACGTCATATTCCGGGCACGAGGAGCATCTCGTGGGGGAAGGATTTCAGCCTAAGGCGATTTATCGCGACGGCTGGGTCTGGGGGCTCGGCGCCAACAATATGAAAAGCGGGCTTGCCGCGGCCCTGATCGCAATCGAGGGCATCGCCGCGGCCGGCATCGAACTTCCGGGTGATATTTCGTTCGGTGGCGTGGTCGGCGAGATCGAGAAGACCGCGGTCGAGGAATTTCAAGGCGTCGAATATTCCGGCTATGGCATCGGTACGCGTCATCTGGTCACTCATGGCGTTACCGCCGATTTCGCCCTCTTGGCGGAGCCGACCAGCCTCAAGATCGCGATCGCGAATTTGGGCGTGATCTGGCTGCGGATCACCGTCGGCGGCACGGTCGCGCATTCTGCGCTCGCCAATCGGCCGAACGTGGTCAACGCCATTGCTCTGATGCACGAATTGCAGAGCGACATCGCGCAATGGGCACGTGACTACGAATCCAAACACGAATACATGGGCGAGCACCCCAACGTGACCATCGCCGCCATCCGCGGCGGCGCGCCATGGCGGTTGTCACGCAACCCGCACGATTGCAGTCTCTACCTCGACATTCGCACCGTTCCTGGCCAAAACGTCGACGACGTCAAGCGCGACCTGCGCCGCGTTCTGCGCGCCTTCGGCGAGCGAAAAGGTACCCCGGAGCCGGCGATGCACGTTTATGTCACCGATCCGCCCGTGGTGCTCGACCGAAAGCTTCCAGTGGTCGAGGCGCTTGGCAGGGCGCAGCAGGCGGTTACCGGTGACCCGCCGAGCTTCATTATCCGCCGGCCGGGCGCCGACGCCGTGCATCTCACCGCCTACGGCGTGCCCTGTGTCATTTTCGGACCCGGGGGGCGGACGCATCCGGATGCACGCGGAGCCGGCATGCACGCCTTCGGCGAGCACGTGCTTGTGGAAGATTGCGTGACAGCCGCGAAAGTTTATCTCGCGCTCGCCCTCGACCTGTGCAGCCGAAAAGCGGCATGATGGACAAGATGGGTGAGGAAAAAACAATGCAATACGTTCGGTCGGTGCTCGCGGTTTTTGCCTGCGTCCTTGGTCTGTGGTCGGCCGCGCAGGCGCAGAATTATCCAAATCGTCCCATCACCTTTGTAGTGCCGTTCGCACCCGGCGGGCTCAGCGACGTGCCCGCGCGCGTATTGGCGGCGATCATGCAGGAGAAGATCGGCGCCTCGATTGTGGTCGAGAACAAGACCGGCGCCTCGGGCGTCGTCGGAGCCACCTCTGTCTGGCGAGCAGAGCCGGACGGGTACACGCTTTTGGTCAATGCGCTCGCCGACGTGCAAAATCTGCACTACATCAAGGTGCCCTATGATCCGATCACCGAGTTCACCTTGATCGGGAAAATCACCGATGGTCCGCCGCTCGTCCTCGTCGTCAACGCCAATCTCCAGTACAAATCGGTCGCGGACTTGATCGCCGACGCCAAGGCCAATCCGAACAAGCTCAGCTTCGGCACCTCGGGACCGGCAACCTCGCCGGCAATCTCACTGACGCAGCTCAACCACGCCGCCGGGACGAAAATCGTGGACGTGCCATATCGCGGCTCGGGTGAGGCGGCCAATGCGGTTGCAACCGGCGCGGTGCAAGCGACGTTTACGTTCTTCACCTCCGCGAAGCCCCTGGTCGACGCCGGCAAGGTGCGCGTACTGGCGATTGCGGGCAAAGATCGCATTTCCGCTTGGCCGGAGGTTCCGACCATGCAGGAATTGGGCTACACCGATTTCAATCACAGCGGCTTCGTCGGCCTCGCAGGTCCGCCGAAGTTGCCGCCGCAGATCGTCGGTGTCCTCAACAAAGCGCTCAATGAGGCGATTCAATCCCCGGCATTCAAGAGGCGGATGGAGGCGCTCGGCATGACTATTCCCGCGGCGCAGACGAACACGCCGGAGAATTTTGCGGCCTTCATGCGCGCTGAAAACGCCCGACAGGCCGAGCTCGCGAGGTTGACCGGACACGATCCCATGGCGCCAAAACAATAAGCGTAGGGCCGAGAGCGGTCAGTGTGCCATGAGCACGGGTAATTCGGCGTTGCTGAGGATGTGGCGGGTGGTGCCGCCAAAGATCATTTGCCGCAATCTGCTCTGGGTGTAGGCGCCTTTGATCAGGAGGTCGCAGCCCAATGCCTTCGCGTGGAATAAAATCACCTCACCCGTGAGGCGGCCATCAAGGCCCACGGTCAGCGGTTTTGCCGCCACGTCGTTGAATTGCAGATAGCGGCACAGTTGCTGTCCCGTCGGTCCGGGTACCGCTGCTCCGCCTTCGACCGTCAATACGACGACGCGGTTGGCGCGCTTGAGGATCGGCATCGCCAAAGCGGTGGCGCGCGCTTGCTCGGTGCTGCAATTCCACGCAATCAAGACATTTGTGCCCATCTGAGCCGGCGCATATGGCGGTGCGATCAAGACAGGTCGGCCGCTTTCAAACAAGGCAGCTTCGAGCGTCGTCATGCGCGGGCCCCGCGGATCGCGACCCGGTCTGCCCACCACAATCGCATCGAAAACCCGACCATGGCTGCCAACGAAGTAGTCACCCTCAGGGGCATTTCCCAACCAAGCGCTTGACAGCGATTTCGTGGCGGCTCCGCACGGCACGCCGTGGTCTTGCATGAAGTTCTCGAAAAGGCCGCGGCTGCGTTTCTCGTTTTCCGCGATTTCCTCCTCCAATGCCGGTATCGGCAGCGGGCCTACGTCGCCGAGTGCGAAGGCCGTGGGGATGGCGACCCGCAAGGCGAATCCTTCGATGTAGCTATCGAATTGCCGCGCGAGAAAGAGAGCGGTGCTCAAAATCGAATTCGTGAGATCATGCTGTTCGACTGGAACGAGAATGGTCTTGAAGCTCATCGCGACCTCCATTTCTCGAACATGCGCCGGCACTCTATAGCGGCGTCGCGCCTTTGCATCGCAGCACAAATACTGGTGCCGGTCCTCCTTCAGCCGCTGCGTGCGCCGACATTATTATCGCGCCGCGCCGCTCACCTGCGAAGATGCCGGGATGGCGGCCGCAACGGCGCGCCAGCCTTCGCGCACAGTTGGATATTTCGGCACCCACGCACATTCCTCACGCAGCTTGCGGTTCGTGATCCGTAGGCTCCTCGCCAACATCTCTCCGAGCGAGCCGAAAAGGTACTTCATCCATGGCGGCGCCAGCTTCGGTGCGGGAACGCCCAGAGTCTCCGCGAGCGAGCCGACGAACTCGCGTCGGCGCACGGGTTCGTCGTCGACAACATTATAGATACCTGCACGAGCAAACAGCGCGCCCATGACGGCGGTCGCAGCATCGTCGTGAGATACCGAAGAAATGAAACTGTCGGCCGCGCCTGGAAGCGGCACGAAACCACGCCGCACATAACGGATGAGATCGCGGGTGAACCAGGAATCGGGACCGTAGAACGCCGCAAACCGCAGGACGACGCCCGTGCGTCCGCCGCTGGAGAACCGCTGCGCCGATCGTTCGGCATCGATCACCGATCGGTTGTATCGCACGGGCGCGATCGGCGTTCGCTCGTCGATCCATGCCTCGCCGCGATCGGGATAGACCGGGGCGAACGATTCCTGGATGAACCGCGTGGCGCCTCCTGCGATCGCTGCGTCCGCCAAGTTGGCTGATGCGATCCGCCGGATGCGATCGTTCTCGGCCCAGGCGCCTGGAAGGAACATGCGCAAGCCTGCGGGCAAATGGGTGGCGAGATTGATGACTGCGTCATGCCCGGCCACCGCCCTCTGAATGGCGGCCCGAGCAAAGAGATCCGCTTCGACCGGCACCGCCCCGGCGCGCTCGATCTCGCCCCGCGATTGCGGCCGGTGCACGACGGCGGTCACGCTATGGCCTAAACCCAGCAGCAAGGGCAACACTCTGCGCCCGATCACGCCGGTAGAACCGGTGAGGAAAACCCGCATGCTGCTCTCCGGAAGAGGCCGCGGGCATAACTTACAGCCCGTATGATGGTTCAGGCAGCGGCAGTGGCCGCGTTCTCCTGGGCATTTTCGACGATCACCGGCGTCTCGAAGAACAGAATCTCCGGCTGCGCTCCGTAGCGCTGTGCGATGGTGCTCTTCCAGGAATCGGAATAGAAGCGCTCCGCGGCATCACGACTGCTCCAGAGATAAACGCCTCCTCCAGTCCGATCGTCTCCATAGAGGTAATATTTTCTGACAAGCCCAGGAATGCCGCGATAGTTCGGAGCGGATTTCTCGAACATCGCCTTCACGTCGTCGCGGGTCGTGCCCTGCGGAAGTCGGAAGCGAACGATTGCGGTAATCATTGCAACCTCCTGCAGTTGAGTGCGTTTGCGCCGGAGGTCCATTCTATTGCCCCAGAGCACCGTTGGGAACGTCTGCGACGATGGGTTCGGCGAGCGAGTAGTAGCCTGGATTGAGCGCGGCGCAATCCCAGCCACTGAGCTTTTTTAGATTTGACCGGATCAGAAAATAAGATTCTAGACACCATAAAGCGCGGCGCCGCCCGCCATGCTGGGGCTTTGCGCTATAAGGGCCTCTCTTGGGGGGAAGCCGCTATGGTTAAACACGGCGCACTGTCGAAATCTCATGTGTATCGATTGCTCCGTTCAAGGGACGCGCGCGTTCGCCGCGCCGCCTTCACGCTCCTGGAGACGAGCAATCCCGGGCTCAGAAGAAGCAGTGAGCTTTTCATCGAGATCACGCGATTCATTTGGGACGCTAATCCAAGCTACGACGTTTATCAGGAGTTCATTAAGCGCCACTTTCAGGTCCGCTATAAGGTCCACGAGCTTATCGGCGCCCGTCTAAAAATAGAGGAGCGGGAGAAGCAGAGTGCCGCAGCAGACCATCGGACCGACAACACGCACTGTCGTCCGGGCGGATTTTTCAAGCTATTGTTTCGGCGACGCTCGAGTCGCAGCGAACGCGCGCTGCGCAGCTCGGTAAGTAGTCCGAAACGAGCGTAGCGAAATCCGAGATGCTCGCGGCTCTTCGGGCGACGTGCCGCAAGCCGCCATCAAGGGCCTTCCGCGACGAGCAGTTGTTCGATCGACCTGAGGCCCGGCCGCCTGCGCCAGCGGATTTGCGCGGGCGCCACCGCCAGCCGCAGCCTTGGCCAACGCGTGAACAGCGCTTGCAGGGCGCACATGCCTTCGATGCGTGCAAGCTGATGGCCTAGGCAGAAATGGATCCCAGTGCCGAAGGAGAGGTGCCGGTTCGGCCGCCGACGAAGATCGAGCCGTTCGGGATGCTCGTTTGCCTGCGGGTCCATATTGGCGGCCGCCACCATGGCCATGATTCGGTCGCCCCGCTTCACCCGGATGCCGCCGAACTCCGTGTCCTTTCGCACTAAGCGCGGCTTGGAAAACTGTACCGGCGAGACGAAGCGCAAGAACTCCTCGACCGCGAGACCGGTCCGGCTCCAATCCTGCTCGAGCCAATCGCGCAGGGTGGAATTTTTGAGAAGCTCGTAGGCCGATCCGCTGATCAGATGCGTCGTCGTTTCCGACCCGGCGCCCAACAGCAGAAAGATCATCGACACCATTTCGTTGGCGCTGATGCGCCCGCCTTCCATTTCCACGCGCACGAGCTCGGCGATCAGACCATCCCCTCCGTGCTCGCGGGCGAACCGTAGGCGCTCCTCCAGGTAGCGTTTCATCTGCGCAAGACCCCGGATCATGCGCAGGAAGCCGACGACGCTGGTGACCCGCGCGACCCTGTTCGCCCAAGCGATGAATTTCGGCCGGTCGGAAGGCGGCAGGCCGAGCAACTCGCAGATGACCGCGAGTGGCAACATTCGTGCATATCGCCCGACGAGGTCGGCGGGACTTCCATCCGCGAACAGGCGGCTGGCAAGATCGTCGGCGATGGCACGAATGCGCGGCTCCATATCGAGGACTGCGCGGCGGCGGAAGGCCTCGTCCACGATTCCCCGCAGACGCGTGTGGTCCGGCTCGTCCATGGTCAGCATGTTGTTGGCGAGTGCACCGACGAATGCCGGCATCCACCAGCGCAGCCCGGCAAGGCCGCCGCCCTCCTTTCGCAGTGTGAATGTCTCGCCGTCCTTGAGCACGCGCGCCGTCGACTCGTACGTCGTCGTAATCCAGACCTTGCCGACGATCGGGAACCGGGTTTCTAGGACCGGTCCTGCAGCGCGCAGTCTTTCGATGGCGTCGGCCGGGTTCCGGAAAAACGCCTGGCTCGTGAAATCAACCCGCCTTGTCATCGCGCAAGCTTCAAGCTCCGTGCGGCCCATCACCCAAGATACCTCTTGTTATCGGCGCCGTGGGCAGGCGAAGCGATTGCCGGTTCGGGGGCTCCGCGCAAGCCCGGATCGAGCGGCACGGGCAGCGCCGGCATCGTAGCCCCCTCGGCATTGGCGAGCACATGGCGGAACACACCACGCGCCACGTAGTGGGGATCGGCAAATGCATCAGCGAGGCTCGCTACGATCGAGCAGCAACAATCTTTGCCGGCGAAACGCGAACGCCAGACGTCTGCTGTCTCGCTCGCAATGATGGCGGCAATACGGGCCTTCGTCGCCGCGGAATTTCTCGCATGGTTGCGAAACTCGTCCTCGAGGCCGATGACGTCGCAGAACGTCTCCCAGAATTTGCGTTCGAGTGGCGCAGCAGCCACCACTCTGCCGTCCTTGGTCGGATAAAGCCCATACCGGGGCGAGGCGCCGGTGAGATAGCCCTCCCCATTTCCCGGCCAAGTGCCCGTCACGAGACCTTGGCCGATCGCCCAGAACATGAGCGGGAACAGATTGTCTGCCATGGCCACGTCGAGATGGCGCCCGTGTCCCGTCCGGCGGCGCTCCTCCAGCGCCAACAGAATGTTGAGCACGGCAGGGTAGGCGCCGCCGGCGATATCTGCGATCAGCGCCGGAGGCACGACCGGCCGCGACGGATCGCCCATTGACAACGCCAGCAAACCTGCGTCGCCGATATAGTTGAGGTCATGCGCGGCAACGTCGCGTTTGAGGCCAGTTTGTCCATAGCCCGAGATCGAACAGTAGACGACCATGGGATTGAGCTTGGCCACCGAGTCGTAGTCGAGCCCGAGCCGCTCCATGACGCCCGGTCGGAATTGTTCGACGATGACATCCGCGCGTCTCAGCAACGGGGAGAGCCGGGTCCGTTCGGTGGGATCTTTCAGGTCGAGAGCGATGCTGCGCTTGCCGCGATTAAGGAGCGCGAAGCTGGCGGCGTCCTGCCCCCACTTGGGCGCATGGCGGCGCATCTCCTCGCCGCGTCCCGGCGGCTCGATCTTCACAACCTCGGCGCCGGCTTCGGCCAGCAGCAGCGTGGCCAACGGCCCCGGGAGCAAGGTCGAGAAGTCGAGGACGAATAGACCTTCGAGCGGCCGCATTGCACTTTCCCTGTTTGCATGAACCTGAAAAAGCTCTTCTCAATGAGGCGCCGTCCACTCAGGACGAAGCTCCCCGAGGGAACGACGACGCTATAACGGCGTTACCAATTTAGCGCGCGGCGGTAACGTTTTTGCTGTTTCCGTTACCTTGCCATTTGCCGAAGCGGAACAGCGTCAGGCAAGTGGACGCCGCCTCGCACCGGCGATTTTGTCAAACCCAGAGTGCGCGGCGAGACCCAATTGCTTGCGCCGTGGCGCTTCATGAGTTTCGCAAGCGCTGAACCGCCGCCGGACCCATTGGGATCACTGCTGCGACATTTCCTCCTTTTCGAGGCCACGCGACGTTGGTGAAAATGCGCTATCCTTGATCCAAGTGCACTCAATAAGGCGCATGCGGAGGCGAGGCCGCCGCGCTGTCAATCACAGCCTCGAATCCGGGAGGACCTTGGCATGAAGACTTTGCTCCGCAGTCTCATCGCCGGCGCGCTGTTGCTTAGCGCTGCAGCCCGCGCCGATACCTATCCGACAAAGCCCATCACCATCATAGTTCCGTTCGGGCCCGGCAGCGCCACGGATACGATCACGCGCGTGGTCGCTCAGCACCTCGGCGCTGCGCTCAAGCAGACCGTCGTGGTCGACAACCGCCCGGGCGCGAACGGGGCGCTGGCGGCGCTTTACGTCGCGCGCTCGACGCCGGACGGCTACACGCTGTTCATGAGCACCAACAGCCCGCATTCGGCGGCGCCCTACCTGATGAAGAGCGTCGGCTATGATCCGGTGAACGACTTCGCCGCGATCACGCGCATGGGAAGCTACACGCTGATGCTGTGCATTCATCCGAGCATTCCAGCCAAATCGGTCAAGGAGCTGATCGAATATGCCAAGGCCAATCCCGGCAAATTGTCCTTTGCCAGCGGCAACACCTCCGGCGTGGTGGCCGGCGAGACGCTCAAGCACTGGGCCGAACTCGACATTCTGCATGTCCCCTACAAGAGCGCGCCGCCCGCCATCAACGACGTGCTGGCCGGGCGGGTGTCGATGATGTTCACCGATCTCACCACCGGATTGCCCCATGTCAAAGCCGGCACGCTGCGCGCCTTGGCATCGACGCGGCTCAAGCGCTCGGCGCTCTTGCCCGAGCTGCCCACCCTGGATGAGGCGGGAGTCACAGGGTTCGACATGGATTCCTGGGCCGCCATCTTCGCGCCGGCCGGCACACCTTCCGACGTCGTCACGCTGCTCAACACCGAGCTGCGCAAGATCATCGACAGCCCCGAAGTGAAGACGACTCTCGGCAATGTCGGCTTCGAGGCATTTTCCAGCTCGCCCGCGGAGCTCGCGGTCTTCGTCAAGGAGCAGCTCGGCAAGTGGGGCAAGATGATCAAGGACGCCGGCATCCAGCCGGAGTGAGGGCGCGCAGTAGTCCGCGTTCACTCTCGTCGTCCCGGCCGAGCGCTAGCGCGAGAGCCGGGACCCATGAACACAGGCCGGTGTTCATGGGTCCCCGCGTTGCGCGGGGACGACCGCAGGAAGAGTGAAAAACGGTCGGGTGGCACGGCTGAAGATGCGGTCGTCATGCGGCGCGTGTAAACCCGCTGCTCCATCCGGGCGCCTTACTACTCACTCATTGAGCCGCAGGAGGTCGGAATGGCGACGCAGGAAGCGGTGCGATACGACGTGTCCGACCAGATCGCCGAGATCAGCCTCGCGCGCCCGCCGGTGAATGCGTTGAGCCTTGCGCTGCTCGAGCAACTCATCGCAGCGTTGCGGCGGGCCGCGGCCGATGAGACCGTCCGCGCCGTCGCGGTCACGAGCGCGGTTCCGCGACGATTCAGCGCTGGGCTGGACTTGCGTCTGCTGCTCGGCCAGCCGGCCAGCGAGGTGCGGCGGTTGCTCCACACACTCTACGTGGAGTTGCTCGACGCACAGTCAAATCTCGGCAAGCCGTCAATTGCCGCCGTCGGCGGTGCCGCGCGCGGCGGCGGCATGACGCTCGCCATTTCTTGCGACGTGATCCTTGCCGGGGAAAGCGCGACATTCGGCTATCCCGAGATCGATCTCGCGCTCGTTCCGGCCATTCATTTTGTGCATCTGCCGCAGATCGTCGGCCGCCACCGCGCGTTCGAGCTCTTGTTCAGCGGACGTAGCTTCGGCGCGCAAGAAGCCTGCGCGCTCGGCCTCGTCAGCCGCATCGTGCCGGACGAGAAGGTGCGCGAGGAGGCCCGCGCCATGGCGCGCGTCTTTGCGATGAAGTCGCCGAGCGCGATGCGGCTGGGCCGCGCTCAATTCCTGCGCGCCAACGACGGCAGGCGCGGCATCGCCGAGGCGGTCGAGAATTTCTGTATCGTCGCCGCGACCGCCGACGCTCAAGAAGGCGTGCGTGCGTTTATCGAAAAGCGCTCGCCGCATGCGTAGGCGGTGGTCCGCTGGGCACGCGCGTCGCCATGAGAAACGATCGCCCCGCCGAAGCGGGGCGAAAGTTGATGGAAATGGGATGCAAGCCCAGACCGGGTCAATCTGTCTCGCCTATTCTATAGAACCGAGACCGTTAGCCCTTCGTCACGACGGGCTGCGGGTATTTGCCGATCGGAGCCTTGCCGACCGGATACTTGCCGATCGGAGCCTTGCCAACCGGAGGCGCCGGAGGAGGCGGCTCCTTGCGCGGCAGATCGGCGGCGGCGGCAGCGCTCAGCATAGCCAAGGATGCCCCCATTGCGGTGAGAAGTTTAAGCATCATTAATCCCCTGTGTTTGAACCGCATCTTTCCGGCAGCGCCGGTGCGGTGCCCCCTGATGTTCGTCGGAAGCAGTATCCACCACTGCACGTTTACAAATGCCCTAGCAGAGACGATCGCACAACAAGAAAGCTCCGATGCGGCATAGTTTCCCCGGCGCTGTGGCGCGAAAGTCACAGCCAGATCCCAGCACCCGCGCATTCGCCAAATCCCCAGACGCTCGCCGCGACCCGCATGTGGTTAATCGCAGTCATTTTGCGACGGGCTTGTGTTTCCGAGCCCGGTTTTTCGTATCTCGTTTTGCGCGGCGCTTTGATTCCCGCGTGCGACTTGTTTTTTTCGGCTTGTGCGAACCCGCCCCCTGCGAGGCTGCGACGGCTGCTTCGGCGTGCTTGAGGGCCATGACGGCGCGCCACCTCGAAGGATGGACTCTGCGCAGGGCCCGGAATTGCCGTTTGTCCGCTGCACTCAACGTGGCCTCATACGCCCGCCGCACGCGTGCATCGTATCGCCACGCAACAAGCGCCAAGACGGCGAAGGCAATGGGAACGGCCAACGGAATCATAGCCGATTAAGTAGCATATGTCGGGCAATGGGGCAGGTCGCCCGAGTGCGTGAAGCGGACCCAGCTTATCTCATAAAGCCAAGTCTGCTTAAGAACCCAAAGCCATCATTCGCCCGCCGGCAGTTCGAACAACAACGATGGAGCTGGTCGCAGATCAGCTTGTTGCCAATCGCCGTGGCACCGGTCGCACCAGCGCGAACGAAAGTTGCACCAGGCCGGCCGTCAATCCCATTCCGACGATCAGTTTCCAGGCCAGGTCGTAGGAGCCGAGCGTGTCGAACAGAATTCCCCCGCCGAGCGCGCCGAGGAAGCTGCCCAACTGGTGGCTCATGAAGGCAATACCCTGGATCATGGCTTGCCAGCGCAGCCCGAACATCTCCACGACCGAGCCGGCGATCAGCGGCCCGACGCCCAGCCACAGAAAGCCCATGACGGCGGCGAACAGGAGTGTGCTGAGCGGAGTGGGTGGCAGAATGAAGTAGACGCACAAGCCCAGCGATCGCAACGTGTAGATCATCCCGAGCAGTGCCTGCTTGGACCAGCGGCCCCCGGCCCATCCGAAGAATATGCTGCCAAGCACGTTGAAGCAGCCGATGACACCAAGCGCTTCGGCGCTGAGCATCGGATCCATGCCGCAGATGGCGAGGTAGGCGGGCAGGTGCGTGGTGATGAACAGCAGCTGCAGGCCGCAAACGAAATACGCGCTCGCCATGACGAGGAACGGTGCGGATGTCATCGCGGTCTGCAGAGCGGCTTTCGCCGAGGCCTCGGCGCGATGCGAAGGCGGCAAAGCGACCTTGTCGACATTTCCAGCAAACCAGGCAGCCGGCAGCATCGCGAGCGTCAGCGCAAAGAACCCCAGCACCTCGGCGCGCCAGCCGAACGTCACCGAGAGCGTTTGCCCCATCGGCGCCGCGACCAGCGCGCCAAGCGATCCCGCGCCAGTGATGAAGCCGAGCACGAGGCTGCGGGTCTGCTCCGCTACCGCGCGAGATGCAACCGCCATGGCGATGGCCGAGGCCGTGCAGGCGAGCGCGATGCCGATCAGTACGCCGGCGCCGAGCATCACGCCGACCATTCCATGTGCGCCAGCCAGTAGCAGCAGCCCGGCGCAGTAGAGCGCGGCCCCCGTCAGCATCACGGGCCGGAAACCGAGGCGCACCACGAACGCCCCGGCGAAAGGCTGTAACGCCCCCCAGGCCAGATTCTGCACCGATAGCGCAAGCGTGAATTCCGAGACCGAGATCGCGATGTCGCGGGTAAGCGAGGGCATCACGAGGCCGAGACTCTGACGGATTCCCATCGAGAGGCTCAGCATGACGGCGGCGCCGATGAGAATGGGTGCAGCCGGACGGAGGCTTCTTATATCGGCCATTGCGGTCTCGCTGGGTTTGCGGGCGCAGTGGTTCCGCCGCCCCGCAAGGGCATGGGGTCCTGCCGCAGCTTGATTACACAGGTCTGTGTAGCTAGCTTAAGAGCGAGCGGCCGCTTGTCAAGGACTAATTTACACAGGTCTGTGTACCATGGAACGCTCCGCGGAAAAGCGCGCTATGCAGAAACGGATCCTCGATATCGTCGACCGGCTGTTTTACGGGCGAGGCATTCGTGCCATAGGCGTCGACACGATCGCCGACGAGGTCGGCATCAGCAAGCGCACGCTGTACAACTACTTCCCTTCCAAGGACGAGCTGATCACGGCGTATCTGGCGCGCCGCCTGCAGCCGAGGAGCTATTCCGACGAGCCGCCGGCGCAGCAGATTCTCGGCGAGTTCGATCGTCTCGAGAGGCAATTTGGAGCGACCGGATTCCGCGGCTGTGCCTTCGTCAACGCCGTCGCCGAACTGAAGGACGCCAAGCACGCCGCCAACAAGATCGCGCTCGCTTTCAAGGAGCAACGACGCATGTGGTTCCGGGAGTTGCTGCACCGTCTCGAGGTGCCTGATCCGGACACGCTCTCGCTGCAGCTGCTGCTGCTCGTCGACGGAGCGATTGCCGGGGCGCTGGTCCGCGGCGAGCCGAAGGTCGCGCGTGCGGCACGGGAGGCGGCGCGGGTTCTGCTGTCCTCTGCGGGGGTCCCGGCGGCGCAAGCGGCAAAACAGCGAACATCCAAACAAGCACGCTCCAGGTCCCGTCGAGCCGACTGAACTTGGGCACCGTGCGCGCATCAATCGACAAGCGCGCGTCCACCAGGAAATCAGTTCATCCGCATTGCCTTGATTTGCTCGGTCTTGCGGTCTTCGACCGACGCATGTCAGCCAAAATCTACCCAGTTGCAAACAACGCACTAGCTCTTGGTCGGGGTGACCCGCGCCGTCGGAGCGGATGGTCTTAATCTTCAGCGAATGGACGCCGGTCGCGTCCGAAGGAGTATGTGCGATGTTACGCAAAACGATGATCGTCTTGGCGACGGCTGCCGCTCTCACAGGGGGATTGACTGCTGACGCGTTTGGGCGCGGCGGCGGAGGTGGTGGACACGGCGGTGGTTTCGGTGGTGGACACGGTGGCGGCTTCGGTGGTGGACATGGTTTCGGGGGCGGCGCTCATCTGGGCGGCGGTTTCGGCGGCGCTCACGTTGGCGGCTTCGGGGGTGGCGCTCACATCGGCGGTCTTGGCGGAGCCCGCATCGGCGGCCTTGGCCACTTCGGCGGTGGCGCTGCGGGTCACCACTTCGCGCAGGCCCGCGGCCAGTTCGGACACGCGCGGCATTTCCGCGGCCAGCGTTTCGCGCCTGGTTTTTATGACTACGACTACGGGTGCAGCTACGGCTACCCCTATTACACGCCTTACGACAGCTGCTATGCGCCCTGGTATCCGTCCTCGTACTTCTAGCCGTCGGCGCTGGGCGGCGCACCGCGAATGCTCAGGTGAATAAGGGGCGAATGATGATGACGCGTTTTGCGGTGGCGACGGCGGCGGTTCTCTTGGGCTGCGGTTCTGCCCATGCACAAGCGCGCATGAACGTCTCGCCGCTGCCGGCGCTTGGCATGACATCGCCGCTTGGCATTCCCAATGCGCCGGTCGGGCAAACTGGAATTCCCTTAGGTGCGACCGAGCTCGCAACGCCAGGCGTGAGCCCGACCACGTCCGGCGCGGCGCCCTTGCTCGGCGCGACATGCGCCGGTGTTTCGCCGGCGCCGGCTGCCATCGGAAATTCGACGACGACGGCATCGACCGTAATGGGAAGTCCGATGACGGGAGCCTCTGCTGGCCTGGGAGGTTCGACGGCGGGAGCGTCTGCCGGCATGGGAAGCTCGGTGGTGGGACTGTCCAGCACCGCGCTCTTCGACGGAGGCGGTATGACCGCAACCGCGTCGGAGACTTGTGCCGCGTCCGCGACCGCATCCCCGCCGCTCGCCTCGTCGATGGGTCCCGGGTCAACCGTGGGTCCGGTTGGAATTCCGCTCGGCTCGACCGAACTGGGAGGCGGAGGCCTCAGCCCCCCATCCGTTGCACTGAGCCCGAATCCGTCGGCCCCTGTGATCAGCTCGCTGCCGGCACTCGGGAGCGCGCCGCCCTCCAATCCGTCTCTTTCGACGTCCCAGAGCACGCCTCCATGCCCGACCACGCAGACCGGTACCCCCACGATCCAGGGAATACCGACGACGTTCGGAGCGCCTTTGACGGGCTCAATTCTAGGCAAGGAGGCAGCAACGAGCTGCCGCTGACGTTGAGAGGGCGATCTAGGATTTCCGGCGTCGGGGCGCCGGCGGCCTCACGATGAGCGGCGATCGGCTTTGCCGTTGGTATTCTTGCTTCGCTGGCGCTTTCCTTCCTCGATGAGCGCGCGATCGAGTCGTTCCTTGGCCTCGATCTCCAGCGCGCGTAGGCCGGCCAGCGTTTCCTCGAGATCGCGCCGCTTGCCCTCGAGCTCCTGGATGCGCTCGGCGATTCGCTCGAGCCCGCGCCGGTACTGCGCCGCCCCAGTCTCGTCCGCTTTGTATAGACTGAGGTACTCGCGGATCGCCTCGATCGAAAATCCGAGCCGCCGCAGTCGTTGGATGAGAATGAGGCGCGCCCGGTCCTGATAATTGAAGACGCGCGTGCGCCCCACACGCGCCGGCGCAATCAGCCCGCTCTCCTCATAGAAACGAATGCCCTGAGACGTCAGCGAAAACTCGTTGGCAAGCTCGGCGACGCTGTAGAACCGGGACCGGTCGGAAGGCGCGGAATCAATCATGGGCGCCAGTGTGTGACTTGCGCCCATCAAAGTCAACTTGAGTGTGCGTCAGTTAGCGTAGACCAGCTATGTGCTGAACCGCTGTGTGGCCAATAATTCGTGTTTAGCTGCCATTTTGCTTGGACTAACAGTCATTTAATAAAGTATAGTACAAAAAGATAAAGCGCACTTGACATAGCGCAAGAAATGATGTTTAAAGGCGCTACACGCAACGCAGGCGTCCAGAGCGTCGTGCGACGCCAAAGACGAAAAACAGACGGCAGTTGCCCACGGGTTCGCGCGCCGAAGCGCACACGAACTTGGCAGTCGAGGATTGGACGATGACCTATCGCGCTCCCGTCAACGAGATGCTGTTCACGATGCGCCACGTCGGCGAGCTCGAGCGCACGATCGAGGACGGCATCTATCCGGACCTCTCGCTCGACGTGGTCGAAAATGTTTTGCAGGAGGCCGCGCGCTTCTCCGGAGAGGTGCTGGCGCCGATCAACCGGTCCGGCGATCGCCATGGCGCGCAGTTGCGCGATGGTGTCGTCACGACGGCGCCGGGCTTCAAGGAGGCCTATCAAGCTTGGATCGGCGCCGGCTGGAACGCGCTTGCCGGTCCCATCGAATACGGCGGGCAGGGGCTTCCGCTGTTGCTCAATGCCGGCTGCTCGGAGATGTGGAATGGCGCCTGCCTCGCTTTCGGCGTTGCTCCGCTCCTGACCTTCGGCGGCGTGGAAGCGGTCGCCGTGCACGGTTGCGAAGATCTCAAGCAGCGATATCTGGAAAAACTCGTCTCCGGCGAGTGGACGGCGACGATGAATCTGACCGAACCGCAGGCGGGCTCCGACCTCAGCGCGATCCGTACCCGGGCGGAGCCGTGCGGCGACGGCAGCTATCGGATCTCGGGACAGAAGATTTTCATCAGCTACGGCGAGCACGACCTCACCGACAACATCGTGCATCTCGTTCTGGCGCGATTGCCCGACGCTCCGAAGGGCACGCGCGGAATATCGCTATTCCTGGTTCCGAAGGTGCTGCCCGACGGCAGCCGCAACGACGTCCGCTGCAGTAGCCTCGAGCACAAGCTCGGGATCCACGCGAGCCCGACCTGCACGATGATCTATGGCGACGACGGCGGCGCGCGCGGCTGGCTGCTCGGCGAGGAAAATCGTGGGCTCGCCTGCATGTTCACCATGATGAACAGCGCGCGCCTGTCGGTCGCGCTGCAGGGCGTCGCCATCGCCGAGCGCGCCTGCCAGGATGCGGTTGCTTTCGCCGGCGAGCGCCGCCAAGGCGGCTCGCTCACCCACAACGGCAACGGCATGGCGCCGATCATCGAGCACGCCGACGTGCGGCGCATGCTGGCGACGATGCGCGCGTTGACCAGTGCAGCACGCGCCATCTCTTACGCGACCGCGGCGGCCATCGACCGCTCGCAGCGATGCGAAGATTCGGCCGAGCGCCAGGCGGCCAGCGAGCGCGCCGCGCTGTTGACCCCGGTTGCCAAGGCGTTCGCGACCGACATCGCCGTCGAGGTGGCTTCGCTCGGCATCCAGGTGCATGGCGGGATGGGTTTCATCGAAGAGACCGGCGCCGCTCAGCACCTGCGCGACGCCAGGATCCTGTCCATCTACGAAGGGACCAACGGCATTCAGGCGATCGATTTGGTCACGCGAAAGCTGCCGATGTCGGGCGGCGAAACAGTGCTCGGCCAAATCGACGCGATGCGCCAGATCGCGGGACGACTGGCAGACGCCGATTGCACGAGCTTACGGGCGGCGGCACCGCAGATCGCCAAAGCCGTCGACAGCCTCGAGCGGGCGACGCGGTTCATGCTCGGTGCGCTGGCCGAGAACGCCACCGAGGAGGCGCTCGCCGGAGCAAGTCCCTACTTGCGGCTGTTCGCCACGGTGCAGGGCGGCGCGCTTCTAGGCGCGTCCGCGCTTGCAGCGCATCGCGCAGCAAGCGCCGGGGACAACGATCCGGCGAATGCCGGACGCGTGCAGCTCGCGCGGTTCTTTGCCGACAACATCGCGCCGAGCGCGCCGGGTCTTGCGGACGTGGTGGTTGCCGGCGCGGCTTCACTGAAGGATGCGCAACGGATGTTGGTCGATTGATGAGGCAATGCCGAGCGTCGCTGTCACTGACCGGAAGGAGGATGTCATGAAAGCCGTGTTAGGGTTGGCCATGATCGCAGCCGGTGCGGCCGCCGTTACCACGCCGGTCAAGGCGGCCGACGAAGCGATCAAGATCGGTGTGCTGACCGACCTCTCCGGCCTTTACGCCGCGCCGACCGGGCCGGGATCGGTCTTTGCTGCCCGACTGGCCGTCGCCGATTTCGTGGCTTCGCACAAAGGCCTCAAGGTCGAGGTTGTTCCCGGCGACCACAAGAACAAGCCCGACATCGGCGCCGGCATTGCCAACCGCTGGATCGACGCGGAGCAGGTCGATGCCATCGTCGACGTGCCGACGTCGTCGGTTGCCTTCGCGGTCAATGACATCGTCAAGAGCAAGAACAAGGTGTTCGTGGCCTCCGGCGCCGCGGCCTCCGACCTGACCGGCGCGCGCTGCACGCCGAACACGGTGCACTGGACCTACGACACCTGGGCGCTGGCGAACGGCACCGGCAAGGCGATCGCGACCACCGGCGGCGATTCCTGGTTTTTTCTCACCGCCGACTATGCGTTCGGGCATGCGCTTGAACGCGACACCGCGGCGGTGGTGGAAGCCAATAAGGGCAAGGTGGTCGGCCGCGTGCGCCACGCGCTGGCGACCAACGACTTTTCATCCTTCCTGATGCAGGCCCAGGCCTCGAAAGCGAAGATCATCGCACTCGCCAATGCCGGCGGCGACACCGTCAACGCGATCAAGCAGGCGGCGGAATTCGGCATCGTGCGCGGCGGGCAAAAGCTCGCCGGCATGCTGGTCAATATCAGCGACATCGATGCGCTCGGTCTTCATACCGCGCAGGGCCTGCTGCTGACCGAGCCATGGTATTGGGACGCGAGCGACGCCAACCGCGCGTTCGCGAAGACCTTTGCCGCCGGCAATGGCGGCCGCCATCCCACGATGATCCACGCCGGCGTTTACGCCGCGGTGACGCACTACCTCAAGGCGGTGGTCGCACTCAACGGCGCGGCTGACGGCAAGGCCGTGGTCGCGACGATGAAGGCGCTGCCGACCGATGATCCGTTGTTCGGTAAAGGCAGCATCCGTGCCGATGGCCGCAAGATCCACGACATGTACCTGTTCGAGGTGAAGCGGCCCGACGAATCGAAGCACCCGTGGGACTATTACAAGGTGCGCGCCACCATCCCCGCGGCAGAAGCATTCCGTCCGCTCAGTCAAGGCGGCTGTCCGCTGGTCAGCGGCTGATCGACACCCGAGCAATCGCGCTTCGAAGGAGGAAGACCATGTCACGCAAGCATTGGCTCGCCGCCTACGGCGAAAAAATTCCCTGCGAAATTAATCCGGACGCCCATGGCTCGGTGCTCGCGATGCTCGAAGCGGCCATGCAGCGGTTCGCCGACCGTCCCGCCTTTCGCTGCTTTGGCCACACGCTCACCTATGCCGATACCGACCGGCTGTCGCGAAACTTCGCCGCCTTCCTGCAGAACAAGCTTGGCGTGAAGAAAGGCGATCGCATCGCCGTGATGCTGCCCAACATCGCCGCCTTCCCGCTCGCCATGCTCGGCATCGTCCGTGCCGGCGGGGTGCAGGTCAACGTCAATCCGCTCTACACGCCGCGCGAGCTCGAGCATCAGCTCAACGATGCCGGCGTCGAGACCATCGTCATCTTCAATGGCGGCTCGGCGACGCTCGCCGAGATCGTCGGCAACACCGCGGTGAGGCACGTGATCAGCGTCGCACCCGGCGAAGGCATCGGCGCGGCGTTGCCGGCGCCACCCGTCGACGCAAGGCTCAAGAGCGTGATCACGTTCTCCGACGCGCTGACGCAAGGCGTGCAGCTCCCGTTCACGCCGGTGGCGCTCTGCGGCGACGATTTGCTGTTCCTGCAATATACGGGCGGCACCACTGGCCTCTCAAAGGGCGCTGCCCTGTCGCACCGCAACCTCGTGGCCAATACCGAGCAGTTCAAGGCATTCATGGCCGATGCCTTGCGCCCAGGGGAGGACGTGGTGGTCACGGCGCTGCCGCTCTACCACATCTTCGCGCTGATGGTGAATTTCATCTCCTACTACTCGATGGGTGCGGAGAACTGGCTGGTCGCCAATCCGCGCGACATGGACAGCTTCGTCGAGATTCTGCGTCAGGCGCGCTGCACTGCCTTCACCGGCGTGAATACGCTCTACGGCGGCCTGGTGATGCATCCGAAGATTTCCGACGTGGACTTCAGCAGACTGCGCCTGGCGATCGGCGGCGGCGCCGCGGTTCTGCCGACCACGTCGGCCAAATGGAAGGCGCTGACCGGCAAGGACATCCTCGAAGGCTACGGCCTCTCGGAAACCTCGCCGATCCTTACCCTCAACCCGCCGACGACGGGGAACGGCTTCTCCGCGACCGTCGGCCTGCCGTTCCCGTCGACCGACATCAAGCTGCTCGATGCCAACGACGAGGAAGCAGCGATCGGCGAGCCAGGCGAAATCTGCGCCAAGGGCCCGCAGGTCATGCAAGGCTATTGGCAGAAGCCGCAGGCCAATGCCGACGCCTTCACTGCCGACGGCTATTTCCGCACCGGCGACATCGGCGTGTTCGATGCCAAGGGCTTTCTCAAGATCGTCGATCGCAAGAAGGACATGATCATTGTTTCCGGCTTCAACGTCTTTCCCAACGAGGTGGAAGCGATCGCCGCCGCCTGCCCCGGGGTTGCCGAATGCGCCTGCGTCGGCAGACCGGACGAGAAGACCGGCGAGGCGGTGCGGCTGTTCGTGGCCAAGGCGCCGGGCGCGACACTCAATGAAACGGATCTGATTGCGCACTGCCGCTGCCAGCTTGCGGCCTACAAGGTGCCGAAGGAGGTCCGCTTCCTCGATGCATTGCCGAAGTCAGCCGTAGGAAAAATTTTGCGCAAGGATCTGCGCGGGCTGCCATAGGCGGGACTACGGCGATGGCACAATACTCCATGGCAAGCGCGCCGCGGTTCGTAGGCTGCGAGCTCGGGGTGTCCGACTGGGTGACGGTCGACCAGGATCGCATCGACGCCTTCGCAGCCTGTACCGGCGATCGCCAATGGATCCATGTCGACGTCGACCGCGCCCGGCGCGAGAGTCCGTTCGGCGGTCCGATCGCCCACGGCTATCTCGTTCTATCGCTGGTCGCCGCAATGGTGATGGAGCTCGGGGTAATCCCGCCGGATGCCGCAACTGGGCTCAACTATGGATTGGACAAGGTCCGCTTCATTGCGCCGGTAAAAGCAGGCGCGCGCGTGCGAGCGCGCGCGAACCTCCTCGCGGTCGAGCCGCAGAGCCCCGGACGGATGCTGCTCGAGCTCAACTGCACGCTCGAGATCGAAGGCGAAGCGAAACCCGCCCTCGTCGCCGAGCTCCTCTGCCTGCTCATCGGCAAACACGATGCGTCTTAAATCGTGCACCGTCGCGCGAAATGCCCCGCAATGAGGAGCGCCCATGGCAAGCGAAGCCCAAGTTGCCGCCAACAATGACATTCGCGAGCAGGCGGCGCAGCACACCTTGGCGGCAAATCCGCTGGTCGGCGTGCGCGGGCAGGACATTCTCGATTCCGCACGTTTGCTGCTCGGGCAGATTCTGAGCCATCCCGTCGCGGCCACCCAGCAGTATCTGACGTTACTGTCCGAACTGGGACGCATCGCAACCGGCGCAAGCGAACTCGCGCCCGATGCCAAAGACCGGCGCTTTGCCGATCCGGCCTGGAGAGAGAGCATCGCCTACCGCTCGCTCGCGCAGAGCTACCTGGCCTGGGGCAGCGCGCTCTATCGCTTTCTCGATGAAGCCAAGCTCGACAAGCGCGATGCCGAGCGCGCGCGGTTCGTCGTCTCGCTCATCGTGGACGCGATGTCGCCGACCAATTCGCTCGCAGGCAACCCCGCGGCGCTGAAGAAGCTCGTCGATACCGGCGGCGCGAGCCTGGTGCACGGATTGGAAAACTTTGTCGCCGATCTCTTGCACAACGGCGGCCTGCCGGCGCAGGTCGACACTCGGATCTTTGCCGTGGGCAAGAATCTCGCCACCACGCCCGGCTCGGTCGTGTATCGCACCCCGGTAATGGAGCTGATCCAGTACCGGCCGATGCGGGACGAGGTGCACAAGCGGCCGCTCCTGATCACGCCACCGCAAATCAACAAGTTCTATGTCTTCGATCTCGCGCCGGAAAAAAGCATCATTCAGTATTGCCTCGAGGGCAACCTGCAGACCTTTGCGATCAGCTGGAAGAACCCAACCCCTGCCGAACGCCGCTTCGGGATCGACACCTATGTGGCGGCGCTGGAGGAGGCCGTGGATGCAATGCGCGACATCACCGGCAGCGAGGATGTCAACATCTGGGGATCGTGTTCGGGCGGCATCACCATGTCGGCATTTCTCGCGCATCTCGCGGCGCGCGGCGAACGCAAGATCCACAGCGCCACCGTGGCGGTCTGCCTGCTCGATATGGCCGCGACGCAGAACACGACGGCGGGATTGTTCGTCACGCCGGAATCGATCATCGCGGCGAAGAGCGCATCACAGCTCGCCGGCGTCGTCGAAGGACAGGAGCTCGCGCGCATGTTCGCCTGGATGCGGCCCAACGACCTGATCTGGAACTACTGGGTGAACAACTACCTGCTCGGCAACGCGCCGCCGGCTTTCGACGTGCTCTACTGGAACAACGACACGACGCGGTTGCCCGCCCGGCTGCATGCCGACTTCCTCGATCTCATCGACGCTAATCCGTTCGTAAATGCAGGCGGCCTCGATGTGCGCGGCACGCCGCTCGACATGCGCCGTGTCGACCTGGACAGCTATGTCGTCGCAGGTCTGACCGATCACATCACGCCATGGCAAGGCTGCTACAACACGGCGAAGCTTTACGGCGAGCGCAGCACCTTCGTGCTCGCCAACAGCGGCCATATTCAAAGCCTGCTCAATCCGCCCGGCAATCCCAAGGCGTGCTTCTGGACCGGCGCGGCGAGCGCAGGGAGCGCAGAGAAGTGGCGGGGGGAAGCGGCAAAGCACAGCGATAGCTGGTGGCCGCATTGGCTCGAATGGATCAAGGCCCGCTCCGCCGACATGACGCCGGCACCGGCCACGCTGGGCAACGCGCAGAACCCGCCGCTTGAGGCGGCGCCCGGCCGCTACGTCATGGAGCGATAGATGCAGATCACGCTGCACGATGTCGAAGGGCAGACGCTGCGCGTCGGCATTCGCCGCGGGCATAAGACGCGCCCGCCGCTCCTTCTCTTCAATGGGATCGGCGCCAATATCGAGCTGCTCGAGCCGTTTCTCGGCGCGCTCGATGGACCCGAGGCGATCATCTTCGACGTGCCCGGTGTGGGCGGCTCGCCCTCGCCCTGGCTGCCGTACCGTCCGTCGAGCTTGGCGAGGCTCAGCGCGCAGCTGCTAGATCAGTTGGGGCACGCACAAGTGGATGCGCTCGGCCTGTCGTGGGGCGGTGCGTTGGCGCAGCAATTCGCGTTCCAGCAGGGCAAGCGGTGCCGGCGGCTCGTGCTCGCAGCCACCTCGCCCGGCCACCTGATGGTGCCAGCCAAGCTCACGGTCCTGCTCAAGATGGCAACGCCTCGGCGCTACAAGGACTCCGAGTATATGGAGCGCATCGCCGGCGACATCTACGGCGGGGCATTGCGCGGTTCGCCCGAGCTCGTGCACAGCTATCTGCGCCATGTCCGCTGGTCGAGCGATTACGGCTATTACCTGCAGCTGCTCGCGGGCTGTGGCTGGACGAGCCTGCCTTGGCTGCGCTGGCTTGCGCAGCCGACGCTGGTCATGGCGGGAACCGACGATCCGCTCGTGCCGGTCGCCAATGGCCGCATCCTGGCAAGCCTCATTCCGGATGCGCGTCTGGTGACCATCGACGACGGCCATCTGTTTCTGGTCACGAGCGCCAGTAAATCCGCAGCAATGATCTCCGAATTCTTGAGTTGAGCGCTCGTTACCGCGGCCGTTTACGCCGCGGTCCGCTCCAGCTCACGCATGAGCTTGCGCAGGCTTCTCGCCTCAGCCTGATCGATTGACGTCGGCCGCCCCAGCGTGTCGTCGCGTTGCGTTCCCACCGCGGATCTGCGAGCGCCTTGATTTGGACGCGCGGCCGTACGGCTCGCGTAAGACCTCCTGCGCTGCCTCAGGCGCGGCCGGGCCATCCGCCAGCGGTCGCGCCGATACGATCGAACATGCCGGCGCGCGAGCTTGAAAATCGCGCCGGCAAACAGCAGCGCCAGAGCGCCGATGAGAAATGCCGACCAGGGAGTGGATTCCGTATCCGGCAGTGCGGCACGCTCGGCTTCGGTGAGGACGGGCCATACCGTTGCCTCCTGGGCGGCTGTCGATGCCTGCGCTTGTGCATCGTTATTGCTCGTGGTCGCGGGCTGGTGCGCCTCCGGATCAGAAGCTTTCGGGGGCATGAACGTGGGCGAGACATAATCTGCCGCCGCCGGTTGAGGGGCTCCCTCGGCAGCGGTCTTTTGCGCGGGCTCCATTTGTGCGGGCATCGTGCGCGTCATCATTTCGGGAGGATTCTCGCGCGCCGGCGCCCGCGCCGGCGCTGCATCCTCCCGTGCTTGCGAACGCACCTTCCCGCCTTCCGCTCCGAGATACCAACACTGCCGTTGATCGGTGCGATTGACGCGGTAGTACCAGTGGCTGCCGGGAGGCGCGGGTGAATCCGGCTTTGCCTTGCACTCATCGGCCGCAGGCTGGGCAACGCGTGTTTGCGCCGTCGCCAAGGTAGATGCGAGCGGCATGATGAGAATGGCGGGTACAAAGAACATCAATAGCCTCGGCATCGATCCCTCCGCTGCTTTGCTCTTATCGTAGCGAGCCGTTTGACGCTTGGATTCCGGCTCCAGTGAGTCGCGAATGCGTCAATGCGGAGGAGATGCGCGAGCGCGGCAATTGCCTACCGTTTGCCCAGAGCGCGCTACCGCCGTGCCGCGCTGGCCGACTGCCGATCCCGCGAACTTTATGCGTTGTTCTGCCCGATCCGCCACAGCACGCCAGTCGGATCAATGATCACGAAGTCGCGCATGCCCCAGGGCCTGTCCTCCGGCGGCTCTGCCTTCACCCCGTACTTGGCAACCAATCCCTGAGCCTCGACGTGGCGCCACCAAGCCTCGACGTCTTTCACCAACAGATGCATCATGAAATTATCGGCGTGAACCTCGTTATAGAAATTCTGCAGCAAAAAACTCGCGTTGCCGTGCCGCAGATATGCCAAATCGTCCGATGACCAAGCGACGACGAAGCCAAGGTCCTGATAGAAGCTTTTGGACAGCGCAAAATCCCTGGCGGGAACGAACGCCTTGATCTCGACGGTTGTCATGTCGCTCATGGTGGTTGGTCATCCTGGTTGTTGCGAGCGTGCCGCTGTCGGTGCGACCGTTTAACGTGAACGCAAGCCAGGTCGCGGGAGACGCGTCAGCAGACAGGCCGCTCATTGAAATGTTTGCGACCTATCGAAGTTCCCACGGGACTTGCGTACCTTCGCAGCATCATCCATCTGCAGCCCATGGCCGAGCTTGCTGACAGGATTCCCCAGCACTACGAGCGTCACGCCATTGCCTGGGATGCTGATCGCCGCAAGAGTGGTTGGAATGACGAGATTTGGCACACGCGTTTCACCGAGATACTCCCCGAGCACGCGAGCGTCCTCGACTTGGGGTGCGGCGGCGGGACGCCGGTTGCAACGAATCTGGTAGCACGCGGACTGCGCGTGACCGGGATTGATACCTCGCCAACGTTGATCTCGCTTTGTCGAACTCGTCTACCCGAGCAGGATTGGATCGTCGCCGATATGCGCTCGTTGTCGCTCGGCAGAACCTTCGACGCTCTGCTCGCCTGGGACAGTTTCTTTCATCTCCAGCCGGATGATCAGCGCAAGATGTTCGCAGTGTTTGCCGCGCATGCCGGACGCGGAGCCGCATTGATGTTCAACACGGGCCCATCGCACGGCGAGAGTGTCGGCTGCTATCGAGGCGACCCGCTCTATCACGCGAGTCTCGATGCTGCCGAGTATAAGGAGTTGCTGACGCGGCAGAACTTCGAGCTCATTGATCACAGGGTTGAAGACCCTCGCGCTGGCGGCCGGACGGTGTGGCTCGCGCGACGCGCGTGCCGATCAGGTCGCGGGGTGGGTTGACCACAGCGCAAGGTTCGCGGGCGCAAGCGCGCGGCAGCAAGAGGCATTGTGTGTCAGTACTCGAAGATCAAGCACGTCGTCGTGCCATGCGCGAGAACGCGCCCATTCTTGTCCGTCAACGTTCCCTCGGCCGTACCGATACGGCGCCCGCAACTGATGACTCTGCCTTCGGCCTTCACGGGCCCGGTCTGCGGCGTGACGGGCCGGACCAGAGAAATCTTGAACTCGAGCGTTGTCTGCGCAAAGCCCTTGTCCAACATGGAGCGGATGGCGAGTCCCATGCAGCTGTCGAGCAAGGTTGCGGCAAGGCCGCCATGCACGGTGCCGGAGGGGTTGAGGTGCCCCGCATGGGGTTCTGCGGCGGCAACGACGCGGCCCTTGGAAACCTCGACGACGTCGTAGCCGAGCGTTTGCGCCATGCTGTTCAGCGGTAGCGTGCCGTCGACGAGCCCCTGAACGAATTCGAGGCCGCTTATGGCGCGTTGCTGGTCGTCAGCGACGACGCCGAAACGTTTGCGAGGCGAAACTTCGGTCATGCATTGCTCTTCGCGAGTTTAGAAGCACCCATGATAGCGTCGCACGTCCCGCAAGTCTGAAACACTCCGTTTCTTGCCGTCGAAACCCGGTTCGGATTGACGACTTCGATCCGACTCCCTACGTTCGCCATGCCTTGATGGGGATGGGGTCCCCCGATAACCGCCGCTTTGGCTGATGACTCCTGCCAACCGCGCTGTCGCGCCAGGTGGGAGTTATGCGCGCATACTTGATTGTGCTCGTCGGCGGCGGCATTGGTTCTGCCCTCCGGCACGCCGTCAACGTCGCTTTTGCCCGTTGGTTCGGCACAAGCTTCCCGTTCCACACGCTGTTTGAGAACGTGAGCGGCTCGCTCCTGATGGGGCTCATTGCCGGGTATTTTGCGTTCAAAGGCGATGCGTCGCAGGCCGTTCGCCTATTCCTCACCACCGGCGTCCTTGGCGGTTACACGACGTTCTCCGCATTTTCGCTTGAGGCCATGCTGCTCTGGGAACAGAATCACCACGGCAAGGCCGCCTTGTACGTGCTCTTGTCCGTCGGCGCCTCGCTCGCCGGCCTGTGGCTCGGGCTCTATCTCGCGCGCAAGATGCTGTGACGGCGCTTCCGCTAGCGAAACCCTGCCTTGCATGGCGCGATTGCCGAGCCGATGCTAGCCTCGCGTTTGCAAACCAAGTTCGGGGACATATGGAATGGAGAACCCAAAGTACCCGCCAATTCGCCGCGTGGTGACGGGCCACGATTCCAATTGCGTCGCCAAAGTCCTCATCGATGCGCCGGCGACCAACGCCAAGTTCCCGCAAGCGGGACTCGTTTCCACCATGATGTGGTGCAGCGACGGCGCTCCGACAAAAATCCCGATCGGCGAGAAGATCGAGGACATGGGTGCGCGCATCCTCGGCACGGCGCCGCCGGCCAAGGGGACGCGTTTTGCAGTGATCGACTTTCCGCCCGGCAATACCCCGCACATGCACCGCACCGAAACCGTCGACTACGTCATCGTGATGGAAGGCGAGGTCGAGATGGACATGGACGACTCCACGGTCAAGCTCAAGCAGGGCGACATCATGGTCCAGCGCGGCACCAACCACGCCTGGGCCAACCGCAGCGAGAGGCGCGCGCGGGTTGCCTTCGTTCTCGTCGACGCCGAGCCGCTTGGGATCGGCAACCCGGTGGTCGGCGCTGCCAGCGCGCGCTGAGCGTCGGTGGGATAATCGAAACGCACGCAAGGAGATCTTCGATGCTGAAGCTTTCGCACATCGCTTTCCTGATCGGCGCGACGACCGACGTCGTGCCCGGCGCCGCGCAGAGTTTTCCCAGCGGCAATGTGAAGCTCATCGTGCCGGTGCCGGCCGGCGGGGTCACCGATACGATGGCGCGCATCGTGGCGCAGCGGCTCTCCGACATGTGGGGACAGTCGGTGATCGTCGACAATCGCCCCGGCGGCAATTACGGCATCGGGGCGCAGGCGGTGAGCCGCGCGCCGGCCGACGGATACACGCTCCTGGTGGCGCCGGACTCCACCTTCACCGCCAATCCGGCGCTGTTCACCAAACTGAACTATGACCCGAAGGAGTTCACGCCGATCATGGTGCTGTGCCGTGGCTCGCCGGTACTGGTCGTCAATTCGTCGGTTGCCGCGAACAGCGTGCAGGAACTGATCGCGCTGGCGAAGGCGCAGCCGGGCAAGTTGAACTACGGCTCGTACGGGGTCGGCACCTACGCCCATCTCAGCATGGAGGACTTCAAGCAGCGCACCGGCACCGAGATCGTGCACGTGCCTTATCGCGGCGCGGCGCCGGCTCTGAACGGGCTTTTGGCGGGCGATGTCGGCATGCTCTTGTTGAATCTGTCGAGCGTCGAGGCGCACGAGAAGACAGGCAAGGTGAAGATTCTCGCCGCGGCGACGGTGAACCGGCTGAGCGCGCGGCCCGATCTGCCGACGATCACGGAAGCCGGCGTTCCTGGCTTTGCAACTTCGGTCTGGTTCGCAATGTGGGGCCCGCCCCACATGCCCGCCGAGCTGGTCAACAAGATCCACGCGGACGTGTCGAAGGCGCTCGACCTGCCGCAGTCGCGCGAATTCTTCACCACGAACAGCTTCGAGCGGGTCGATCTTTCGCCGGCGCAGTTCGGCGTACTCGTCGAAAGCGACCTCAAGCACTGGACCTCCCTGATCAACGCGGTCGGTGCCAAGATCGAATGAGCCGGCAATGAAGGTTCTCATCACCGGCGGAATGGGCGTCATCGGCGCCGAGACCAGCCGCAAGTTCGTCAAGGAGGGGCACCGGCCCGTCGTGTTTGCACGGCATCGCGACGACAGCCTCATCCCGGACATCATCGACAAGATCGACTTCGAGCAGGGCGACATTCTGGACATGCCGCGTCTTCTCCAGGCGATCAAAAAGCACCACGTCACCCATGTGGTCCACGCGGCGGCGTTCGTCGGTGCGGTTTCGGCGGCCAATCCGGGGCTCAGCATCCAGGTCAACGTGCTGGGACTCGTCAACGTGCTGGAGGCGGCGCGCGCGCTCGATGTGCATCGCGTCGTGTTCACGAGCGCGAAGGGAGTCTACGGCCCCATCACCGGCGAATATGGCGCGCCCACCTGGAAGCCGATGCCCGAGGATCTGCCGGCCAAGCCAAAGCGCATCTACGACTCCGCCAAGTTCATGGGCGAAAACGTCTGCACCTATTACAACGACAACATGGGCATCGAGACGGTGTCGCTGCGCTTTGCCTCGACCTACGGGCCAGGCAAGACCGCACGACACGGACCCATGGCGGTCATGAGCCGCATCGTCGAGAATCCGGCGAACGGATTGCCGTTCAAGCTCGAGCAGGGCGGCGACGACAAGGACGACTTCATCTACAACAAGGATTCAGCGCTCGGCATTTACCTGGGCGATCGTCGCCGATAAGGTGAAGAGCCGCGTCTACAACATCGGCACGGGCGTCGGCGTGACGCTGCGCGACTTCGAGCGGGTAATCAAGAAGCATATTCCCAACGCGCAGATGGAGATCGGCGGCGGGCTGAACTTCTACGGGTTTGCCTATCCCGCGACCGGCGTCTACGACATCACGCGCGCCCGCGAGGAGCTGGGTTATCGCCCGCAATATGACCTGGAAAAAGGAATCGCGGACTATCTCGCCACGCTCAAGCTGCTGAAGGCCGCGGCGTAACTTTTCCCTTTCCCTTCAGCGGGCCGGACATCCGCAGCGTGATGCGATGTCGGGCATGGATAACCGGGCCGGCTGCCAACACGAGATCGGATATGCGACAGACACTCGAACTCCCCCGACTCTCCCTTGCCGAGCGCGACCGGCGCTGGGCCGCCGTGCGCAAGGAGATGGCGGCGCGCGGCCTGGATGCCATCGTGCTTTGGGGCTGGCCGGTCATGTGGGACTTTTACACGGCCAATGCCCGCTATCTCGCGCCCATCGGCGGCAACGCCGAGTTCAATGTGCTGGTGTTCCCGGCCGATGGCGAGCCCACGTCGATCGTGCAGATGCCGACGTTCGTCGAAGGCTGGCGCGCCGCGCAGGACTGGGTCGGCGACGTGCGGCCGCGCAGCAAGACGTGGGCGGATTCCGTCGCCAACCGCCTGAGAGAGCTCAAGCTCGACGCCGGCAGGATCGGCACGGATGGTCTCGCCGGGACGCTCGACCCGGACGGCTGGCTCCCGCACGCCGCGTTCACCCGTCTGACTTCGCTGTTACCGAAAGCGAACTTCGTCGGCCTCGAGGACATGCTGGAGAAGGTGCGCTCGATCAAGAGCGCCGAGGAGCTCGACATGCTGCGCAAGGCCGCCAAGCTCGGCGATCTCATGCTATCCACCTGCCGCGACACCGCGCGACCGGGCGTGAAGGAGTGCGAGGTCTATGCCGGGATGATGGAGGCGATGGTGGCCAATGGGGGCGAAGAGCCGACGCTGTTCCTGTGGAACTGCGACCGCTATCCCTATCCCCATCCGTTTCGGGTGCCGACCACGCGGCCGATGCAACACGGTGACCTCATCATCTGCGAGATGCATCCGAAGTTCGGCGGCTATTTCACCCATGTCGAGCGCACATTCTCGCTCGGCGAGCCGGAGAAGCAGCAACTTGCCATCTATGATGGATGCCTCGCCGCCTACCGGCGCGGGTTGGAGAACTTCGGCCCCGGTAAAAGCATTTCAATCGCGCTCGATGCCGTGAAGGAGGAAACCGATGCGCGCGGCCTCGGCATCTGCGAAGCCGGCGTGCACGGCCACGGCCTCGCCTCGCTCGAATATCCGCGCTACCGTCACCATGCCATCGCTGCAGACCGCGAGGCGATCAAGGTGGTCGGCGACCGATTCGAGCCGGGCATGGTCTTTGCGTTCAATATCGATCTGTTCGACCCCAAGTGGCGCGAGGGAAAGACCGGTTGCGTGTTCGCCGAGACGGTGGAGATCACCGAAACAGGCGCGCGCCGCATGCACTCCTTCCCGATGGAGTTCCAGCGCATCGCGGTATGAAAGCCTCTGACGTGACCGTCGCGCAGCCCGGGATTCTCGCAATCTTCAACAACGTCGCGCCCGGCCGTGAGGCGGAGTTCGAAGAATGGTTTCAGCGTGAGCACTTGCAAGAGCGGCTCGACGTGCCCGGCTTTCTGCTCGGGCGGCGGTATGAAGCAGTGCGAGGCGAGCCACGTTACTTCAACTTTTATGTGACTCGCTCGGCGGACGTTCTCAGCTCTGCCGAGTATCGAATGCGGCTGAATAACCCCACGCCCATGACGCGCATGGTGATGTCGGAAATTTTCAAGGACATGATCCGAACGGTGTGCCGGCAAAGCTTTCGCATCGGGAACATGCGCGGCGCGTTCGCCGTCGCCGCGCGATTTAGCGAACGGCCGGATGAAAACGCGCTTAAAGCGACGTTGGAGAACCTGTTGCAGGATAAGGGGATCGCGTCTGGGGAAATCTGGTCGGCCGCGGGCGCGGCTCAACTTCCATTATCCGAAGAAGAGCGTTTGCGCGGCGGCGACCGCAGGCTCGAAGCCTGTCTCATGGTAGATACGCTGCGTCTGCAAGATGCCGAGCGCGTGGCGGGCACGCTTTCCAGCCAATTTCCGGCAGCGGCGACCGGCGTTTATCGCCTCCTCTGCGAAATCAGCCGTGGCTCGGACCCGCTTGCCACTGCCGCTTTGTGAACAGCGGCGCGAGCGTCAACGGGCCGGTGGACTCACTCAGCCTGCCAACGCGACGCACTCAATCTCGCAGCCGTTGCCGAACCGAAGCTGCATCGACCAGGCCGTACGTGCCGGGGGGTCAACCGGAAAAAATTCACGATAGACCCGATCCATTTCCGCCATGTGCGAGATGTCAGCCAGCACCACATGCACGCGCAGGACAAGTTCAAGCGACGAGCCGGCGGATTCCAGCATGTGCCGCATATTGGACAATGTGACACGAACCTGTTCGGCAATCGGCCCGTGGCTGCGCTCACCGGTCTGCGGATCGATCGGCACCATGCCTGACAGGAATATGTAATCGCCGACGCGGATGCCGGGAACGTGCGGCAGGTTGGACTTGCGCGACGCATTGAGCAGCGGGTTCTCGGGCTGGATCGCCGAGCGTTGAAACTTTTCGGTCATCGGGTCACGCCAGCGCGGTGCACTCGATGATCACTTTCACGCCATCAGGAAGGCGTGCGCCGCAGACGGTCCGCGCCGGCGGCTGATCGGGAAAGAAGCGCGCATAGACCTCATTCATGTTGGGCTCTTCCAGCATGCTATGCAGCAGCACGTTCACTTTCACGACCTTGTCGAGCGACGAACCTGCCGCGTCCAGCAATTGCTTGAGGTTGGTCAAAATCTGACGAGTCTCGCTCGCCGTCGTCCCTTGCATGCGCGCGCCCGACTGCAGATCGACCGCCGTAAGGCCGGACACGAACAGAAAATCCCCGCCCCTTACCGCCATCGACATCGGCTGGCTGGAACCGTTCGACGTATCAGGCGCGCGCACTGGTAAGGGAAAGGCTTCACGCTTGCCGCTCATCAGATGCCCTTCGCGCGCGTTCAGGCGGCCGCTACCACGTCGAGTTGGATCTTGAAGCCCGCTTCAATTTGCGCCGTCCACACCGTGCGCGCCGGCGGCCCGTTGGCCATGTATTGCCGATAGACACGGTTGAGTACGTCGTACTCGATGCTGTCATAGATCAGCGCATGCACCTGTACGAGCCGATCGAGGGATGAGCCGGCCGACTCCAGCAGCAACTTCAGATTTCCAAGAACGACGTGCGCCTCGCTGGTGAGGGTGCCATGGCGCCGCTCCCCCGTTAGCGGATCGACCGGTAGCATGCCGGAGCAGAAGATCAGGCCGCCGGCACGCACCGCCGGCGACTGGTGGTGTCCGTAATGTTGGCGCAGATCGAGCCCGGCAAGCGGCGCCGCGATGACTTCGCGCACGGCCGTACGCCCTGATCAGTCCGACAGCTCCGCTACACCGGGCAGCAAGAACCGCTCGATGTTGCCGCGCGCCGGCAGGTCGCCTAGGCCCACCAGTGCGTCGATGAGCGCATTCAACTTCGCCCGCGAAATCTTGCCGGTGCGGTCGAAGAAATTGTTCTTGCGGAAGAAGTCGTAGGCTTTCTCGACGTCGTCGGCCTTCTGCCCGCTGATCCGGACAAGAAGCGCAACCGCTTCGGCCCGGTTGCGCTCGTCATAGAAGAACTCGGTGCTCTTGCTTTGCGCTTCGAGCACGCGCCTGATCACGTCGGGCTTGCGGGCGGCCCACGCCTTGTTGGCCATCGTGCCCGAGAAAGCCAGCTCCGGCGCATATTCGATCGTCAGACCGAGATCGTTGAAGCCTTGATTCTGCAGCTGAAAGTTGGAGGGCGGCAACAGGATCGCGGCATCGACCGCGCCGCTCAAGAGCGCCTGAGCACGGGCAGTCGTTGCACCGGCGTAGACGTAGTCATAATCGCCGGCCTTGAGCCCATTCGGCGCCAGCATACGATCGACATAGAGGCGAGTGATGTCCTTCGGGCCGCCGACCGAGATCACTTTGCCCTTTAGATCTTTGAGGCTCTTGATGCTCGATTTCGCGATCAACGCATAAGGTGGCGCCTGGATTTCGAACCGCGCGATGCCGAGCCCCGCACCTTGCTCGGCGGCCCGGATCGGATCCACCAACCCGGTCGAGAACGACATGTCGAGCGAGCCTGCCGCGAGTTGCTGGATCGCGTTGGCGCTTGCGGGGATGTAGATCAGATCGACCTTGACGTTTGCCGCGCTGAAAAAGCCTTTGTCGATCCCGATGAACAGCGGCCAGAGGTTGGCTGAAGGCGACCCGACGGTGCCAATGATGACGGTATCCACGGCGCGCACTGGCGCCACCGACATCAACATCACCGCAACCAGACCCAGCGCCGCACGACCGAGCGTTTTGATCATTCGCATGATACATCCTCTGTGTCCGTTCCCTGTAGTCCGATCGACCACAGCTGGTCGCGAAACGTATCCGTCAATCGTTCACCGGCATGATCTTCGGTCTATTTTTCTCGGCGCGTCTTTTTTGGCAGTGTGCCGCCCGTTAGCTGCGCCCGATAGTGCCGGGCGATTTCCGAACCAGTCGCCTTCCAGACCTTCTTATGCTTGCAGATGTACTTGAGTGCAGCATCGAGCGCACCGATGCGGTATGGCAGGCCCGTCAGATAGGGATGGAGGGCAATATGCATGACGCGCCCGGACGTGGCGCCTTCGCGATAAAGCGTATCGAATTGCCGGCATATCGCGTCCTGGAAATCAGCCGGGGTCATATTAGCGCTCTCGAAGGCTTGCTTGTCATTAATGTTGTAGCTGTACGGCAATGACATGATTGTCTTGTCCCTGCCGAGCGTCATCGCGTAGGGCTGATCGTCATTGGGGCCCCAATCCGCGACGTACTCGCAACCTGCCTCCACCAAGAGATCGAGCGTGTTCCAAGTCTCCTGCAGGCCCGCGCCCAGCCAGCCGACAGGACGCGTGCCGCTCACTCTCGCAATGGTATCGAGCGTGTCGCCGATGATCTTGGGTTCCTCTTCGGCTGCCACCTCGTTGAGGCGGCGGGAGTTGCTCTGGTTGTGTCCCATCCATTCCCAGCGACGCTTCTCGCCTTCCTCGATGATTTCCGGATGGTGGAGGCAGATATCGCTGTTGAGCGCGACGGTCGCGCGCACGCCGTAGCGGTCGAGAACCTCCATCAGCCTGAACACGCCGACGCGGTTGCCATAGTCGCGCATGGCCCAGATCGGGATGTCCGGAATCTTGCCCGGACCGAGGTCGCCGGGTCGCGTCTCAAGAGAGAAAAACTCGATATTGGGTACGACCCAGAGGGCGACGCGCGCGTTGCCGGGCCATTCGAGCGGCGGCCGTCGGATGATGGGGGAGTACGGGAAGGGACCGTAAGGACCCGGTTTCATGAAGCCTCCCAGGAACGCGCCGCTTTCTACGGTGTGGTCGTCGGCGCTCGCCGGTGCTGGGTTGCCTGTTCGTAGGCGTAAGCCAGTTGAATCATCCTCGCATCCGCGTAGGGCCGCCCCAGGAACGTGATCCCGGCCGGCAGATTGTCACGAGTAAATCCGGCCGGCACGACGATCGAGGGCACGAACACCAGGAAGGTATTGATATGCGGGGCGCCCTTCTGGTCGACATACGGGGGATTGACGCCGTCTCTGATCAACGTCGGCTGGTGCTCGACCGCTTTGTGGACGATGGCGTCCAGCCGATGATCGGCCATGACCTTGAGCACGTTGCTCATCAGCGTGTCGCGCGCCCGCAGCGAGGCAAGTTGCTGCTCGGGAGAACTGGGAGTGGTCCAGCGTCTGCGGGCGCTGCTCGTCACCTTCTGGAACAGCGGCGAGGCCATGGCGGCTGCGCGCGTGGCGAATGGCGCCGGTCCGCCCTTGAAAAACAGCTCAAACATGGCGTCGTCATCCTCGACGCTTCTCGCCCGAGTGGCGATCAATGCCTTGAGGTCGGGAATGACGATGGGGTCGACGATCTCCGCGCCGGCCTTGCGCAGATCGGCGACCGCGCGATCGAACACCTCGCCGACCTTCTTGAAGTCCTCGGTATCCGGCTCGGCGGCATAGCCGATCGACTCACGCAGGATTCCGAGGCGAGCACCCTTGAGCGCGCTGCGGTCAAGCTTGGCCGAGTAGCTCTCGGCGATGTGACCGACCCCGTAAGCGGTCGTCGGATCGTCGGCATCGTAGCCGACCATGCTGTCGAGGAGCTTGGCGAGGTCGGTGACCGTTCGCGCCATCGGGCCGAGCGAGCCGTTGGTGGTGGGCCAGCCGCCATAGACGCCGGCCCGGCTCACCAGCCCCATGGTCGGGCGCATGCCGGCGACGCCGTTCCAGATCGCGGGCCGACGGATCGACGCAAAGCCCTCCTGCCCGACCGCGACGGCACAGAAATTGGCCGAAACGCCGGCGCCTGAGCCGCCCGACGAGCCGCCGGCCGTACGCTCCAGGTCGTAGACGTTCCGGGTCGACCCGAACAATGAGCCGTGCGTGTCGCCGCCGCCAAGCTCGCCCAATGTCGCCTTGCCGAGGAAGATCACTCCGGCCTTTTGCAGCTTCGAGACGACGAAGCAGTCGCGCTCGGGCATGTAATCCTTGAACAGTGCCGAGCCGAGCGTGGTCGGCATGCCCTTGATGTCGGCCTGATCCTTCATGATGACAGGTATGCCGTGCAGCGGACCGACAAAACCCGTTCGCTTGAAGGCGGCATCGAGCCGGTCGGCCTCCTCCAATGCCGCGGGATTGAGCGAGATGATGGAGTTGATCGCCGGACCCTTCTTGTCGTAGGCGGCAATCCGCTCGAGATACATCTGCACCAATTGCCGGGCGCTCAGGATGCCGGCCCGGTAGGCCGCATGAATGTCGTCGATCGTTGCTTCGACGATCGCGAAGGATTGTGCGACCAGCGGTTGGGCGGACGGCATCGGTGCGGCTCCGGTTGTCGAGGGACATCTTGCAGGGCGGCAGGTGGCCTGTCACGCCGCGTTTCTCAGCCGATGCCGGACCCCGAGCGCTTGAGCCGCGGATCGAGAATATCGCGCAGTCCGTCGCCGAGCAGATTGATACCGAGCACGGTGAAGAAGATGCACAGACCCGGGAACAGCGCCAGCCACCACGATGTGCTGATGTAGGTCCGCCCGTCGGACAGCATGCTGCCCCAGGTCGGAATCTCGGGCGGCACGCCGAGGCCAAGAAAGCTCAGCGCCGCCTCCGCGATAATGGCGGACGCCATGGAGAATGTGCCGATCACCACTGCCGAGGGGAACAGGTTCGGCATGATATGGCGGGTGATGATGCGCGTGTGGTTGGCGCCAAGCAGCCTCGCCGCGTCGACGAATTCGCGCGCGCGCAGCGAAAGGGCCTGTCCCCGCGAGACCCGGCAGTAGGCGATCCATCGTTGGCTCACCAGCGCGAGGATGAGATTTTCGAGCCCCTGCCCGAGGAACGCCATGATCGCGATCGCCAGCAGCAGCGGCGGGAATGCCCATACGACCTCGACGAGTTTTTGAATCAGAAAATCGGTGGCGCCGGCGAAGTAGCCGGAGATCGCCCCGAGCACGACCCCGACTAGGCCGGAGATGATCACCACCAGGACCGCAATCACCAGCGAGACCCGCGCGCCGTAAAACAGACGCGAAAGGATGTCGCGCCCGACGGCATCGGTGCCGAGCAAGTTCGATCCGAACAGCCAGTCGGGGGGCCGCAATGCGCGCGCGAGGTTCTGGGCGTTGGGATCGTAGGGCGCGATCAAGGGGGCCGACAGCCCGATCGTGATCAGGATCAGCACGATCACGCCGCCCGCGATGGTCTTCGGCGTCAACCAGGGACGAATGGCGGCGCGCAGCGTCCGGCTCCGCCCGGAGCGCGGCGCACCGGCCGCATCCGCGTTCAGGGTTGCGCTATTTGCCAAAGCGGATCCTCGGGTCGATCAAGGCGTACAGAAAGTCGATCGCGAAATTGATGACCACGAACGCGATCGTGTAGGTGAGCACGGTCCCGGTGATCAGCGGATAATCGCGCGACTGAATCGCGGAGATCAGCAACGAACCGCTGCCCGGCCACGCGAACACGGTCTCGATGATGATCGATCCGCTCAGCAGCGTGCCGAGCTCGAGACCGACCACCGTGATGACCGGAACGAGCGCATTGCGAAGCACGTGCCGCCACAGCACCCTGTTTTCGCCGAGACCCTTCGCCCGCGCGGTGCGCACGAAGTCCTCGCTCATGATTTCGAGCACGGAGGAACGCGTCACTCGCATGATGAGCCCCATCATGGCCGTGCCCAGGGCAACCGCCGGCATGATGATGTGCTTGATGCCGTCCCACACGGCTTTCATGTTGCCGGAGAGCAGGCTCTGCACGATGTAGAAACCGGTATCGTATCCTGTCGCCACGCCGTAGGTGCTCCGGCCGGAGGACGGCAGCCAATTGAAGTACCCCGATACGATCAGGATCAGCATGATGCCCAGCCAGAAGCTCGGCATCGAGATGCCAAAGAAGCCGACCACCGAACCGAGATTGTCGGCCCAGGAATTCGGTTTCGCGCCGGCCCACACCCCAAGCGGAATGCCGACGATGAGCGCAATCAGCATCGATGCGATCGCGAGCTCGATGGTGGCCGGCAGCCGCTCGCCGATCAGGCTGATGACGGGATCGGCGTATCTGAAGGATATGCCCATGTCGCCGGAAGCCATGTTGGCCAGAAAGCGGCCATACTGGATGTAGATCGGCTGATCGAGGCCCCATCGGTGCCGGGCTTCGGCAATGTCCGCTGCCGACGCCTCTTCCGACAGAAGCAGGTCGGCCGGATCTCCCGGCGCCGCATGGATGAGCAGAAAAACCAGCACGGTGATCAGCACGACGACGGGAATCGTCGCGATGATCCGGCCGAGCAGGTATCGAGGCATCGCCTGAGCTCAAGCTCTCGGTCGCGGGAAGGGAAGGAGCGCATCCCTCCCTGCCGGCGCTACTGCTTGACGACAATCTCCGTGCCGAAGATGCGGCCCCCCGGGTTGGGCTTATACTCGATGCTCTTGGATCGGCCGTAGAGCATGTGGTGGCGCCACATGAAGCACGCCGGCGCCGCATCTTCGATTGCCTTGAACGCCAGGTTGAGGGCTTTCTTGCGCTCGGCCGGATCGAATGTCACGCGCTCCGTGGCCAGCGCCTTGTCGATCTGCGGATCGGAGATGCCGATGCGCGGCGATCCGCCGGTCTCGAAATACTGCGACAGCGCGACCGATGGATCGACCACCGAACCGCGGCCCATGTAGTAGAACGGGGTCTTGCCCCTCTGCACGTCGGCCCATAGCGTCGCCCACTCCGGCGTCCGCAGCCTGGCATTGATGCCGACCGCGTTGAGCATCGGGATCATCGCCTCGGTCACTTCCTTGTCGTTGATGTAGCGTCCGACGGGCGTGTCGAGATAGATGGGCTCGCCGTTGTAGCCGGAAGCCTTGACGAGCTCGCGCGCCTTCGCCGGATCATAGGTAACGGTGAGATTTTTCTTAGTGTACTCGGCATCGTAGCCGTATTGGCCCGGGCCGATCGGCCCATCGAGCCGGTCGGCCTGGCTCTTCAGCACGTTCGTGATGATCAGATCGCGGTCGATGGCGTGGCAAACCGCCTGGCGCAGCTTCGTATTGTCCCACGGCTTGTATTTGGGGCTCATGGCCAGGAACATGATCTCGACCGAGCTCGCCGGAACGAGCGCGACGTTCGAGCCCCCTTTGACGCGCTCGCCGAGATGCGGCGGAATGAACTGCGCGATCTGGATCTCGTTGTTGAGGAGCGCAGTCACACGCTGCTCCGGCTCGCGCATGATGTTGAAAATCAAGGTGTCGGGGTTTTGCGGCTTGGCGTCCGGGTGGGTGGCGTCCTTCTCGAGCACGATACGCTGGCCGATCACTATTTCTTTGAGCTTGTAGGGCCCCCATCCCCATGGATATTTCCGATCGACGTCGCGCGCGCCATGGGTGTCGTAGAGATCCTTCGCGGAAATGATCAGCCGGTCGAAGAGGAATTCGAGCAACGAGGCGGTCGGCTCCTTGGTGACGATCTTCACGGTGTGCTTGTCGAGCGCGACGGCTTCCTTGATCGGGCTGATGTTCTGCTTCTGCTTGCTCTGCGGATCGGTGTTGATGCGATTGATCGAATGCACGACGTCCTCGGCGGTGAACTCCTTGCCGTCGTTCTGACGCTTGACGCCGCGCTTGAGATGGAAGGTCCAGATATTCTTGTCGGCTTTGTCGACCTCCCAGCGCTCGGCCAGCATGCCGGCATAGTCGCCTTTGTTGTAGTCAAAGAACCCAAGACAGCCGTACACCTGACACCAGATGGCGTAGCCCATCGATATGCTGTCGGCATAAGGGTTGTAGCTGGCGATCGTCTCGGTCACGCCGATGGCGACTTGGCCTGAAGCCTCGGCGGTTTTTGTAAAACCGAAAGTGCCGCTACCGGCTATCGATCCCATCAGGAGCAGTGCAAGGCGTCTTGTTGCGCGTTTCATCGTGATCTCCCAACGACACGGCCATCCGCCGGCGAGACGTCGCGCGATCCTATACTCCGAGCAAGAGCGGCGGCAACGGCGCGATTCCTTGCCGGGCTTTCGCCAGGGTCGAGCCGGGTGCGACAATTCGGCCCAAGCTATTTCTTTCCGCCCGGTCCGAACACGTGACAGGCGACACCGTGGCCGCCCTCGAACAGGAGCTGCGGCTCCTCCTCGGCGCAGCGCTTGAGCGCGAACGGGCAGCGCGGATGGAAGCTGCAACCGGAAGGCGGGTTGATCGGGCTCGGCACATCGCCCTGCAGCACGGTGCGCGTGCCCCGGCGCGCGGGATCGGGGAAAGGCACGGCGGAGAGCAGCGCCCGCGTATAGGGGTGTTGGCTTCGGCTGTGAAGCTTTGCGGCGGGGGCGATCTCGACGATCTTGCCGAGATACATCACCGCCACGCGGTCGCTGACGTGCTCGACCACCCGTAGGTCATGGGAGATGAACAGGAAGGTGAGAGCGAGCTCCTGCTGTAGGTCGAGCAGCATGTTGAGGATCTGGGCCTGGATCGATACGTCGAGCGCCGAAACCGCCTCGTCGGCGACGATGAACTTGGCATTCACCGCGAGCGCTCGGGCAACGCCGATGCGCTGGCGTTGCCCGCCCGAGAATTCATGCGGGTAGCGGTCATAGTATTCGGCACGCAATCCAACGCGTGTCAGCAGGTCCAGGACCCGCAGCTTGAGATCGCGGCCCTCCGCCAGGCGGTGGATGCGCAAGCCTTCCGCGATGATCTCGCCGATCCGCATGCGCGGGTTGAGCGACGCATAGGGATCCTGAAAGATCATCTGCATCTTGCGGCGCATCTCGCGCATCGCCGCCGCGGACAGCGCGGACAGCTCGCGGCCCTCGAAGGTGACGGTGCCGCTGGTCGGCTCGATCAGCCGGACCAGGCAGCGACCCAGGCTGGTCTTGCCGCAACCCGACTCGCCGACCAGTCCGACGGTCTCGCCCTCCTCCACATCGAGGCTTACGCCGTCGACTGCCTTGACCTGCTCGTGCGCGTATCCCAGCACCCCGGCAGGCACGGGGAAGTATTTCTTCAGATCGCGGATTTCGAGCAGCGCCATTTTACGTAGCCATGAAACACGCAACCCGGTGGTGCCGCTCGATCTCGATCAGGGGCGGCGGCTGCGCCGCGCAAGATGCATCGGCGCGCGCGCAACGGTCGCGGAATCGGCAGCCCGTCGGCCAATCGAGCGGGCTCGGGACCATGCCGGGAATCGCCGCGAGGCGCTTTTTGCCGGCGCGCCGGCCGGGCAGCGAATCCAGCAGCCCGATCGTGTAGGGATGCTTTGGGCGGGAGAAAATGACTTCCGGCTTTGCGCTTTCGACGATCTTGCCGGCGTACATGACGGCGACTTCGTCGGCGCGTTCAGCGACGACGCCGAGATCGTGGGTGATGAGCAGCACGGCCATGCCGAGCCGCCCCTGGAGTTCGCCGATCAGCTCGAGGATTTGCGCCTGAATCGTCACGTCCAGCGCCGTGGTCGGCTCATCCGCGATCAGGAGCTTGGGCGTGCAGGCGAGCGCCATGGCAATCATGACGCGCTGACGCTGACCGCCGGAGAATTGGTGCGGATAGTTCCCGAGGCGTTTGTGCGGATCGGCGATTTTCACCAAGCGCAGCATCTCGATCGCGCGATTGCGCGCCTCGCTGCGGTTTGCCCCCTGATGCAGCCGCACAGTTTCCGCAATCTGGTCGCCGACGGTCATGACCGGGTTCAGCGAGGTCATTGGCTCCTGAAAGATCATCGAGATCTCGTTGCCGCGGATGCGGCGCATCTCCTGCTGCCGGACGCTCGCAAGATTCCTTCCCTGAAATTGAATTTCGCCGCCGAGGATGCGGCCGGTGCTCTTGGGCAAAAGTTGCATGATCGAGAGCGCGGTCACGCTCTTGCCGCAGCCGGACTCGCCGACCAGACCGACGGTCTTGCCGTCCTCGATGTCGAAGTTGACGCCGTCAACCGCGCGCACTTCGCCGTCGCTCGTGAAGAAGGACGTGCGCAGGTTGTTGACCCTAAGAAGCGGCGCCATTGCGGATCGGTAGCATGGCGGCGCAAGGGCTCACAACCGTGCGGCCGCGTGTCCGTCACCCCGCGATGCAAGAACTCGAGCACAGGCTGCGGGCAGGAACCGGGGCCCTTCCCGCTGACCTGCCACGGCGACGACGGTCGCCCTGATGGACCGCAACCCATTTGTTTTTCGGCCTGTGGCCGCGCCGGATCTATGCTAATGGCTGGCGCGAGTCCGTCGGACATCAAGAGCGGAGGCAGTCATGGCGTCGAAACAAGCGTTCGAAGATCACTGCTGGAAAGACGTCATACCGGCGCAGGACATCAAGCTCTACTCGCCCTATGCGCGCGAGACTTTTGTCGGACCTTCGGTCGCGTTCCTGGCCATCGACCTCTACAACCTTGTTTATCGTGGCGGGCCGGGGGCTCCGGTCGATCTTGATCCGCAGTATCCCAACAGCTGCGGCATTTATGCACATCGCGCGATCGAGCCGACGAAACGCTTGTTCGCCGCCGTCCGTCGCGCCGGCATTCCGGTCTTCTACTGCACGCAAGACCATCGGCCGCAAAACCGGCCCAACGGTGCGATCTCGACGCGGCGAAAGGAGAAACCCGCAAACGCGGCAGATCACGGCATCTACCACGAGTTCACGCCGCAACCGGACGACATTATCATCTACAAGCAGCGTGCCAGCGTGTTCCAAGGGACACCGTTCCTCTCGCACTTGAATCTACTCGGGATTCGCAGCCTGCTTGTCTGTGGCGAGAGCACGTCAGGCTGCGTTCGCGCCAGCACGGTCGATGCCTATTCGAACGGGTTCCATGTGTCGATCGTCGAGGAATGCACGTTCGATCGCTCGGAGCTGATCCACAAAGTCAATCTTTTTGATCTTCACCACAAGTACGTCGACGTGATGCATCTCGATGAGGTCGAAGCGCATCTCGATCGGCTCGCAGCAAAGTCGTCCACACAGCAAGCCGCGGAATAGCGAGCGACGGCTCTCAGTTATGACGTCGCACCGCGATCGCCCTCAAGATCGCCAAGAGCCGACGTCCGTCATAACGCTCTCGCATCCGACATCCCGGATGTCGTTGTGCTCAAATCGAGCTACTTGTTAAGCGTGGCTCCCGATAAATATCTGCGCGGCGCGCCGATCCCATGACACGCGACGTCGATCTCCTCGTGCTCGGCGCCGGTGCGGCCGGCATGACGGCTGCGCTGACGGCAGCCGTGCTCGGTCTCGATGTGCAGCTGGTCGAGAAGACCGATGTCGTGGGTGGCACGAGCGCCCGTTCGGCCGGCTCGGTGTGGGCGCCCAACTCCCGCCACAGCCCGGCGGGAAGCGACAGCCCGGAAAACGCGTGGCGCTATCTGCGGGCCGTTCTCGGCAACCGACTCGACGAGACGAGAGTGCGCGCCTTCCTCGCCGAGATGGTGGCTTTCCTTGAGGACAACACTGCAGTCGCTTTGCGCGCTTATGCGCATCACCCGGACTACCGGGCGACGCTGGAGGGCGCCACGTTGTCGGGGCGGGTGCTCGAGCCGGTGCCGTTCGATGCGTCCGTTCTGGGCAGCGACTTCGCCAAGGTGCGCCCACCGCTCCCCGAGTTCACGCTCCTTGGCGGGATGATGGTCGACCGCACGGACATCGGCCATCTGCTCAATGCCAGGCAATCGTTCGCCTCGCTGCGCCATGACGTGGGACTCGTCGCCCGCTATGCCATGGACCGCCTTCGTTTCGCGCGTGGCACGCGACTTGTGATGGGCAACGCGCTGGTCGCTCGGCTCTATTACTCGCTGCTGCAGCGCCACGTACCGATCCTGCTGTCCACGCAGACCGTATCTCTGACGCAGAGCGAAGGGCGGATTACCGGTGCAGTGCTCGAGTCAGGCGGCACACGCATCGCGCTGCGCAGTCGCGGCGGCGTCGTGCTGGCAACCGGCGGCTTCTCCCATAACGCCGAGATGCGGCAGCAGCTTCTGCCGCCCGCCGTGTCTGCCCACTCGCCGGTTGCCGAAGGCGCGCAGGGCGACGGCATTGCGCTCGGTGAGCAGGCGGGCGGATGCCTGAGCATCGGCGAGGGCAACGGCTTCTGGTCGCCGGTGTCGGTGCGCCGGCGCCGTGACGACTCGCTCGCCGTCTTTCCTCACCTCGTGCTCGATCGCGGCAAGCCGGGGCTCATCGCCGTGGGCCCTCAGGGGCGCCGCTTCGTCTCCGAAGCCGTGGACTATCACCGCTTTGCCGAGGCCATGCTGCTTGCAAGCTCGCCGGGCCAGGCCTGCTTTCTGATCTGCGATGACGCGTTCATCGCCAAATACGGGCTCGGCATGGTGCGACCGCGCCGCATCAATCTGCGCCGAGCGCTGGCCGACGGTTACGTGCGGCAGGCGCATACGCTCGAGGCACTCGCGCAGGCGATCGGCGTGCCTGCCGAGGCGCTTGCGCACACGGTCGCGCGCCACAATGGCTTTGCCCGCACCGGCGTGGATGAGGACTTCGGCAAGGGCAGCGACCCTTATCAGCAGAACCTGGGCGATCCGCAGCAGCGCCCCAATCGGTGTATCGGCCCGATCGACAAGCCGCCCTTCTACGCGGTGGCCGTCTATGCCAGCGATATCGGCACGAGCTGTGGCCTTCGCACCAACGAGTTCGCCCAGGTCTTGCGCGCCGACGCGTCGCCGATCTCCGGTCTCTATGCCTGTGGCAATGACATGGCGTCGATCATGGCGGGCGCTTATCCCGGGCCCGGTATCACCATCGGACCCGGCATGACCTTCGGCTTCATCGCCGCCCGCCACGCTGCGGCCCATCTCGGAAAATCCGCTGCGGTTTAGCGGGAAGCTGTGTGAATGGCGCGGATAGGTCGGAAATGCGATCCGACCCAGCCTGCAAGCACACGGCAGTCACACGACGCATTCAAGTGCAGCGAAACGCGTCGGGCTACCGCGCTTGCTTCGCAAGCGCTGTTTGGCTTTCGCGTGCTGCGGCACGATGATAGGTTTCAGGCCGATCATCGTCGGTCATCTGAGGCATAATTCGCTGGAACGGACGACACTCATGCTCCTGCGCAACACGGTTGCCGCGTTCGTCATTTTTGCCGCAACTGCCTGCGCCGGCACCGCGCCGACGCAGGCACAGAGCACCGACGTTCGGTTCGTGCTCGACTTTCTGCTGCAGGGGCAGCAGTCGGCATTCGTGCTCGGCCGCGAGCGGGGCTATTACGCGGCCCAGAAAGTCAACCTGACCGCCTTCGATCCCGGCCGCGGCGGCGCGGACTCCATCACTAAGGTCGCGAGCGGCACCCACGACATCGGCTTCGGCGACCTGAGTGCCTTGATCGAGTTCAACGCCAAAAATCCTGGACGGGAATTGATCGCCGTTCTCTTGGTCTATGATCAGGCGCCGCTCAGCCTGATATCCCTCAAGAAGTCCGGCATCACGAAACCCGCAGATCTTATGGGACGAAAGGGCGGCGCACCGAGCGTCGATGCTACCTACCGCCTGTTCGATGTGTTCGCGCGGGTCAATGGAATCGATCCGGCGCGCGTGCAGTGGACCACGGTACAGCCGCAGGTGCGTGAGCCGCTGCTCGTCCGCGGCGAGATCGACTTCGCGGCGGCCTGGGTGATGACGGCCGTGCCCTCGCTGATCGGGCTTGGCGTGAACCGCGACGACATCAACGTCATGATGCTGCGCGATCATGGCCTTGATCTCTACGCCAACGCGGTGTTCACGACGCCGGCATTCGCCAAGCAGCACCCGGACGCGGTGCGCGGCTTCGTCAAGGCGACGGTTCAGTCCTGGCAGAATGCCGCTGCCGATCCGGATGCCGCGATCGTCGCGCTCAAGCGGGCGGAGCCGCTTTCGGACCCGGCAGTCGAGCTCGGCCGCCTCAAAGCGGCGCTCGAGTTCGTCGTCACGCCTGGGGTCCACAAAACCGGCATTGGCCACGTCGATCCGGCGCGCCTCGCCAAGCACATCGACGTGGTCACGGACGGATTCCAGCTGCCGCGCAAATTGCCGCCCGAGATGGTGTTCGATTCAAGCTTCCTGCCGCCGGCGGCGGAGCGCCAGATAGCGAGATGACGGGGCATCATCAGGCGTCGCGCCATAGCGCGCGTGAAGGCGCTTAAGGCGCTCGGCCGGGACAACAGAGCGCGTGGCATTTCGTTGAGCTTGAAGCGCCTTCCGCCCGTCTTCGCCTACTTTCCCGCCTGCGGCGGCATTCGCTCGGCAACCGGAGGCAGAAACTTGTCGGTGTAGACCGTCGCGGCATCGGGGGTCGCCGGCAGCTGGTACGCGCTAACGACCGCGTCGATCGTCCGTTTGAGCTTTTCCGGGGTGACCGAGCTCAGCCCGTTCTTCTGCACGTGCGGGGTATTGGTCAGCCCGAGCGCGATGTCGAGCCGCACCTTCTCGATGTCGAGCTTCATCATGGCATCGTTTGCCTTGAGAAGCTCCAGCGCCTTCTGCGGCGACGCGATCGTGTCCTTGGTGCCTCGGTTGAGCGCCTTGACCACGCCCCGGACCGTCTCCGGGTTCTCGTCGGCGAACCTCTTCGGCGTCACCAGCGCCAGCCCGTACATATCGGCGCCGAAGTCGGAGTACTTGATCACGAACAGATCGTCCATTGTGAATCCGAGTTCGAGCGCGGCCGGGATATTCGAGTTGGTGAAGCCGCCGGTGCCGTCGACCTCGCCGCGCCGGAGCATCGGGCCGAACAGCTGCGGCTGCACCGCCACCCAGTTGATCTTCACCTGCGGCACGTTTGCTGCTTTGAGCAGGATCGAAATCGTATCGTGCACCGCGGTGCCCGGTCCGCCGGCAATCTTCTTGCCGTCGAGATCGGCCGGCTTGCGGATGTTTGCGTCCTTGCGCGTGATGACGGCGAGGGGCGTCTCATCAAAGCTGACATAGACGGCGATCAACGGCGCCGCAGGATTCTGCGCGTTGAATCTCACCAGCGAGGGCAAATCCACCCAACCGAAATGGTAGGCGCCGCCCGCCACGGTGACGGCGACGTTGGTCGCGCCGCGTCCGGCGTCGATCGTATCGACGGTAACGCCCTCCGCCTTGTAGTACCCCTTGTCCTGCGCGATGAAGAACGGCGCGTGCGTGCCCTGAATCACCCAATCCAACATGATCCTGACGTTCTTGGTCTCGGCGGCAAAAGCTGCAGCAGGGGCGAGGAGGAAAGCGAGCGATAAGACAAACAGGCCAACCGATGCAGCGATACTCGGCCCATTCCGATCGTTGCAATAAGCGCGCAAGCGAGTCATCGCGTTGCCCTCACATGTGTCGACTTGTCAGCGTATGCGAGCTTGGCAGGGTGGTCAACGATTGCTAGCTTTTCTGTCGATGCCATCGCACGCGATCACGCGCTAGATCGAGCACGAGCAGATGGTTCATCCGGGATCAGTGAGGCATCGATGAATATTTCTCTCGCCAAGGAACGAACGACAGCCAACACCCATGTGCTGCAGTCGCGCCCGGAGACAATTCACTGGGGATTCTTCGATGCGGCGCTCGCGCCGGTGCTCACTGTCGATTCCGGTGATCCGGTCGTCGTCGAGTGCGTGTCCGGCAATCCCGACTGGATGCCGGCGAAGTCGACCGGATTCGAAGTCCTGCCCGAACTCAAAGAAATCCATCAACGCGCGAAACAAGGCACGGGCAACCACATCCTCACTGGACCGATCTTCGTGCGCGGGGCCGCGATCGGCGACGTGCTCGAGGTGAGGATCCTCGACATCGAGCTGCGGCAGAACTGGGGTTACAACCTGTTTCGGCCCTACGGCGGCACGCTTCCCGACGACTTCCCCCACTACCGCCTCATCCACGTCGCGCTCGATCAGAAGAGCAACATGGCCATTCTGCCGTCCGGGCTGAAGGTGCCGATGCGTCCGTTCTTCGGACAGCTCGCGGTCGCTCCGCCGAAGAATTGCGGACGGCAGAACAGCAAGGAGCCCCGCGAGTTCGGCGGCAACATCGATTGCAGGGAGCTCATCGCGGGCAGCACCATCTATCTGCCGGTGTGGAACGAAGGCGCGCTGTTCTCGACCGGAGATGGCCATGCCGCCCAGGGCGACGGCGAGGTGAACGGCACCGCGATCGAGACGGCGCTCAAGGGCACTTTCGAATTCCACGTGCGCAAGGATTTGCGCTGGCGCCTGCCGCAGGCGGAAACCGCAACGCACCTCATCACGTTCGGCCTGGATGCCGATCTCGACGATGCCGCACGCCAGGCGTTGCGCGAGATGATCGATTGGATCACGGCGCTCAGCGGCATCTCCAAGGACGAAGCCTATTCCTTGAGCAGCTTTGCCGTCGATCTGCGCGTGACGCAGACGGTCAATAACGTCAAAGGTGTGCACGCAATGATCGAGCGGAGCATTCTGCGCAAGCCGGTCTGAGCCCCCGGGTCTGCAGCGCACCATTGCGCTTCGCTCATGCTGCGCTGCGCCGCCCGGGATACGCACTCTTTAATGCGCAGCTTGGATGGAGCCTAAAGCGCATTACGCGCGTCTTCGATCGGCTGTGCCGACACTCCGGAGTTAGCCGCAACACACATCGCTGGGCATCTACTCCAGCATCCCGGATTTCGCTACGCTCAATCCGGGCTACTTGATTGAGCAGGCGCAATGAACTTGGTCGATCTCGATCGTGTCTCGATGCGCTATGGCGAGGATGAGGACGGCACGCTCGCGCTGCACCGGACGACGCTTCAGGTCAGCGCCGGCGAATTCGTCGCGGTCGTCGGCCCCTCGGGGTGCGGCAAATCCACCTTGATGAAAGTCGTCACCGGGCTGTGGCCGGCCACCGCCGGCACCGTGCGGGTCAGCGGCAGGGAGGTCGTCGCGCCGCTCAATATCGTCGGAATGGCCTTTCAGAATCCGACCTTGTTGCCGTGGCGGACCACGCTGGCGAACGTCATGCTTCCCTTGGAGATCGTGGCGCCGCATTGTTCGCGCTTGAAGCGCGAGCGCGTCGCCTATGAAGCGAAGGCGCGCGACCTTCTCGCCCTCGTCGGGCTGAAAGGATTCGAGGATCACTTCCCTTGGCAGCTCTCTGGCGGGATGCAGCAACGCGCCTCGCTCTGCCGCGCCCTCATTCACGATCCTTCCCTGCTCATGCTGGACGAGCCCTTCGCCTCGCTCGACATGTTCACCCGCGAGGAGCTTTGGCTCGCGCTGCAGGAGCTTTGGCTGGCGCGAAAGCCGACGGTCATCCTGGTAACGCACGACCTCCGCGAAGCCGCGCTCCTGTCCGATCGTGTGCTGGTGATGAGCGCCAGACCCGGACGTATCGTTGCGGAGCGTCTTGTCGATCTGCCGAGACCACGCACGCTCGAGATGACGTACGATGCTTACTCGGTGGCGCTCGTTCAAGAGCTGCGCGAACATATCAGCTCGGCGCGATCAAGTGCGGCATGAAACAGGGACTGAACGTGACTGCAGGCGGTTTGGTCGACGATGTGCCGCGTAGACGCCGCAAGCCATTTCTGCTGCGGCGAAAGGTGCAGCGGCGCGTCCTGCCGTGGGTGGTGATCATCCTGCTGTTTGCGCTGTGGGAGATCGTCGTCCGCCTGTTCGGCATCGAGCAGTTCTTGCTGCCGGCGCCGTCCGCCATCTTCCAGGCCGGATGGCAATGGCGCTGGCCCATCCTCGACAATGCATGGCAGACGTTCATGACGACCGCGGTCGGATTTTTCATCGCCGTTGCCTTTGGCCTGCTCGCCGGTATTGCGATCGGCTCCTCGACAATGGTGTATGACGGGTTTTATCCGGCACTGATCGGGTTCAATACGATTCCGAAGGTGGCGGTGATTCCCATTCTCGTGATCTGGTTCGGCGTCGGCACCGTTCCGGCCGTCATCACGGCCTTCCTGCTTTCGTTCTTTCCCATCCTGGTGAACGTGGCCACGGGAATAGCGACCGTGGAGCCCGAGCTGCGCGACGTCTTGCGGGCGCTCGGCGCCTCGCGTTGGCAGGTCATCCAGAAGGTCGGGCTGCCTCGGTCGATGCCCTATTTCTTTGCCTCGCTCAAAGTCGCGATCACCGTTGCCTTCGTCGGTTCCATTGTCGCGGAGACGGTTGCCGCCAACAAGGGCATCGGTCATTTGATGCTGGTGGCGTCGTCGCGTTTCGAAGTGCCGCTTGCCTTCGCCGGACTGTTGGTGACGAGCGTGATGGGCATCGGCATGTATCTGGTCGCCGAGGTGGTGGAGCGGCACATGACCGGATGGGCGACGCGCGGCGTCGACGGCGGCATGATGGCGGGGCAGGGATGACGCGCCCCATGGTGTGACGCTGAGCTCTACGGGAGCTGCTCGGCCGGTGGCAATCTTCGAATGTGCCGGGAGCAATTCCAGTCCAACGCGAGACGCGCAGCCGAATGATGTGAGGCGCGCCGTCCTCACGTGTGCTCGGATACGATCGCTTCCAGCACAGCCAACGCATCGGCAGTTCCGTCGGCTTCGCCTTTTTCGAAATCCTGTCCGGCTTGTCCCATGCTGTTGGTCACATGCGCCAGACAGAGAACCGCCGCGCCGCTCGCGCGGGCAAAGGCATAAAGCGCCGCAGCTTCCATTTCGACCGCCAACGCACCTTTCGATCGCGCGGCTTCGATCGCCGCCGCCGTTTCCCGGAATGGTGCGTCCGTCGTCCAGGTCGGACCAACAAAAAACAGCTGCTTGCCCTTCCCGAGCGCGGCAACGGCGCGTGCGACCAAACCCGCGTCGGCGTCCGCGTAGTCGCTTGGCGAGGCGTAATGATAGCTGGTGCCCTCGTCGCGCAAAGCGCGATTGATGATGACAAAGTACGGAGTGGGGCCGGAGCGGGTGATTTGGCCCGCCGATGTGAGGCTGAGCAAGAAGCGGCAGCCGCTGGCGAACAATTCTTCGGCGATCAGAACCGCGAATGGCGCGCCGACGGCACAGCCGATGATGCCCACCGTTTGTCCGGCCATTGCAAAGGCATCCAGTTGCGTGTGGTAGCAGGGCCAGCCTTCGAACGGCTTCGATCGGCCTTCCTTGCGCAGCCGCCGCACCATGTCGCCATCCGGATCAAGGATGCAGACCGCCGGCACCGCGACGTCCGTCAATCCTTTTTGCCGCCGCGCTTCGCGCAGCAGTGCTGCCGCGCGAAACACGGACGGTGATGAGGGATCCTTGTTGTCCAGCAGCGGAGACATGTTCAACGCGGCCGCTCAAACACGGCGCCGTAATGATAGGGGCGCTCACGCGTCGGCCGACGAGCACGATCGAGCGAGGCAGCTCCATGAGAGGAGCTGCCGTGTCGGGCACTGGCGCCTTAGGTCATCCAAACGGACGACGTGGTACCGTTCAGATGCGCTGGAAGACTTCCGAGCCCCGCACTCTGACCGGGCGGCCATCCGGGCCGGCATACGTTGCGACCCATCTCGTAACGACTGTCGTCGGGCTAATGAAGCGTCCGGTGCCGACCGTCGTTATTCTGCAATCTGGCGTCCAATTCCTCGAGGTCTGGAATACGACCTGGGGACCTTGAATGCGTCCTACCGCGTCATAGGGAACTCCCGGACACGGACCGGTCGGGCCGCTGATGAAAACTCCGGCGAAATTTCCCGCAGGGTCCGTCGTCAAAATCTTCATCAGCGAGCCCCGCTGACCCTGCCAAATAGCCGGTATCAAGCCTTGAGCCGAAGACGCGGCAGTGGAAATGAGAAGAAGAAACGCAGCGGCGGCGATGCGGTACATACTCTGCTCCAGGGAGTGGTGATAGATCCAGATAAGCGAGACGATCAGAACCAGGGACGAGAACCGAATCCGCGCGATGAAGCCTGACCCTGACCCCAGCCCTGACCCTGACCCTGGCCCCACCCCCAGAACGGATTCTGCGTGGCGGGCTGCGTCTGCCGAGCACTTGGGCGTCGCTCAGGCTTCTTTGTCTCCTTCTTCGGCTCCTCAGTGACGCTATTTTTTGCGATCGCCGGGGGCCGGTCGGTTGAACGGATCGGCAGCAATTCTGCTGGGGCGGGAGGCACCCACGGCGCATCGGCATAGTGCACGACCGTCTTGGGCGGCGGTCGGTATGCGGCTAAGCCGGGATTCGGGGAGACGCTTGGCTGCATCAACCAATAGAGAATTAAGAAGAAGCCCGCGTACCCTGCAACGACAATCCCGACTGCCGTGCCTAAGTGGTAGTCCTCATGTCGCCCGGTGCGCGAACTAAACGCATTGCCCCGCAAATACATGTCATGGCCCCCAGTTCGACCAAATCATTAGTCGCGCTGGCTGGCAGACAGGTTCAATGGCCGCGGACCGTGTCAGCTACGGCAGACCGGCGTATATACCGCGCGGTTTCTACGCACAGGCGTTCGCTGCCAACGGCAGAGATGGTAGGATATGGATACCGCCACAAGAGTCCCGTCAAGCTGCTCGCCGTGATGGAGACCCGGCTATTCCTTCGAAAAAGAAGGCTTACTTGTCTCTGAGGCTGAGCCAATGAGCAAGGCACTCACCATCGCGATAATCGCGTCTCTCGTTTCGACGCCCGTTAGCGCCAAGTCGTACAGGCAGCCGCGTGCCAAGGCGCAGCCTCCTGCGCAAATTGCATGTACCGTTCTCGGCTGTAATCCGGTGCCCGCCGGATGTGTACCGCGGCCGGACCGCACGTGGTCAGGCTTGCCTTCGGGATTTGACGTTATCGTCTGCCGGCCCGGCGCCAGACCATTACGCTAGACGACCGCATGCTGGTGACGACGCTCATAACGACCAACAGCGCTAATCGGTGCCATCGCCGAGCTCCACAATCGCGCCCTCGTGCGCACGCAGCTTGAGGCTTCCGCGCACCGGCTCGCCCGCACGATCTCCGGCGGATGATACAAGCAGCCGCCCCTCGCGGGAGGGCAAACTGGCGGCGGCCGCTTCGCCCGCAAAATTGAGTGCAACGAGAAGCTGCTCGCGTTCGTGCTTGCGCGTAAACGCCAGGAGATTGCCGTCGGCACGGACGCTCCCATAGCTGCCGAGTGACAAGGCCGGACGCTTGCGACGCAGATCGAGCAAGCGCCGGTAGAGGCAATACACCGACGTGCCATCGCTCCGCTGAGCAAGGACATTGTCCAGCGCGCCGCCCAAGGGCAACCACGGCTCGGACGACGAAAAGCCGGCGTGAGCCGTGCTGTCCCATTGCATGGGGGTACGGCAGCCGTCCCTGCCGAGACCTCGGCCGGGAAGGTTCTTTTCCAAGGGATCGCGGACATGGGCAATCGGCGCGTCCTGCATGGCAATCTCGTCGCCGTAATACATCGTTGGCGTGCCTCGCAGCGTCAGCAATAGCATCGCTGCAATCCTTGCCTGCTCGGGGCCCACACGGCTCGCGATGCGGGACCGGTCATGGTTGCCCAGCACCCAATTCGGCCATCCACCCGCAGGCAGTGCCGCTTCGTACTCGGCAATCAAGCGGGCGATCGAAGGAGCGTGCCATGATGTGCTGAGCAGGCTGAAATTGAACGGAAGATGCATGCCGGCCAGGTCACGCCCGTAATACGCGACCAGCCGCTCGAGCGGCAGATAGATCTCGCCGATGAGCACGCGATCTGAGAACTCGTCGGCAACCCTGCGCATCTCGGCAATGACGTCGTGCATCTCCGGGCGATCGGCCGTGTAAAGCGGGACCAGGCGATGGTGCGGCGGATCGGTCGGGCGGAATTCCGCATTCGGCGGATTATCGCGAAACTCATCGTCTTTGATCAGATGCCATAGGACGTCGACGCGGAATCCATCGACCCCGCGTCGAAACCAAAACCGCATGACCTCGTAGATGGCAGCCCGCACCGCCGGATTGCGCCAGTTGAGATCCGGCTGGGCGGCGAGAAAGGCGTGATAGTAATACTGTGCCGTCGCCGCGTCATATTCCCAAGCACTGCCGCCGAATACCGAGAGCCAATTGTTGGGCGCGGTGCCATTCGCCGCGGGGTCCCTCCAGATGTACCAATCGCGCTTGCGGCTTCGTCGCGAGGCTCGGCTCTCGAGAAACCAGGGGTGCCGATCGGAGGTGTGGTTGGGAACGAGATCGAGAATGACCTTCAGGCCTTGCGAATGGGCGGCTGCGAGCAGCGCGTCGAAGTCGTCCAGGCTGCCGAACAGCGGGTCAATGTCGGTATAGTCGGAGATGTCATAGCCGAAATCTGCCATTGGCGACGGGAAGATCGGACACAGCCAAATCGCGTCGACGCCGAGCTCGTTGAGATACGGCAGACGTTGCGCGATCCCTCGCAAATCACCAACGCCGTCGCCGTTGGTGTCCTGAAACGATCGCGGATAGATCTGGTAGATGACGCCGGTCTGCCACCAAGGTCGACGTTGCATGAGACTTATCAGGTTCGAAGCGCGGTGATTGTGGGATCGGACGCAGGCGCTTGCATCGGCGCGGTGTCGGCGACGGACAGCGCCCGCTATTTTGCCGGCTGGTCGATATCGCTGCGGCGAAGGAGATAGTCCAGCCCGCCGACGCGGAACCATCGATACCCGTAGGCCTCGATCACGAGCCGATGCTTGCCCTTCTTGTCGGCGCGGCTGTGTTCGTCCCCCAACAGGTTGACCAGGAGGTTGCCGTGCTCGGCATGCTTCCCGTCGAGCCCGACGGAAAACGTGACCTCGCGTGGCTTGGCGTCGAGGTTGTGCACGAACAGCACCCAATTGTTGCGCCAGTCATATCGGATGATGAGCACCGCAGGGTCGCGGCTCGGGATCACCGTGAAGTCGCCCCAGCCCACCTCGGGCACTTCCTTGCGCATGCGGATGATCCGTTCGGTCCAGTTCAGGAGCGAGTCGGGATGACGCCGCTGGATCGCAGCGTTGATGTGCTCGAACCCATAGGGGCCGCCGGAGATGACCGGTATGAGCGGCTTGTCGCTCTTGGTGAAGCCGCCGTGGGGCTCGTTCGACCACTGCATCGGAGTGCGCGCGCAGTTGCGCTCAGGAAGCTTGAGATCGTCGCCCATGCCGAGCTCGTCGCCGTAGCGCAGAACGGGTGTGCCCGGCAGCGTGAACATCAGGCTGTAGGCGAGCTCCAGCCGCCTGTGATCGCCGTCGAACATCGGCGCCAGTCTGCGACGAATGCCGCGGTCGTAAAGCTGCATGCCAGAATCCGGTGCGAACGCCGCGAACACTTCCTGCCGCTGCCGTTCAGTGAGGCGGCCGAGGTCCAGCTCGTCATGATTGCGCAAGAACAAGCCCCATTGCGCCGTGGCCGGACGCGATTTGGTCGCCTTCATCGCTTTGATCAGCGGACGCGTATCGGCGGATGCGAGGGCGTAGAATAGGTTCTGGTTGACCTGAAAGTTGAACATCATGTGCATGCGGTCGCCGTCGGCGCCGAAATATTCCATGTCGGTCTCGGGCAACACGTTGGCTTCCGCAAGCACGATGCAGTCCCCCTGTCGCCACTGCAGGAACTCGCGGAACTGGCGGAGCATGTCGTATTGCTCCTCGGGCTTGCGGACTTTCGCTCCTTTGGTCGCAATGATGAACGGCACCGCATCCATCCGGAAGCCGGAAACGCCTAGCTGAATCCAGAATCCCATGATCTTGAGAATTTCGGCCTGCACCTCCGGATGCGAGGTGTTGAGGTCGGGCTGGAAGTCATAGAAACGGTGGAAGTACCAAGCTTTGGCGTCCTGGTCGTAGCTCCAGGTCGATTTCTGCACGCCTGGAAAGACCATGCCCTGATCGGCGTGCGGCGGCTTCTTCTTCGACCAAATGTACCAATCGCGGAATTTCGAATCGGGGTCCTTGCATGCCTGCTTGAACCACGGGTGTTGGTCCGAGGTGTGATTGACCACGAGATCGATGAGAACTCGTATGCCGCGTTGCTTCGCGCCATGGGTGAATTCGACAAAATCCCCGATCGTGCCGTAGCGCGGATCGACGCCGTAATAATCGGAGACGTCGTAGCCGTCGTCGCGGTGGGGGGAGACCTGGAACGGCATCAGCCAGATGGCGGTGACGCCCAGACCGTGCAGGTAGTCGAGACGGCGCGTCAAACCCTTGAAGTCGCCGATGCCGTCAGCGTTGGAATCCATGTAGGTTCCAACCGACAGGCAATAGATCACCGCGTTCTTGTACCAAAGGTCGTTGATCATGGGACCGCCCCGATCTGATCGAAGCCACCACCAGATCAAAACGCATTGGGAGCGTTTTCGCTCCCTTGCATAAGCTCAGCATCCGTCGTCGCTGAGCATGGCGGTCCCGGCTGGCGCAAGCCAATCCTCGTGCAGGTCCACCGATAGCGTGTCCTGGCTGGTGCCGCCAAAGAGCTCGCGCACCGAGAACAACACGCTGTAGAGCGGCGGGTACACGCCATGGTGGTCCAGCGGATTGACGATGCTGCCATGCAGCGCGGTGACGACGCCTTCCTTGCCCCGGACGTAAGCGGGCGTGCGCGGATTGCCTTCGGGGTTCGCGCGCTTCACCCGCACGCGGTCGCGGACGTGAAAGCGGTGTGTGGGCTCGGGCATGCTCACCTCGGGCCTTCAGCCCTCGTTCGCAGCGAGCGCCGCCGGGCTCAGGGCGTGCGCCGTCCCCACCAGACTGTCGATAGTCACCAGTCGCGCCAGCTCCTCCTCGCCCCAGCCGTCGGTGCCCGCGGGCCGCCGCGGCAGCACCATCCAGCGCACGTCGCTGGTGCTGTCGTGGACGCGCACCTCGACATTGCCGGGCAGCTGCAGGTCGAACTGTTCCGCCAGCGTGCCGCGCGGGTCGCGCACGATGCGGTCCTTGTAGCTGTCGTCGCGATACCACCAGGGTGGATCGCCCAAGAGGTCGTGCGGGTAGCATGAGCAGAGCGTGCACACCACGACGTTATGCAGCGTCGCCGTGTTCTCGGCGACGCCGAGCTTGCCGAGCCGGCCGGGCGGGATGTTCAGCTCACGCACGGCCTCGCGGCCGCG
>Ga0081455_10000150_pt1 | contig 83695 bp, 75 predicted proteins | sample TabmetS3T2R1_FD_70207 | JGI IMG/M metagenome (GOLD analysis project Ga0081455, IMG submission 70207) | Tabebuia heterophylla rhizosphere microbial communities from the University of Puerto Rico - S3T2R1 | ecosystem: Host-associated > Plants > Roots > Rhizosphere ... | reverse complement strand
GCGCCATCCCCTCGCATCCGGAGGGGCAAAGAGACCAAGGGAAGACGGGCCTGCCCGGGGCCGCGATAAAGAATACGGGTGATGGCGCTTGGCTAAAGCATTGACGTGCCTTGCATTCCCAAAATCAGACCTATATAAGCCCGGCATCACTCACGCGGATGCATGGCTTTAGGCCCCGACAATGGGTCACAAAGGCCGTCCGGTGGCCCACTTGGGCTCACAATCGTCCGCGGCGGATCAACCGGAGAAGATTATGGCGCTACCTGAATTCTCGATGCGTCAGCTATTGGAAGCTGGCGTTCACTTCGGCCATCAGGCCCACCGCTGGAACCCGAAGATGGGCTCGTTCATCTTCGGCACTCGCAACAACATCCATATCGTCGATCTTGCACAGACGGTGCCGATGCTGCATCGCGCGCTGCAGGCCGTGAGTGACACGGTCGCCAAGGGCGGGCGTATTCTGTTCGTCGGCACGAAACGGCAGGCGCAAGACTCGATTGCCGATGCCGCGAAGCGCAGCGCGCAGTACTACGTGAATTCGCGCTGGCTGGGCGGAACGTTGACCAACTGGAAGACGATCTCCGCTTCGATCGCGCGTCTGCGCAAGCTCGATGAGATGCTCAATTCGGGCGAAGCCGCCGGCTATACGAAAAAAGAAAGACTGACGATGCAGCGCGAGCGCGACAAGCTCGACCGCTCGCTCGGCGGCATCAAGGACATGGGCGGCGTTCCGGACCTTCTGTTCGTCATCGACACCAACAAGGAAGACATTGCGATCAAGGAGGCTCAGCGTCTCAACATCCCGGTGGCCGCCGTCGTCGATACCAACTGCGATCCGGCAGGCATTACCTATGTTGTTCCGGGCAACGATGACGCGAGCCGTGCGGTGTCGCTTTATTGCGACCTCATTGCGAAGGCGGCGATTGACGGAATCTCGCGCGCGCAAGGGGAGATGGGCGTCGATATCGGCGCGGCCGAAAAGCCGGTGGTGACCGAACAAATCCCGACGGCACCCGCCGCTGGCGATCTTGGCTTTGAGCAGCTGCCAGGCCCGCGTGGTGTTGCCGACGACCTCAAGAAGCTGCCCGGCGTGTCGCCGGCGATCGAAAAGCAGCTCAACGATCTCGGCATCTTCCATTATTCGCAGATTGCCGAGCTCAACGAGAAGGCCGCGCACAACGTCGGCGAGGAAGTCGGCCTGCCGGGCCGCGTGCCGGGTTGGATCGCGAAGGCCAAGGAACTGACGGCGGAATAGTCCGCCGTCGGTGTCTCGTCGCAAATGCCGCCGGCCGCAAACTGCTGCTGAAGCGGGTGAAGGATAAAGGTTAGATGGCAAATATCAGCGCACAAATGGTCAAGGAGCTGCGCGAGTCGACCGGCGCCGGCATGATGGACTGCAAGGCAGCCTTGACCGAGACGAAGGGAGACATGACGGCGGCGCAGGATTGGCTGCGCAAGAAAGGCCTGTCGAAAGCCGCGAAAAAAGCTGGCCGAGTTGCGGCCGAAGGTCTCATCGGCGTCCAGGTGCAAGGCACCAAAGGCGTCGTGGTCGAAGTGAATTCAGAAACCGACTTCGTGGCACGCAACGATCTCTTTCAGGGTCTCGTGAAGATGATCGCCAGCGTTGCGCTGTCGGTCGGGACCGATGTCGAAAAGATCAAAGCAGCGAAGGCCGGCAGCATTACGGTTGCGGATTCGATCTCCGATACGATCGCCAAGATCGGCGAGAACATGACGCTGCGCCGCGCCGCCGCTCTGTCAGTCGGCAAAGGAGCGATCGGTTCCTATGTCCACAATGCGGTGACCGATGGTTTGGGCAAGATTGGCGTGATTGTCGCGCTTGAGTCACCGGGCAAAGGCGACGAATTGGCGGCCATCGGGCGTCAGGTCGCCATGCATGTTGCTTCGGCCAATCCTTTGGCGCTCGACGCTGCGAGCCTCGACCCCGCTGTTGTGGAGCGCGAGAAGAATGTGCTCGCGGACAAGTTCAAGCAGCAGGGCAAACCGGCTAACGTCATCGAGAAGATTGTCGAGTCGGGGCTGAAAACCTTTTACAAGGAAGTCTGCCTGTTAGAGCAACCCTTTATTTTTGACGACAAGAAGAGCGTCGCGCAGGCACTGAAGGAAGCAGAAGGCAAGGCGGGCGGGCCGATCAAAGTGACCGGATACGTCCGATACGCTCTCGGTGAGGGCATCGAAAAGCAGGAAACCGATTTCGCCGCCGAGGTCGCGGCCGCCGCCGGTCAAGCTTGATCGAACGTCGGCCGTCTGCGCTCTCGGTGATCCCACAGAGGATCGCAATGAATGAGTGACCCGGTCTATCGCCGCGCGATCGTCAAGTTGTCGGGCGAAGCGCTATCGGCTGCCAACGGCTTTGGAATAGACCAGGCGACCGTCGAGCGTCTGGCCACGGACCTTGCGGCGGCAGCCAAACTCGGTGTCGAGCTCGGCGTCGTTGTTGGTGGCGGCAATATCTTTCGCGGCGTTGAGGTGTCGGAACGTGGCGTGCCGCGACCGGTCGGTGACACGATGGGGATGCTTGCGACCGTGATGAATTGTCTCGTGCTGGAGGCGGCCATCGAACGTGCCGGACGCGAGGCACGCACTTTGTCGGCGCTGGCGATGCCCTCGGTCTGCGAGACCTATAACCGCAAACGCGCGATGAAGAATCTCGGCAAAGGTCGTGTGGTTTTGCTCGCCGCCGGCACGGGAAATCCGTTTTTCACGACTGATACCACCGCCGTGCTGCGCGCTGCGGAACTCGAGGCGCAAGCAGTACTTAAGGCAACAAATGTCGACGGGGTTTACAGCGCTGATCCGAAAAAGGACCCCAAGGCCAAGCGGTACGACAAAATCAGCCATCAGGAAGCGCTCGAGAAAGACCTGAAGGTGATGGACGGTGCGGCTTTCGCGCTTGCCCGTGAAAACCGTATGCCTATCATCGTATTCTCGATTGCCCAGAAAGGTGCCATCGAAGCCGTTTTGCGCGGCAAGGGTCACGCGACAGTTGTCGGATAAGGTGCGGATCACGCCGATGTGCGGATTTCGGAACAGGTTCTGACGCAGCTGCTTTTAAAACCGAGGAGGCAGTTCCGGGGGATCTCAATGACAAACATGACCACGCATGACATCAACGAGGTCAAGCGGCGCATGCAGGGCGCCAGCGCTGTGCTGAAGACGGAGTTGTCGGGGTTGCGGACGGGCCGAGCGTCCGCGCATCTCCTCGATCCTGTGATGGTCGACGCCTATGGCGCGCAAATGCCGCTCAATCAGGTGGCGACCGTCAGCGTGCCGGAGTCGCGACTGATTTCAGTGAATGTGTGGGACCGCTCGTTGGTGCACCCGGTGGAAAAGGCGATTGTTAATTCCAATCTCGGACTTTCTCCGGCGACGGAAGGTCAGACAATTCGCTTGCGCATTCCTGAGCTTAACGAGGAACGCCGCAAGGAATTGGTGAAGGTGGCGCACAAATATGCTGAAACGGCGCGAGTGGCCGTTCGTCATGTCCGGCGCGACGCCATGGACGTCATCAAAAAGCTGGAGAAGGACCACAAGATCAGCAAAGACGATCACGAGCGCTTTTCTACCGAGATTCAGAAAGCGACCGATGCCGGCATTGCGGAAATCGATCACATGCTAGCTGGAAAAGAAAAGGAGATCCTCACGGTCTGAGGTCGCGTTGCATGTCCGAGGCTAAAATTCATCCGGATGCAACGGCATTCGATGTCCCGCGCCATGTTGCTATCATCATGGATGGCAATGGCCGCTGGGCGGCGACACGCGGACTGCCTCGCGCCGAAGGTCACCGACGCGGCGTGGAGGCGCTTCGGCGGACCGTGCGCGCGGCGGGTGAGATCGGAATCAAGATCCTCACCATTTTTTCGTTCAGCGCGGAAAACTGGTCGCGTCCAGCAAGTGAAATTGGCGAATTGATGGGACTGCTGCGCCGTTTCGTGCGCAACGATCTTGCCGAACTGCATCAGAACAACGTTTGCGTGCGGGTGATCGGCGAGCGTGTCGGGTTGGACCCTGACATCGGGCGGTTACTCGTCGAGGCTGAAGAACTGACGAAAAATAATGACGGGCTTACGTTGGTTGTGGCGTTCAACTACGGCGCCCGCCAGGAAATTGTGCGGGCCGCGCGACGTATCGCGGAAGCGGTGGAGCGCGGTGAGACCAGGGTTGAGGAGATCGATATGGACGCATTCGGGCGATTTCTCGATGCGCCTGATATTCCCGACCCGGATCTGATCATCCGCACAAGCGGCGAGCAGCGTCTGTCGAACTTCCTTCTCTGGCAGGCGGCTTACAGCGAGCTGGTTTTTGTTCCGACCTATTGGCCCGATTTCGATGGCGTCGCGCTTGAGTCCGCCATCCGCGAATATCAGCAACGCGAGCGGCGGTTCGGCGGCCTCGTTGCCCAGACCGGATCCTGACCCGTGGCCGGCAGTAAACCTATTTCCAGTCCTGAGAAGGCCGGCGTGCCGCTGGCCGCGAACAACCTCCTGCTGCGCGTCGCATCGGCGGCAGTTCTCGCGCCGCTCGCGTTGGTTACGGCCTATATCGGAGGCCTGCCGTTTGCGCTGTTTTGGGGAGTTGCCGCCCTTATCGTCCTCTGGGAATGGATGACCTTGGTTGCAGGGCCAAAATACCGCTTGATGGTCCTGTCCTGCGCCGCCGGGATTGCGGTTGCCGATTTTCTGGCCTGGCTCGGCAGACCGATAACCGCACTGCTCATGGTTGGTTTGGGTGCTCTGGCTGGCGCGATCTTCGCACCGAACGAGCGACGCCTTTGGGTCATCGCGGGTACAGGATACGCCGGCGGAATGGTTCTGGCGCCGGTATTTTTACGGGCCGACCTCGGCTTCGGATTTGCGGCGGTGTTGCTACTTTTTGCGATCGTCTGGACAACAGATGTCCTCGGCTATTTTGCCGGGCGGGCTTTCGGTGGTCCAAAGCTGTGGCCGGCCGTGAGCCCGAAAAAGACATGGTCAGGGGCGATCGCCGGCACGGTTGGCGCTATTGTTGTGGCGCTATTGGTCGCGGCTCAATTCGGTTTGTTCGGCGCAATTGCGATTATCGCCGTGGCATTGTTACTGTCCATTGTGGCCCAGGCCGGTGATTTGCTTGAATCCTGGGTGAAGAGGCAATTCGACGCCAAGGATTCAGGCCACATCATTCCGGGCCACGGCGGCGTGATGGACCGGCTCGACGGGTTCTGGGCCGCGGCCGTCGTGGGTTGCGTTGTAGGAGTACTGCGTGGCGGGTTCGATGAACCGGCGCGCGGTGTGCTGGTTTGGTGAGGACATGAGCGTACCCGGCGTTGCCATTTCAAATGCAGAACCGGCGATCGATATCCGGACGATCACCATCCTTGGTGCGACCGGCTCGATCGGCGCTAGCACTATCGATCTGATCAAACGTGAGCCCGAACGCTATCGTGTGGAATCGATCAGTGCGCGCCGCAATGCCGCTGCGTTGGGAAAGATCGCACGCGAAGTAGGTGCTCGCCACGCAGTGGTTGCCGATCCGGCAGCTTACGGCGAGCTCAAGAGTGCGCTTTCCGGCTCCCGGATCGAAGCTGCAGCTGGCGACGAGGCCTTGATCGAGGCCGCGCAGCGGCCGGCTGACTGGGTAATGGCCTCGATCAGTGGTTCGGTGGGTCTCAAGCCAACGATGGCAGCGATAGAGCGCGGCGCGACTGTAGCTTTGGCGAACAAGGAATGCCTTGTCTGTGCGGGCAGCCTGTTCATGCGCCGCGCTGCAAGCACGGGTGCAACCGTTCTGCCGGTCGACTCCGAACACAACGCGGTGTTTCAGGCGCTTGCGTCGGGACATCGCGCCGACCTGCGGCGAGCCATTCTCACGGCTTCGGGCGGTCCGTTTCGGACCTGGTCGAAGGAGGCCATCCAGGCGGCGACGCCCGAGCAGGCCTTGCGTCATCCCAACTGGTCAATGGGCCCTAAGGTCACAATTGATTCAGCGACGCTGATGAACAAGGGTCTCGAATTGATCGAGGCCCATCACCTGTTTGCCCTGAAGCCAGATGAAATTGATGTCCTCGTGCATCCCCAATCGGTTGTGCACGGCCTGGTCGAATTTCGCGACGGCTCCGTTGTTGCCCAACTCGGGTCGCCCGACATGCGCATTCCGATCGCCCACTGTCTTGCCTGGCCGCGCCGCATCAATGGGCCCGCGGTCCGGCTCGATCTTTCCAAGGTGCGTGAACTGACTTTCGAGGCGCCTGACCTGGATCGCTTTCCTGCGTTGGCTCTCGCGCGCCGGGCAATGGAATCTGGCGGAGCAGCGCCGACTGTGCTTAATGCTGCGGACGAAGTGGCAGTCGCGGAATTCTTGGCCGGGCGCATCGGTTTTACTGCAATTGCCGCCCTGGTAGGGGCGACGCTTGATGCAGCAGCGAGACGCAACTTGTTGGGCGAGCCGACCAGCATCGACGCGGCCATGGGCGTTGACCATATAGCAAGGAGTCTTGCGAAGGACCTCTTGCCCGAAATTGCCGTAAAGGCATCCTAGGGATGACTAGCGGGCGGCGTGCCCAGATCAGGGCGGAAGGGTGTAACAGGGATTGAGCTATGGGGAATTTGAGCGCACTCGGAGGTGGTCTGGTCGGCTACGTCGTGCCATTTCTGTTCGTATTGACGATCGTCGTTTTCTTTCACGAACTTGGCCATTTCCTGATGGCCCGCCTGTGCGGGATCAAGGTGCTCGTATTTTCGATCGGATTTGGCCCTGAAATCGCCGGCTTCAATGATCGGTACGGAACGCGCTGGAAAATTTCCGCGGTCCCGCTCGGCGGCTATGTGAAGTTCTTTGGCGACGACAACGCGGCGAGCGTGCCCGATCAGGCTGCCGCGTCGGCAATGACGGATGCCGAGCGCAAAGATAGTTTCATGTTTCAGCCCGTGGGTTCGCGCGCGGCGGTCGTGGCTGCCGGGCCTATCGCGAATTTCGTGCTAGCGATCGCCATTTTTGCCGCCATTTTCATGACGGTAGGCAAGCAGACGACGAGCGCGCGGGTCGACACGGTGCAACCGGCCAGCGCGGCCGAGGCCGCCGGATTCAAGCCTGGCGATCTGGTAACCGCAATCAATGGCGAGAAGATCGAGAGCTTCTCCGACATGCAGCGCATCGTCAGCATCAGTGCCGGCGAAACGCTGTCGATTGAGGTTGATCGTGGCGGTGCGCTGATCAATCTCAAAGCGACGCCTCAACTCAAAGAGCTCAAGGACAATTTTGGCAACGTCCATCGCCTTGGCGTCCTTGGCATCAGTCGGTCAATGTCGCCCGGCGACATCAAGACCGAGAAGGCCGGTCCGCTGCGCGCGGTCGTCATGGGGGCACAGGAAACGTGGTTCGTGGTCGACCGGACGCTTGCCTATATCGGTGGGGTCTTTGTGGGCCGAGAAGCGGCCGACCAGCTTGGCGGGCCGATCCGGATCGCTCAGGTTTCGGGTCAGGTCGCAACGGCGGGCTTCACGGCGCTGATCCACCTGACCGCGGTACTGTCAGTTTCGATCGGCCTGTTGAACCTTTTCCCCATCCCTTTGCTCGATGGCGGTCACCTTTTGTTCTACGCAATCGAGACGATTCGCGGGCGGCCGTTATCGGAGCGAGCGCAAGAGGTCGGGTTCCGAATTGGCCTCGCCGTCGTCGTGATGTTGATGATTTTTGCAACCTTTAATGACATCCTGCGCCTGGCCACCTCCTGACCGTTGCTGACGGGCAACTTTTTGATGGAAAAGGGGAAGTTTGGGCTGGGTTTCGTTTGCAGCGCCCTGAAAACGCTGTAAAAAGCCCGCATATGCCAGCCCGGACTGTCGTCTGTCGTATCCGCAATGGGGGCGGCCGCATGGAATATAAGGGCGCGTAGCGCATGGGGATTTGTGTGCGGGGAGTTCGAGGGTGGGTGGCCAGCTGCCTGATCCTCGGCGGCATACTTGTAGGCGCCGGCGGCGGGACGGTTCTGTCCACGGGCGCTGCCGTGGCGCAAACGCTCAATTCCATCGTGGTCGAGGGTAACCGCCGGGTGGAGGCGGACACCATCCGTTCCTATTTCCGGCCTGGCCCAGGCGGCCGGATCGGTCCCGAGCAGGAGGACGAAGCGCTCAAGGCCATGATCGCGACCGGCCTTTTTTCCGATGTTCGGATTAGCCATTCAGGCGGCCGTATCGTGGTGACGGTGGCCGAAAACCCGGTGATTAACCGGGTCGCTTTCGAGGGCAACAAAAAGGCCAAAGACGAGCAACTTCAGGCAGAGACCCAGTCGAAGCCGCGCGGCACGCTCTCGCGCCCGACTGTCCAGGCCGACGTGCAGCGGATTATCGAAATTTATCAGCGCAGCGGCCGTTTTGACGTTTCAGTCAACCCGAAGATCATCGAGTTGCCTAACAATCGCGTCGACCTGGTGTTCGAGATCAAAGAAGGTGAAAAAACCGGCATCAAGGAAATCGTGTTTGTTGGCGCAAAGGCATTTTCTCACGGCCGCTTGAAAGACATCATCAAGACATCTTCGAGCAACCTGCTCAGTTTCCTGCAGACGACCGATATTTACGATGCGGACCGCATCGAGGCCGACCGCGACCTCCTGCGCAGATTTTATCTTAAGCACGGCTACGCTGACGTACGGATCGTTTCTGCAGTCGGTGAATACGATCCTGCCAAGAAGGGCTTCATCGTCACTTTCACGATCGATGAAGGCGGCCAGTACCGGGTGGGGACCGTGGACGTCGTGTCCAACGTCCGCGCGATCGACCCCGCAATTTTGCGAAGCCAGGTCAAACTTAGCCCCGGCAGCGTCTACAACGCGGATCTCGTCGAAAGGAGCGTCGAATCGATGACGATCCAGGCGGCGAAACGGGGCTATGCGTTTGCCAGTGTTCGCCCACGCGGTGACCGCAATTTTGAAACCAAGACCATCAATCTGGTCTTTGTCGTCGAGGAAGGTGCACGCGCCTACATCGAGCGCATCAACATTCGCGGCAACACGCGCACGCGCGACTATGTGATCCGCCGCGAATTCGACCTAGGTGAGGGCGATGCCTACAACCGTGCATTGATGGACCGCGCTGAGCGGCGCCTGAAGAACCTGAACTACTTCAAATCCGTCAAGATAACGAACGAGCCTGGTTCGGCACCTGATCGCGTTGTGATCAATGTCAATGTCGAAGAACAGCCGACTGGCGAATTCTCCGTATCCGGCGGCTATTCGACGGCTGATGGCTTTATCGGAGAGGTCAGCGTAGCGGACCGTAACCTCATGGGCCGCGGAAATTATGGAAAAGCGTCGTTCACCTATGGTCAACGCGTTCGTGGGTTCGATCTGTCTTTCGTCGAGCCATTCCTGTTTGGTTATCGAATGGCTGGCGGCATCGACGTCTTCGCTCGGCAGAACCTGGCATCAAATTACATTTCGTACGACAGCCAGACGATCGGCACCAATCTTCGGCTCGGATTTGCGCTGACGGAAGAAATAGCGTTTCAGCCGCGCTACACGTTTTATCAGCAGAAAGTTACGCTGCCGACGCAACTAAATAACTGTCAATTTTCGAGCAACGCGCTCATCAACGGCGGCGCGGGCGTCAATCCGCAGAACGAAGCCGGTCAAGTCCCTGGGCAACTGGATACGACCGTAAATGTTCCATATGGTTGTTACGCCGACGGCGAAGCGTCGCTTGCGGTTCGCAAGGAATTGGCCGCGGGTCCTGTGAACGTTTCTCTGTTAGGCTACACGGTCTCCTACAACACCCTCGACAACAACAGGGCGCCGACCAGCGGTCTCTTTGCCGAACTCAAGCAGGATTTCGCCGGGGTTGGCGGCGATGTGAAATTCATCAGGACGCAGGTGGAAGGGCGCACTTACTACGAGGTGATCAACGACGTGGTCGGTGTCCTCAAGCTGCAGGCCGGCAATATTTCCAGCTGGGGCGGCTCGCAGATGCGCATGCTCGACCAGTTTCAAATGGGCCCGAACCTCGTTCGCGGCTTCGCGCCGGCTGGCCTGGGACCGCGGGACCTGACGCTCGGCACCACGAATGACCCGCTCGGCGGGTCGCTCTATTGGGGCGCGAGCGTGGAGGCCCAGACGCCGCTGTATTTTCTGCCGAAGGATGTCGGTATCAAGGTTGCGGTTTTCGCTGACGCAGGCTCGCTGTGGAACTATCAAGGACCGACATTCTGGAACGTGACCGGCGAAACGCTGCAGGTTGGTCTCGACAGCCCGTCCATGATCCGCAGTTCGGTCGGTGTCGGCTTGCTCTGGGATTCCCCGCTGGGGCCGCTGCGCTTCGATCTTGCCTATCCGATCACGAAATACTGCGCTACTGGGACATTGGGCAATGAAGTCTGCGACCGTACGCAGGTGTTCCGCTTCAGTGGCGGCACCAGGTTCTGACCTTGGTGACCCCGGGTAGTACCGACGGGTCAGATTCCAGCAAGATGAACGAACCTATATTCCTACGGCAGTCCGCGGGTCTTACGCTCGACGAGATTGCACGCGTGACCGGCGCGGTGGTCGCCTCTCGGTCGCGGCAGACCAGCCGCATCGTGAATATTGCGCCACTTGACCGGGCTGGTCCGCGCGACCTTGCATTTCTCGAAAGTCGTAATTTTGCCGCAGCCGCCACCACCACACATGCCGGCGCGTGTCTAACGACGGAAGCGCTTGCAAAAGAACTGCCGAACCACGTTTCGGTACTGACCGTCCGCGAACCCTATCGCGCGTTCGTTCTGGTTGCGCGCGAATTGTTTCCGCAGGCATTACGACCGTCATCATTGTCGAAGCCTGGCAATTTCGCTGGAGCGCACGTCGACGCCAGCGCGCGCATGGAAGATGGCGCCGCCATAGAACCCGGTGCGGTGATCGGCGCGCGGGTCGAAATCGGCACAGGAACCACCATTGGGGCAAATGCCGTGATCGGCGCCGGAGTCCTGATCGGGCGTGACTGTTCGATCGGCGCCAATTCGGCGATCAGCAATGCACTTATTGGCGATCGGGTCATTATCCATCCGGGATGCAATATCGGGCAGGATGGCTTCGGCTTTGTGATGAGCGGCGAGGGACATCTTAAAGTGCCGCAGGTCGGCCGTGTTATTATCCAAGATGACGTTGAGATCGGGGCCGGCACGACGGTGGATCGCGGCGCGATCCGGGACACGGTCATCGGCGAGGGCACCAAGATCGACAACTTGGTTCAGGTAGGCCACAATGTAAGCATCGGCAGACATTGCGTTATCGTTGCTCAGACCGGAATTTCAGGCAGTTCGACTCTCGAGGATTTTGTTGTGCTGGGCGCGCGTGTTGGTCTGAATACAAACATTACGATTGGCGAAGGCGCGCAGATTGCGGGCGTCAGCGTGGTTCACGGCGATGTGCCCGCCGGCGCGCGATGGGGCGGAATGCCTGCAAAGCCTCTGAAGCAGTGGTTCCGCGAAATGATGATCCTCGAGCGGCTCGCGCGCCAGAGGGGCGACGCAGACGCTGACGACAAATGAGACTTTTGTCATGAGCAAACCCGTGACCAAGCTCGAGGCGGCGGACATTTCGGTGGTGCTCAAGATGTTGCCGCACCGCTATCCGTTTCTCATGGTGGATCGGGTGATCGACATCCGTGGCGACGAGCACGGTATCGGAATCAAGAACGTCACGATCAATGAGCCGCATTTCCAGGGTCATTTTCCTGGCAATCCTGTTTTTCCCGGCGTCCTCATGATCGAGGGCATGGCGCAAACGGCTGGTGTGCTCTGCATAGCGGCGACCGGCGCGCGACCGACGTCGGTCTTTTTTCTGACTATCGACAAGGCAAAATTCCGCAAGCCCGTACGGCCCGGTGACACCATCGAATATCACATGGACCGCATTACTCGCCGTAAGTCGATGTGGTGGTATCGTGGCGAAGCAAAAGTGGCCGGCCAGATCGTCGCCGAGGCCCAGGTTGGAGCCATGCTGTCCGACGCATGAGCGCGCACATGATCGATCCCTCGGCGCGGATCGAAGCCGGGGCCATGATCGGAAAAGATGTCCTGATCGGTCCATATTGTACGATTGGCGCGCACGTCAGTATTGGCGATGGCTGCCGCCTGATTGCTCATGTCAATCTGACCGGTCACACCACAATCGGGCCGCGAACGGTCATTTACCCGTTTGCGTCACTCGGGTCTCCGCCGCAGTCGTTCAGTTACCGTGGAGGGCCGACGCGGTTGATTGTGGGTACGGAGTGCGACATACGCGAAAACGTGACCATGAGCACCGGAACAGAGGACGATCGTGGCGTCACGGAAGTTGGCGACCGGTGTTTCTTCATGGTGGGCTCGCATGTCGGGCACGATTGCAAGGTTGGAAACCACGTTGTTTTTGCCAACAACACAGTCCTCGGCGGGCACGTGACGGTCGGTGACCATGTTGTCTTTGGTGGTGGCGTCGCAGTTCGCCAGTTCGTCCGCATCGGTGAAGGCGCAATGATCGTCGGCTTGAGCGGTATACGTGCCGACCTTATCCCCTTCGGTATGGCGCACGGCCCGCTTGCCGATCTGATTGGGCTCAATGTGATCGGCCTGCGGCGGCGGGGTGCGGCAAAGGCCGACGTTCAACGCGTGCGCTCCGCGTATCAGGCCCTGTTTTTTGGCGAAGGCGAGTTTCGCGGGCGCGTCGATCGGGTCGCGGAGGAATATTCCGGCGATCCCCTGGTTGGCAAAATTATCGACTTTATCCGGTCGGCCAAGCGGCCTTTGACAATGGCTGTCAAACGCAACGAGGCGGTTGAGGACACATGAGCGATGCCGCAGCCGTGGGTCAGGACGGCCCACTCGCGATGATTTGCGGAGGCGGCACGTTGCCTCTGGCGGTGGCGGAATCTGTTGTGCGGGGTGGGCGCGATCTTGTGCTGTTTCCGATTTCCGGCCACGCCGAGCCCGCAGTAGTTGGGCGGTATCGGCATCATTGGCTTCGGATGGGTCAATTTGGAGCATTTACGCGCCTTGCTAGGGCTGCTGGCTGCCGCGACGTCGTGTGGATTGGCGGGCTGGTCAGGCCAACCTTGTGGTCGCTTCGTCCCGATTTTTTGGCCATCAAGTTGTTGCCGAAAATTATTCGTGCCTATCGCGGTGGCGACAACCATTTGCTGACCGGCGTTAGCGCACTGTTTGAAGAACAGGGCTTTCACCTCATCGGCGCGCATGAAGTAGCGCCCGAGATCTTGGTGCCGGAAGGAGCGCTCGGTCGCGTCGGCGCTTCCGAGAGAGATCGGGAGGATATCGCCTTTGGTTTTGGATATCTGCGGGCAAGCGGCGCTTTCGATATCGGGCAAGCCGCGGTCGTGGCCGGAAAGCGGATCCTGGCGGTCGAGGCCGCTGAAGGTACGGATCAAATGGTGGCTCGAGTCGCCGAACTGCGTGCAAGCGGGCGCATCGGCGTTCCGGCCGGCACTGGCGTGCTGGTGAAGGCGCCGAAGCCCGGGCAAGATCAGCGGTTCGACTTGCCGTCGATTGGCCCGCGAACGGTGACCGGTGTTTCTGGCGCCGGACTGGCAGGCATTGCGGTCGTCTCTGACAAAACCGTAATTGCCGACGCGGAAAAGGTCGTGCGCGAAGCGGATCGCGCCGGAATATTTGTGGTGGGCGTGCCGGTCGGGTCGACAGCATGAGCCCGCATATATTTCTGGTCGCCGGCGAAGAGTCTGGGGACCGGTTGGGCGCGGCGCTGATTTCGGCGATCAGAAGTGACACACAAGGGAAGGCGCACTTTTCCTGTGTGGGCGGCGCGCACATGGCGGCCGAAGGCGTTCCGAGCCTGTTTCCTCTCGGGGACCTCGCGATCGTCGGCTTTTCATCGATCCCGGCAAGGCTTCCAAAAATCCTGCGGCGTATCCGGGAAGCTGCCGATGCTGTCATCGCGGCGAAACCGGATGTTCTGGTCATCATCGACAGCCCGGAATTCACCCATCGTGTAGCACGCCGCGTGCGTGAGCGTGCCGCTGACATCCCTATCGTCGACTATGTTTGTCCCTCAGTTTGGGCGTGGCGTCCCGGCAGGGCACGCGCGATGCGAGCCTATGTCGATCATGTGCTTGCTCTTCTTCCGTTTGAACCCAAAGCGATGAATGATCTCGGCGGGCCTCAATGTACGTTTGTCGGGCACCCGTTGAGCGAACGCTTGGCTAGTCTGAGGCCAAATGAACTTGAAGCTCGCTTGCGGCAAGCAGACCCCCCTCTGGTTCTGGTTCTGCCCGGAAGCCGCGCCGGTGAAATTCGGCGCATGGCGCCGGTGTTCGGTTCGGCGATGGCCCGTGTCGCCGAACGATACGGCCCACTCGAAGCAGTCGTACCGGCTGTACCGCGGCTTGCCGACGCCGTACGAGCTGCCGTTGCGGCATGGCCGATCCCGGCGCGGGTTACAACCGATCCAGACGAGAAGCACGAGGCATTCCGGACGGCGCGGGCGGCGCTTACAAAATCGGGAACATCGACGCTGGAACTGGCGCTTGCCGGCGTTCCGATGGTCGCCGCGTACAAAGTGTCCCTGGTCGAGGCAATCGTCGGCAGTATTCTAATTCATGCGCCGTCGGCGATCCTTACCAACCTTATCCTGGGAACAAATGTCGTACCGGAATTCCTACAAGGCGATTGCACCGCAGACAGGCTCGCTGCCGCAATAGTGCCGCTGCTTGCCGATACGCCAGATCGCCGTAGGCAAGTTGAAGCCTTCGGCCGGTTAGACTCCATAATGGAAATAGGAAAGTCAAAGCCGAGCGGGCACGCTGCATCGTTGGTTCTTGCGGCTGCCGGAAGCAGAACGGCGGCGCGGCAACGAATTCTACCGCAGCCCCATGCCTAGCTTGCCGCCCAACGCGGTTGGGCGTATGTCATTCCAAGAAACCGGATTCCAACGCTTGACCCTTTCTCCCCGAGCATCAATCACGGCCGTCCACGGCTATCTGCCGCCGGACCTGCTGACCAATAGTGAACTTGCACGCATGGTCGACACGAGCGACACATGGATTACGGAACGTACGGGGATCAAGGAGCGTCATATTCTGAAAGGTGAAGGTCTTGGCACGTCGCACATGGCGGCGGAAGCGGTGCGCGGTCTGTTGCAAAAAACGGGCACGAAAGCAGAGGAGATCGACCTTCTGATTTGTGCAACGACAACTCCGGACCTGCAGTTCCCGTCGACCGCAAACATGATTTGCGACATGGTTGGCATCCGCAATGTAGGCAGTTTCGATGTACAGGCCGCGTGCTCCGGCTTTCTTTACTCGCTTGCGATTGCAACGCAATTCATCGCTACCCGCGCGGCACGGAAGGTGGTCGTGGTCGGTGCCGACAAAATGTCGTCGATCATCGATTACACAGATCGGGCTACCTGCGTGCTGTTTGGTGATGCTGCGGGGGCGGTTCTCCTCGAGCCCGACACGGACGGCTTCGGCATTATGGACACGCTCGTCCGTTCCGATGGATCTGGAATGATTCACCTGCACCAGAAAGCAGGTGGAAGCCGGATGCCGCCAACTGCCGAAACCGTCGCGAAGCGATTGCATTATGTCCATCAGGAAGGCGCTGCTGTTTACAAGTTCGCCATTGCCAAAATGGCGGAGGTGGCAGGCGAGATCATGTCGCGCAACAATCTGCGCTCCGACATGATCGATTGGCTAGTTCCCCATCAAGCTAATAAGCGCATCATCGAATCAACGGCCGAGCGGATGGGCGTGCCGATGGATAAGGTGATGGTGACGATCCATAAATACGGAAATACGACCAACGCGACCATCCCGCTATGCTTGTGGGACTATGAACCGAAACTCAAGCGCGGCGATCGCATGGTGCTCGCGGCGTTCGGTGGCGGGTTCACCTGGGCCGGCGTCTATGCGCAATGGGCCTATGACGGTGCAACCGCTCCGAAGCTCAACGGCAAGAGCAACGGTAAAGCAAGCTAGAGCAAATTATTTCCGACGCGAGATCGGGGAGTAGTCCCGGCGCGTGGCGCCCGTGTACAACTGACGCGGCCGGCCGATCTTCTGCTTAGGATCTTCGATCATTTCTTTCCACTGCGCGATCCACCCAACCGTGCGTGCGACCGCGAACAGCACGGTGAACATCGTGGTCGGGAAGCCCATCGCCTTGAGCGTGATGCCGGAATAGAAGTCGATGTTGGGATACAGTTTCTTCTCGACGAAGTACTCGTCGTGCAGGGCGACCTTTTCGAGCTCCATAGCGACGTCGAGCAGCGGGTCGTCTTTGATTCCGAGCTCGGTCAGCACCTCATGGCAGGTTTTCTGCATGATTTTCGCGCGCGGATCGTAGTGCTTGTAGACGCGATGACCAAAGCCCATCAGCCGATAGGGGTCGTTCTTGTCTTTTGCGCGCTTGATGAATTCCGGAATGCGGTCGACTGAACCGATTTCGCGCAGCATGTTGAGGGCGGCTTCGTTTGCGCCGCCATGCGCGGGTCCCCACAGACAGGCACAGCCAGCGGCAATGCAGGCAAACGGATTGGCGCCGGATGATCCGGCCAGGCGGACCGTCGAGGTCGAAGCATTCTGCTCGTGATCGGCATGCAAAATGAAGATGCGGTCCATTGCGCGCGCGAGCACCGGATTTGCCTTGTATTCTTCTGTCGGTACCGCAAAGCACATGCGCAGGAAGTTAGAAGCATAGTCGAGATCGTTCTTCGGGTAGACGAACGGCTGACCGATTGAATATTTGTATGCCATCGCGGCAAGCGTCGGCACCTTCGCGATCATGCGGACCGAGGCGACCATGCGTTGATGCGGATCGGAAATGTCGGTCGAGTCGTGATAGAACGCCGACAGCGCGCCGACGCAACCCGTCATGACCGCCATGGGATGCGCGTCGCGGCGGAAGCCCTGAAAGAAACGGCTCATCTGCTCGTGAACCATCGTGTGGCGGCTCACGCGATAGTCAAAATCTGCCTTCTGTGCGGCTGTTGGCAATTCGCCATACAACAAAAGGTAGCAGGTCTCCAGAAAATCTCCGTGCTCGGCCAACTGCTCGATGGGATAGCCGCGATAAAGCAGAATGCCTTCGTCGCCATCAATGTACGTAATTTTGGATTCGCAGCTTGCGGTCGAGGTAAAGCCGGGGTCGTAGGTAAACATTCCGCTCTGGCCGTAGAGCTTGGAGATGTCGACGACTTCGGGACCGATCGTGCCGGGCAGTATCGGCATGTCCCAATTGTTGTTGCCGACCGTCAGAGTGCCGGTCTTATTTTTGGCGCTGGTCTTGGCGTCCATGGTCGAACCCTCGAATTGGCCGCAAGCTTTGTGGGTATCCCATCCAAGTGTGCACCGCAAGATAGCCCAACGTTGGCTACACGCCGGGCATATATGCGTTCCAACGCAGGTTTGCTGGATATGAAAAACCTATGGCGCTGCCTGGTCACGCAGCCGGGCGAGACTTTCGTCGCGGCCGAGAACCGCGAGCACGTCGAAGATCGGAGGGGATGTCGTGCGTCCGGTGAGCGCCGCTCTTAAGGGCTGAGCAATCGCGCCTAACTTTAAGCCCGACCGTTCGGCATAGGGCCTTACAACGGCCTCGGCGGAGCTCGCATTCCATTCCGGGACGGCTTCCAGTTCGGGGAGAAGGGCCCTGATCAGCGTCTTTGCCTCGTCGGTCAGGAGAGCCTTCGCCTGCTCGTTAATATCGATAGGCCGGTTTGCCCATAGGAACCGTGAAGCGTCGAACAATTCGACCAAAGTTTTGGCGCGCTCCTTCATGGCAGGCATGGCAGCCAGAAACTTTCCGCGTAGCGCCGGTGTCATTTTGCTGGCGAGTTCCTGTCCGCCGGCAATATGTGGCAACAATTGCTCCAGCGCGGCCATAAGGGACGCGTCATCGGTCGATCGAATATAGTGGCCATTGAGACTTTCGAGTTTCGTGAAGTCGAAACGTGCCGGCGAGCGTCCGATCTGCGGAAGATCGAACGCGGTGACCATCTCCTCTGTCGTGAATATTTCCTGGTCGCCGTGGGCCCAGCCGAGCCGCACAAGATAGTTTCTCATTGCGGCCGGCAGATAGCCCATGGCCCGATACGCATCGATGCCAAGGGCGCCGTGCCGTTTCGAAAGCTTTGAGCCATCCGGGCCGTGGATCAAAGGGATGTGCGCCATTACCGGCACCTTCCATCCAAGCGCCTGGTAGATTTGGGTCTGTCGCGCCGCATTGTTGAGGTGATCATCGCCGCGGATAATGTGGGTTATGCCCATGTCATGATCGTCGACGACGACCGCAAGCATGTAGGTCGGGGTGCCGTCCGAACGCAGCAGGACGAAATCGTCGAGATTTTCGTTTTGCCAGACCACGCGGCCCTGCACCTGGTCTTCGACGATCGTCTCACCCGCCAACGGTGCCTTGATGCGGATAACCGGATTAACGCCGGCCGGAATATCCTTTGGGTCGCGATCGCGGCAACGTCCATCATAGAGACGTGTGCGGCCTTCGGCCCGGGCCTTCTCGCGCATCACAGTAAGTTCTTCCTGACTGCAGTAGCAACGATACCCGTGACCCGAGGCCAGCAGTTGCTCCGCCACTTGGTGGTGACGCGCGGCACGTGAAAACTGGAAAACGATTTCTCCGTCCCAGGTAAGCCCGAGCCAGGCCAGTCCGTCGATAATGGCGTTTATCGCCGCAGCTGTGGAGCGCTCTCGATCTGTATCCTCGATCCGCAACAGCATCTTGCCGCCATGCCGGCGGGCGTACAGCCAGTTGAACAAGGCCGTGCGGCCGCCGCCGATGTGAAGGAAACCGGTGGGCGAGGGCGCAAAGCGGGTGACGACGGATTCGCTCATTGTGAGCCGTCTACCACAGCCAGTGGGAAGAATGTCATCGCGATTGACATTGAGGCGAGCGCCAAGTCATACGGGCCGCGGGTTATGGCTTCAAGTAACGTTTGAGGAAGCATGGCTACCGATGCAAAGGCAAGAGGCGATGCGGGCGCAATAGAAGGCGTCCGCGATTTCATTCGTGACATCGTCAAGGGCGACCTCGATGCCGGTCGCGTCAAACAGGTTGTTACCCGCTTTCCGCCCGAGCCAAACGGCTATCTCCACATCGGCCATGCCAAATCGATCTGCTTGAATTTCGGCATCGCCGAGGAGTTCGGTGGACGTTGTCACCTGCGGTTTGATGACACGAACCCGACGAAAGAAGAGCAGGAATATATCGACGCGATTGAGCGCGACGTCCGTTGGCTAGGTTTCGATTGGGGTAGGCATCTCTACCACGCGTCCGACTACTTCGAGCAGCTTTATGCCTGGGCCGAGGACCTGATCAGGGCCAGCAAGGCTTATGTTGACGATCAGTCGCCGGAGCAGATGCGGGTCAACCGCGGCACCCTAACCGAGCCAGGCAAGAACAGTCCATTTCGCGACCGCAGCGTCGAAGAAAACCTGGATCTGTTTCGCCGTATGCGGGCCGGCGAGTTTCCCAATGGTGCGCGGGTTTTGCGTGCCAAAATCGACATGGCCTCGGGCAATATCAATCTCCGCGACCCGGTTCTATATCGTATTCTGCACGCGCCGCACCCGCGCACGGGCACTGCGTGGAAAATTTATCCAAGCTACGACTTTGCACACGGCCAGTCCGACGCCATCGAGCACATCACCCACTCCATTTGCACACTGGAGTTCGAGGACCACCGCCCGCTTTACGACTGGTTCATTGCGAACCTCAAGGTGCCTTCACAGCCGCATCAGTATGAATTTGCCCGGCTCAATTTGACCTATACCGTGTTGTCGAAGCGCATTCTTACCGAGCTGGTGCGCGACGGCCACGTCAACGGATGGGATGATCCGCGGATGCCGACACTTGCGGGGTTGCGCCGGCGTGGCGTTCCGCCCGAGGCAATCCGTGATTTTGTCAAGCGGATCGGTGTTGCCAAGGCGAACAGCATCGTCGACATGGGCATGTTCGATTTTGCGGTTCGCGAGGTTCTCAACCGGAACGCGCTGCGCCGTATGGCGGTCTTGCGGCCGCTCAAGGTTATTGTCGAAAATTATCCGGAAGGAAAGGTTGAGGAGCTGGAGGCGGCCAATCATCCCGACGTTCCCGATGCTGGCGCGCGTAAATTAAAGTTTGGCCGTGAGCTCTATATCGAGCAAGACGACTTCATGGAGAATCCGCCGAAGAAATTCTTCCGGCTTTCTCCGGGCGCCGAGGTGCGGCTGCGCTATGCCTACTTCATTACGTGCCGCGAGGCCGTGAAGGACACGAAAGGTGCCGTGACGGAGTTGCGTTGCACTTACGATCCGCAGACGCGCGGGGGCAATGCTCCGGACGGCCGTAAGGTCAAAGCGACGATCCACTGGGTGTCTGCCCAGCATGCCGTGCCAGCAGAGCTGCGCTTATATAATCCCTTATTCGTGCGGCCTGATCCGAAAGGCGGAGAAAACTTCACAGCGGATCTCAATCCAAACTCGCTCGAGGTGCTCTCGAACGCACGTGTTGAGCCTGCGTTGGCGGAGGGCAACTCTCCGGCACCTGTCCAATTCGAGCGGCAGGGTTATTTTTGTCCCGATCCGGAATCGCAGCCCGGTCGACCTGTTTTCAATCGTACGGTCGGGCTACGCGACACCTATGCCAAGGAACTTGCGAAATAGCCGGCGATAGTCTCGTCCGTATGGACGAGAATTGAGGCTTTGCAAGTTGAAGGCAAACCGATGACGGCAACCTTTTGATCTGGAGCTGCCACGCGCCTACACGCCTACGCGCCGACCTCGCGCGGGCGTGCATATCCGGCTTTCGCCGCTGGTCACAACCTGAGATTGTTCTACGATAGGCGAGGTTGTGGTGCGCATGTTGGGGAGGCGCGTGTCGCCTTGGCTCGAGGAAGCAATCCGTATGGGCGGGCGCAGGGCGGCGCCAGGACTTGGGCGCCGACGTTTGACGGAGCGCGGCGGCCCGCCGGCGTGTCGCTGCCGGACGGCGTCGCCGGGGCAGCCGACCGACTGCATCGCTTGCTGTCTCAGTGGCTCTTGGCGGAGCTGGCACCCGGACGGCTAAGCCCTTGGGTGCCGGTGGCGTTCGGGATCGGTGTTGCGAGCTATTTCGCCGTCAACCGCGAGCCGAGCGTGTGGGCTGTTCTGCCGGTGGCAACAGCTGCGGCCGTGGTAGCCGTTCTGGCGCGTCGGCGCCCACTCGGTTTCCCGATTGCCGTAGCACTGGCGGGTGCACTTGCGGGGCTTGCAATCGCGACGCTGCAGGCCACGCGTATCAGTCATCCAATCCTGAAGGCCCCGATCGCAAGCGCCGCGCTTTCGGGATTTGTTGAGATCCGCGAGGAGCGCGAACGTAGCGATCGGATTGTGATCCGTATCGAACGTTTCGACGCGCCCGGTATAACCTCCGCACCACAGCGCGTGCGCGTCGCCGTACGAAAGGGCACCGCTCCGCCAGTCGGTAGCTTCATCGAGCTCAAGGCGCGCCTGTCGCCGCCGATGCAACCGCTGCGGCCCGGCGGCTACGATTTCGCGCGCGATATGTATTTTCAAAAAATTGGCGCTTCCGGCTACGCCCTCGGCGCCGTGAAGATCAAACCGCCCCCAGTGTCACCAGGCGTTTGGTTGAGATACGCGACAGTCATCGACGCGATACGCGAGTCGATTGACGACCACATCCGTGCGGCACTGCCCGGCGATAGAGGTTCAATCGCGTCGGCGTTGATTACGGGTAAGCGCGAAGCGATCTCGACGCCGGTCAACGACGCCATGTACGTCTCGAGCCTTGCTCACGTGCTATCGATCTCCGGTTATCACATGGCTGTAGTCTCGGGGATCGTATTTTTTGTGGTCCGCGCGCTATTGGCGCTGATCCCTTCGCTTGCTCATCGAAGGCCCATTAAAAAATGGGCGGCATCTGCAGCACTCCTGGCGGCAACCTTTTATCTGCTCCTTTCAGGCGCGGAAGTAGCGACGCAGCGCTCCTACATCATGATCGCGATCGTGCTCATCGGTGTCATGCTCGATCGTCCGACGTTGACCTTCCGTACTCTCGCCGTGGCAGCGATCGTCGTCCTGTTGCTGGCGCCGCAGGCCATAGTGCATCCCGGTTTCCAGATGTCGTTTGCGGCGACACTTGCCCTGATTGCCGCCTGTCAACATGGCTTTCCATGGAGAGCCAATCATGACAGTCCGCTCGGAGCGCGTGCGGCGCTCTGGGGCATCCGTGAGGTGGCAAGCCTGATCTTGGCCTCGCTGGTGGCGGGCCTCGCGACCACACTCTACGCTGCCTACCATTTTCACCGGCTAGCGCCCTATGGCGTCCTGGCCAACCTGCTCGCCATGCCGATTGTTTCGGCCGTAATCATGCCGATGGGCATTCTCGGCGTGGTAAGCATGCCGTTTGGCTTCGACGCGCCGTTCTGGCAACTGATGGGGCAGGGTATTGATTGGATGAATGCCGTTGCCCTTTGGGTGGCATCGCTTCCGGGGGCCATCGGGCGTATGCCAGCCTTTGGCATCGGTCCACTCCTTTTGGGGACCGCAGGCCTGCTGTTTATTTGCCTCTTGCGCACGCCGTTGCGTTGGAGCGGCACTTTTATTGCCACCTGCGCGATCGTCTGGGCCCTTGCGACGCCCCAGCCTGACATTCTGGTTGCTGGTGACGGACAAACGGCCGCGTTTCGCGGGGCCAATGGCCAGCTCGTCGTCCTGCGGGCCGGACGCGACACCTTTGCGATCAAAGAATGGCTGGCTGCCGATGCCGATGCGCGTGTGCCGAAGGATGGAGGTCTGGGAAAGGGCGTCACTTGTGACGCGGTCGGTTGCATTGGCACGCTCGGCGACGGCCGCGTGATATCAATGGTTCTGGGAATTGAGGCCTTCGCCGAGGACTGTGCACGGGCCGCAGTCGTGATCTCAGAGCGCGAGTCGCCGTCGGGCTGCGGCGCAACGGTAATTGATCGCGCCATCTGGCAATCATATGGCGCGGTCGCGCTACGCTGGACGGGGAACCAATTCACGCGGACGGCCGCTCTTCCAGGCAACCAGGAGCGGCCATGGACGCATCGCGCGCGAGCTATTTCCGAAAATGCCGACCTTGCGCGCCGTCAGCCAGCAGGCGGTGCTGAGCCGCATCAAGAGGATCTTACCCCGGACGACTAATAACGTCGGAAAAGTCCTACGAGTTTGCCCTGAATGCGCACGCGGTTCGGTGGCAGGATCCGGACTTCATAGGCCGTATTGGCCGGCTCGAGTGCAATCGATGCGCCGCGGCGACGAAAGCGCTTGAGCGTCGCTTCCTCGTCATCGATAAGAGCGACCACGATGTCGCCCGTGTCGGCAGCCTCAGATTTGCGGATCAGCGCAATGTCGCCGTCAAGGATGCCCGCTTCGATCATGCTGTCGCCGCGCACCTCGAGCGCGAAATGTTCGCCGGCCGATAGCAGGTCAGGTGGCATGTTGATGACGTGGCTACGTGTCTGAATCGCTTCGATCGGCGTGCCTGCGGCGATGCGCCCCATGACCGGCACGGCAACTGGCCGCCCGCCATCGTCCTCGGAAGCGGTGCGCACCCGGCCAAGATCGCCCTCGATCACACTCGGCGTAAATCCGCGCGAGCGGGATGAGGCAAGACCGTGGCCCACTGAGTCCGGCAGCTTGATCACTTCGATCGCCCGAGCCCGGTTCGGCAGCCTCCGGATGAACCCACGCTCCTCCAAGGCCGTAATAAGCCGGTGGATGCCGGATTTTGAGCGTAGGTCCAGGGCGTCCTTCATCTCGTCAAAAGAAGGAGGCACGCCGGCCTCGGTGAGCCTCTCGTGGATGAAACGCAGGAGTTCAAACTGCTTGCGGGTCAGCATCTGTCTCTCCCCGTCGGGCAAGGACCCGTAGGTCCAAGCCGGAAACAAATCATGAACGGACACTATCTGTTCGATATGTGTTCCGCAACTGTTTAATTTGGAGTGAAAAACTCGAAAGGCCGCTAAAGGCCGAGCTTAAGGATGATGCAGTCTGAACCGGCCGGTGCCGCCGGCGCACCAGGGTAGCGAATCACGAGGCAGTCGGCCTTAGCGAGGGGCGCCATCAGTGAACTGTCCTGTGCTGGCAGAGGGGTTGCCACGGGGCCATCCGGCCCGAATGCGAGGGTCGCCCGCAGATAGTCTGCGCGCTCATCATTGGCGGGCAAATCACAACCAAGGCGCGCCTGCTCGGGCCGCGATTCAACGTCCATGCGACCCGAAAGCCGCCTGATCAGCGGCACCAGAAACAGGAAAGCGCAAACATAGGATGAAACAGGGTTGCCAGGGACGCCGAGGACCTGCATCGCACCCAGCCGGCCGTGCATCATCGGCCGGCCGGGGCGCAGCGCGACGCGCCAGAATGACAGGTTGAGACCTTCCGCGGTGAGGGCGCGTTGCACGAGGTCATGCTCACCGACCGAGGCTCCGCCCGAAGTGATGAGAATGTCGGCTCCCCATTCGCGGGCACGTTTAATCGCTTGCGTGATGTCCTCGACGCGATCGTTGGCGATGCCGAGGTCATGGACTTCGGCACCTTCAGTGCGCGCGAGCGAGGCGAGGGCAAAGCCGTTGGAATAAACGATCTCATCGGATTTGGGCGAACCGCCGGGCGGCACCAATTCGTCGCCAGTTCCGAGTACGGCGACTCTCGGCTTGCGGTGCACGCTGAGGCGAGCGTGGTTCATGGCCGCAGCGAGCATCACGTCGCGGTCGCTTAGCCGCTGGCCCTTCCGAAGCAGGACGTCGCCTTGCGCAAAATCTATGCCTTGCCCGCGAACATTACGTCCCTTCGGAGTCGATTTTTGAATCGTGACCACGTCGCCCTCGCGTGACGTCAGTTCCTGGATCACGACTGTATCGCTGCCTTTGGGCATGACGCCGCCGGTGAAAATTCGGGCGGCTTGACCGGCGGCAACCTGCCCAATGAAGGGATGGCCGGCGGCAATTTCACCAATGACCTTGAGTGCAGCTGGCGCCTTTGCAACATCGCTGGCGCGTACGGCATATCCGTCCATGGCCGAGACCGCGGTTGGCGGCTGCGTCCGTAATGCGGAGACATCTTGGGCGAGCACGCGTCCGGCGACATGATCGAGGGCGACGAATTCGGCGGGCAGCGGCTTGGCATCGGCAAGGACGAGCTGAAGTGCTTCGGCAACCGGCATCAGGGCCATGATACGCCTAGCCCTCCGCGTTCCATTCACCCGACTTGCCGCCGCTCTTGTGCAGCAGGCGAATGCCCTCGATGCGGATTCCCCGTTCTACCGCTTTGACCATGTCATAAATCGTCAGGCACGCGATTGAGACGGCCGTAAGCGATTCCATCTCCACTCCGGTCTTCGCGGTTACTTTGACGGTCGACTGGACGAGGAAGCCGGGAAGCGAGTGTTCGGGGTTGATATCGATTTCGACCTTGGTGAGGGGCAGCGGATGGCACAGGGGGATGAGGCCATGGGTGCGTTTAGCTGCCATAATACCGGCGAGCCGGGCGGCGCCTAGCACATCGCCTTTCATCGCATTGCCTTCAAGGACGAGATCGAGCGTTTCCTTCCGCATAAGGACACGCCCTTCCGCAACGGCGATACGCTCGGTCGCGCCCTTTTCGGAAACATCGACCATACGGGCTTCGCCTCGCTCGTTGATATGAGTGAGGACGCTTGGGGCTGGCGCGGGGACCGGATCGGCGGCTTGGGCCACCGGTTTTGGCCGGGCAGTACGAGGCTGGCGACGGCGAGAAGGAGCCTTTTTCCTGCGCCGCGAGATAGCTTTGCTGTGCGTCGCCATCGCCTTCACTCCGCAGCGGCGCGACGTGGTGCCCGCGCAAGAAGAGCCCGCGTTGCGGCTTCAACGTCACCCTGGCGCATGAGGCTTTCTCCGATCAAGAACGTTGAGACGCCAAAGCGATTGAGCCGGGTGAGGTCCGCGGGTGTAGTGAGCCCGCTTTCGGCGACCACCACGCGATCACGGGGTATTTTGGGCGCGAGCCGCTCACTCACCGCCAATGAGGTCTCGAATGTTCGTAGATCGCGGTTGTTGATGCCTATAAGCCTGGATTTGAGTTTGAGAGCGCGGTCAAGTTCAACTTCATCATGAACTTCAAGAATTGCATCCATACCGTAGGTAGTCGCCGCGTCCTCGATCTCGTGAGCGGCGGCGTCATCTACGGCTGCAATGATGATAAGAATGCAATCGGCGCCAAGAACCCGTGATTCCAACACTTGGTAAGGCTCGTAAATGAAGTCTTTGCGCAGTGCCGGTAACGCGGTGGCATCACGCGCCGCGGCCAGGAACTCTGGACGACCTTGAAACGACGGAGCATCAGTCAAGACGGATAGACAGGCTGCACCGCCGGCCTCGTAGGCCTTGGCAAGCGACGGCAGGTCAAAATCGGCGCGGATCAGACCCTTAGACGGACTTGCTTTTTTCATTTCTGCAATCAGCGCGTAATCGCCACCGGAAATCTTTCTCTCGATTGCCGGCAGGAAGCCGCGCGGCGGCGGTGCTGTTCTAGCCTCCTTCTCGAGGGTGGCATAGGGACGTGCACGCTTGGCGGCGGCGATCTCCTCTCGCTTGTAGGCTTCTATCCTGACGAGGATGTCTGACACGCTAGGTCTCCGCTGCGTTCGACACCGCAATGAGACGCTCGAGCCGGCCCTCCGCTTCGCCGCTCTCGATCGACTTCGCCGCCAGTGTAGCACCTTGGCGGAGATCCTTCGCCTTGCCTGCGACGATGAGGGCGGCGGCGGCATTGAGGATCGCCACATCGCGTAGGGGACCCTGTTTCGCCTTGAGCACATCGAGCAAAGCCTTCGCATTGTGTTCCGCATCTCCGCCGCGCAGCGTCTCAGGCTTCGCCCGCGCCAGACCGGCATCTTCGGGAGAGATCTCGAAGGTCCGGATATTGCCGTTTTCAAGCGCGGCTACGTTCGTCGGACCGGCTATTGTGATTTCGTCGAGTCCGTCCGAGCCGTGCACGACCCATATGCTCTCCGAGCCGAGATTTTTCAGCACCTGTGCCATCGGCTCAACCCATTGTTTCGAAAACGTTCCGATCATCTGTCGCTTGACGCTCGCCGGGTTGGATAGGGGTCCAAGCAGATTGAAAATTGTGCGGGTGCCAAGTTCGACGCGGGTGGGGCCGACGTTTTTCATGGCGGGATGATGCGCCGGCGCAAACATGAAACCGATCCCGGCGTCTCGAATACACGTGCCGACGTGTTTAGCATCGAGGTCAATCCTGACACCGAGTGCCTGCAGCACGTCAGCAGCTCCGGATTTTGACGACAGTGCCCGGTTGCCATGTTTGGCGACCGGAACACCGGCCCCGGCGACGACGAACGCAGCACAGGTCGAAATGTTGAACGATCCGGATGCGTCTCCGCCGGTGCCGACCACGTCGACGGCGTCCGGCGGTGCCTCGACCCCGAGCATCTTGGAACGCATCGTTGTGACTGCGCCCGTGATTTCGTCAACGGTTTCGCCGCGCACGCGCAATGCCATCAGCAAGCCGCCCATCTGCGAGGGCGTTGCCTCACCCGACATCATTCGGTCGAAGGCGCTAGCGGCCTCTTCTCGCGTAAGGCTCGCGCCGGTCGCGACTTTAGCGATGAGCGCTTTGAAATCGTCGGCCATGGTGGGCGTCTCAGGCTCTCGCGTGGACTTCGGCAGCTTTGCGAAAGGGTGCGGCGCTTCGTTCGCGTTTGGCGTTCCAGGCAGCGGCAATGTCCAGAAAATTCTTCAGCATCAGATGCCCGTGCTCGGAAGCGATGCTTTCCGGATGGAATTGCACGCCGTGTACGGGAAGCGTCGCGTGCATGAGCCCCATTACAAGTTGGTCGTCGGTTTCGGCGTTCACTTTTAGTGTTACGGGCATGCTTGCCCGTTCAACCACAAGCGAATGATAACGTGTCGCTTTCAGAGAGCCGTTGATGCCACGGAAGACTCCCGTGCCTTTATGTCTGACGTCCGATACCTTGCCGTGTATTGGCGATGCCCGTACCACTTTGCCGCCGAAAGCCTGCCCGATGGCTTGATGGCCAAGGCAGACACCGAGGATCGGCGTAGTTGGCGCTGCTTTCTCGATCAGGTCGAGACAGATGCCGGCCTCATTCGGCGTGCATGGTCCGGGCGAAAGCACAATAGCGTCAGCCTGCAACGCCATCACATCGGCAACAGAAATCTTGTCGTTGCGATGCACAGCGACATCCGCCCCAAGCTCTCCCAAATAATGGAAGAGGTTGAAGGTGAAGCTATCGTAATTGTCGATGAGTACGATCATGTTCCACCGTGCTTCCAAGGGTTTACGGTGGCCCCAAAGGGGGGTCAAGCAGCGCGCTGCGGCGGTGGTTACTGACCGCGTTTGCCCGTGCTGGCAAATCGGCGGGCCTCTTCCGCTGCCCGAAACAGGGCTTTCGCCTTATTGATGCATTCCTGCTGCTCGAAATGGGGATCACTGTCGGCAACGATGCCGGCGCCGGCTTGCACATACATCTTGCCGTCCTTTACCAGTGCTGTACGCAGCACAATGCATGTGTCCATTTCGCCAGCTGCCGAAAAATAGCCGACGCAACCGGCGTAAAGTCCGCGCTTTTCCTTTTCCAGTTCGTCGATAATTTGCATTGCGCGCACCTTCGGCGCTCCGGAAACTGTCCCGGCCGGAAAGCCGGCCACCAAAGCGTCAAGCGCGTCCCGATTGCCTGCGAGCTTGCCCTCGACATTTGACACAATGTGCATGACGTGGCTGTAGCGTTCGATGAAAAACTGGTCTGTCACTTTGACCGAACCAATACTGGCGACGCGACCGACATCGTTGCGGCCAAGGTCGAGCAGCATCAGATGCTCGGCTCGCTCCTTGGGATCAGCGAGCAGCTCTTCCTCGAGCGCCTTGTCCTCGTGCGGTGTTGCGCCGCGTGGCCGCGTGCCGGCGATTGGGCGGATCGTAACGACATCGCCCGCAACCTTGACGAGAATTTCGGGGCTCGACCCTGCGACGGCGAATTTTCCGAAATCGAGGAAATACAAATAAGGCGAAGGATTCGTTCTACGCAGCGCGCGATAGAGTGAAAATGGCGGCAGCGTAAACGGGGCCTCGAAGCGCTGCGCGAGAACGATTTGAAATGCGTCACCTGCGGCGATGTACTCCTTCGCCTTGCGCACCATCGCCTTGAACTCATCAGGTGCCGTGTTTGATTTCGCCGGGGCCTCAATGGGCCCGCCATCGTGCTCGGACAGCGATTTGTCCAGCGGACGGTCGAGGCTTTCGACGACACGCGCAAGCCGTTCGACAGCGCGCGTCAGCGCAGTTTTGGCGTCAACGTTTTTTTCTGGCCGAACAGGCGTGACGATCGTGATCGAATCTTTCACTGCATCGAAGACCACGATGATGGTCGGACGAACGAGCACGGCATCAGGAATGCCGATCGGGTCGGGATTTGGTGGTGCCAGCTCCTCCAGACGCCGCACAACGTCGTAGCCAAGATAGCCGAATACCCCAGCTGCCATTGGCGGCAGGCTGCTTGGCAATTCGATCCGGCTCTCCGAAATCAACGCGCGCAAGGCCTGCAATGGCGGATCGTTGCAGGCGACGAATGTCTCGGCCTTGGTGCGGGCTACGCGGTTAATCTCGGCTTTCGCTCCCTCCGCGCGCCAGATCAGATCCGGTTCGATTCCGATGATCGAATAACGGCCGCGCACGGCACCGCCTTCCACCGACTCCAGCAGAAAGCTCATCGCCTTGCCGCCGCCGAGCTTCAGAAATGCGGAGACCGGTGTCTCGAGGTCCGCCACCAGCGTGGTCCACACCACCTGGGCCTCGCCCCGCCCATAATAGTCTGCGAAGACACTTTGCGGCGGCTCGATTTGCATAAGATGTTTTACTGCTGTGTGCCGCCGCCGGTGACCTGATTGAGCGCCGCCGGGTTGACCGTCACCCCAAAATCATTCTCCAGCCGACCGATGTATTCGCCAACAAGATCGTCGGTATACGAGTTTTGCAAGGTCGTCGTTATCGCCTGGCCTTGTGCTGTGCCCGCTTCGAAAGGCGGATCGATGATGTCGGTCACACGGAAGACGAAACGTTCCGTCTCTGTGCCGCCTTCCGCGCTCGCCGGGATGCCCTTCGGCGTACGGAAGACCGCCTCGATTGTCTTGGCGGGGACGAAGCCGCCGGGTTTCCCGCGCTGAAGATCCTTTGCGGTCTGGACCGTGAGTCCAGCTTCGGTCGCGGCTTGCGCAAACGACGTTCCTGCCTTGAGCTTCCCGACCAAATCGTCCGCTTTCGCCTGCAGCCGCTTCGCGATTTCATCGTCGCGCCAGCGGGCCACGACCTGATCCTTCACCTCTTCGAGCGGGCGTTCGCGCGAGGGAGTCACGCCCGTTACGTCAAAATAAAGATACCCGCCGCCGGGCAGCTGGAGCGGTTCGGTATCGACCCCGACATCGTTGGCGAAAGCGGCGCTGATGACGTTCGGGCTTTGCGGCAATCCGGCGACCGGCTTTCCATCAATACCTCGGCCTGACCGGTCAACACCTTCGATCGATACCGATTTGAGACCGAGTTTTTTGGCCGTCTCCGCCAATGTCGAGCCGGCGGCGCGTTCGTCTTCGATCTTGTCGCGCAAATTGCCGACTTCCGATTTTGCCGTGCTCTCCGCAATCTCGCGTTTGATTTGCGCCGCGACCTGTTCGAAGGTTTTTTCCTCGCCGGGCTCGATTTTTCTGACCTGCAATAGCACAGTGCCAAACCGACCTTTCACCGGTTCGCTCGTCTCGCCAGGTTTGAGAGAAAAGGCTGCATCGGCAATGGCAGGATCAATGATGTCTGCCTTTGCGATCATGCCAAGGTCGGTGTCGGATTCTTTCAGCTGTCGTTCCTTGGCGATGTCGTCAAACGTCGCGCCCTTTGTGATGCGCTCGCGTGCCTCGGCGGCTTCCTCTGGCTTTTGGAAGACGATCTGGCGAACCTCGCGTTTCTCTGACTTACCGAAACTGTCCTTGCGCTGCTCAAAGTAAGCTCTAGCGTCGGCATCGCCGACAGCTTCGGGCTTTGCGAGGTCGGCTGGAGCGAGGAAAAGCAACGTGATGTTACGATATTCTGGCGCCCGGAAAAGTGCCTTGCGTTCTTCGAAATATTTGCTCAGGACCTCGGGTGTCGGTGCGGGCACATCGCCCGCTTGCGCTGCCTCGAGAACGACAAACTCAATCGCCCGCTTCTCGTTCTGATACTGATTGAGTGCAGCCAAAGCGGTCGCAGGAACTTTAAGGTCGCCCGTGATGCTCTGGGCAAGCTGCCTTCGCAGCATTGAACGGCGCTGCTCTTCGATGAAGCGGCTTTCCGTGAACCCTGCCTGTCGGATGATCTGCTCGAAGCGCTGACGGTCGAACTGTCCGTTAGCGCCACGGAACGAAGGATCTGACATAATGCGCTTTGCGATTTCGGCGTTGTCGATGCCAAGCCGCATTTGCTTTGCCTGCTCGTCAATCGTGGTCTCGGCAATCAGTTGAGCGAGCAATTGGCGGTCGAGGCCGCGGGCACGCGCCTCGTCGGGCGTAATCGGCCGCCCAACCTGACGCCCCAATTGTTGCAAGCGATCGTTGTAGAATTGACGAAATTGCTCGATTGATATTTCGGCGCCACCGATTGTGGCCACGGCATTGCGTCCAAAGCCCCGGAAGATGTCCCCAATGCCCCAAATCGCAAAACTGATCGCAATGACGCCCATCACGGCGGCCATTACGGCCTTGCCGAGCCAGGTCGAGGAGGCTTTGTGCATTCCGCGAAGCATGCGCGCGCTATTTCGTGCCTGAGAGTGGTTGATCGGGGTGGATGACCGCGCCTGTCTAGCCCAAGCGCGGCGCGCGCACCATAGTGATAGGTGCAACTCCTTGCAACTCAAGAAGGATCGGCCTTAAGCCGAGCCGCTGGCTTTGCCAAAGCCGGTCTGATAACCGCACGAGAGGAAGGGTGATTGGATGGCGGCAGCCCAAATAACTCCGCTCGTCGCGGGCAACTGGAAGATGAACGGGCTGGCAGCGTCGGAAGCCGAGCTGGCCAAGATCATCTCCGGCTCCGGGGATTTGCGAGGCAAGGCGGAGCTCATGGTTTGTCCGCCGGCTACCTTGATAGCCGCATTTGCCGGAGCGGCGCGCGGCTCGACGGTGCTCATCGGCGCGCAGGACTGTCACGCCGAGCGGTCGGGCGCCCACACAGGCGATATTTCGGCTGAAATGCTAGCAGACGCTGGCGCTCGGGCGGTGATCGTCGGCCATTCAGAGCGGCGCGCCAACCATCACGAGACGGATGCGCAGATCGGGGCCAAGGCGCAGGCGGTCTGGCGAGCGGGCTTGACCGCCATTGTCTGTGTAGGGGAACAGCGCGCCGAACGCGAAGCGGGCAAGACCTTGCTGGTTGTCGGCCACCAGCTCGACGGCTCGCTGCCGGACGGGGGAACAGCAGCCAACCTGGTAGTCGCCTACGAACCGATCTGGGCAATTGGAACCGGCCTCACGCCGACGCCGGCGGACGTGGCGGAGGTCCACGCGTTCATTCGCGACCGGCTGAGCAAGCGTTTTGCCGCGCAAGCGGGAGGCGTGCGGATCCTTTATGGCGGGTCGGTTAAACCAGACAACGCCGGGCAACTTTTGACCGTTCCTCACGTGAACGGGGCTCTGGTTGGCGGGGCAAGCCTGAAAGCGGCGGATTTCCTCGGGATTGCGGCGATTTACCGCTAGCAAGGAGCGGGGTGGAAAAACACCGGATGATCGTGTAGAGACCCCGGCGAATTCCTATATAGCCGGATGGCGCCGCCCGGGCGGGAAGCCCGGATTGGTTTGGTTTGAACGGACTTTGGACTGATGCAACACGTCATCATCGTCATCCACCTGATGCTTGTCCTCGCCCTGATCGGCGTAGTGCTGTTGCAGCGCTCCGAAGGCGGCGGGCTTGGGATTGGCTCGACCGGTGGATTCATGACGAGCCGCGGGACCGCGAACGTGCTCACCCGCGCGACGGCAATCCTGGCGGGTCTGTTCTTCGTGACGAGCCTGACGCTTTCAATTCTCGCTGGTGTCGGCCACAAGCCAAGCTCCATTCTGGAGGGTGGCCAGAGCGTGCCGACGACGCCGGGCGCACCGCCACCGCTTGGCGGCAGCGGCGGCTTGCTCAACCAGTTGCAAGGCGGCGCGCCGCCGGCTGCGCCGGCGACGCCAGCGGCCCCGTCCGGGCCGCAGGTGCCGCAGTCAAAGTGAAATCACAGCAAAGGGGCCGGGAAATCCGGCCCCTTCAACTTTTGGATCAGGAGTGAGCGAGAAAGTTGGGGCAAGTTTGAGGAAAGCATGCAAATCGTGTCGCAAGTCCCTCCAAAGCTGATTAGCTATCAAGTCACCCACAGATGCAGGGCGGATCTGAGCAAATTGCGCTCGTCGAATCGATTCGCGGAGGTTAAAGGTTAGGTCCCATGGCGCGGTACATTTTCATCACCGGCGGCGTGGTTTCCTCACTCGGCAAGGGTCTTGCTTCGGCGGCGCTCGGCGCGCTCCTGCAGGCGCGCGGCTACAAAGTTCGTCTGCGCAAGCTCGATCCCTACCTGAACGTTGATCCAGGCACGATGTCGCCCTACCAGCACGGCGAAGTTTTCGTCACGGACGACGGCGCTGAAACAGACCTCGATCTCGGCCACTATGAACGTTTCACCGGCCGCCCAGCCACGCGCCACGACAACATCACAACCGGTCGCATCTACCAGGATATTCTGGCGCGCGAACGGAGGGGCGATTACCTCGGCGCAACGATCCAGGTCATTCCCCATGTCACCAATGCCATCAAGGATTTCATCCGCGAGGGCAATGATGGCTTTGATTTCGTCCTCTGCGAGATTGGCGGGACCGTTGGTGACATTGAAGGCTTGCCGTATTTCGAGGCGATCCGCCAACTCGGCAACGATCTGCCGCGCAATCACGTCATCTATATCCATCTGACCTTGATGCCGTTCATCCCAAGTGCCGGTGAACTCAAGACAAAGCCGACGCAGCATTCGGTCAAGGAGTTGCGGTCAATCGGCATCCAGCCGGATATTTTGCTGTGCCGAACCGACCGACCGATCCCCGAAAGCGAACGGCGCAAACTGGCACTGTTCTGCAATGTGCGCGAAAGCGGGGTGATCGAGGCACGTGATGTCGACAACATCTATGCGGTGCCGGAAGCCTATTCTGCGGAAGGGCTCGACGCCGAAGTGCTGGCCGCGTTTGGCATCGAGCCGCGGCAGTCGCCCGATCTTGAGCGCTGGCGTCTGATCAATGAGCGGGTTCGCAACCCCGAAGGCGACGTCACGATCGCCATTGTCGGCAAGTACACGGGAATGAAGGACGCCTATAAGTCGCTGATTGAGGCGCTCTCCCACGGCGGAATTGCAAATAAGGTGAAGGTCAATCTCGACTGGATTGAGTCGGAAGTTTTCGAAAGCGAGGACGCCGCACCGTTGCTCGAGCACGTCAACGGCATTCTGGTGCCGGGCGGGTTCGGCCAGCGCGGCGCGGAAGGAAAAATCCGTGCGGCACAGTTCGCGCGTGAGCGGCATGTGCCGTATTTTGGTATCTGTTTCGGGATGCAGATGGCCGTGCTCGAGGCCGCCCGGAACCTGTGCGGCATCGAAAATGCCAATTCGACGGAATTCGGTGCTACGACCGAGCCTGTCGTGGGCCTGATGACGGAATGGCTCAAGGGTAACGAGTTGCAGAAGCGCAGCGCGAGCGGCGACCTTGGCGGCACCATGCGCCTTGGCGCCTATGATGCGATACTCGCACGCGGCAGCCGTGTATCACAAATTTATGGCGCGACCGAAATATCCGAGCGCCATCGGCACCGCTATGAGGTTAATACGGCGTACAAAGGACGGCTTGAACAGCGTGGCATGCGCTTCTCCGGCATGTCGCCAGACGGCATTTTGCCGGAGATTATCGAATACGAAGACCATCCTTGGTTCATTGGCGTGCAGTTTCATCCCGAGCTGAAGTCGCGGCCTTTCGAACCGCACCCGCTGTTCTCATCTTTCATCGGCGCTGCGGTCGAGCAGAGCAGGCTGGTGTAAGCGCCCGCGATGCCGCGAGGCCTCGACCATATCGTTCATGCCGTGCGCGATCTCGATGCGGCGGCGGATTTGTACCGGCGCCTTGGTTTCACGGTCGGAGCACGAAACCGTCACCCTTGGGGTACGCACAACCAAATCGTGCAGTTTCCCGGGTTCTTCATCGAGCTGTTGACGCTCGCGGAACCGGACAAGCTCGGCAGCGATGGATTTTCAATCTTGTTCGGCGCCTACAACCGCGATTTCATTGAACGCGGCGAAGGCCTGTCCGTTCTGGTACTTGAATCAAAAGATGCCCGCGCGGACGAAGACGAATTTCGGGCAGCCGGCGTCTTGGCCACGCCGACGATGCGCTTCGAACGTGAGGGCAAAAGGCCTGACGGCGCGACTGTAAAGGTCGGCTTTTCGTTGACCTTCGCGGAAGACAAGGCTGTGCCGAAGATTCACTTCACAACCTGTCAGCAGCATTACCCCGAGAATTTCTGGAACCCGGCATTTCAGCGTCACGCCAACAGCGCGGCTGCCATTGCCGGTGTCGTGGCAGTGGCCGAACGGCCGGAGCAGCATACCCGCTTCCTTGAAATCTTTGCAGGTGGACGATCGACCATGGTCGATGGCGGATTCACAATCAAAACGCCACGGGGAGTAATCGATATGCTGACGCCAGCCGTGTTCACACACCGCTTTGGCGTAACGGCACCGGACCTGTCCGATGGCCCGCGTCTCGCCGCTCTTCGCTTCGCCGTAAACGACATGGGCCTACTAGAGGCCGTACCAGAGCAAGCAGGAATTGCGGGAATTTGCGGCGGAAATCCAACGGTGATTGGACCGGGGGATACGATGGGTGCAACGCTAATTTTCGAAGCTAGGCAGGCCCGTTGACCGCGACCCGTCCGCCCTTCATGGTCCGCCGCGGGGAAAAGGCATTTGGATCAGAAACCTAACGCGATTGTGACGATCGGCGCCCTGCGCTTCGGCAATGATTTGCCGTTGTCAGTAATCGCGGGTCCTTGCGCCCTCGAAAGCAAGATGCATGCGCTGGAGATGGCGGCCGCGCTGAAGGAAATCTCGGCACGCGCGGGAGTCGGCTTCGTTTATAAGACGTCGTTCGACAAGGCCAACCGCACCTCCGCTAAGTCGGCCCGCGGGCTTGGTCTTGATCAGGCTCTGCCAATTTTTTCCGAAATTCGTGACCAGCTAAAAGTCCCGGTTCTCACCGATGTACATGAGGCAGAGCAATGCGCGCGGGTCGCGGCGGCTGTTGATGTCCTGCAGATTCCCGCATTCCTTTGCCGGCAAACGGATTTGCTGATAGCCGCCGCAAAAACCGGAAAAGCCGTCAACGTCAAGAAAGGACAATTCCTCGCGCCATGGGACATGCCGAACGTTGTCGCCAAGATAACCGGCGCGGGCAACCAAAATGTTCTCGTGACCGAGCGCGGCGTCTCGTTTGGCTACAACACGCTCGTGTCTGACATGCGCGCGCTTCCCATTCTTAAGCACAAGACACTGGCCCCCGTAATCTTCGATGCCACGCATTCGGTGCAGCAACCGGGCGGGCAGGGCGACAAATCGGGTGGCGAGCGCGAGTTCGTGTCGGTGCTCGCACGCGCAGCTGTTGCCGTCGGCGTTGCCGGCGTATTTATCGAGACCCATCAGGATCCTGACAAGGCGCCGTCCGATGGTCCCAACATGCTGCCTCTGAAAGATATGGAGCCGCTATTGCGAACGCTCGTCGAGTTCGACCGACTCGCTAAGCGTTGACGCACTCGGAATTCAAACTTCATGGGCCGCGTCCTCAATCTCATGGCGTTCGTCATATTTGCGACGACGCTTTTCATGCGATCGGTCGATCCGGTCATTCCGCAAATTGCCAGCGGCTTAAACGTCACGCCAACGACGGCCGCACTTCTCTCGACCGGGTTCACTCTGCCTTACGCGCTTGTTCAGCCCGTGCTTGGTGCTCTGGCCGACATGTTCAGCAAGACCCGGCTGATTGCGGTATGCATGCTTGTCGTCGGCATAGCCACGATAGGTTGCGGCCTGGCCACGAACTTCGAAATGTTGATGACTCTGCGCGTGATCGCGGGCATTGCCGCGGGTGGGGTCTTCCCGATTGCGTTGGCGGTTGCTGGCGACCGGGTGCCTGTACAGCAGAGGCAGGTTGCGATCGGCCGGCTGCTGTTCGCGGCCATGACCGGCAATTTGCTGGGCGCATCCGGCGCCGGCGTGATCGGCGACGTCGTTGGCTGGCGTGGGGTGTTTTTCGTGACAGGAGCGATCGATCTTGTCGCCCTTATCGTGGCGATACCGGGCTTTCGCAGTATGAATGAATCGCCCGGGCGTTTCGACCTGTCGACGTTCATTCCAAATTATCGCGCGGTCTTCAGCAATCCATTGGCGAAGTATTGTTTTGGCGCGGTGTTTATCGAAGCGCTGTTTCTGTTCGGCGTCTTTCCCTACATGGCGGTCTTGCTGCAAGATGCTGGCGAAATTCGTGCGTCAATAGCCGGCGTCGTGATCGCCGGTTTCGGCATTGGCGGCGTTATCTACACGTTCTTGGTCGGATGGCTTGTTGCGAATGTAAGCGAGCAAAAGCTGATGGCGGCCGGCGGCATGGTGATGGGCGCCTGCCTTTTGGTGATCGCACTTCGCATGCCATGGCCCGTCGAGTTCATGAATTTCATAGTGATGGGCTTCGGGTTCTATCTCCTGCACGGCTGTATTCAGGTGTATGTCACGGAATTGGCGCCATCGGCCCGCGGGTCTGCTACCGCGGGGCACTCGATGTTTTTCTTTCTCGGCCAGGCAGCAGGTCCTGTCGTCTATGGCGCCGGCTTGAGCAGCGTCGGTATCACGCCGGTGCTTGTGGTCGGTGCGATTGCCTTGTTTGCGACCGGATGGACTTGCGCGTTGTGTCTTCAGCGGAGCGCGCCGAAAAGCTAGCCGCGTCCACGATAGGGGGCTACGCCTTGGTCGGGCACCCACACGCCTTGCGGCAGTTTCCCGGCCTGCCAGAACACATCGATCGGCATTCCCCCCCGCGGATACCAGTAGCCGCCGATGCGCAGCCATTTCGGCCGGAGCAGCGCGAACAGTTTCTTGCCGATCGCGACCGTGCAGTCTTCGTGGAAGGCGCCATGATTACGGTAGCTGTTGAGGTAGAGTTTGAGCGATTTTGACTCGACCAAGAACTTCGCGGGAACGTAGTCGATCACCATGTGGGCAAAATCGGGTTGCCCCGTGATCGGGCACAGTGTGGTGAACTCGGGCGCGGTAAATCGCGCAACATAATTGGTCCCGGCGTGTGGGTTCGGCACGCGGTCGAGGACCGCCTCGGCGGGCGAGTCGGGAATCGGGCTTCGTCGGCCGAGCTGCAACTGTTTTCGTGCCATTGGCATTTATCGCATGGTCTGTGCACCAGTGGATGCACGCTCGAGGCGGGGCATGACAAGGGGGTTGTCGATCCTGTAGAAGCCCCATACCAATTCCGGACATCCCATGACCGCAATTACCGACATTATAGGCCGCGAAATCCTCGATAGCCGCGGCAATCCGACCGTCGAGGTTGACGTCATTTTGGAGGACGGCTCCCGCGGCCGGGCCGCTGTTCCATCCGGCGCCTCGACCGGCGCGCACGAGGCAGTCGAACTGCGCGACGGCGACAAAGCACGTTTCGGTGGCAAGGGTGTGCGCAAGGCCGTGGACGCGGTGAACGGAGAGATATTCGATGCGCTCGGCGGTATGGACGCCGAGGCCCAAGCCAAGATCGATGAAACGTTGATCGGACTCGACGGCACGCCGAACAAAGGGCGGCTGGGCGCCAACGCGATCCTAGGCGTGTCGCTTGCGACCGCCAAGGCGGCTGCTGTCGCGAAGAGCGAGCCGCTCTATCGTTACGTCGGCGGCACAGCCGCGCGAGTCCTGCCGGTGCCGATGATGAATATCGTGAACGGGGGTGTGCACGCGGACAATCCGATCGATTTCCAGGAATTCATGATTATGCCGGTCGGCGCCTCGACGTTCGCCGAAGCATTGCGCGTCGGCGCCGAAATTTTCCATACGCTGCGCGCAGCGCTTAAAGCGGCGGGACTGAACACCAATGTCGGCGATGAGGGCGGCTTCGCGCCGAACCTGAAGTCGGCGGAAGCTGCCCTCGATTTCGTCATGCAGGCAATCACTAAATCCGGGTACAAGCCTGGCGGCGATGTGATGCTTGCTCTCGATTGTGCGGCCACCGAGTTTTATAAAGATGGCACATATGTCTACGAAGGCGAGGGCAAGAAGCGTTCGAGGCAGGATCAGGCGAGATATCTTGCCGATCTGATCACGAAATACCCGATCATCTCCATCGAGGACGGTATGGCGGAGGATGATTGGGAAGGCTGGAAAAATCTTACGACGTTGATCGGAAGCAAATGCCAGCTCGTGGGCGACGACCTATTCGTGACGAATGTGACGCGCCTGTCGAAGGGCATCAAGGATGGCGTCGCAAATTCGATCTTGGTGAAGGTCAATCAGATCGGCACTCTCACCGAGACGCTGGCTGCCGTAGAAATGGCTCACAAGGCCGGTTACACGGCTGTGATGTCACACCGTTCGGGGGAGACGGAAGACTCGACGATTGCGGACCTTGCCGTCGCGACCAATTGTGGGCAGATCAAGACCGGCTCACTTGCGCGGTCTGACAGAACTGCAAAGTACAACCAGCTGCTACGAATCGAGGAAGAGCTCGGTCCGCAAGCAAAATTCGCGGGGCGCGATGTTCTGAAGGCTTGACCCGTACTGTTGTATTTCGAGTCTTGCCTTTCTCCGTGAGTTCGACACAAATTGTTCCGCGACCAAATTGCGAGCACGCACGATGGATCAGACGACAACCTTGTCGACTTACGACCGCCGCCGAGCCGCAGATCGCGTGGCCACATTTATTGTGCAGTCGGTTGAGGGCGCGCGCGCTGTCGCGAAACCGTTTTTCCATCTGGAATTTGACCAGGTGTTTCCCGACGACATCTACGCGCAGATCCTTGCGCTGATGCCGGAGTCATCCGATTACCGGCCTATGCATGGCCGCAGCAAGGGTCACGACCTCGCGGATGGCACACACACGCGCGTCAAGATCGATTTGTTCCCGGAATACATCCGCAATTTACCGGCGGAAAAGCGCACACTGTGGGACATCGTCGGCCGTGCGCTTTGCTCGAAGACGGTGAAGCAGGCCTTTATCCGGCGTCTGGCGCCTGGTTTGTCGAAGCGTTTCGGCGAAGGTTTCAGCAAAGTCGGAATGTATCCGATCCCGATTTTGACCCGCGACATCCCCGGCTACCTGATTACACCGCACACCGATACGCGGTGGAAAGGCATCACGGTGCAGCTCTATCTGCCGAAGGACGATGCCAATACCGACATCGGGACGATCTTCCATGAAAAGCTGCCTGACGGCTCGTTGCCGAAGAGGTCGCAGATGCGCTTCGCGCCGAACACCGGCTATGCGTTTGCGGTGGGGAGCGACACGTGGCATTCGGCCGATCCAGTCCATAACCGTGTGAAAACGCGCGATTCGATCCTGCTCACATATTTTGTCGATCAGGGCGTGCTGAAGGTTTTGCGCAACCGCGGCAAGCGTGTCGGAAACTTCTTTCTCAACGAGATCCGGTACCGGATCTGATGCCATTAAAGGCGCCTTAACGGCCTTGGCCCATGTTGCGGGCCATGGTTACACATCGCCGCCGCCGCACATTCCTGACCGTCCTTGGTCTCTACACCTTTGCGGCGCTGTTTATCGGCTATTTTGCCGCCAATGCCTTCACCGGCAATCATGGGCTGCGCGCCCAGCAGGATCTCGAGCAACAGCTTACGGCGATGAGGTCCGACCTGATGCAGCTCAAAGCGGAACGCGCTTTGTGGGAGCGCCGGGTATCGTTGCTGCGCGCCGACCGGATTGACCCCGACATGCTGGATGAGCGGGCGCGCGCCTTGATTGGCTACACCGACCCGCGCGACCTCACCTTGCTGCTCAATCCTCGTTAGCAACCGCAGCAGGCTGGGCGGCGTTATCCACCGCCCGCTTTGAAATTTTCAGCCAATTTCCGGGTGTTTTGCGCAATTCCGCGCGGCAGTCTCGCGCTTTCACCGCCGGGGGATTTAAGCTATTGGGGTTTGGGAAAGCTTACCGGCACCCCGTCACAACTGCCGGACGCTTTCGCAGGGAGTGCTAATGGCGGTCGCCCAGAAGAGTCCCAGCGCTGACGCCAAGCCCGTCGCCGATTTCAGCAAGGAGCAGGAGCTCTCCGCCTACCGCACTATGCTGACTATCCGCCGCTTCGAAGAGAAGGCAGGGCAGATGTACGGCATGGGCCTGATCGGGGGATTCTGCCACCTTTATATCGGCCAGGAAGCCGTTGTCGTCGGCATGCAGATGGTGCTCAAGCCCGGCGACCAGGTCATTACCGGCTATCGCGACCATGGTCACATGATTGCAACCGGGATGGACCCCAAAGGGGTTATGGCCGAACTCACCGGGCGCACGCACGGCTATTCCAAAGGCAAAGGTGGCTCCATGCACATGTTCAGCGTGGAGAAGGGCTTCTACGGTGGGCATGGAATTGTCGGCGCGCAGGTGCCGCTGGGGACTGGTCTCGCCTTCGCCAACAACTATCGCAACAACGGCAATATCAGCATCACCTATTTCGGCGATGGCGCCGCCAATCAGGGCCAGGTCTACGAAAGCTTCAACATGGCGGAGTTGTGGAAGCTCCCCGCGATCTACGTGATCGAAAATAACCGCTACGCGATGGGCACGGCGATTACGCGCTCTTCCGCCGAAGTAAACCTGTCGCGTCGGGGATTGTCATTCAACATTCCCGGTGACCAGGTCGATGGCATGGATGTACGCGCCGTAAAGGCAGCCGGTGAAAAGGCTGCCGCGTGGTGCCGCTCCGGCAAAGGTCCTTATATTCTGGAAATGCTGACATACAGATATCGCGGGCATTCGATGTCGGATCCTGCGAAGTACCGCACGCGCGAAGAAGTGGATGAGGTGCGCAGTCATCACGATCCGATCGACATGGCGCGTCACAGAATTCTGGAAAAGAAATTCGCGTCCGAGGATGCACTGAAGAAGATTGACGGCGAAGTTCGCGACCTGATCAACCAGGCGGCGGAATTTGCCACGCACGACCCCGAGCCGGACGTCTCCGAACTTTATACCGATGTGTACCGCTGATTTGTTGCCTGGAAAACAGTAGGCCCATGCCGATCGAAGTGCTCATGCCCGCGCTCTCTCCGACGATGGAGAAAGGCAATCTGGCCAAATGGCTCAAGAAAGAGGGCGACGAAGTCAAGTCGGGCGATGTCATCGCCGAGATCGAGACCGACAAGGCTACAATGGAAGTTGAGGCGACGGACGAAGGCACTCTCGGAAAAATTCTGGTCCCGGAGGGCACTGCTGACGTGGCGGTCAACACGCCCATTGCAGTGATCCTCGGCGAAGGCGAGGACAAAGCGGCGATCAAGGCGACAAAGCCGGCGCCGCAACAGAAGGCCGCGGAATCGGCGCCTCCGGCAAAAGTCCAGAAACAGCAGGCGAAGCCGCAGGACGCGCCAGCCTCGAAGCCAGTGAAGGCGCCCGAAGCACCGGTACAGCAGGCCGCGAGCGATCCCGATATTCCGGAAGGCACCGAGATGGTCACGATGACCATGCGCGAGGCGCTGCGCGACGCGATGGCTGAAGAAATGCGACGCGACAAAGATGTCTTCGTTATGGGCGAGGAGGTCGCCGAATATCAGGGTGCATACAAGGTGACCCAGGGATTGCTACAGGAGTTCGGCGCGAAACGCGTGATCGATACGCCTATTACCGAACATGGCTTTGCTGGCCTTGGCATCGGTGCGGCGCTCGCCGGCCTTAAGCCAATCGTCGAGTTCATGACATTCAACTTCGCCATGCAGGCGATGGATCAGCTCATAAATTCGGCGGCGAAGACGCTCTATATGTCTGGCGGACAGATGGGTTGCCAGATTGTTTTCCGCGGGCCGAATGGTGCGGCTGCGCGCGTCGCTGCTCAGCACAGCCAGGATTATTCGGCGTGGTATTCGCACATTCCAGGATTGAAGGTGGTCAGTCCGGCGACGGCGGCTGACGCTAAAGGATTGCTGAAAGCCGCGATCCGCGATCCAAATCCGGTGATTTTTCTCGAGAACGAAATCCTCTACGGCCATTCCTCGCCGGTTCCGAAGCTCGATGACTTCGTGCTGCCGATCGGCAAGGCAAAGGTTGCACGGCCCGGCAGCGACGTGACAATCGTGTCCTGGTCAATGGGCATGACTTACGCGCTCAAGGCCGCCGAAGAGCTGGCAGGAGCCGGGATCGATGCCGAGGTCATCGACCTGCGCACGCTCAAGCCGCTGGACAACGACACCATCGTTGCGTCGGTGCAGAAGACCGGACGCGTGGTGACGGTGGAGGAGGGTTGGCAGCAAAGTGGTGTCGGCGCAGAAATTGCGGCTCGCATCATGGAGCATGCTTTTGACTATCTCGATGCCCCGGTCGCGCGCGTGTCGGGCAAAGATGTGCCGATGCCCTATGCCGCAAATCTCGAGAAGCTGGCTCTGCCTTCCGTTGCCGAAATCGTCGAGGCGGCGAAGGCTGTTTGCTACCGGTAGGGTAGGCTGATCAATGCCCACCAACATCCTCATGCCTGCCCTGTCGCCCACGATGGAGAAGGGCAATCTCGCGCGCTGGCTGAAGAAAGAAGGCGACAAGATCAAGTCCGGCGACGTGATCGCAGAGATCGAAACCGACAAGGCCACGATGGAATACGAGGCGGTCGACGAGGGAACTCTCGCCAAGATCGTGGTGCCGGAGGGAACGCAGGACGTTGCCGTTAATTCGGTAATCGCCGTGCTCGCCGGCGAAGGGGAGGATGTGAAGGCGGCGGCAAGCGCTGCGAAGGCGGCGCCCGCCAAAGCACCCGAGAAAAAGGCGGAGGCTGCGCCGGCCAAGCAGCCGCGGCAGGAAACGCCACGTGTTGCGGCGCCGCCAGTACAAAAACCTTCACCCGTCACAGCACCTAAGGCCGCCGCAGAGACGCCGCTAGTTGCTCACGGCAATCGTGTCTTTTCATCCCCGCTCGCGCGCCGACTTGCGAAGGAGGCCGGCATTGATCTGGGTCGGATTCAGGGGTCTGGTCCGCACGGCCGCATAGTTGCGCGGGACATTGATGCTGCAAGGTCGGGCAAGGGACTACGGGCGCCCGGCGCTGGCGCGCTGCAAGCGGCCGTCATCGCGCCCGGAATGTCCGATCAGCAAATTCTCTCGCTCTACGGGCCCGACTCTTACGAGCTTGCGCCTCACGACGGCATGCGTCGTACTATTGCTCAGCGTCTGACCGCCTCTATCCAAACGGTTCCGCATTTCTACCTGACGATGGATTGCGATATCGGCAAGCTGTTGGCCGCACGCGAAGAGATCAATGCCGCCGCGCCCAAGGACAAGGATGGCAAGCCTGCCTACAAACTTTCGGTCAACGACTTCGTCATCAAGGCCCTGGCACTCGCGCTCCAACGGATTCCCGACGCGAATGTGAGCTGGACCGAAGGCGGTATGCTCAGACACAAGCATTCCGATATCGGAGTTGCCGTGGCCTTGCCCGGCGGGCTAATTACGCCGATCGTCCGCAGCGCCGAGAGCAAATCGCTGTCTGCAATTTCGAACGAAATGCGGGATCTCGCGGCGCGTGCGCGCGCTCGGAAGCTCAAGCCGCAGGAATACCAGGGCGGCACCTCGTCGGTGTCCAATCTCGGCATGTACGGAATCAAGGATTTCACAGCAGTGATCAATCCGCCGCAATCGACCATCCTTGCGGTTGGTGCCGCTGAAGAGCGCGCGGTCGTGCGCAACGGCAAGATCGAAGTGGCTCACATCATGAGCGTTACGCTGTCCTGCGATCATCGTTCGGTCGACGGCGCGCTCGGTGCCGAGCTGATCGGTGCGTTCAAGACGCTGATCGAAAATCCGGTGATGATGGTCGTCTGACCGTCAGGGCGGGTCGAAGCCATGCGTGGCGAACGCCGCCTGCGCTTCGGGCGAGGTTATGAACTTGACCAACGTCTTGCCTGTCTCGCTATTCGGCGATGATGCGCCGACGCCTGCCGCGAAAACCGTCGTGCTACCGAGATCGCCGGGCAACGGGCCAACGATTTCGACACCTTCGGTCGAACTCAGTTCCGGTTTGCTTTGCACGGCAATGTCGACCTCGCCACTGACCAATAAAGTCCCGGCGAAACCTGCTGGCGGCGGAAATTTGCTCTTGGCTTTGATTTCAGGCGCAATTCCCAAACGCTCGAGCACCTTGGCAAAATGCACGCCGCTCGCTCCGCCGGCGGCGGGGTCGCTGTAGCCGACGGCGCGCGCCGCCAGCAGCGCACTCTTGAGGGCTTCCGCGGAAGAAATGTCCGGCTTGGGCGTGCCGCGCTTGACGGCAATTGCAAACACCGATTTCGCAAGAGTCGCGTCGGAACCCACCGCAATCTTACCGTCTTTGATCAAGCCATCGATACTGGCGCGTGACACGACCAGAACGTCCGGGACGTCACCCTCCTGAGCCCTTTTCGTAAATGCTGAAATCAGGCCCCAAGTGATGTTAAGTTTAATACCGGTCTCCTTCTCAAATTTTGGCGCCAATTCCTCCAACGCACTCTTGACCCCAATGGTGCTGTAGACCTTGATCTCGGCGCCGGAGACGGCTTGCGCCATCAAACAGATCGCTAGGGTGACGAGTGTGCCAACGGTTCTGGTCATGTCGTTTCCCCCAATGATATAGGCAGGCATTACATGCCCAATCCGGGTTACATTCAATCGGTTCCGGGAGACGAGTAAGCGAATGGCTGACACGAATTTTGACGTTCTCATCATCGGGTCCGGTCCCGGCGGCTACGTGACGGCAATCCGATCGGCACAGCTCGGGTTCAAGACAGCTATTATAGAACGCGACTATCTCGGCGGAATCTGCCTCAATTGGGGCTGCATTCCGACCAAAGCTTTGCTGCGTTCCGCGGAAGTCTTCTATTATTTCCAGCACGCCAAGGAATACGGGTTGAAGGCTGACAATGTCGGATACGATCCGAAAGCCGTCGTTGCGCGCTCGCGCGCGGTGTCGAAGCGACTTAACGACGGTGTCGGCTTCCTTATGAAGAAGAACAAGGTCTCGGTCATATGGGGTGAGGCTTCGATCGACGCGCCAGGCAAAGTGACTGTGAAGGCTTCGAAGAGTGAGGCTCCGAAAGGTGCGCTCGGCGCGGGAAGTTACCAGGCAAAGCACATCATCATCGCGACCGGTGCGCGTCCGCGCGTATTGCCGGGCATCGAGCCGGACAAGAATCTGGTTTGGACCTATTTCGAGGCGATGGTACCGGATCGCGTTCCAAAATCGCTTCTCGTCATCGGGTCGGGAGCGATCGGGATTGAGTTTGCTTCATTCTTCCGGACGCTTGGCTCGGATGTGACGGTGGTCGAGGTGTTGCCGCAAATTCTTCCGGTCGAGGATCAGGAAATTCAGGCATTCGCCCGCAAGAGCTTCGAGAAGCAAGGAATAAAAATTTATACCGGTGCGAAGGTCACCAAGCTCGACAAGAAAAGCGACAGCGTTACCGCGACGATAGAAGAGCGCGGCAAGTCACGGACACTGACCGTCGAGCGCGTGATCTCCGCCGTCGGGGTCGTCGGTAACATCGAAAATCTTGGCCTGGAGAAGGTCGGCGTAAAAACCGACCGGGGCACCATCGTCGTCGACAAGCTCAGCCGGACGAGTGTTCCCGGCATCTACGCCATCGGGGATGTTGCCGGCCCGCCGATGCTTGCCCACAAGGCCGAGCATGAAGGCGTCATCTGCATTGAGGCGATCAAGGGCCTCAACCCGCACCCGATGAACAAGTCCATGATCCCCGGCTGCACTTATTGCTCGCCCCAGGTCGCATCTGTCGGCCTCACCGAACAGGCTGCGAAGGAGAAGAAGCTCGAGATCCGGGTCGGCCGCTTTCCCTTCATGGGCAATGGCAAGGCAATTGCGCTCGGCGAGGATCAGGGCCTGGTAAAGGTCATTTTCGACAAGAAGACCGGCCAGCTGCTCGGCGCTCATATGGTGGGCGCCGAAGTGACCGAACTCATTCAGGGCTATGTCGTGGCGATGAACCTTGAGACGACGGAAGAAGAGTTGATGCACACGATCTTCCCGCACCCGACCTTGTCGGAAATGATGAAGGAAGCGGTGCTCGACGCTTACGGACGCGTGCTCAACATCTGACTAAAAGCTTATTTGGCGTATCTCCGCCATAGGGCGCCCGCGATATTGGAATAGTCGTCGGTCCAGGTGCGCACAGACGGATCGGGAGATATGAGCAACCAAGACCCGTTCCATTTCAATTCGCCGATGTCGTCGATGTTCTCGGCCGCGATCGCAACATCCGATGCAAAAATAAAGTTGTTGTCGTCGGTCTCTTCCGTCTCGCTACTCCAGAACCAGGTCCTGAGTCCGTTGGCGTCGGCGATGCCTCCCACGACGGTCTTGAGGTCGAGGTGTCTGTTTGAAATGTGCATCAGTACGACGCCGTGCGGAGCGAGCTTTGATTTATAAAGAGCCATCGCTTCGGCGGTCGCAAGATGCACTGGAATAGCGTCGGACGAATAGGCGTCGACAATGATGAGGTCATAGACACGATCAGGCTCGTGCGCGAATGTGAGGCGCGCGTCCCCAAGAACAATGGGGAGATTTGGCGCGCATGACGACAAAAAAGTAAAGTGCGCCGGGTTGCGTGCGATCTCGATCACCGTAGGGTCAATCTCAAAAAACCGCCACGTCTCGCCAGGACTGATGCGGCAGGCCAGCGTACCTGAGCCAAGGCCAATCACAGCGACGCGCAGAGGGCCTCCTTTTCGCACGCGGACAGACCAGATCACCTGGTGTATCGCCGATTTATCGTGATAGTACGCGATCGGCTTCGGGCGACCGTTGATCGGCTTACCATATTCGTCCGTGATTATTTGAGCGCCATGGATCGTCGACCCGTGCTTGAGGATCCGGTACCGCCCGTCGTCGGTGTCGTAGATCTTGTGCACTCCGAAAAAGCTGCGCAGGGTCACGATGTGGTACTCGCCGATCGGATAGATCCGGATCGCGATGAGCGCAATTGCAACAGCCAGCGCGGACTTGGGCGGATCACGGAACAGAACAATCGAAACTCCCGCAAGCGCGAGCACGGCGGCTGTAAGAAAAGTATTGTCCTCGTAAAAGGGTGCGCCGCCAAAGCCGGGCGCCAGCAGAAAGATTGCCACCACTGTGGCCGCGGGCCAGAACAAGCTGTCGAGGTACGGCCATTGCGACGGCGACAGCGGCCAGAGCCAGCGATTGAATGGCTTCCAAATGTCCTGAGAAAGCGGACGGCAGAGGACCGCCAGCACGGCGAGGATCGGATATTCGGCTACCCATGAGAACGCGTAGGGAGCGATCAATCCGGCGAACAGACCACCGATAGCGCCGCCGAAGGACAATGAAACATAGAACGCCGTCAGATCGCGCGCGGGCGGCCTGGTCCGGGCAAGTTCACCGTGACATGAAAGGGCGATAACGAAGAACGCCATCAGATGGCCGCCGAGATTAAAAAATATCGGGATCCACGTCGTATAGAAAAGCAGCACCACGATCGTGGCGATCGCAAACGGTTGCACTAACAGCGCGATCCGATGCGGGATCAGAGGTCGCCGTTGAAATACCAAGACCCAGGTCAGCAGATAGAGGGAAAGCGGGATAACCCATAGCAGCGGCGCGGCGGCAACATCAGTTGAGACATGTGCGGTCACCGCGATAAGCAGCCCGGATGGAACGGCCGAAACGAAAATCCAGCGTCCGATCGTCGCCCAGGTCGGTCTGGGTGTGGCCTTGCTCCGCTTGGGCTCGGCCGTAGTGCGGCGCGGCGCCCTCAACATCAAGACTGCGCAGCCGGCGACAAGCAAAATGAGCAGCACAAAAGCGAGGCTCCACATTCGATTTTGCATTTGTAGCGTGAACGCCGGCTCGAACAGCGCGGGATAAGCGAGCAGCGCAAGGAAGCTCCCGACGTTTGAGGCCGCGTAGAGAAAATACGGGTCATGTGCATCGTGGTGGCCGGTGCGCGCGAACCACGCCTGCAGCAGCGGATTGCTGGCGGATAAAACAAAAAACGGCAAGCCGATTGAAACCGTGAAAAGACCGAGAAGCCAAAGCGCGGCGATGTCGGTCACGGGTGGCGTACCCCAGCCCCTTGCGATTCCGAGTGGAAGTGTGAGTGCGGCCGCAAGCAAAAGCGCAAGATGAATTCCGACCGGCACATAACGATGCCGCAAGGTTGTTAACACATGGGCGTAAGCATAACCGGCGAGCAACATCGACTGGAAAAAGACCATCGCGACGGACCAAACTGCCGGCGAACCGCCCAGGCGAGGCAGCACCATGCGGGTGAACATCGGCTGCACTCCGAACAGCAGCAGGGCGCTCAGGAAAACCGCGGCGGTGTAGGTACTAAATGTGAGTGCGTGGGTTCGTGCCTTCGAGCGTCGCGTTGATCGTCTGGCCATTGCAATCCTGAAGGCAGGGCGGAGGGCGAGCTCGCAAGGACCGCATAGTTGTATAGAGTCGTCTGCCACGGCGCATCCAAAATCAGGAAATCCCGGGGTTTCAGCGACCCATTCGGCCTTGCAGCGGTCACGCCGCAGCCGTAAGTAGAAGCCATGGCAGTCGTTCTCGATCTGGTGAACAACCCGCGCCCGCGTCACCCGGAAAAGGCGCACAGGCCGGATTCGCCGGTCCAGAAAAAGCCCGGCTGGATTCGCGTGAAGGCTCCTGTCTCAGAGGGCTATTTCGCTACGCAGAAAATCATGCGTGACAATGGCCTGCACACGGTGTGCGAGGAGGCTGGTTGCCCGAACATTGGCGAGTGCTGGGAGAAGAAGCACGCGACTTTCATGATCATGGGTGATACCTGCACCCGCGCCTGCGCCTTCTGCAATGTGAAGACCGGCTTGCCGGGCGCACTGGACGCAAACGAGCCAGGCCATGTCGCGGACGCGACCGCGAAGCTTGGTCTTGCGCATATCGTGGTGACCTCCGTTGATCGCGACGACCTGCCGGATGGCGGCGCGCGGCATTTTGCCGAGACGATCCGTGCCATTCGCGCGCGCTGCCCGCAAACCACCATAGAAGTGTTGACGCCGGATTTTCTGCGCAAGGACGGCGCGCTGGAGATTGTCGTTGAGGCAAGGCCGGACGTGTTCAACCACAATCTTGAGACGGTCCCGTCGCTCTATCTCACCGTGCGTCCCGGCGCACGATATTTTCATTCACTGCGTCTGCTGCAGCGGGTGAAGGAGCTTGATCCGGCCATGTTCACGAAATCGGGAATCATGGTCGGCCTCGGCGAAGAGCGAAACGAAGTGCTGCAGGTGATGGACGACCTTCGGTCTGCGCAGGTGGATTTTCTGACCATCGGACAGTACCTGCAGCCGACCCGCAAGCATCACGAGGTCAAGCGCTTCGTGGCACCCGACGAGTTCAAGTCCCTCGAAACAGTCGCCTATACGAAGGGTTTCCTGATGGTGTCCTCTTCGCCGCTGACGCGCTCGTCGCATCACGCGGGGGAGGATTTCGCGCGCCTGAAAGCCGCGCGTACGGCCGCGCCCTGATGGCCCATGCCTGAATTTTCAACGGAGCGCCGTGTCCGCCACACCGCGGCAGACATGTTCGACCTGGTCGCGGACGTCAAAAAGTATCCGGAATTCGTACCGCTGTGCAGCGCCCTGACCGTGAAGAGCCGCACTGAGAAAGAAGATGGCACCGTAGTTTTAGTTGCCGATATGACCGTTGCCTACAAGATCATCCACGAAACATTTACGAGCCGCGTCGCGCTGGACCGGCCCAACCTCACGATTTTTGTCGAATACCTCAGCGGACCGTTTAAGCGGATGCATAACCGCTGGATCTTCCATCCAGCGGGCGACGAAGCCTGCGATGTCGAGTTTTTCATCACCTACGAGTTCAAAAGCCGGACGCTCGCGATGCTGATGGGAGCGATGTTCGACACGGCATTCCGCCGTTTCGCTGTCGCGTTCGAAAAACGCGCTGATGCCGTCTATGGACGCAAGATGACGTAAATGGTCCGGCGGACGGTGTCCGCCGGACCAAAAATGCTATCACTAATCAGGTGCGCGTGCGCATCCTCATCATGAAAGCGTCGAATCCAAGTTCGGCAACCTGCAGCCATGCGTAGGAATCGGAACGGTACGCCACCAGGCTGTCATACAGTTTCTTAAAGTGAGGATTGTTTGCCGCGTGACCGTCGTAGACTTCGCCCGCGGCTTTGTAGCAGGCTTCAAGAACTGGCTGTGGAAATGCACGTAACTGCGCTCCACTCGAAATCAGTCGCCTCAGCGCTACGGGATTTAGCGCGTCGTATTTCGATAGTGTCCAAACCCACGAATCGTTGGATGCCGTTATGATCGCCGACTGATATTGCTTCGGGAGCTCGTTCCATTTGGCAATGTTCATGATGTTGTGGGCCTGACCACAACCTTCCCACCAGCCTGGATAGTAGTAGTACTTAGCGACTTTTACGAAGCCGAGCTTCTCGTCGTCATACGGGCCGACCCATTCGGCGGCATCGATTGTGCCCTTTTCGAGCGCAGGGTAGATATCGCCGGCGGCGAGCTGCTGCGGCACAGTCCCCAGCTTGGTCAAGATCGTGCCGGCAAATCCACCAACGCGGAATTTGAGTCCCTTGAGGTCGTCAACTGTATTGATCTCTTTACGGAACCACCCGCCCATCTGAGCGCCGGTATTGGCCGCGGCAAAGCCTATGCAGTTGAAGTCCTTCAGCAGTCCGTTGAGTAACTCTTCGCCACCGGCGTGGCGAATCCAGGAAATCATTTGGCGGGCATTCACACCGAACGGCAGCGCTGTGCCGAAAGTCATGGCCGCGTTCTTTCCGAAGTAGTAGTACATCGCGGTATTGCCCATCTCGACGGTGCCATTCTGGACGGCGTCGAGCACCTGCAGGCCGGGAACGATCTCGCCGGCAGCGAAGACCTGAATCTGGAATTTGTTGTCGGTTATCTCGGCGACGCGCTTGGAGAAGTACTCGCAGCCACCAAACAGCGTATCGAGCGACTTCGGCCAGCTTGCCGTCAGGCGCCATTTTACTTCCGGAGATGATTGGGCGATCGCGGGCGCAGCAACGGCTGATGCCGCAAGCCCCACGCCTGCGGCTTGCAGAAATTGACGACGTTTCATGACGTTTCCCCTCGTTTGCATCGACCCGCCGAACGGAGGAGATTTCTTATGAACGTCTAAAGCTCGCCCCTTCACCGGCGGCCGATGGTTTGATCTTACGCCAATCTCCGGAAAGAAAAAGGGCCGCCTGACCTAGCTTTTGCCTGCCGGAGGCCGTGGCTCTTCCTTGTCCGCCAATTCGCGCAGCATGCTCAGCGCCTGCAGCACGGACTGGTCGCGTACATTGGTACGGCCAATATCGCCATATTTTCGATCATGCGTGATCACGCGGCCACTGCGTGACGCAGCGCAGAAATAGACCAAGCCGATCGGTTTTCCAGGCACGGCGCCGGTTGGCCCAGCAATTCCGGTAATCGAAACGGCGAGGTCAACCGAGGCGCGGGCTAGGGCACCTTTGGCCATTTCCTCGGCACATTCCGTGCTGACTGCGCCATAGACATCGATCGTTGCCGGTGTCACGCCGAGCATCTGCTGCTTGGCATCGTTCGAGTAGGTGACAAAGCCGCGGTCGAGCACCGCCGACGAGCCTGGAATTTCGCTGATTGTCGCCGCAACCAGGCCGCCCGTGCAGGATTCTGCCGTTGCGAGCGTCAACTTCTTCCGTGAGCAGATATCAAGCAGCACTTTTGCCGTATCAATTGCAGACTTGTCCGGCATACTATTCCCAAGGCAGACGGATGGTTGCCGTTGCATAGGCCGCGATACCTTCACCGCGGCCAGTGAAGCCAAGTTTTTCGCTTGTGGTCGCTTTCACGCCGACACGCTCGGGGCCGATGCCAGCAAGCCTAGCGATGTTTGCCCGCATCGCGTCGCGGTGCACACCGATGCGGGGTGCTTCGCATACAATCGTGAGATCGAGGTGCGCAATGCGTCCTTTCCTGGCCCGCACGCGGTCGACGGCAAAGGCTAGGAAGCGATCGGACGAGACGCCCCGCCATTGTGGGTCGGTTGGCGGGAAATGAGCTCCGATGTCACCGTCGGCGAGGGCGCCGAGAATTGCGTCGGTCAGCGCATGCAATGCCACGTCGGCATCGGAATGACCCGTGAGGGCCTGCGTATGCGCAATGCGGATTCCGCCGAGCGTGACATGATCGCCGGGGCCGAACGCGTGAACGTCGAGGCCGGAACCGGTTCGCACATCGCCGAGCATGGCGGACTGCGTCGCCTCGGCGCGCGCAAAATCCTCCGGCGTGGTGAGCTTTATGTTGCCTGACTCACCGGCAAACACGCTCACGATCATGCCGGCCCATTCGGCGAGTGCGGCGTCGTCCGTGAAATCGTCGCGGCCCTTGGCGGCTGCGTGGCGGTGAGCGTCGAGCAGGGCATCAAAAGCGAATGCTTGCGGCGTCTGCACCAGGCGGAGTGGCCCTCGGTCGATCGTTTTTTCGATGGTGCCGTCAGGCCCCAGACGTTTGACCGTATCGGTCACCGGCAGCACAGGAATCGCTGCCCCGGTCTTTGCAGCGGCAGCGATAGCGCGTGCAATCAGTTCAGCGCTGGCGAATGGTCTCGCGGCATCGTGCACCAGGACGATGTCGGGCGAGCGCGAAGAAAGGGCTTCAAGGCCCGCGCGAACCGACGCCTGCCGGGTCGCGCCACCAAAAACAGGAGGCAGGATGCGGATGTCACGGGTGTGCTCCCGCACGAGGTCGATGTCGTCTTTGCGCACAACCGGCTGTAGCGCAGTAACGGCCGGAACACCGGCAAAGCCCAGCAGCGCGCGGCGGAGCAGGGACATTCCGCCGATTGCGCGAAACTGTTTGGGCATGTCGCCACCTGCGCGCAAGCCTTGACCGGCGGCTACCACAACAGCTGCGACTTGAGGCATTTGCGTCTCCAAGACCGTTGCCTTTACCGCGTTATCTCAGTTCCGCAAACGCAGCGGATTTCCATGCCGGTGGATGAACAATTTTTTGCAGTGCAACACTTGCTTTGTGACCACGGTTGGCTAAAGTGTGTGCATCTAAAAGATACGCCTAAATGGTAGGCATAAAGGCTAAGACATTGGAATACAATAGAGTTTTGACCCAGAAGCTGGACATCGGCTATGTGCGGGCGCCAAATCGGGTGATTTTGGCGCCCATGTCCGGAATTACCGATGCGCCGTTTCGTCGGCTTGCTGAGGACCTTGGCGCCGGCCTGGTCGTGTCCGAAATGACGGCATGTGCTGGCCTCATCCGCGGAGAGCGGGAGGCGGCCGTACGCAGTGATGGGCGGGGCGTCGCCATCCATGTCGTCCAGCTTGCTGGGTGCGAGGCGCATTGGATGACCGAGGGGGCCCGGATCGCCGAGGCGCAGGGCGCCGACATCATCGATATCAACATGGGCTGCCCCTCCAAGCAGGTCACCAACGGCGCGTCCGGCTCGGCGCTTATGCGGGACCTTGATCATGCACTCGGTCTGATTGAGGCGACCGTGGAGGCCGTTCGGGTCCCGGTGACCTTGAAGATGCGGCTTGGCTGGGACGCCACGTCCGTTAACGCGTCCGAACTCGCGTATCGGGCCGAAGCAGCGGGCGTTAAACTCATCACGGTCCATGGACGCACACGTTGCCAATTCTACAGCGGTACCGCCGATTGGGCTGCAGTTCGTGCCGTGAAGCAGACAGTGTCGGTTCCCGTTGTTGTCAATGGAGATATCGAAAGTTGCGACGATGCAGTCGAGGCCCTCGCGGTTTCCGGCGCCGATGCCGTTATGATCGGGCGTAGGGCGCAAGGCCGCCCGTGGTTACCTGGACAAATTGCGCGGTATCTTACGACGGGCGTACGCGAGGACGCGCCGTCGCTGGCGGAACAGTACCGGCTGATCGACAGCCTCTATGACCAAATGTTGGACCACCACGGTTTGGCAATCGGTCGCCGCCATGCACGAAAGCACCTCGGCTGGGCGCTTGACCACGCGGCAGCGACCGCGGCAGCTCCGATAGAGGTCCTCAAGAACCATCGCGGGCGCGTCCTTACGGCCGATGAGCCGGCTCATGCGCGCCGCTACCTCGCGGAAGCGTTCGACGATTTTGCCTGGAGAGCGGCGGCATGACGCGCGCACAGGCAGTTGCGGAGATGGTCAATACTCCGGCGGACGCAATGCTGCATGCATTGCCGCATCCGGTGATCATGGTGTCCGCCGATGGCAAGATTGCGGATGCAAACGTCGCGGCAGAACAATTCTTCGAGGCCTCGACAGCCCTACTGCGCCGGTACCCTCTGCGCGAGCTTGTGCCGTTCGGCTCGCCGCTCCTGACCTTGATCGAGCAAGTGCGGCAGCGGGGGGCGGCGGTCAACGAATACAAGGTCGACTTGGCAACGCCGCGCAATCCTGGCGAGCGTCTGGTCGACCTCTATGTCGCCCCGCTGCCTGAATATACTGAGCACGTCGTCGTCATGCTTCAGGAGCGGACGATTGCCGAAAAGATGGATCGTCAACTCACCCATCGTGGTGCAGCCCGCTCGGTGATTGCACTCGCGGCAATGCTGGCGCACGAAATCAAGAATCCTTTGTCCGGCATCAGGGGCGCCGCGCAGCTCCTTGAGCAATCAGCGGACGACGAGGACCGGCCGCTCACAAAGCTGATCTGCGACGAGACCGATCGGATCGTGAAGCTTGTCGACCGTATGGAAGTGTTTGCGGACGAACGACCGATTGAGCGTGAGCCGGTCAACATTCACGTCGTCCTCGACCACGTAAAAAGACTTGCGCAATCCGGTTTTGGCCGGCAGGTAAAGTTCACCGAAGAATATGACCCGTCGCTCCCCCCTGTACTCGCCAATCGCGACCAGCTGGTGCAGGTGTTTCTGAATCTCATCAAAAACGCCGCTGAAGCTATCGGCCCCGATACAGTCGATGGCGAAATCCAGCTGACAACCGCGTTTCGCCCTGGCGTGCGGCTCGCCGTGCCAGGAAGCAAGGCGCGCGTCTCGTTGCCGCTTGAGTTCTGCGTGAAGGACAACGGGCCGGGCGTGCCGGAAGACCTGATGCCGCATTTGTTCGATCCTTTCGTCACCACCAAACCAAGCGGAAACGGACTTGGCCTCGCGCTGGTCGCGAAAATTGTCGGCGATCACGGCGGCATTATCGAATGCGAATCTCAGCCGCGACGGACGATCTTCCGCGTCCTCATGCCAATCTACAGCGGTGATGGTGACATCATCGAGAATCCTTTGCCGGCCAACCCGTGAGACCAAACATGCCAACGGGAAGCATCTTAGTAGCCGACGACGACGCCGCGATCCGTACCGTGCTCAATCAGGCTCTGTCACGGGCCGGTTACGAGGTTCGTTCGACCGGGAATGCCGCCACGCTATGGCGCTGGATTACACAAGGGGACGGCGATCTGGTGATTACCGATGTCGTGATGCCGGACGAAAATGCGTTTGATCTCATTCCCCGCATCCGGAAGGCGCGTCCCGATCTGCCGATTGTGGTGATGAGCGCGCAGAACACATTCATGACAGCGATCCGTGCATCGGAACGCGGCGCTTACGAGTATCTGCCCAAACCTTTCGATCTCAAGGAACTGATCTCGATTGTCGGCCGCGCCTTATCTGAGCCGAAGGAACCTCGCACGGCGCCCCCAAAGAATGACGACTTCGAAGGAATTCCTCTCGTCGGCCGCTCGCCGGCCATGCAGGAAATCTACCGCGTGCTTGCACGCCTGATGCAGACCGACCTGACGGTGATGATCTCCGGCGAATCGGGAACCGGAAAGGAGTTGGTCGCACGTGCGCTGCATGACTACGGCAAGCGCCGCGCCGGGACATTCGTGGCCATCAATATGGCGGCAATTCCGCGCGACCTCATCGAGTCCGAGTTGTTTGGTCACGAGAAGGGTGCCTTCACCGGCGCCAACAGCCGCAGTGCCGGCCGGTTCGAGCAGGCCGAGGGCGGAACGCTGTTCCTCGATGAGATCGGCGACATGCCGATGGAGGCCCAAACGCGACTGCTGCGCGTGCTGCAGCAGGGCGAATACACGACCGTTGGCGGACGCACGCCGATCAAAAGCGACGTGCGCATCATCGCCGCGACGAACAAGGATCTGCGTCTTTTGATCCAGCAGGGCCTGTTCCGTGAAGACCTGTTTTTCCGCCTGAACGTCGTGCCGTTGCGTCTCCCGCCATTACGCGAACGCGCTGAGGATATTCCGGATCTCATCCGGCACTTCTTCGCGCAGGCGCAGCGTGAAGGACTGCCACCAAAGCAAATCGACCAGGCCGGCCTTGAGCAACTCAAGCATCACCGGTGGCCGGGCAACGTGCGCGAGCTTGAAAATCTTGCACGTCGGCTCGCTGCACTCTATCCGCAGGAAACCATCACAGCGACAGTCATCGAGCAGGAATTGTTGCAGCCGACGGCGCCGGCCGGGGGGAGCGAGCCACGTGCGGGTGACAGCCTTGGCAACGCGGTGGAGCGCCATCTTGCCTCGTACTTCGCCGAGTTTGAGGATGGACTGCCCCCGGCGGGGCTCTATCACCGCATTCTGCGCGAGGTCGAATTCCCGCTTCTGACCGCAGCGCTTGCGGCGACGCGGGGCAACCAGATTCGCGCGGCTGATCTTTTGGGTGTCAATCGCAATACGTTGCGCAAGAAAATCCGGGATCTCGACATTCAGGTTTTCCGCGGCAGCAACTGAGCGTTCATTGACTTATGTCAACTATGCGACGGCCACGTCGGATTCGCTGAGTTCCAAAGCATCTGAATACGGACATCAATTGCCCGTGCTGACTGACCGTTGTTGACTTAGGTCAATGCGGGTGCCCGTCGCGTGGTCCAACTAGGTCTTTGCGCCGGTCCAATAATGAAAGCGTAGGAGATGACATGCGCGACCATGCCACGACCATTGCTCCGATCAGCGCGGCCGGCCCGCCGCCTGTTTCGAAATATGACAAGCTGATAGCGCGAGCGAAAGAGAAACGGCCCGCGGTTACCCTAGTCGCTCACCCCTGCGACGAATCGTCGTTGCGTGGCGCGATCGAGGCGGCCGAACTAGGCATCATCGAACCGGTTTTGGTCGGGTCTGCCGGAAAAATCACTGCAGTTGCCGCCGAGCATGGCATCGACATCAAAGGCCGCCAGATCGTCGATGCACCGCACAGCGATGCCGCTGCAGCCAAGGCAGTGGAGCTTATTCGCGAATCCAAGGGCGAACTTCTGATGAAGGGGAGCTTGCACACCGACGAGCTCATGCGGGCGGTGACGTCTTCCACTACCGGACTGCGGACAGCACGACGTATCAGTCATGTTTTTGTGATGGACGTGCCGACTTACTCAGAGACGCTGTTCATCACCGATGCGGCCATCAACATTTTTCCTGACCTTGAGGCCAAGCGCGACATCGTCCAGAACGCAATCGACCTTTACACACAGGTCGGTCTTGGCACTCCGCGCGTTGCCATTCTGTCTGCCGTCGAGACTGTCACCCCAAAAATTCCGTCGACGATCGATGCTGCGGCTTTGTGCAAAATGGCGGACCGCGGGCAAATAACAGGGGGTGTGCTTGATGGTCCGCTTGCCTTCGACAATGCGATTGATCTTGAGGCGGTGAAGATCAAAGGTATCAAATCTCCCGTTGCAGGGCGCGCCCAGATTCTAGTCGTCCCTGATCTGGAGGCCGGCAACATGCTGGCCAAGAATTTGACGTTCCTTGCCAAAGCGGATGCGGCGGGCATTGTGCTTGGCGCCCGTGTGCCGGTCATCCTGACGTCGCGCGCCGATTCAGTGCGCAGCCGCATGGCATCGGCTGCGGTCGCGGTGCTTTACGCGGATGCTCGTCGTCAGAAGGCGGCGGTTGCTGCCGTGTGAAGACCCATGGACGCCATTCTCGTCGTCAATGCCGGCTCATCGAGCCTCAAGTTTCAGGTTTTTTCGACTGGCGCGGGTGACGAACTCGATTGCCTCGTCAAAGGCCAGATGGACGGTATCGGTACCCGGCCACGGTTGCGCGCTACCGGGCCAGACAAGAAACCACTGATAGACCAATCATACCCCGCTGAAAAAGTACCCGACCTGCCGGCCGCTACGCAGGAAACGGGCGACTGGCTGCGTCAAACCCAGAAGGTCAACTTGGTTGGCGTGGGCCATCGTGTCGTGCACGGCGGGCCCGAATACAGCCGCCCAGTTCACCTGACAGCGGATGTCGTTATCCAACTTGAACGTTATGTCTCGTTGGCTCCACTTCATCAACCGAATAATCTCGCTCCAATCCGCACGCTTCTGTCGCGGCGTCCTGAGTTGCCCCAGGTGGCCTGCTTCGATACCGCATTTCATCGCGACCACCCCAAACTGGCGGACTACTACGCTCTGCCCGAGCGTTTTTACAAAGAAGGCGTGCGGCGCTACGGCTTCCATGGACTTTCCTACGAATATATTGCGCAGCGTCTGCCTGATGTGGCGCCCAATATCTCGAAAGGCCGGGTCATCGTTGCACACCTCGGCAGCGGGGCCTCGATGTGCGCTTTGGCAAACGGCCATAGCGTAGAGAGCACGCTTGGTTTCACCGCGCTCGATGGCCTGGCGATGGGTACGCGGCCCGGACAACTTGATCCCGGCGTGGTGCTTCATCTCATCGCGGAAAAGGGGATGAGCCCTTCGGCGGTCCAAGATCTTTTCTATAAGGAGTCCGGATTGAAAGGGCTTTCCGGAATCAGCAACGACGTGCGCGAATTGCAGGAAAGCGCCGATCCGAACGCGGCATTCGCCCTCGACTACTTTGTCTATCGCGTCGGTCTCTTTGCCGGCATGCTGGCCGCTGCCCTTGGTGGACTTGATGGCTTCGTTTTCACGGCCGGGATCGGCGAGAACTCATCGACAATCCGAGCCCGTATCGCTGAGAAACTTGGCTGGCTTGGAGTCACGATAGATGCGGATGCCAACTTGGCGCGAAAGTCTTTGATATCGCACAAGGACAGTCGCGTTGCTCTTTACGTCATACCGACCAATGAAGAGCTGATGATCGCGCGGCACACGTTGACTCTGATTTCGGGGCGAGCGCAGAAGGCCGCGGAATAATTCCGTTCACAATCGGAGCACGACGTGCACGCCGTCGGCGGAACGCTTTGAGTTATAGGCCAGTCCGCACTTCCTAAAAACCTTCAGCATCGGCGTATTGTCCGCGAGAACTTCGGCGGTAAATTCCTTTAATCCGGCTTGACGGGCAATCGCGGCAAGGTGGCGCAGCAAAGCCGCACCAATGCCCTGTCCCTGGTAGTCGTCAATGACGGTAAAGGCGATCTCCGCCGCTCCTGGCTCTTCAATGACACGGCGATAGCGGCCACCGGCCACGATCGAGGCACGATCTCCCTCTTTCACCACCGCGACCAGCGCAACATGATCGATGAAATCGACGTTTAGAAAGAAGGCACGTTCTTTGTCCGAAAAATCACGTTTGACCCCCATGAATCGGCGATACAGGGATTGCAGGCTGCTGCGATCGACGGCGGTCAAGAGGTCGACTTCATCAGTTGGCCGGAGCGCACGGATTTCAAATGCTCGTCCGTCCCGCAGCCTTTCCGTCGCTGTATAGGTAGCGGCGTCCATCACACTGGTATCTTACGGAATATCACGTCGCATCTAGCACAACGCCGAAAATCACGCTTTTGACATAGGTCAATGCAACCCGGGCGCTCGAATTCAGGATTAGCTCGGTATGATGCTAGAGAGGAGTGAACGATGACGCTCAACCATAAAATTCTTACAGCGCTTCTGGCCAGCGTATTCGTCATTGGTTCTGGTCTGGCGGAAAATGCTTACGCCGCAAAAAAGAAAAAGCTTACCTACGATCAGGCCTGGGCGGCTTGCAAGAACGAGATGGACAAGATGGGAGTTTTTGGAACATCCATTCAGGCAAACGAACGCCATACGCGCGGCGCCGGCTGCATGAAAAAGTACGGCTACAGAATCTGACGGGCTGATTAAACGCCAGGCAAGTTTTGTGGCCGCGACCGCCCGAACAAATTGTCGTTATTTTTGCTTGGTGCTCAGTAGATTTCACGCACGAACCGCCGATCTTTCATCGGCCGCTGGTCGTCGTATTCGTCCTTTTCAATTCGCTTGGGGAGCTTGACTTTCTCGACACGGAGCTTCTTGTACGGAATCGTCGACAGAATGTGGGAAATGCAATTCAGTCGCGCGCGCCGCTTGTCGTCGGAGCGCACCACGTACCACGGCGCGTCCTTGCTGTCCGTTGCATCGAGCATCATGTCGCGCGCCCGGGAGTAACTGTACCAGTACTTGTATGCCTCAGTGTCCATCGGACTCAGTTTCCACTGACGCAACGGATCGTTGATGCGGGCAAGGAAACGCTTTTCCTGTTCCTCTTGGCCGACTTCCAGCCAGAATTTTATAAGAATGATTCCCGCGTCGACGATGTGTTTTTCGATCGTCGGCGTAAGCTTGAGAAACCGCTTGTACGCCTCCTTGCTGACAAAACCCATGACGTGCTCGACCCCGGCGCGGTTGTACCAACTGCGATCGAAGATCACGACTTCGCCCGCTGCCGGAAACTGCTCGATGTAGCGCTGAACAAACATCTGGGTCTTTTGCCGCTCCGACGGCGCGGGCAGGGCAACGATCCGAAATACTCTTGGGCTTACTCTTTCGGTAAGGGCGCGAATGGTGCCGCCTTTGCCGGCCGCATCGCGGCCCTCGAACGCAATGATCACCCGCAGACCTTTCTGCTTAATCCACTCCTGCAGATGACATAACTTGACCTGAAGCTTGCGCAGTTCAGCTTCATAATCCTTGCGCTTCATCTGGTCATCGTTTCGTCCGTCTTTGGAGCGCTTCTTTTTCCCTTTGCCCATTGCTCGGATCTCGGCTGCAGGTGAGAAAGTGTAATTGAGGCCGATATCCTGCACGCGCTCGTTGACTTAGGTCAAAACCCGCTTCTCGGCTATTTTATACAAGAGACAATTGTCCCTGGAGGACGCCATGAATGTAAAAGTTGACGATCTTCTGCCCTCAGCCACGGATTTGAACAAGAAAATGGCCGAAGCCGAGGCCGCCAAGGCGTCGGAATACATGCGAAAGCAGGCCGCGGTCGATGCGGAAAAGAAGGCGCTGCTCGACAAGCTGAAGGGGCCGTCAGGGGTGTCCGACGAAGAACGGTTGAAGCGTGCTGCGGCGATCATAAACAGGGCAGTCAGCAACGGCCTGACCGAGGTCGAGGTTGGCCGCTTTCCGAATAGTCTTTTCACGGACCATGGCCGCGCCATCAATCAGCAGGAGGCCGGTTGGGAGACAACGCTCACCGGATTGCCCAAGGAGCTGTTTGCTTTCTGGAAGCAATATCTGCAACCAAAGGGCTATCGACTAAAGTTCCAGATCGTCGACTGGCCCGGCGGAAAGCCGGGCGATATCGGCATCTCATTAAGTTGGGGCGCCAAGTAACGCGTTTTTCAGTCGATGATGTGGTAGCCGCCGTCGATGTATAAAGTCTCGCCGGTAATGAGCCGTGCCGCGTCGTGAGCAAGGAACGCCGTCGCAACACCAACATCATCGATGCTCACCAGACTGCGCGACGGCGCTTTTGCCTTTGCTTTGTCCAGTAAGGCATCGAACTCCGGAATACCTGACGCAGCTCGTGTCGCCAGCGGTCCTGGCGATATTGCGTGCACGCGAATGCCCTTTGGGCCAAGCTCCGATGCGATATAGCGAACCGCGCATTCGAGCGCGGCTTTCGCGACACCCATGATGTTGTAGTTCTTAACGACCATCTGGCTGCCGTAGTAAGACATCGTGAACAGTGTGCCGCCCTTGCGCATGAGCGGCTCGGCCAAATGTGCCATGCGAATGAAGGTCCAGCATGAAATGTCCATCGTGGTCGCGAACCCCTCGCGCGATACGTCGACGACGCGTCCCTGGAGGGCTTCTTTCGGCGAAAATGCGATTGAGTGAACAACAAAATCGAGACTGCCCCATTCCTTTGCGATCCGTTCGAAGACGGCTTCCATTTGCCCCGACTGGTTGACATCAAGCGGCATGACAATAGGGGACTCAAGTGTGCGGGCGAGGGGCTCGACATATTTCTTCGCTTTGTCGTTTACGTAAGTGACGGCGACCTCGGCGCCGAGCGCCCGGAATGCCTTGGCGCAGCCCCAGGCAATTGATTGGTCGTTCGCGATGCCGACGACCAGACCTTTTTTGCTATCCAGGAGCTTGGCTTTTGCCGTTGGCAGAGTTGGCGCGCTAGCTTTGGGTTCACTTTTGGTCATTCGTTTCACAAAAAGTTTGTTGGATCGCGTTAGCGCGCCGCGGAGACTTTGGCGGGAGTCGGCGACATCAAAAAATGCTTGAGCGCGTCGCTCAGTGGCTAGCTGGCGAGAGCCGGACCGCTATCATGACGTCATGCCGGGTCGCCCATTACCTAACGACTGGGTGAACTTTTGTGAAATCTGTTGAGCTTCCTCAACGAGTTTCCGCCCGTCGTCGGCCGCCATCTGCATCCGTTGTGAAACACACTTGCTGTATGTCTCGAACGCCTCCGGAATGCTTTTGGTGGCACTCAGCTTGCTCGCAAAGTCCGACCACAGCGACATTTCGGATTGCACGCGATCAATCCAGGCACGACTGGCGTGTTCGCATGACTCCAAGATCGCCTTTTGAAGATTGAGCGCAGTTGCCGTCTGGTGCTGTCCCCAATTGACGGCATCCGAGGGCGCTCCTGCTTTCGACGTATTCATTGTCTCTTTGGCAGCCATAGCCTGATACCTCCGAAGAAACGGGAATTCCTACGGTTATTATGCGCATCGTATGTCGAGACGCATTGACCTGCATCAATGATCTGTCGTCTTTCGGTGCTACTAAGCAACATCTGTGGGGGTACAGGGCGCCGCAAAATGTCAGAGCAGAAAACTTCTTCTTCAATTGAATCAGGGACGACGCCGTTTGCGATATTTGCCTCCGCAATGGCGTACGGAATCGACGCTGCTCAGCGCAGCGTGCTGTTTTGGGATGTGCTGCGTCAGCGCGGAAACCAGTATCGCGAGCACATGGCCGAAAATGCCCCGCACGTGCTCGACTACAAGGTGGAATTGGTGGTGGACGGCCGAAAGCTGGACCGCCCTGTAAACTATGCGCTTGTGCGGGTCGTTCCGCCCGACGGTGTAAACATCAATCCGAAGCTGCGGCCTTTTGTCGTCGTTGATCCGCGCGCCGGACACGGCCCGGGCATTGGCGGCTTTAAGGCCGACAGCGAGATCGGCGTTGCATTCAAGGCTGGCCATCCTTGTTATTTCGTCGGATTTCTCCCCGAGCCCGTTCCAGGGCAGACAATCGGAGACATTGCTCGCGCCGAAGCAATCTTCATCGAAAAGGTCATCGCCGCACATCCGAGCGCGAGCGGCAAACCCTGCGTGATCGGAAACTGCCAGGCCGGCTGGGCAATCATGATGCTCGCGGCCCTGCGCCCGGATTTGTTCGGTCCCATCATCGTTGCCGGCTCGCCGCTGTCATATTGGGCGGGTGTGCACGGCAAGAACCCAATGCGTTATTCGGGCGGGTTGCTGGGCGGAAGTTGGTTGACTGCGCTTGCGAGCGATCTTGGCAATGGCAAGTTCGATGGCGCCTGGCTGGTGCAGAATTTCGAGAATCAAAATCCAGCCAACACGCTATGGACGAAGCAATACAATCTCTATTCGAAGATCGACACGGAAGCGCCGCGTTATCTGGGATTTGAAAAATGGTGGGGCGGCCACGTCAATCTGAATGCGGAGGAAATCCAGTTCATCGTCGACGAATTGTTTATCGGCAACAATCTCGCTGCGGGCCGGATTCAGACTCCCGACGGCGAAACAATCGACCTTCGCAATATCCGGTCGCCGATTGTGGTGTTCTGCTCGAAAGGCGACAACATCACGCCGCCGCAGCAGGCGCTTGGGTGGATTCTCGATCTGTACGACAGCGTCGACGATATCCGCTCTTATGGGCAGACCATTGTCTACACGATCCATGAATCAATCGGCCATCTGGGTATCTTCGTTTCTGGGGGTGTAGCGAAGAAGGAGCATGGTGAATTCTCCAGCAATATCGATTTGATCGACACGCTGCCGCCCGGACTTTACGAAGCCGTGCTCGAGGACAAAAGCAAAGACACTGTCAATCCGGATCTCGCCAGCGGAAACTGGGTAATGCGTTGCGAAGCAAGAACGCTGGATGACATCCGCGCGCTTGGTGGCAACGACGCCGCCGACGAGCGGCGTTTCGCGGCCGCCGCGAGGGTTTCCGAGATAAATCTGTCGCTCTACCGTACGTTCATGCAGCCGCTTGTACGTTCGATGGTGTCGGCGCCTGTCGCCGGTTGGATCCACCAATGTCACCCCTTGCGCCTGCAGTACGAAATCTTCTCGGACCAGAACCCGTTTATGGCGCCGATCGCCCGGCTTGCCGAGCAAGTTCGCGCAAACCGGAAGAGCATCGACAAGGGCAATCCGTTTCTGGCGGCGCAGGAGAACATGTCAAAACGGATCGAAGCCGTGCTCGATTCCTGGCGCGAGGCAAGCGAGGCATGGGCTGAGCGGACGTTCCTGGCGATCTATGGCTCGCCGACGCTGCAGGCTGCGGTGGGTGTCGACCCATCCGGCACGCAACGTCCGAGAAAGGCCAACAAGAATCCTCTGCATCGAGAGCTTCTGCAGAAACGCATTGCCGAGCTCAAATCGCAGGTCGCCGCCGGTGGTCTGCGGGCGGCGGTCGTCCGCAGTCTCATCTATGTTGGCGTGAATCGCGCTTCCGTCGACGAACGAGGATTCGAGTTGGCGCGTCGCATCCGCGAGGCGCATGGCGATATGCCTGTCGCCGAATTCAAGGATCTGGTGCGAGATCAGTTCAATATCCTGCTGATCGACCAAAAGGCTGCTCTTGATGCTATCCCGACAATGCTCCCAACCGATCTCGAGAGCCGGGAGAAAGCATATCAGCTGATCCAACAACTTATGCTCGCCCGCGGCGAACTCAGTTCCGATGACGGGGACCGAATGAAAGAAATCGCCCGTCTGTTCGGTCTTGAAGGCGGTGCAGCCAAAAGTAACCTGCGCGAAATCGGAAAGAAGCCGCAGGCCAAAGCATCCTGAAAACGTCAGGCAGACAGCCCGGCAATCTGATCGAGACGCGCCATTCGTCCTATGAGCCAGCGGTCATCGGCCGCGTCTGTAATTCTAGTTTATTGATTCACAACACTATTTGCGGATCGGTCCGTTGAAATGGAACCTCCGCTGCATTGCTTTAGGCGTGTCCCGGGTTGGGCCAAAGTCCACTTCCCGACATAAGCTCAATACCCCTAATGTTTTAGTCACGAGCAATAACAGTAAGCATTAAGGCCCGTTAGTCCGGGGAATGCGATGGGCGAGATCGAAGTTGTAAAGACGTCCAAGTCGGTCAAACGACGCCAACCCTCGTACAGCGTGGCGTCGTACGCAAAATCGAGCTTCCCAAACGCGTTCATTCTCGAGGATAGCCACAAACTTGCGCAGCGCGCCGTTCTTGCCGTGCGGCGCGGCCCGATCCGTTATCGGCGCAACAGCACGATCGTCTGTGAGGGAGATCCCGCTGACTATGTCTTCATGGCCGTCGACGGAATAGTTCGCCGCTGCAAGGCTTTTCAGAACGGCACGCGTGCCATCGTGGCCTTCCATACCCCCGGAGAGTTCTTTGGATGGACCGATGAGGCGCAACATGCGCTCTCGATCGAAGCCGCGACCGATGCAATGATCTTGTTTTTCAAACGCAGCGCCCTGCTTGCGATCGCGGCTCGGGAACAGAAGATCGCAAGCTACCTGTTAACCGCGAGCACAGGCGAGCTGCGCCGCATCCAGGAGCATTCACTGCGGATCAACCGAAGCGCGAAATGCAGGGTTGCGAGCTTCCTGCTCGATCTTTCGACGCGAATTCACGAAGCGGCGGAAATCGATCTTCCGATGTCTCACCAAGATATTGCCGACCATCTGGGCCTCTCGATCGAGACCGTAAGCCGAACGATCACCGAGCTTGAGCGTGCCTGCCTGATCGAGCGCGCATCGGCCAGGACAATCGTCCTCACAAATCGTCCGGCCCTCATACACCTGCTTAACTAGGGTTCGACTACGGGGCTAAAACCATCCGCGTAGCCGGGCGACAATGCGCTCGAGGGCAAGAAACGGCCAATCCGACCTGCTGCTCACATATGCCCATCTTTCGTAAAAGCGTGATTACGGCGGTCTAGGTTTTGTCGTAATTTGGCAACATTGTTGTATAAAAGCCTCAGTCTATAAAAGGGCCAATCCAGGGCCTTTTTCGGGATAATCGTGCATCGGCTGCCTCCGCAGCCGCTTTCGCGACAGGGACGTATGAGCGTCGAACAGGCCGCAACCGCCGACACCGCGCTCGCCGGCGCGCCCGCAAAGCGGGGTGAAAGGCGCATCCTTGGCCCGATGGCCGTCGGGTTGGCGCTGCTGTCGGCGTTGGTGACGTTCATCGTCCTGGCCGATTTCACGCCGCTTTCGCCAACACACAACGTCGTCGTCACGCTGCTGCTCGCGAATGCCACGACGATGCTGTTGTTGCTGACAATCATTGTCCGCGAAGTGTGGCAGGTCGTGCAGGCGCGTCGCACGGGGCGGGCTGCCGCACGGCTACACGTCCGGATCGTCGGAATCTTTTCATTGATTGCCGCTGCACCGGCGATCCTGGTGGCGATCGTTGCCAGCGTGACGCTCGACCGCGGCCTTGACCGGCTGTTTTCCACCAGCACGCGCTCTGCAATAGAAAACTCGTTGATTGTTGCCGAAGCCTATCTGCGCGACCACGCCCAGATCGTGCGGTCGGACATTATGGTGATGGCCTTCGACATCGCGCGCAACAAGAGTCTATTCGATCAGGATCCGGACAAACTTCGGCAGTTTTTGACTTTCCAGGCACAGGTTCGAGGACTTGGCGCGGCTATCGTGCTGGATAAGGATTTGAAGGTCATTGCTCGCGCCGACCTCAATATTAATCAGACGTTTGCACTGCCGCCACGCGATGCCCTTGCACATATAACCAGCAAAGAACCGCAAGTTGTCCTGTTGCCTGATGTCAATTACGTCGCGGCCGTAGTCAGGTTGGAGCAGTTCGAGGACTACTATCTTTATCTGACACGACTGCTCGACCCACGCGTCGTTCCGCAAATTCAGGCAACCCGCGCTAGCGCAACAGAATATGCAGCGCTGGAAACACGTCGCCTCGGCGTGCAGGTGGCATTCGCGTTGATGTACACCGTTATCGCGTTGACGGTGCTTCTTTCGGCAGTTTGGATCGGGCTGAATTTCGCAAACCGGCTGGTGGCGCCGATCCGACGACTTATCGGGGCGGCGAATGCCGTTTCGACTGGGAACCTTTATGTGCGCGTTCCCGTGCGCCAGGCAGAAGGTGATCTGGCGCAACTCGGCGAAACGTTTAACCGCATGACGCAGGAGTTGCGGACGCAACGCGACGACATCATGCAGGCACACGATCTCATCGACAGCCGACGGCGTTTCACCGAAGCCGTGCTGGCAGGCGCAAGCGCCGGCGTCATTGGCGTCGACGGAAATGGCGCGATCAGCATCCTCAACCGCTCGGCAGAAAAATTGATTGGATCAACAGAAAACGAGGCTCTCGGCAGGCCGCTCGCTGATGTGCTGCCCGAACTCGCCGACTTCATGGTTGCAGCCGGATCGGGCGCGCGCACGCAAGACCAGGTGACAATCAGCCGCAATGGTCGGGAGCGCAATCTTTCGGTTCGCATTACCAGTGAGCAGTCGGGCGAGTCCGACCGAGGTTATGTCGTGACCTTGGACGATATTACCGAACTGGTTGCCGCGCAGCGAACCTCGGCCTGGGCGGACGTTGCTCGTCGCATCGCCCACGAAATCAAGAATCCGCTGACCCCGATCCAGCTTTCGGCCGAACGGCTGCGCCGGAAGTACGGCAAAATGATCGAGGAGGACAGCGGCGTCTTCGAGCAATGCACGGACACAATTGTTCGTCAGGTAGAAGACATCCGACGCATGGTCGACGAGTTCTCGCATTTTGCGCGGATGCCGAAGCCGGTTATGTCGACGGAAGACGTCGCCGACGCTATCCGGCAAACCGTGTTCCTGATGCGCGTGGGAAACTCAGAGATCGATATCGATACCAATATTGCTGAGGATCCGATGCCGGCGCGGTTTGACCGCCGGCTGATTTCGCAAGCGCTCACCAACATCATCAAGAATGCCACCGAGGCGATCGCGGCTGTCCCGCCTGGGGAACTCGGCAAGGGGGTGATCCGCGTATTTGCGGAACGCGACGGCGACGATGTCGTAATCGACGTGATCGACAACGGTATCGGCCTTCCCAAATCGAACCGCAACCGGCTGCTCGAGCCTTATGTCACGACACGCGAAAAGGGCACGGGGCTTGGGCTCGCGATTGTCGGGCGCATCATCGAGGAGCACGGTGGCAAGATCGAATTACGTGACGCCAGTGAAAAGATGCCCGGCCGGCGTGGCGCCTGGGTGCGAATACGATTTGCTGCTGCAGGCACGGCTGAACACCCTCAGCCAGAACAACCAGTATCTGTAAGTGGGAAGTAACATGGCCTCCGAAATTCTGATTGTCGACGACGAGGCCGATATCCGCGATCTCGTTGCGGGTATCCTGCAGGACGAAGGCTATGTCACGCGCACCGCACGCAACAGCGATGACGCATTGAGTGTGATTGTTGCGCGGCGGCCCAGCCTCGTTTTTCTCGATATCTGGCTGCAGGGCAGCAAGCTGGATGGGCTGCAACTGCTCGAAGCCGTCAAGCAGGAACACGCCGACCTTCCGGTGGTAATGATCTCAGGTCACGGCAACATCGAAACGGCGGTCGCTGCGATCAAATTGGGCGCCTACGATTTCATCGAAAAGCCCTTCAAGGCGGACAGGCTGGTCCTGGTCGCAGACCGGGCGTTGGAAAATTCCCGGCTCAAGCGCGAGGTCAAGCAACTCAAGCAACTGGCGCCAGTGCCGTCCACGCTTGTCGGCCGGTCGGCTGCCATTGGCCAGCTACGGCAGGCGATCGAACGCGTCTCGCCGACCAACAGCCGCGTCCTCGTTGTCGGTCCATCCGGTGCAGGTAAGGAGCTCGCGGCACGGACGCTTCATCTGCAGTCGATGCGCGCGGGCGGTCCTTTTGTCGTGATCAATGCCGCGGCTATCACGCCGGAACGCATGGAAATCGAATTGTTCGGTGTTGACCAGTCAAACGGATCGGAAGGGCGGAAGGCAGGCGCCCTAGAAGAGGCGCACAGTGGTACGCTTTTCATTGACGATATTGCGGAGCTGCCGCGCGAGACCCAGAACAAGATCTTACGCGTACTTGTCGACCAGACGTTTCAGCGGGTCGGGGGCAGCGCGAAGATTGCCGTCGATGTAAGGATCGTCTCGTCGACAGCGCGGAATCTTGAGGCTTTGATCGCTGAAGGAAAATTCCGCGAAGACCTCTATCATCGTCTCGCGGTGGTGCCGATCCGTGTGCCGCCTTTGGCCGAGCGGCGCGAAGATATCCCCGATCTCGTGGAATATTTTATGGATCAGATTTCGCAGGCGACTGGTTTGCCCAAACGCCGGATTGGCGATGATGCCATGGCCGTTCTGCAATCTCATAACTGGCCGGGGAATGTTCGCCAATTGCGCAACAACATCGAACGGCTGATGATCTTGGCGGGCGGCGATCCGGAAGCGGTAATGAACGCAAGCATGTTGCCGCCAGACGTAGGCTCAATGGTCCCGAATATGCCGAACGGAAACGGCGGCGAGCATTTGATGGGATTGCCGCTGCGAGACGCGCGGGAGGTGTTCGAGCGCGAATATCTGGTGGCGCAGATCAGTCGCTTCGGGGGCAATATTTCGCGCACGGCCGAGTTCGTCGGCATGGAACGCTCCGCGCTCCACCGCAAACTGAAGGCCTTGGGAATCGATTAGCCGCTCATGTCACGCATTGCATACGTCAATGGCCGTTACGTGCCGCACGGCCAAGCCAAGGTCGCCGTCGAGGATCGCGGGTATCAGTTTGCGGATGGCGTGTACGAAGTTTGCGAGGTGAGGGGAGGCCGCATGATCGACGAGACCCGCCACATGGCGCGGCTCGATCGATCGCTGAAGGAATTGCGGATCGCGCGGCCGATGTCGCCTCGCGCGCTTGCCGTCGTGATGCGCGAAACGATCCGGCGCAACAGGGTCCGCGATGGAATTGTCTATCTTCAGGTCACTCGCGGTGTCGCGAAGCGCGATTTCCCCTTTCCGGCGGAGAGCACACGCCCATCGGTGGTTGTGACGGCGCGCAGCAATAATCTGGACCGTCTCGAACAAGTGGCCGCTGAGGGAATCGCCGTTGTCACGGTTCCGGACATCCGGTGGAAACGCGTCGATATCAAATCGGTCGCGCTGCTGCCGAATGTGCTCGCCAAACAGATCGCGCGCGAGCAGGGCGCGCGTGAGGCCTGGCTTGTCGATGCGAAAGGGCGCATCACGGAAGGCGGCTCATCGAGCGCCTGGATCGTCAGTCGTGACGGCAAACTCATCACGCATCCGCTTGGGGAGGACATCCTTCCCGGCATTACCCGATCGGTCGTGATCGACATGATCAAGGCCCAAGGCCTTCCTTTCGAGGAACGCATTTTTACCGTCGAGGAGGCCTATCAGGCGCGCGAAGCATTCATCACTTCGGCAAGCCAGGTCGTGCTGCCCGTGGTGAGAGTAGACGGCCGCCCGATCGGGAACGGAGCGCCCGGATTGATCACTACGTCGCTCCGCCGCGACTATCACCGCTACGCCGAGATTGCTATGTAGGCCGTTCGCGTGGCGGGAAAGAGCCACATAATTTCAAATACTTACGGGCCTTCGCACGAACTTGTGCTTGCACAGGAACAGCGGCTGCCATCTAATAGTATTTCCCGGGCCTCGCACCGCTACGCGTGGGGCAGAGTGGCGCATGTGCAATGTCGCATGCGAAAGGACTTGGGCAACGAAAGGTCTCGCGCGTCAGACGCGAGCAAAAAATGGAAAAACGGCCATGGCAGCCGATCGTGCGCAAAATCTGCAAGACACTTTTCTCAATCACGTTCGAAAAAGCAAAATACCGCTCACCATTTTCCTGGTGAACGGTGTTAAATTGCAGGGCGTGGTGACCTGGTTCGATAATTTCTGCGTGCTGCTGCGGCGGGACGGGCATTCGCAGCTTGTCTACAAGCATGCGATTTCGACCATCATGCCGGGACACCCGATCCAGCTCTTCGAAGGAGCCGACGAGCCGCCGGCCGGAGACAAAGTCTAGTTGGAATTACGTCGACGTGATCAAGCTAGCAATCTTCTGAGCCCGGTTAAATCGGGCGGCGAGAGCGGCCGTGCGATCGTCATTGAACCTTGGGTCAAGGCGCCGCCGCGCCGGAACGTTGGCGCGCGCGCGAGCGACCGTACGCCCCAAGCACGTCTCGAAGAGGCCGTGGGTCTTGCGCGCGCGATCGATCTTGCGGTTGTGCAGGCGGGGCTCGTCGTGCTCAGCGACATCCGTCCGGCGACCTATATCGGCAGAGGCAAGGTCGACGAAATTGCCGGAATGGTGAAAAGCCTGTCGGCGTCGATCGTCGTCATGGATTGCCTGATCTCTCCGGTTCAACAGCGCAATCTTGAAAAGGCGTGGAACGCAAAAGTCATCGATCGGACCGGATTGATACTCGAGATATTCGGGCGACGGGCGCGTACGCGGGAAGGGGCTCTGCAGGTCGAACTGGCGCATCTGACCTATCAGAAGAGCAGGCTGGTCCGGTCGTGGACCCATCTCGAGCGCCAACGCGGCGGCTTTGGATTCCTCGGCGGGCCGGGCGAAACCCAGATCGAGGCCGATCGGCGCGTGATCGAGGAACGGATCGCACGCATCGAATCGGATCTCGACAAGGTCAAGCGTACTCGCAAGCTCCATCGCGACAGCCGCAAGCGTGTGCCTTATCCGATTATCGCGCTGATTGGATATACGAATGCGGGAAAATCAACCCTCTTCAACAGGCTGACCGCGGCGACAGTCCTGTCGGCGGACATGCTGTTCGCAACACTCGACCCGACGCTGCGCGCCGTGGAGTTGCCGCGCGGTGTCAAGGCGATCCTGTCGGATACGGTTGGTTTCATCTCGGATCTGCCGACGATGCTGGTGGCCGCGTTCCGCGCGACGTTGGAAGAGGTCATCGAGGCGGATGTTATTCTGCACGTTCGCGATGTATCGCACGGGGATTGGGAAGCACAGTTACGCGACGTTGAAAAAGTACTCGACGAACTGGGGATCGCGGCGAGCGACCGACGATTGATTGAGGTTTGGAACAAGGTCGATTGTTTAGACGCGGAAGCGCGGGCGAGGGTGCTCAATCTTACGGGCCGCCGGCGCGAGGAGCGCCGACCGGCCGCCGTGTCGGCATTAACCGGCGAGGGCATGGACGATCTTTTGACCATCGTCGAAACGCGCCTAAGCGAAAGCCGACAGACCATCGCGGTGTCGGTCGATCCTGCGGACGGCGCAGGCCTGAGCTGGCTCTATCGGCATTCGGAGGTGCTGGCAAAAGATGTCGACAGCGACGGCCGGCTTTCTGTCACGGTGCGCGCCGATGCCGACAACGCGGCGCGGGTGCGAGCGAAGTTCAATTCGTAACATTTACCTTTCGGCGGCTTTCGCTTCGTCCCAAAGCGCGTCCATCTCGGCGAGGCTCGCCTCCTTGGGCGTCTTTCCGCGCGCGGCCAGTGCACGTTCGATCGATGCAAAGCGCCGCTCGAACTTCAGGTTGGTTTCACGCAGGACACCTTCCGGGTCCGCACCCAGATGACGAGCGAGATTAACGACTGCAAAGAGCAGGTCGCCGACTTCGGCCGCTATTCGGTTACCCTCGGTCCGGTCGAGCTCGGCCTCTATCTCGTCTGCTTCCTCGCGGATCTTCGCGAGGACAGCACGCGGGTCGTTCCAATCGAAGCCAACGCGACTCGCCTTGTCCTGTAGCTTTGAGGCGCGGGTTAACGCGGGCAGGCCGACCGGAACACCAGCTAGGGCGCCGTCTGCACCCTTCTCGCTGCACTCGGCCTTTTCCTCGGCTTTGATACGTTCCCACAGACCTTTAACCGCGTCCGCAGTCTTGCCGTCGGCGTCGGCAAAAACGTGTGGATGCCGCCGGATTAGCTTGGCGGTCAGCGCATCGACCACGTCGCCAAAATCGAAGGTGCCTTGCTCCTGTGCCATCCGGGCGTGGAAAACGACTTGTAGAAGCAGATCGCCCAGCTCGTCCTTCAGGCCCTCCAGGTCATCGCGCGCTATGGCGTCTGCGACCTCATAAGCTTCCTCGAGTGTATAGGGAGCGATTGTCCTGAAATTTTGCTCTAGATCCCACGGGCAACCCGTTCCAGGCGTACGGAGCGCCGCCATGATCTCAAGCAAGCGTGTTATGTCACGGGACGGCTTCACGGGGGCGGGATGCTCGGTGTGGCTTGATTGCTGACGGTACCAAAGCCCCCACAAGGCCGCGACCCCATATACGGGATTCGCATAAGACATATTATGGAATAAAATTCTGTAGGCCCATTATACTGCAGCAAATGAGCCGTGCCCGATCGATAAAAGTCTACCTATCAATGCCAGGCGCCCGGCAGTGCACGGCGCTTTAACCGGAAAACGACATCCGGTCGTATGCCGGCTCGACTCCCGGCGGCAGTTCGGCGCACAGCGTCGCATAATCCATATCCGTGTGTAGATTGGTCAGGATCGCACGCTTCGGTTTGATCCTGGCGATCCATTCCAGTGTCTCATCGAGATGAAAATGGCTGGGATGCGGAGTTCGGCGCAGCGCGTCGACGATCCAGACATCGAGGCCGGCAAGGGCCGCGATGCTGTCCGGAGGCAGGCTTTTGATATCCGCCGAGTAGGCAACTTTGCCAAACCGGAACCCGAGCGAGGGAATGTCGCCGTGATCCTGCAGGACGGGCAGGAGTTCGATCGCGCCTCCCTGCCCCTCGATCATGACCGGCTTGCCGGCAACCAGGCGCGTTTCGTTGGCGATGGGGGGATATTCGCTGCCGGGCGGAGTCATAAAGCAATAGCCGAAGCGAGCGTGCATCGAACGCGACGTCGGTTCATCAAGATAGATGTCGACGCGCCTGCGTTTGCTGACGAATAAGGGGCGCAAGTCGTCTATCCCGTGCGTGTGATCGGCGTGTTCGTGGGTCAGCAAAACGCCATCGATCCAATCGACCTCCGCGTCGAGCAGTTGCATGCGCAGATCCGGCGAACAGTCGACCAAAACGCGTGTAGCCTTGCCTAGCCCTTGCACGCGCTCGACCAGCAAAGAGCAGCGCCGGCGGCGATTCTTCGGGTTGTTCGGATCGCACGAGCCCCAGCCGAGAGCTACGCGCGGCACGCCCATCGAAGAGCCGCAGCCGAGGATCGTAAAGGTTAAGCTCATGCGGCGTTCGCCAACGTCCGCGGCACCTTGTTGAAGAGTCGGAAGAAATTCTCAGTTGTTTGTTTTGCGATTTCATCGGCGGACACACCTCGTGTGTCAGCTAAAACTTTAGCTGTTTCGGCTACGTACGCGGGTTCGTTACGTTTTCCGCGATACGGAAGCGGGGCCAGATACGGCGCATCCGTCTCAACCATGATGCGATCAGCCGGCAGGGCGGCCGCGATCGCGCGCAGCGCGTCGGAATTCTTGAAGGTCAGAATGCCCGTAAACGAGACATAGTGACCCAGTTCGATGGCGGTCAATGCCAGGTCGCGGCCGCCGGTAAAGCAGTGCAGGATCGCGGGGAAGGCGCCCTTCCCGCTTTCTTCCTTCAAGATCCGCTCCATATCGGCGTCGCAGTCGCGCGAATGGATGACCAGCGGCAATCCGGTTTCACGCGCCGCTGCAATATGTTGCCGCAAGCCGCTGGCCTGGGCCTTGCGCGGACTCGTGTTACGGAAATAGTCGAGCCCCGCCTCGCCGATCGCCACGACCTTCGGATGCTTGGCGATGGCAATAAGCGCCTGAGCGTCGATATCAGGCTCTTCGTGCGCGTGGTTGGGATGCGTGCCGACCGAACAAAAGACCTCCGGAAATCTTTCGGCGATCGCCAGAACCTGCGCATGGCGATTGACCCGGGTCGAGATCGTCACAAGGCGCCCGATGCCGGCGGCGCGGGCGCGGCCAACCACCGCGTCCAGCTCGGTCGCGAAATCCGGAAAATCGAGATGGCAATGGCTGTCCACCAGCATGGTCAGGTCTTCTCTTCAGCTTCGACGTAGCGAGGGAAAACCGGTGAAGGTGGCGGCAGAGTGGCTCCGGCCTTGATGCGCCGCCCCGCCGCAAGCGCGGAAAATTCCCGCTCGGCCTCGGGAACCGCGAGCAAGTGGAGCAATTTCGACGCCGACGTTGGCATGAAAGGCTGCGCAAGGATGCTGACTTGACGTAGAATTTCGGCTGTTACGTAGAGCACAGTCCCTTGCCGCTCGGGATTTGTCTTGGCCAGGGCCCACGGTGCTTCGGAAGCAAAATAGCGATTGGCATCCGCTACAACCGCCCAGACGCAGCTAAGCACCTGGTGCAGCTGCTGCGTTTTCATATGCTCACGGGCTGTGCCGATCATCGCGTCGGCGGCCGCCAGAATGGTTTTGTCAGTGTCGCTGAAAGCGCCCGGCTTCGGCAGCTTGCCTACAAAAGCCTTACCGATCATCGACAGTGAGCGCTGCGCCAGATTGCCGAGATCGTTCGCCAGATCCGCATTAATACGGTTCACGATGGCTTCGTGGCTGTAATTTCCGTCCTGCCCGAACGGAACTTCGCGCAGGAAGAAATAACGGAACTGGTCGACGCCGTAGGCGTCAGCCATCGTGAAGGGGTCGATCACGTTGCCGACCGACTTCGACATCTTTTCCCCGCGGTTGAACAAGAACCCATGTGAGAAGATGTGCTTTGGCACGGCGATGCCGGCCGACATCAGAAAGGCCGGCCAATACACTGCGTGAAAACGGACAATGTCCTTGCCTATGACGTGCAACGAGGCCGGCCAGTAGCGCTTAAATTTCTCGTTGCCGACGTCCGGATAGCCAACCGCTGTAATGTAGTTCGTCAACGCGTCGACCCAGACATACATAATGTGCTTGGCGTTAGTCTTGCTCGGGTCCGCAGGCACCTTCACGCCCCAGTCGAACGTGGTGCGCGAGATCGACAAATCCTGCAAACCGCTGCGCACAAAGCTCGCCACTTCGTTGAGGCGCTCTTTCGGCAGCACGAAATCCGGCACCCGCTCGTAAAGATCGAGAAGTTTCTGCTGATAGGCGGAGAGCTTGAAGAAGTAACTCTCCTCCTCCACCCACTCGACCGGTGTGCCGGTCTTGGTCGCAATCCGTTGCTTCTGCTCGTTGAGCTCCGTCTCATTCTCGGCGTAGTAAGCTTCGTCGCGGATCGAGTACCAGCCGGCATACTTGTCGAGATAGATGTCGCCCGCTGCTGCCATCTTTTCCCAGATGGCGATGGACGCGCGGTGGTGACGCTCTTCTGTGGTATGGATGAAATCGTCGTTCGAGCAGTTGAGAAGCTTCACCATGGCTTCGAAGCGCGGCACGTTACGGTCCCGCAATTGCCGCGCGGTCAGACCCTCGCGCGCCGCGGTCTGCTGCATCTTCTGACCGTGCTCATCGGTGCCAGTGAGAAAATAGACGTCGTAGCCGTCGAGCCGCATGAAGCGCGCGATGGCGTCGGTCGCGATCGCCTCGTAGGCGTGACCGATATGCGGCGGGCCGTTCGGATACGAGATCGCTGTTGTGATGTAGAAAGGCGTCTTGGCCGGCATTTACCTATCAATTCAAAGACATGGATGGCCGGAATTGCCCGGCCACGACGATTGAAGAGTACGTATCAATCGCAGGCCGTCGGGGCAAGCAACGGAAACCCGGGAGTTGCGGCCGGCAGACGTCATCCCTACACATCGCCATGACACAACGGATCGATTCGCTTGATGCGTGCTACCTGCGCCGGATCGCAGCGCTGGTTGCGATTTCAGTTGCTGTCGCCCTGCCCTTGGCCATGCCGGCGTTTTCCGCCCCGATGCGCTGCAGCGGCGAGGAGAAGACTTGCATCGCCGCTTGCAAAAAGAGCCTTGACCGTTCGTCGATATCGACCTGCGTGACCAATTGCGGGCTTCGCCTGTCGGCATGCATGAAGTCTGGCTGTTGGGACAGCGGTCCGCAAAGATACTGCGGGCTTCTCAAGCAGTAAGCCTTCGCCTGGCACTTCCCCCGCCGGCGACGGCCTTTACGAAATCCTAATCCTACTGCGCGTACAATCTAAATGGACGTTAACCAACCGCAGATTCCAGATCCGTGGCCAACCAGAACGGTTTCCCAGGACCTATGGGCGCCCCCCTCGAACTTATCCAGCAGCTCGACAACTCAATCGCGCATAGTACCGATGAGCGCCGCTCGGCGATGCTGCGTCACCTCACCGATCTCTTTCTCGTCGGCTCGGACGCCTATTCCAAAGACGAGGTCGATCTGATCGACGACGTTTTTGTCCGGCTCGTTGCGACGATTGAGGAATCGTCGCGCGCGCTGCTGGCCATCCGGCTTGCGCCGGTGCCGACCGCTCCGCCCAAGATCCTGCGCTTGCTCGCCTGCGACGACGTCATCGAGGTCGCCTCTCCAGTGCTGACGCAGGCGGAACGGCTTGACACCGAAACTCTAATTCAATGCGCCAAGACCAAGAACCAGGAACACCTGCTGGCAATTTCGCGCCGCAGGTCGTTGCCGGAGCCACTCACCGAGGTTTTGGTCGAGCGCGGCGACCAGCAGGTCGTGCTGAGCACCGCTAAAAACGGCGGCGCCAAATTTTCAGGGCGAGGTTTTGCAACGCTGGTTCGACGCTCGCATGGTGACAACCAGCTTGCTGCCTGTGTCGGCGCCCGCCCCGATCTGCCGCCGGAACTGTTCGACAGATTGCTCGAGGCAGCATCCGAAAAGGTGCGTGCGAAACTCGAGGTCGAACGTAAATATCTGAAATCCAATATTGCCCACGTGGTCGGCCAGGTTTCCGATAGTATACGAACCGCGGCCAGTGATCAGCCGCTCAGTTATGCCGCAGCCCAGGTGCTTGTTGAATCTTTGCACCGTGGCGGGCTACTCACGCCAACGAAAGTTGAGGAATTTGCGGCCGCTGACCGGTTCGAAGAAATGGTCGCGGCGCTGTCAGTCATGTCGAGTGTGCCGACGGCGATCATCGAGCGCAACATGCGTGAGACGAACACGCAATCGTTGCTGGTTTTGGCCAAGGCGATTGGGCTCTCATGGGACACCACGCGCGGGATTATGGCGCTTGCGGCCAGACGATACCGTCGGTCGATGGCGGGGATCGATCAGTCGATGTCGTCGTTCAACCGCCTCCGGCAGTCGACCGCGCAGCAGATCCTCGACTTTCACCGCATGCCGACACGGCCCGCGCGCAGCAATTGATTGCTCCGCAGATTTCAGTCAGGTGGTGATGTCGAGCAGCGTAGCGCTCATCTGCGCGTCGGCAGGAATGACCTGCGCGTTGGCCGAATAATTGAATCGCGCAAGCAGCGCCTGCACCAGCTCGTTGGCGAGGTTGACATTCGGACCTGCTACCATTCCGCGATTGTCGGCGTAAGGCGCGCTCGGGTCAAAGGCTGCTACGGTCGCCGGCGATACGTCGATCACGGTAGCGCTAGTTCCGCCGCCGAAAGTGTCGACCTGAATGACCCGCAACGGCGAATAAGCTGACGGGAAATTCTCAGAATTTCGGGTGCCAGACAGCGGGCCGTTCGACCTGGCGTTCGCAATGTTGCTCGCAGCAACCTGCAGACGCAGGCTCGCCACGTTCAATCCTGAAACGGCGATCGTGCTCGCAATGCTCATAGGTCCAGTCGTAGGCCAGTGTTCCACACTGGATCATTCTGCAATTCCCTAAAATTTGACGGAATGATCGCGTCCGCTTGGGCAAGCCAGGTGGGCCGGACGGTGTGGGCAATATTCATTTGAATACCGCCCGGCTGCTCGTGGTAAATTAATTCTCAACAAGCAACACAACAGGAGGAGTCCGATATGGCAGTGAGCCTAAAGCGAGTCAAAGTCGCGCCAAAGGGCATGGGTCTCAACGATTTCGTCGCGATGCAGGAAGGCTTCTTCGCCGCCGAAGGGCTCGATGTTGAATTCGACTGGAAGACGTTTCGCGGCACGCAATCGAGCTGGAAGGGCCTCGAGTATTTCCAGCGTCCGCAGGATCGTCCTTACACCGAGGATAAACAGGACATCGTGCAGGGAGCGTGCCTGTGGGGCACGATCTGCAACGCGAGCGCCGGCATGGGCCGCGTCGTTACCGAGGGCTACGGCGATTCACCTTGGGCGATCTTCGTCCGGCCGGATTCGAAAATTCATAAGCCGGAAGATCTCAAGGGCGTGCCGATTTCCGTCGGCATGCGCGCCGGCAGCCATTTCAACGTGCCCTATCGGCTCGAACGGTATTTGCCGCTCGAGCATATCAAGACAGTGAACACTGGTGGATTCGGCGCGCGGCTCAGGGCACTTCTTGATGGCGAGGTTGAGGCGGCGAGCCTGCTGCCGCCGCAGATCGCCATGGCCGAACAGCTCGGCCTCCGCAAAATCATTGAGGACCGTTTCAAGACGCTGTGGTGGGTCCCTGAAACCGCCACTCCCGATGTGGTGCACGGCTACATGCGAGCGCTAAATCGTGCCGAGCAGGCAATGGACGCGGGCTTGGCGAAATACCTGCTGCTTTGGAAGCTCGCGGTCCCGGCCGAGTTCGAGAACTATCACGCCTGGGACTTCAGCAAGTTCGGGCGCGGCGAGCGGTTCGTGAATAAGCCGCTGCCGCGCGGGGAGTTCGACGAGGTCTTCGCACAGGTCGAACGCTGGGGCCTCGATCAATTCCTCAAGGATCGGAGCCCGGAGAAGCTGTCCTATCCGGCTTGATTAAATCAGAAGGAAACGAAAGCGCGCGGCTTTGAGCCGCGCGTTTTTTGCAGTCGTCAGGGTCGCGCGACTTCTGCAAGTGCGCCAAACACCGCGAAAACCAGCGGCTTGCGCTCTAGATTGTACGCATCCACGTCGCGTGCTGCGTTGTTAATGCGCTCCCAGATTTCGGCGAAGCGCGCCATATGCGCCTTGTCCTGTCCGGCCTCGCCGAGACGTCTCGACAGCCAGCCGTTGATCAGATCCAGGAAGGCTTCGAGCACCTTCGGATCGGTTCCGCCCATGGCATCGCCAAGCGCGTGCAAGGCACGCGCATCGACATCGGGCAGCTGCGCCAGAAGATCAAGAATGCGCTGCCGTAAAGCCAGGGCCTGACCTTCGAGCAAAGCAAGTGCCCGGCCGGCACTCCCCTCGGCAGCAGCGGCCGCCTCACGGATATCATCATCCCGGCGGTCTTTTCCGGACGCCTCCGCAAGGGCCAGCGTCACGTCATCGGCATCGATCGGCCGCAGCAGAAGCCTCCGGCACCGCGAGCGGAGGGTCGGCAATTCACGGCCGGGAGCATGACTGACCAGAAAAATGAGAGAGCGCTGCGGCGGTTCCTCCACCACCTTCAGCAATGCATTTGCCCCTTCTCGCTGCAGATCGTCGACCGCATCAACGATGGCGACACGCCAGCCTCCCTCACCCGCGGTCGAGCCAAAAAACGATACTGTGCGACGAACGTCGTCGACCCGAATGACTGTGTAGAGTTTGTTCGTCTGCTCGTTGAGGGTGCGCTCCAGCACCAGCAAATCGCCCTGCGCCTGCGCGGCAATGCGGCGCGCAACGGGATGATCGGAGTCGACCGCGAGAGATGTAGCGTTCTGTACAGCAGACGAGTGCGGATCGGGGTTAGCTAGCACGAACCGCGCCATGCGATACGCCAACGTGGCCTTGCCGATGCCGGGCGGGCCGCCGATCAGCCAGGCATGTGCAATGCGGCCACTCTTATAGGTATCCAGGAGTGTTTTTTCCGCTTCGGAGTGGCCGAACAGCGCAGTCGTCTCGCGTGGCGATTTCGCGGCGGCTTCTTCATCGTCGGAAGTCACGGTGTTGCCTTCTCTGCAATTCCTAGCGATTTCGGATGCAGGCGGTCCTTGACGATCGACCAGATTTTGTCCGCCACGACATCGCGCGGAGCGCGGCCATCGATGACAACGCAGCGCTTCGGTTCCGCCGCGGCGAGCGCACGGTAAGCTCCACGCAGCTTCTCGTGAAACTCCATCGATTCCGCCTCGAACCGATCCGCCTCAGCTTGACCGCGCCTGCTCTTCGCGCGCGCCAGCCCAATTTGGGCAGGAACATCCAGAATAAAAGTCACTTCTGGCACGGCCTGCCCGACGGTCACCCGCTCAAGGCTCCGGATCAACCGCTCATCGACATTCCCCAAGGTGCCCTGGTAGACGCGCGTTGAATCAATGAAGCGGTCGCATATGACCCAGGTGCCGGACTTCAAGGCTGGCAAGATCGTGTTGCGCACATGATCGTCGCGCGCGGCAGCAAAAAGAATTGCCTCGGTTTCTGCGCCGAGTGGTTTGGCGATGCCGGACAGCAGGATATGCCGGATGATCTCGGCCCCGGTGGAACCACCCGGCTCTCGGGTGAGCACCACGTTCTGCCCGACCGACTTGAGTCTCTGGGCCAGGGTGGCTGCGTGCGTGGATTTTCCGCTGCCTTCGCCGCCTTCGAAGGTAATGAAGTGTCCGCGCAAAGCCGATCAGCCTTTTCCGGTCACCATCCGCCTGTGGTGGCATCTGCCATCATAGCCGTTCGGCTCCGGCACGGAACAGCGCGATTATCATCTCAGTCACAGCATCGAAAGCGCGCTGTGGCATGTTTCCTTTGCCGACGTTTTCGGCGGCCTTCACTGGCATCGTCAGGATTAAGTTGTCGTTGCGCCAGACCTTGAGATTTCCGATCGGCGTGCCTTCGGCCACAGGCGCCGGCACGGGCCCGGTGTAGACGATACGGGCAATCAGCCGGTCGGCCCCCGATTTGGGTAGCATCACCTTGACTTCACCATCGGCCTTCAGCGCAACCCGGCTGTTAGCTCCGCCAAAAACCTTCGCGGTCCCGATCGTCTGGCCTTCGGCAAAGATGGTGCGCTGCTCAAAATTCCGAAAACCCCATTCGAGCGCTTTCTTTGCTTCGTCCGAACGCTCCTTGGCAGTGCTCACCCCTGTGACAACCACGACCAGCCGGAGGTCGTTCTGAACCGCAGACCCGACCAGGCCGTAGCCCGCTTCTTTTGTGTAACCGGTCTTCAGACCGTCGGCACCGTTCATGGCGCCCAGAAGTGGATTGCGATTTTGCTGGCGAA
>Ga0081455_10000149_pt1 | contig 83756 bp, 82 predicted proteins | sample TabmetS3T2R1_FD_70207 | JGI IMG/M metagenome (GOLD analysis project Ga0081455, IMG submission 70207) | Tabebuia heterophylla rhizosphere microbial communities from the University of Puerto Rico - S3T2R1 | ecosystem: Host-associated > Plants > Roots > Rhizosphere ... | reverse complement strand
CTGACGGCGCGCGGCGTCGTCCGCGGGTCCCTCCTATGGACTACCGGGACAACCCGCACTCCCCATCCAAAAGGGGTCAACCTTGGAAGCCGATCCGGGGTCAACTTCCCGCGCCGGTTGACAGATCGACGAGTTCGCCAATTGCCGATAAGGTCGCGGATGCCAGCGCCGGTGGCGTGAAATAGGCCGATAGCGCTTTGCGCTTGGTGTCGCCGATCAGCCGCGCATAGGCGCTGGAGATTGCGTAATCCTGCACGTCGACATCGAGAAGCGCAACGAGCGCCCGCGCCTGCGCGACTATGTCGGCGTGTTGCCGGTCGTCGATCAGCGCGAGACAGAAATCTTCTGGCGTGAACCGCTCAAGGATTGCATCGCGATGAAGCCGCACGAAGCTCAGCAATTGCCGAAAGTCCGTGTCGGCAGAGGGAGAAGCAGCAGTCGCCATCAGCTCCTCGCGAATGCCAGCAGAGGCCCGAAGTCGTGTTGATCGGCAGCGCGGAGCGCGGCGATATACTCAGCCCGCAGCGTGCCAATATCGCGCAGGGTTCCGCCGCCCCAACTAAAGGGCACGCCGCCGAGCTGGACGATGAGCAAGTCCGCCATGAGCCGGGCGTGCCGCCCGTTTCCGTTCGGAAACGGATGGATCGCAACCAGCCCATGGTGAAGCCTGACGGCGATCTCATCCGCGGCGAAGGACGCATGGTCTATCCAATATCGTGCATCACGAAGCAGTCCGCCAAGCTGGATATGGATCTGCACCGGATCGATCCCGATGTTTTTGCCCGTTTTGCGGGTCGATCCCGCCCACGACCAGACATCGCCGAACATCCGCTTGTGCAGTTCGAACACAAAGCCTTCCGTCAGAATGTCCGCGTCCCGGCGGCGTTCGGTCCAGGCGACCGCGTCGTCGATATTGGCCTGCTCAGCTTCGTTCAGGTCCGCGCGGGTCGTGATCCAGGTCTGCAGCAGCCCATCGCGCTCTTCGGCGTCGAGAGGTGTCGCATCATCGGGCTGCGCGAACAGGTCGGTCACAGCGCTTCCCAGAGGTCCCGGTCGCGTAGGGCCGTGTCGATATAGGTCTGGACGCGCTTTTCCAGATCGCGATCGACCTGCTGATCCTCGAGTGCCATCGAATGCGAGACGCGCTGCAGCGCCCGCAGGGCAAGCTCCCGCGCTCGGCGGTCCACCATTTCGGTGAGGCTGGTTTTGGGGACCAGGGCATAAACCACGATACAGTCCATCGCTTCGGCCGCTCGGCGCAGCGTGTTGAGCTGAATCTTGCCGCTGGCTTCCGAACGCTCGAGGCTGACGATGCCTTGCGCGGTCATGCCGAGCCTTCGAGCAAGCTGCGCGCCGGTCATGCCGATTGCATCCCGGATAGCGCGTACCCACCCCTTTGGCGGCATAGCGAAGCGGTCGATCGGTTTGATCGACGCCAATTTACTATCGAGCCGCTCTCGAGCCCTGTTGCGAATTGCAGGTTTCATAAAGCCCTGCCTTTATAATCCTTATCATCTGATCAAGCTCAAACTTGATATCATCGGATCACTGATAAATCTAGGACTTTAATAAAATCCTACTTTGGTAAACACAGGAGTTTACAGGTCTGGCCATCACCCCAATGAGAGCGGCACACCCTCAGGCGGCGAACAGCTTTAGCAACGCCCGCAATCGCTCGGCATCCTGATTGTCGTTCGCGAGAACCTTCGCGACCTCGCCCAGCAATTGCTCGTCGCTCGCTGCCCTTTCCCGCTCGGCATCCGTAACGATCGCCTCGACACCGGCGAGCGCGGCTGCGATCAGTGCACTGACCCGGTCGGCGGCCTCCCTGGCCGGATCGAATTGGACGTGCGCGTAGATGGCGGTCGAGCGGGGATTGGCATGTCCGAGAATCGCTCCGGCAAATGCCATGGCTTCGCCGGTCGATACCGTCATCGATCCCATCGTGTGCCGAAGCGTATGGGGTGACACGCCCGGTAGGTTTGCCTTCCTGATCGCCCGCTTCCACGGCGTCTTATAGCCTTGGAAAAACCCATTCCCGGTCTCGGCCGGGAAAACATAGTCTGAACCCCTCGGACTGCTCGATCCGTTCCAGGACCGCTATTGCCGCGCGCCCCAGCGGACGAAGCGACTTTCCCGTCTTGGTGTCCGCGAGCCGCAGGCAACCATGCTCGAGATCGACCTCGTCCCATTTGAGCGCGGCGATCTCATCGCGCCGGCACCCGGTCAGCGTCCAGAGCCGCATGATCTCGAGCGCCTTGGTATTCGTGCCTTCCAGGGCGAGCTCGTCGATCGCCTTCCCGAGCCGCTGGACCTCCGCCAGCGACAGGAAACGTTGCTTGTGATTGTCGGTCTTGCGAACCGCAGCATTCTCACACGGATTTCGCTCGATGATCTCATGGCGCTTTGCGAAGCTGAACACGGCGGACAGGTCGCGGAAGACCTTGCGAGCGGCGCCTTCGCCACCGCGCACCGTTACAATCCGGCGCGGGCCTAGCCGCTCCTTCCGCGCGGTCTTGCGATCGGCCACATCCTTGAAAAATCGTTCGATATCGCCCGAGGTGATCTCGGCGGCGACATGATTTCCCAGAAGCGGTATGACGTGATGTCGCAGGCGCGCGAGAAGGTATTTCTTCGAGATATCCTTCATCGGAAACCCTTGGCGCTTGCCGCGCTGGATATAGCAGCCTTCCAATTCATAGAGTTCGACAAGCGCTGACATCTTCATCCGGCGACGCCTGATTTTTACTTCGGCCGCCGGGTCGTCGCCCACCGCCACGCCGCCCAGAATGACCTTGGCCTTGCGCCGCGCCAGTTCGGGCGTGAGCGGACCATGTCGCCCGATCGTCACGACCTTCTGCGCGGCCTCGCGCCCGCCACCATCGGCACGATATTTCGCGATGAAGGTCTTCGTACCGCTCGCCTCGACGCGCAGACCGAAACCGGTCAGTTCGCTGTCCCAGATATGGTACCGGGTCGATCGCTTCTTGGCGGCGTTACAAAGGCTGTTCGTCAGGGTGTAGTGGCTGCGTTTTGACATGGGTTGCCCTTAAGGTTGCAACCGGTTCAGCCACCACCTAGCCACCACGGCGACCGGAAAATTGAGGATATGTTTATGTCATGTTCTTCGGCGACGGTCAAGCTGCGTTTCCGATAAGATACTGATAGAATAGGGTAAAATCGTAGTTTCGGATATGTATCGGAAAGGCTTAAAACGAAATTGCCAAGGTTGGGGTCGAGGGTTCGAATCCCTTCGCCCGCTCCAGTGTTTTCAAGGACTTAGCGCCGGTTCGAAGCTAGAAAGGCGTCGCGAATGTAAGGCCGGCGCCCTTGGTGTCTCCCCAGGGGAATACCCGGACGCTGCTGTTTCGGCGCGACGTGATCAGGAAACCCGAGGCTTCGCCGATCGCGGCGCCCGCGGCCACGTCATACCAGTGATGCTTGTCCGCCTTGACGCGTGCCACGCCGACGAAGGCCGCGACCAGTTGGGCAGGCAACCCGACTTCCCAGCCGTAACGGTTCTGTAATGTCGCAGCAGCCGCGAATGACACCGAGGTATGGCCGGAGGGAAAGCTCTTCCTGTCGCTCCGATCGGGGCGAGTTTCGGGAAAGGCTTCCTTGAGGCCGTAGGACACGAGACCGGCAGCGCCGATGCTGCCACCCGCCTGAAGGGCACCGCTCCAGTCACCCTGTACCACGGGTGCTCCAATGGCGGCTACGACGAGCGCGTCACGCCCGATCGTGCTGGCGTCATCCCAGGACTTGTTGCTCGCATTCGCTGGAGCGCAGCAGCAGGACAGGGCTGCCAATCCGGCCAGCCCCTTTAGCGAATGCCGCATTTTGACCCCTCCTGAAAAATCGCCCCTCGGATGACGACGCTAATTCCGGCTCACCCCAGTTGGTATTCCGCCATGCCGGAAATTTGAGCGTGACGAGCCCTGTGTTCGTCGTCGAGCGGTCGAGGTCAAGTCAATCCGCAAAGGGCGTCGATCTCCGCCTTAAAGCGCTCCGCCGTATGTCCGTCAATACGAGGAACATGCCGGCCAAGCCAAAGCCGCGCGGCGTCGCTTTGCGCATGGTCGCTCGCGGCTTCCAGCATGGCATCGGCCGCCGCGATGGCATCCCTTCCGCTCGAAACCATGATTCCCCCATTATCCCGCGGGTTCAGCATCCAGGCCTCCTCGGCAGCGATGCGCCGACGGATCGGAAATCGGGAAAACAGCATCGCGACGCGGCTGACCGTGTCGTTCGGTGTGGCAGGCAAAATGTGTATGGCCGGGCGCCCCAACAGATAGAAATAACTGATGAAGGACGAATAGTTGGAGATCATCACATCGGCGGCGAGCAGATCGACCATGTTGTCGGGATGCTCGTTCTTGAAGCGAAGCTCGACGAACGCATTGTCCCTGGCAAGGGCTTCGAGCATTGCGATGAATTTCTGGAAATAGCGGTGCCGGTCGTGCAGACAGATCAGGAGGTTCGCTCCCCGCCGCCTCGCCAGCGCCGCTATTGCAGCGAGGAAATCAACATCCGCTTCGGGCATGCTCGTATTCTTGCCGCCACGCCCGGAGCCGAAGATGCCACCCGAATGCCAGGTGATCGCCAGCGCGATGGTCGGACGGGTCAGGATGTCGATCCGCAGATCCTTCGCGATGTCCGCACGGTCGTAAGGCGGATCGAGGATCAGGTCCGAAAAGGTCATGCCGATCTCGACGCAGGCCGAGGCCGGAAGTCGCCAGTTCCCGATCCGCCACGCCCGATCGGTCGGGCCGTAGCATTGCGCGCGGAAGCGGCGGTTGGGAATACGGGGGTCATACCCTGTGAGCCGCTTCACCTGATGATAGAAGATGTGCAGATCGAGTTTGCTGCGCGCTTTCCAGCCAAGGCCGTGCCACATGTAGAAGAGGCGTAGGGCATAGCCCTTTGGCGGAATATGATTGTCCGCGATCGCTATATCGGCCCGGAAGGCCCGGATGCGGGCGCGTATGTCGTGATCGTTGCGATCGATGAGCGGCGCGGCGAAAGGGCGCCGCCGGTAGAAGGGATCGTGCCGGAAAGCCGCCGCGTTGGGCGTTACGATCAGCAGATCGACGTCACCGCATCGGTCGAGGTGGGATGTGAGGGCAAGGATGTCAGTCTGAAGATGCGTCGCCCAGATCAGGATCCGCGTCACGGCGCGGCGACGGCCATGGGGCGGCTCGGCGCCCACTGGGAGGTGACGAGATAGACGATCAGGTGGAGGATCTGCTGGATGGCGCTGGTCATGACGAGCAGGCTGGCTACCGCAGCCTGCGGTAGCGCAAGCGTGCCCGCCAAGCCAATGCCCATGCCGATGAACAGCAGGTCACGGTTGGGAAGCAGCGGCAGCCTCGCGACCGCCATCTGCACCGCCAGCAGGATGAAGAGGCTGCCGAGCGCCGCTGAGGGCAGCGCAACGTGCCACTGAGCTACCAGCAGGAACTGTCCGATCAGGAAACGCGCGCCGTGGATTGCCAATATCCCCGCCGCCGAGCGCGGCGGCAGCCGCATCAGCCTGAGGCGCAAGCCGGCGGCTAGAAAGCCGATGACGATGAGCGGGAACACCAGCGCGTAGATCACATAGACCATGCGCTGCCCCTCCCCGCCGAAGCCAACGTGAAGGACGAGCAGGAACAGCACCAGAGCGCAAACTACCGTCGACACGATCGCCGACAGGATGTTGACGTCCTTGATGTCGTGCGCGAGCCCGCTGTTCTCTTTGGACACGCGCCCGCGCGCCCACAGCATCAGCAGCAGTTCGCCCGAATAGCCGATCAGGGCGAAGTTCAGGATGCGCTTGCGGAGCATGATCGGCAGCAGCGCATCATGACGCAATCGCCAGAGCCGACTGTAGATCAGCGTGTCAGCCACGGGGAGCACCAGATAGGCGAGCAAAACGAGGAGGTAGAACAGCTTCGTGGTCGGTCGCGCAGCCCATAGCTGATCCAGTCCGATCATCGAAAGCCGCCAGACGAGATAGGCCAGCATCGCCAGCATCACGCCCCGGCCCAACCATTTACGTTGGCGCTTGAGTTTCTCGTGTGATGCCCAGTGGCGAAGGCGTGACCAGAGCGATTCAGATTCATCGTGGCTGTTTCGCGTCGCCCAGATGAGCAGTTTCGCCCAGAAGACCATGCAACCGCAGCTATCGAGGTCCAACGTTGACCTGTGCGGTGCTGCCTGCCTTTTGACCGAAGACGTGTCCGCCTTGCGCGATGGCGGTGTAGAAGGGGCAGCTTTCATGCGGCCTCCCTGCTAAGGGCTGTTATCGAACCGTAATGATCGAACAGCACCTCGAAATGCTGGTCCATCGTCTGGACCATTGGCGCATGGCGCGTCGCCCGATCACGCGCTTCGTCAACATCGTCCGCGACGAGCCGCCGAATGGCATCTGCCGCTCCGGCGGCGTTACCGGCCGGATAGATCTGGCCCTCGCCCTCACGGAACTGGTCCGAAGCGCCGCCGCGATCGGGGACGATCAGCGGCAGGCCGGACGCGCGAGCTTCCGCCGCGACGAGGCAGAAGGTCTCGGATTCACATCCGTGGATGAGCGCATCCGCGCTCGCCATCATGCGGGCGAGCAAGCGGCGATCAGTCACCAGGTCCAGCAACTGTACATGCGGATTGCCGGCAACCGTGCGCTTCGCTTTCGCACGCTCGCGACCGGCGCCGATCAGCACGAGGCCGACGGGCAAATCATAGCCCGCCGCCATGCAGGCATCGATTACCATCGGCCATCTCTTCTCCGGGCCGTGCCGCCCAACGCCGATCAGCAGGACCGCTTCGGGCGATAACGAACAGAGTGCGAGCATTTCAGCGCGTAATGCGGGATCGCGAAGCGCAGGGCTGAAAGTACCGGGTTCGACGCCCATCGGCAGGGTAGTCACCCTGCGAAGTCCGCCTTCGCGCAATCGTCGCGAGAGGCTGTCGCTGGCGCAAACCACCGTGTCATATTCGGCGTCCAGGCGAAGGAGATGGCGCCAGAACCATGCGAATCCACGATCGATCGCAGGCTGGCCGGCAATCGGCTCGAACCACCGGTAGGCGTAGGCCGCGAGCGGATCGGCGTGCATCACCAGCGCGCGTCTGGCCGGACCCCGCCATTGCGCGACCATTTCGGCGCTCCGCCATGGCGAAGACGCTTCGACCAGGTCTGGCTTCTCCGCGTCGAGCGCATCGTGGAGCAGTGCCATATCGTTGAAATAGCGATAGTTACCGTCGAGCGGAAAACGCGGTGCCGGGAGATAGACGATCCGCGCGCCGTCACCATGCATGATGGTCCGCGCTTCGCGGCCGGGCGCTATGATCACGATCTCGTGACCAAGCTTCGGGCCGGCCGCCAACTTGCGTTCGACATAGGTGCGCACGCCGCCGCCGCGCTCCGAATAGAAGGCGCAAACGTCCGCGATTTTCATGGGGCGGCCCTCTTCAGCGGGCCAAAGGCGAAGAAGCCGTGATAATAGTTGAGCACGATCTGGACCGGCGTGAGGCCAGGACCGACAGTCACCTGCACCGCCGAGGCCGGCGGTTTCGAATGCCCCAGCCTGGGATTGCCGGGGAAGCCGATGCCGTCGTTCAGCAGGCTGAATTTCCGATCGCCATCACGATCGTGCAACAGCGAAAGCGTATAGGTTCCCGGCGCCGGAACACGGATGCACAACTGCGCCGGCCCAGCCTGCGCCACCGGTGCGACCGCGCGGCGAAAAGTCTTGCCCTCCCGGATCAGGATTTTGTCATCCTCCAGGAAATCCTTGTCGTTGGCTGGATAAAGCTCCGCCTGCAGGACGCCAGTGCGGTCCTTGAGGCCTCTTGCGGTAATGATGAGGGCCGGGCCCGCCTCGTCCCGACGACACTGGCCCTCTGCAATGCCGAGATAAAAGCGGCCTGCGATTGCGGCCGTCATCAGCGCCGCGACCATCGCTATGCCTCCTCGAGACCGAGCCCGACCACATCACGGATTGCGAGCGCCGCGCCAAAGAGGAGGTGGACGGCGAAGGTGAGGCCGCCGATCATGGCAAGCGTATCGGAGATCTCGGCCTCCCGCCCGATCAGAAAGATCGCGACGCCCGCGAAGACCAGATCCTTGCCCGGCACGAAAGGCAAGCGCGAGATCAGCAAACGGACAGTGGCCAGCAACACCCACCAGCTCAGCGACACCGAAGGAAGGGCGATGTGCCACAGCATCGCGGCGAGCAGGGTCATCGCTGTGATACGGACAAGCTGCGCCGCCGCGATGAAACGCAGATCGGCCGCCGGCAATGTGAAAAGGCGGCGTCTGAACAGCATGGTGACGCAGGAACTCGACAGGATCACGCCGACCGACAAGAGCAGCATCCTGCCTTCAATGCCGAGATGAAGCGCTCCTATCAGTGGCCAGGTTCCGATCAGCATCAGGAGCGTGACGAGGTTGCCGACCAGCGCTGAAAGGATTGCGACGTCCTTGATCGCTCCAAAGGGCGCGCCGGTCAGCCCGGCACGGCTTCGCGCCCACCCATAGAAATAGACTTCGCCGGCATAGCCGAGCAGCAGCTCGTTGCTGATGAGCTTGCGTATCAGCGCGACAAATCCAGCCAATGGCAATTGCCAGAGCCTGCGAAAGATAATCCAGTCGGAGGCGGGCCCGATCAGATACCAGGCTGCATAAACGAACCAGAAAATGGGAGATGCGGGTACGAGCTTCCATACCTCCACAAGGTTGAGACGATCGATCTGGGCGATAACCGCGCAAATGACCGCCACGGAAATGACCGGCGCAATCCACGCGCCCCATCCATTTTGCCGCAGCGCCAGCCGCGAAAGCTCAAGCCGGGGCCGCACTTTGCCAAGGGCGCTCCAAGACTGGCTGTCAACAAGGTCCGTGGAGCGCACGCCCGCTATCCGTAGTTCTTCCGGTCACGAGACGTCATGGCGGCCAGGTAACCCCAGTCCGCTGATCAGAAAATTTTTCGGGGCCGATCGAGCAGTTCGGCGTAGCGCGCTGGCCGGCGCGTTTGCCGGGCGTTTTTAATCGTGCGGTCCATGCTTTCAAGCAAGGCCGGCACCGCGACATCACCGGGATGGGCCGCCACCCGCAAGACAGACAGGGGCGCGAGCAGCGGCCGCGCCACCGCGGCGAAGGCGAGCGAAGAGGCTATACGTATGGGAGTGCGACTTGCCCAGGTCACCACCGGGCCCTTCGCCAATATGCAGCCGTCGGCTGGGCGCCAAACTCGCATATGGTCCTCGGCCATGGCGAAATCCGTCTCGGCAAGCGCCAGCCGCGCTCCTGTTCCATAAAGCCAGGCGGGCGCAATGAACCCGGCAACAGGCATGCCGATTGCGTCTTCGACGATCGATCGTCCCTTCTGCATCCGACGCAGGGCCTCGGCCTTGTCGAGGCCGAGAAATTCGCCCTCGCCCGCCGTCAGGTGCCGTGCCTTGAGGCCACTCAGCAAGGTCTTGTGAACGCCGTCGTCACGATGGAAATAGCCATGAAGAAACATTTCGATGCCCGCCTCGGCCCATTGGCGCAGCTTGGTACGAAAGGCCCCGGCCTCGGCGACTGGCGCTTCGCCCCAATGATCAGGCACGACCAGCATCGCGAAGCGCTGTCCGGACAGCAACTCGCTCAGCCGCTCGACGAGGTACTCGACGGGCGTCTCGAATCGTGGGCTGACGTCGTGGATCGATACAAGAAGGAGCCGATCAAAATCGTTCATCGGTCCATCCCGAGTGCCCACATTCTCCGAGGAAAGGACATAACATGCCTTACCATTGGCGCTCGACACCGATGATGAAGGTCCGGGGCTTCGGCGGAGTGAATTGGGAGCCCGATCTTATCGAGAACGCATTGCCGAAAGCGAAGCTGTCGGCACGGGCGTTGAACAGATTCTCGATCCGGCCGCTGACGGTCCATCCCCGTTTCGACAACGCCGCCGACATATCCACCGTCGCATAATTTCCCATGTGCCGGTCAAGGCCCTGATCGAAGCTCAGCCGCGACGATCCGATGTAGTTTGCATGGAGCCTGGCAGCCCCTTCCCAATCCCCCATCACGACCCGTTGGGAGATGCCCAGACGACCGCTCACATCTGGCACCACCGGCAAGCGAGCATCTCCGGCCACCACGGTCCCGACCGTCGCCTTGGTCAATCGAGCGCGCTGGATCGTGAAACCGGTCTCGATCGTCATGTTTCCACGAATGGCCCAACGAAGGGTGTTTTCGATCCCGACAATGCGCCCATTTCCGACATTGTGGGTCGCGACCAGCCCGTTCGGCAGCAGAAAGTCCGACTGGACATGTTTCCAGAAGGACGCGTAGAGGGCACCATCGAAAGAAAGCCCCGTGCCGGACGGACGGATCCGCCAGCCGAGATCGATGTTCGTCAACTCGTCCGACCCGAAACGTGCTTCTTCGGACGTCGTCGACGGGCTGAGACCACCGGGACGAAGCGCGCCGGCGACGCGCAAATACCAGAATTGCCGCTCGGACGGTGTCCAGCTCAATCCGATGCTGGGCGTGAATCCATTCTTGATCTGATGTTCGGCAAGAGGCGACGCAATATCGGATTTCTCATCGCGTGCGATGGATCTGAACAGCCGCCCGCCGGCGGTAACCGTCCATTTCTCGGCAAGCGGCAACAATAGCTCGGCGAAGACCGCAAGTTCGGTCGTTTCCTGATGGATGGCGACGACCTTGAGATCGCTCGTGGCAGGCTGCTGCAGCTTGCCCTTAAAGTTGCTTTCCGCCTGCATCAACGAAGCTCCGGCGATCCACGAAAGGCCGGCCGGGTTCGTGCGTGAAAGCCGAAATTCCTGATTGAATACTGTGTAGGTCCGTCGATCGACATATCGCACGACGCCGCTGAGGCCGAACGCGTCCGCCGAGGCGCTGGCGTCGAGAGTTCCATCGATCTTGTGATCGACAGCGCTGGTCGCCGATATGAAATCGATGCCGCCGATGCGGCCCGCAAGGGTCGCCGCCGCCATGCGAAAATCATTGTCGTGCGGTTCAGGGAATTGGCTGGGCCGGCTCAAGGTTTCAGCCGAACGCGTTACATATTGCGTGTCGTCCTGATTGAGACGCTGGCTTACGCCCATAAGGTCGAGCGTCCAGTCCTCGAACGGCCGCCAACGCAGGGCGATCCTTTCACCGGCGACATGGGTGTCGTTGCTATCCTGTCGGCCATCATCATTATCGATCCAGCCGGATTCGAAATCCCGATAAACTACGGCGCGAACCGCCAAACGTTCATCCACAAGAGGCAGGTTGACCATCATGTGGCCGCCAAGGCCTCCGTCGCCTGTCGTCACCACTTGCCCATGGATTTCGCCGGAGCCGGCGAACCGATCCAACCGCGGCACCCGCGTGACGATATGATAGACACCGCCAAGTGCGCCTGCACCATAGAGCGGCCCTTGCGGGCCTTTGAGGATCTCGACCCTGTCGACATCCACGAGCCTGAGATCGGGATCGGGCGCATCAAACGTGATGCGTGCGTCATTGAGCTGGATCGCCACCGTCGATTGGCCGGTTCCGCTGAACGGGCTGTCAGCCACGCCGCGAATGAACTGACGGTTTCGCCCGGCGCCCTCGTTGGTGACAGTCAGGCCTTCAACCGACGCTGCGATATCGCTGCTATGCGCCAGCGGCGCTAACTGCGCCGCCCGGTCTATGGAGACGACGGCAATCGAAACTGGAGTGGTCGACAGGTCCTGCGCTCGTTTGAATCCCGTGACGACGATGTCTTCCACAGGTTCGATTCCTGGCATCTCGTCATCGGACGCGACCAAATTGGCCACCTTTTCCAGCCGAAAGGAAAGCGGCCCGGTCGGGACGGCCCGAAGGCTCGTACCACGAAGCACTTTGTTGAGTGCTTCCGACGGAGCCATCCGCCCTCTGACCGCCTTAACCGTTATCGCCGGCAACTCACCGCTCATGCCAACCGAGATGCCCGTCTGCCGCGCAAGGCTGGAAAGCGCGTCCGCGAGGCGACCACGGGGAATATCGATGCGTACGGGGGAAGGAAGCGGCTCGGCGGCCCAGCCGGGGCCATCAATCGCGGTGCCGAGCAACAAGGCGAATGCCATCGCCCTCCCTGCGCGCCGCCAAGCCCATGAACTGCTGAAGATTGCCGACAAGCCCAGAGCCATCCCCGATCGACAGCACACCCGAGAAGCGTCGGCCCGCAATCGACGGATCGACGACAACTTTTGTCGGCGCATAGCGGCTGATGTCGGCGGCGACCAGAGCGAGCGGCGCGTCCTGATATACGAGACGTCCGTGCCGCCAGCTCCCTGCCTCTCGACCGTCGAATCGGGTTACCTCGGCAAGATCCAGATTTCGGGCCGCAACGAAGCGCTGCCCGCCCCGAAGCGATACCGGCCGCGGCAAGCTCTCCGAAGCCACGGTAAGCGATCCTTCGGCAACCGCGACCCGGAGGCTATCCTCATTGCTATTGACCTCGAACTTGGTGCCGATGTCGGTAACCCGGAAATTGCCGGCGTGAATGACCAGCGAGCGCGAGGGATCGTGCGGGATCTCGAACCAGGCCGTGCCCTTCAGGGTCATTTCATGGACATCGCCTTCGTCCATCGTAAGGCTGCTCGCCGCTGCCAGTTGAACGCGCGATCCATCAGCAAGCTCTATCGACCGGGTCTCGCCGGGAGCGGTACTGTACGCGACTTGACCGCCGCCGGTGGCAAGCATCGGCACCGTTACGGCGGCCAGGGCGGCAGCTCCCGCCGCCATGCCCAGCCCGGCCCAGCGGAAGTTGAAGCGCGCAACGCGCATCTCTGCGCCTTCGGCGGGAAGGCTATGCGCGATCAGGGGGCGGGCATGGCTGATCCGATCATCCAACAACGCGACCTGATCGAAGGCAAGGCGATGGCGATCATCCGCCTCCAGCCAGGCTGTGAAGCCATCCCAATCGCAATCCTCACGCTCCTGTTCGGCGTGCCAGCGCGCCGCCGCATCCCAGATGCCGTCTTCCATCGCCGGTTCCATCGTCAGCGCCACCCCCGTGTCCCGCTGATAATCATTCGCATGAACGACGCCGTCACGGCTTCCCCACCTCAGTCCAAAAGCGCGCGACGCAGATATTTCATCGCCACCGCCATATGCTTTTCGACGCCGCTCTTGCTGATCCCGAGCCGTTCGGCGATTTCACCATGGCTGAGACCATCGATCTTATGAAGGCGGAAAGCCCGCTGGGCGCCTTCTGGCAAATTGGCGATGGCGGAGGCAATCCGCGCGATCTCGTCACGCTCCACCAGCATTTCTTCGGCATTGGGAGCGCTATCGACAACGTGCAGTCCTTCCGCGCCAAGTCCGGTCTTTTCCACTGTCCAATCATGTTCGCGTCGTTCCCTCCGCCTGCGTTCGCGCAGGCGATCCAGCACCAGGTTTTGAGCCATGCGAAAAAGATAGCCGCGGCCATTGGCGATCGGACCTACATGCGCGGAATCGAGCTTCAGCCAAAGCTCCTGAACCACATCCTCAGCCTCTTCGCGATCACCGACGCGCGCGACCAGGAAACGCAGCAGTTCCGGCCGATGGAGTTCGTAAAGATGTTTCAGGCCACTTTTACTGCCAAGCCCGGTCATGTCGTTCCTCATGCCGTAGCCGAGCATATCCTTGGATTCACAACCGGATCGCAAGTTTGGCGCGGTCGATCTCTGCGCTCAACGCTTACATCAGGCTCGATACATAATGCCGCAGTTTTCCTTATGACAAGGGCATAGTGAGAACGGCGCGTTCGAGGCGTTTTTGTAGATTCGCCGAGACGCTTACCGTCGCCGGAACGTGATCTTACCGGCTTCACGGACAACGCGCACGCGGTTGAACGCAACCACGCCTTCGACGAACGCGTCGGTATCGCCCGCATCGAATATGCCATTGACGCGAATGGAAGCGAGTTCAGGGTCTCCGATCGCGAGCGGTTCGGAAGCGTAGCGGTTCGCCCGTTCGATCGCCGAGGAAAGCGGCTCATTGTCGAAGCTGAGCTGCCCGGCCTCCCAGGAGAGCGACTGCGGCAGGTCCGGCTTGACGAGGGTGGCCTGGGTCGCGACGAGCGGCACCACAAGCTCGCGACCGGGAATGAGTGCGGCGTCGGCGAACTCCCGACTGTCTCGCAAGCGCAACTGCGTCGGCCTGGCATCGTCATCGCGTTGATCGAGAACCTCGACATGCCCCTCGTAGAGCAGGACGTGGACCTGGCCGCGCAGAAGCTCGACGCTGAACGAAGTTCCCGTGGCTACGATCAGCTTGTTGCCCGCCATGACGCTGAAGGGGCGCTGCGGATCCTTGGCGACGTCGAATTTGGCGCGCCCCGAAAGGAGCGTGAGCTGCCGGCGGTTGTCGGCCATGCGAACCTCGACCTCGGTCGAGGCATCGAGGGAAAGACGGGATCCGTCCTGGAGCATGGCGATGCGTCGTTCGCCGACGTTGGTTTCATAGAGCTGGGGACGATCCCGCAGGACCATCACGCTCGTCAGCACCATCAGCATCAATGCCGCGGCAAGCCCCATCCACCAGTAGCGGCGGCGCTTCACATTGCGCATCCAGCGGCGGCCATTGCCCTTTCGGAAACTCTCCAGCGCGTCGGTACGCGCGCCGATCAGTTGGGGTCGTCGGGCCACGGCTTCGGCCACCTGCCACACCAGAACGGCTTCATCGAGCGCTTCGGAATTGCCGTCAGTCGCGAGCCAGATATCGAACGACCGCAGCTCGTCAGGCGTAAGTCGATCCTCGGCAAGCCGCATGCACCACATCGCGGCCTCCTCGTGGCGATCCTCCGGTTCCTCGTCGAAGCGGGCGCGGCTCATGGCAAGCTCCTCATCCGCTTCATCAGGACCACCATCGCCTTGGCGACATGCTTTTTGACGGCGCTCGCCGTAATGCCGAGCGCATCGGCGATCTCGGCCTGACCGATATTTTCCAGGCGATAGAGGACGAAGATCGTGCGGGTTCGCTCCGGCATTTCGTCGAGACCGCGTTCGAACGCTTCAAGTTCTGCGCGACCGACCGCATGGCGGTGCGGATCGAGCGGCTCTACGCCGAACTCGTCGAGCCTCGCCAGGCTCTCGCGATAATCGGCGCGCACATTGAGGCGACGCGCGCGATCGGTGAGCAGGTTCGCAGCTATGTGAAATACGTAAGCATCGGGCGAGGTCGCAGGGGATACCTTGGCTCCAAGCAGTCGCGCGAAGACTTCCTGGGTCAGATCCTCGGCCTCCGCATGATCGCGCACGCGGCGCAGGAAAAAAGACATGAGCACCGGCCGCCAGCGACGGTCGAGCAGCGCCTGTTCATGAACATTTCCCGTCTGCACGTACTCGATACCTTCGGACGCCGGCTCGGCGATAGCATATATGACGTATCAGGAGCGCGCCGGGACAGTGCCCTTCATAAAAAATGGCCGATTCCATCAGCGCTATTGAACGCGAAGCGCCGCTTCCCGACGCGGTACGGATATGGTTCGGCGAAACGTTCCGCCAGCGAAAAGATTCTGCTGTCCCAGGTCTCCCATCGCGCGTCTTACCGTTCACAACGGGGCGAACCCGTTCAACAAGAAAGGGGAGGATCAGACATGGGAACCGGGGGTTATTGGAATAGGCTGCTTCGCGGCAGCGTTGCGGCAGGCGCGCTGATCGCATTTGCCCAGGCAGTCCCGGCGCTGGCGCAGGACCAGACATATAGTTTCGATATTCCGGCACAGGATTTGGGATCGGCGTTGCGCGCGTTCGCGCGAACCTCGCGCCAACAGGTAACGTTCGATAGCCGCACCGTGCGCGGCAAGCGTGCCGCGGCACTGCGCGGAACCTTCAGCGCGAGACAGGCCCTCGATACGCTTCTCGGCGGCTCCGGCCTTACCGCCGAATCCGGACGCTCGGGTATCTTCATCATCCGTCCCGCGACTGTCCGGGAAAGCCCCATGTCGGACGCGGATACCGCCCGGCCCGACACGTCCTCTGCAAAAGAGGATGTTCAGGACGAGAGCGCCGTCCAGGATATCATCGTCACCGCGCGAAAGCGCGAGGAGAAGCTGCGCGACGTTCCCGTATCGGTGGCGGCGCTTACCGGGGCTGCTCTTCAGGAGAAGACGTTGGTCCGCCTCACCGACCTTACGGCAGTCGTTCCGAATTTCACGCTCTCGCTGGCAGCCTTGCTTCCAAGCACCAATCTTCGCGGGTTCGGCACGTACGGGCCGTCCTTTGCCCAGTCGGTCGGCAAGTTCGTCGACAACGTCTCCTACGGACGCGACATCCACAGCCGCATTCCGTTGTTCGACGTCGAGCGGCTTGAGGTGCTAAGAGGTCCGCAGGTGCTGCTTTACGGCAACAGCACGACCGCCGGCGCGCTGAACATCACGACAAAGAAGCCGGGCTCCAGCCTCGAGGTCGACGCCCTGGCCTCCTATGAATTCAACTATGACGAGACCATCCTGCAAGGCGGCGCTACGCTTCCGCTCAACGACTGGGCGAGCGTTCGCGTCGCGGGCTTTTTCCAGAACCTCACCCGCGGCTGGCTCGTGAACGATTTCAATGGCCATCATGATCCCCGCTTCCACAACCGGGGCGGGCGTGGAACTCTCCGTCTCACGCCCGCCGACGGATTGACCGTCCTGCTCAAGGCCGAATACACGCGGACCCGCGATGACGGCGGCTCCGCGCAGCAGATCAGGCAATCGACCCATCCCCTCCGGCAGTTGACCGAAGTGAAGCTGGACGGTCACCGCAGCTCGATCGTTTCGGGCGCCCCCTTCTTCTCGCCGGAATTCATGGAAGTGCGGAATCAGGAATATCAGGGCGACATCGATTACGAAACGCCGATCGGGACGATACATTCGACCACCGGCTACCTGCACACGCGCCAGGGGGCCGCATTGAGCACTTCAGCAGGGATACGGGACAATTTATCCAGCTACTACAGCCGTTATAAGCAATTCAGTCAGGAATTGCGGATGACCGGGTCTTCTGGACCCGTCGACTATAACATCGGCGGCTATTTCGAAAACTACAACCTCGATATGTTTAGCGTTGTCGGGATCAACTTTCCGGCCTTTAGCATTTTCTTGCCGCCTGTTGGGGGCCAGCCGGTGCCGCCCCTTGCACGCTACGTCGCCCTGAGCCAGCGCAACAAAAGCTATTCGCTGTTCGGCGATCTTACGGGACATCTGACCGACAAGCTCAGCGTGAGCGCCGGAGCGCGATACACGATCCTTCGCCAGAATAACGATCAGGTTTCCGATGCGGCGCCCTTGATCACGCACCAGACCTTCGCGACCTCCCAGGCCGACGTCATAGCGCAGCTAGATCCCGCATTACGCCCTATCGTGCAAACGACATTTGGCGTTGTCGCCCACAGCTTCACCGACATCAAGCGGCGGGAAAATCATCTTCAGCCGCAGGTGGTTCTTCAATATCGCCCCAATGGCGACACGATGTTTTACGGAAAGTTCGTGCGGGGCGTGAAGCAAGGGGGCGTCGACCTCAACTATGGCGGATCGATAGCGCGCGGTGTCTCTCGGGACGAGGCTATATTTGACCCGGAAAGCGCTCGCTCGTTCGAGGTCGGGTTGAAAGGCATCTCGGCCGATCGAAGCTTCGAATATTCCCTCGTCGCCTTTCAGACGACCTTTACGAATCTCCAGACGTCGGCTTTCATAGGAACCACGCAATTCGTTACCAACGTCGGCAGGGCGCGGACGCGTGGCGTAGAGGCGGAGGTCACGATCGTGCCCTTGCCGCGCCTCCGCATCAACGGCACCGCCAACTTCCTGGACGCCAAGTTCCTCGACTTTCCCAACGGTGTCTGCACGGTGGCCCAGAACGCGGCGACGCCTGTCGGGGGGCCGCCCTGCAAGCAGAACCTGTCCGGACGGCCGACGCCCTTTCAATCCAAATATAGCGGCACGCTGAACCTTTCCTACGGCATCGAAACCGGTGGTCTTAAGATCACCCCCTCCGCATCGCTGACCGCGAAATCTTCATACAATGTCAGCCCGAATGTCGACCCGCTGGCCAAGCAGAAGGCGCTGGCCCTGATCGATTTCAACCTGGGCGTCGCGCCGATGGGATCGGGCCTCAAGGCTTCGGTCTTCGTCCGCAATCTGACCGACAAGCATTACAAGGAATATGGAAACGCGACGCCGTTGGTCCCCGGCGCGTACCTCATGTATATCAGCCGGGGAAGAAGCATTGGGCTCCAGCTTGGCGCGCAATTTTGACCCCATCCTCGTAACGCGGCAAAATCGCCGGCGCACGGCCTCCTGGCTATTGCGCCGGCAGGGCCTGTCCGCGTGCGGGCGAGCGTGGTGACGATCGATCCGAGGAGGGACGAGCTTCATAAATAGCGCCCGTAACGTTAAGCACGTCCAGGGTATCGCGCAGGAAAGGTCGTGGTCATGTCTTATTTGAAGAACGCATGGTATCCCATCGCGTGGACTGACGAAGTGACGCCGGATCAGCTCTTCAGTCGCATCGTGGCCGAAGAAGCGATCGTGCTCTATCGGAAGCAGGATGGAAGCATGGTGGCGCTACAAGATCGGTGCCCCCACCGTTTCCTGCCGCTGCACCGTGGCCGTCTGCGAGACGATGCGATCCATTGCGGTTATCATGGGCTTGCCTTCAGTTCGGACGGCCATTGCATCGGCAATCCGCAAGGCCCGATACCCTCCGAAGCGAAAGTGCGAACCTTCCCGGTAGAAGAAGCATATCATCTGTTATGGGTCTGGCTCGGTTCGGACGGCCTTGCCGATCGGTCGAAGATCCCGAACTACGACTTTCTCACCAAGTGCCCGCCCAGCGCCCGCGCGCAGGGATATCTGTTCACGTCAGGCAACTATCAGCTCGTCACGGACAACATCATGGATCTAAGTCACATCGACTTTCTCCATCAAACCACGCTGGGCGGAGGCGGCATTTCGCAGACCAGGCCCAAGGTCGAACAAATCGGCGAACGAATAATAATCAAATGGGCCAGCACAGGTCAGCAGGCCCCTCCGATCGTAACCTCGTATCTTCCGCATCCGGACAGCCTTGTGGACCAATTCATGGAAGTGGAATGGGTGCCGCCAGGATCGATGACTCTCACGAACACGATCGTTCCGCAGGGATTTGGCGAAGAACATCATCTTGTGTCCAAGGCCATCCATCTGTCGGTTCCCGAAACGGCAACGACAGCCCATTATTTCTGGGGCGGTTTCCGCAGCTATGTTTCCGACCCGGAGGTGACCAGGCACCACCAGCAAATCATCCAGCATGTGTTCGCAACCGAGGACAAACCGGCTCTCGAAGCCATCCAGTCCGCGATGGGCGATGGTACGGACATACTAGCCATGAAACCACTCGTTCTGCCGAGCGATATGGGCGCCTTGCGGGCCAGGCGGGTGCTCCAGAAGCTGATCGCCGCAGAAAGCGCATCGGCATAAGCTTTGGCCGATGACGAGAACGAACATTGACATGGGTGGACGCTAGAAGAATGGTGCCGCTCATGCATCTGCAAGGGGACGATGCCGATGACAGCCGCCGCCATGACTGCACCTTCCGATGGTATCTCCCGGTCGGTCAGCGGGCGCGCCTGGCTGGTCATATTCCTGCTTTTCCTGATCCAGGTCACGAATTTCGCCGATAAGGCGGTGATCAGCCTTGCGGCGAACGACATCATGGCCGAATTCGGTCTCGACACGAAGCAATATGGCCTGATCGCCGGAGCGTTTTTCAGCCTGTTCACGGTATCCGGCCTGTTCGTCGCCGTCTTCATCACGCCACGCTTTCCGCCGCGCGAGATCATGGCGGTGCTGCTGCTCATCTGGTCGCTCGTGCAGCTTCCCATCGTCTTCGCGGCGTCCTTCACGACGATCATTCTATGCCGCACATTGCTCGGCATGGGGGAAGGCGCCGGGACGCCGACCGCGATGAACGCCGCCCATGAGTGGTTCGACGACAAGTCCCGCAATATCCCCACAGCGCTCATCGTCTTTGGCGCGGCCACGGGTTCGATGGTCGCCCCGCCGATATTGACCGCCGTAATGCAGGCCTATGAATGGCGGGCGGCCTTCCTCGCCTGCTCGGGCTTCGGAGCATGCGTGCTGGTTCTGTGGCTGCTCTTCAGCCGCAGCGGCCCCTACGCGGCCGCGACAGCGAGCCGCAACCAGCCCGCTCCGCCTTCTCCGCCCGGGCTGGCGAAGCGGCTGTGGCGCGAGCCGACGCTCTGGGGCGTCGCCATCGTCGGAACCGCCTCCTACTGGGTGACGGGCTTCCAGGTCAGTTGGCTGGCGCCCTATCTGATCGGACTCGCGCGCGACCCGATTCGCGCCGCCTGGTTTCTTTCGGCGATCTTCGCGTGCCAGACCACCTGCATTCTGGCGATTTCGATGCTCTCGCAGCTCTTGCTGCGGCGAGGAGTAAGCTCGCGGCTGGCGCGCGGGATCATGATGGGCATCTGCATGACCGCAGCCGGCCTGGCGTTCCTGGCGGCCTCGCTCTCCCATACCCTGATCGGAACCGTCATCCTGTTGGCGATCGCGATCAGCCTTCCGGCTCCGATCTTCCCGCTATGCTCCACCTTGATCAGCGAGGTGACGCCTCCGGCCCAGCGCAATCGTGCGATGACATTCATCATGTCGGCCGAGACGCTGGCGGCCATTCCTTCGTCCGTCGTAACCGGTTTTCTGGTTTCTGATCAGGGCTTGGGCTGGCCGGCGGCGCTCATTCTTAGTGGCGTGATCGCGCTCGTGGGCGCCGGCGCCTGCTATTTTCTCATCCATCCCGCCCGCGCTGTCGCCCGTCTGGCCACCTCCTCGGGCGCATAGGCCCAGCAGCAGCGCGACGCCAAACGGCTCCGAAGCGCGGCAAGCCGGTCGGCGGTTTTGTGCCTTTCGCCGCCCGCGACTTCCATGGCTCATATTTATTACCTAGTCGATGTCGCCAACCCCCATTGACTGATATCCCCGGACCTGAGGCCAGAGCCCTCGTGGGGCGTTTGGGTATCTCCCCGAAAAATTCCACACTTTGGGACAACCGCTAATCATCATAACCATTGATCATAATGGTATAATTAACTATCCAAAATTCCGCTCGGTTTGTTTCCGAGGATAAATCCATACGTCAGGAGAGGGAATATGAGGGTTTGGTCCTGTTCGATTGCGCTCCTTGCGGGTGCGAGCGTTGCTGCTCTTTGCCAGCCTGTCTTCGCCGAGACGGTCAATGCTTCCGCAGGCAATCAACTCGCTCAGGCCGAACAGGCCGCGCCCGCCACATCCGTCAATGCCGCGCCCGCCGCTGCCGATATCGAAGGTTCGGAAATCATCGTCACGGGAAGCCGTATCGCACGCACGACCTTCGACACGCCGACGCCGGTCACCACGATCGGACAGGCGCAGCTCGAGCAGAAGGCCGCGACCAACGTTGTGGATCTGCTGCGCGATATCCCAGAGCTGCGCCCGAACCGGGTCCAGGGCAGCGGCCGCAATATCGGTCTCAGCACGTTCAACATGCGCTCGCTGGGTTCGACCCGGACGCTGCTGCTGCTCGACGGACAGCGGGTGCTTGACAGCAGCCCGGTAGCCGGCGGCTTCGATATCAACATCATACCCGCACCGCTCGTGTCGCGGCTGGAGATTGTGACGGCCGGCGCCTCGTCGGTTTACGGATCGGACGCGATCACGGGTGTAGTCAACGTGATCCTCGATGACTCGATCAAGGGCGGCAAGATCGATGCGCAGTACAATGTTTCGACGCATGGCGACATCAAACAGCTCTCGCTGAGCGGCATTTACGGGCTGGAGTTCGGCGGCGGCCGCGGCCGGGTTGTTGTCGCCGGATCCTATTTCAACACCCCCGACATCGTTTATCAGGGCGCGCGCGACTGGGGCCGGAAAGGCTCTACGCTCGTGCCCAACGCCGCCTACACGTCGACCAACGGCCAGTTCCGCCAGTTGATTCTGCCCGATCAGCGCTACTCGCAGATGACGGCGGGCGGCGTCATCACAACGCCCGGGGCATTGCACAATATCCAGTTCGGCCAGAACGGCGCGCAAAGCGTCTTCCAGCAGGGCACCAATGTCGGTACGGTATGGATGACCGGCGGCGAGGGTCTCATGCCGCAGCCCGATTTCGGGATCATTCAGGTGGCGTCGAAGCAGTATAGCGGTTTTGGCCGCGTCACGTACGACTTCAATGACGATATCACCGGCCGGATCGACGTTCTGGCAGCCCACACCAAGGCGTTCGCCACCAACAACTTCAACTACAACAATGCCGACATCACCATTCGCCGAGACAATGCGTTCCTGCCAGCGAACATCCGCACTGCCATGATCGCAAACAATCTCCAGACCATCCGTATGGGCCGCTATAATCCCGAGTTGGGAATCAACACGAACTCCACCGCCAACGATTATTATCGGGTCGGCGCCGGCCTGACCGGCTCGTTCTCGGATATCTGGAAATGGGAGCTTGGCGGAAGTTATACCTACGCCAAATCGAAGAATCTCGGCCGGTTCAACCGCAACAATATCAACTGGAACCTCGCGCTGGATTCGGTGATCGGCCCGAACGGGCAGCCGATCTGCCGCTCGACGCTCACCAACCCGAACAATGGCTGCGTGCCCGCCAACGTGTTCGGGATCGGTTCGCTGTCGACCGCGGTGGTCAACTATGTGGTCGGCACGTCGTCCCAAATTTCCGATTCGCGCAGCGCGATCTTCAACGGTGGCGTGACCGGCGAACTGTTCGATACCTGGGCAGGACCGGTAAAGGTCGCCTTTGGCGGCGAATATCGGCGCGACACGGTCGACAACAATTCCGATCCGATCTCCGATGTCAGCGGTTGGCGGCAGGGCACCTTCGGCTCCTACGAAGGCAAGCTCAGCGTCAAGGAAGCCTATGGCGAATTGAGCATCCCGCTGGCCAGGGACACTGTTTTTGCGCGTAGTCTCGATCTCGATCTTGCCGGTCGTTTCGTCGATTACAGCACGGTCGGCTCAACCGCGGTGTGGAAAGTTGGCGTGAACTGGGCGATCAATCACAGCATCCGTCTGCGCGGTACCTATTCGAAGGATTTCCGCGCGCCGAAAATCAACGACCTGTTCGCTCAGGGCAATCTGCGGGCCGGGCAAACGGTGATCGACTTCGTCACCAATCGCAGCGCCAACGTCAATCTATTGGCGGGCGGCAACCCGAACCTTGATCCGGAAACCGCCTACACCTTGACCGCCGGTATCGTGCTCCAGCCTGCATTCATTCCGCGCCTGCAAATGTCGGCGGACTTTTTCGATATCGATCTGCGTGACGCGCTCATCGTTCCGGGCGCCCAGGAAGTGGTCGACCGGTGCGGTCGCGGCGACCAAACTTTCTGTTCCGGCATAATCCGCGACGCCACAAACACGATCACCCAGGTCAATGTCACTGCTTTCAACGCCCAGACTCTCAAGACCCGCGGGATCGATTTCGAGGCGAACTACCAAATCCCGGTGGGCCAAGGCGATATCGGCGTGCGGGTAGTGGCAACCTACGTGGACAGGCTTGTCCAGTCGACATTAGGCGGCGACATCGACACCGCAGGCCAGTTCGGCCCTCCCGCCGATAGGCTTCAGACGCCGAAATGGCGCGCGAGCGCTACGCTGAGCTATGATAACGGACCCTTCAACTTCCGTGTCCTGTTCAACTATATCGGGCCGGGCAAATACGACAATAGCTTCGGTACGCTCGACCTCAACAGGAACAAGTATCCCGCCTATGTCTATACCGATCTGTCGGCGCAATATGATCTCACCGATCACATCCAGCTATACGCGAAGGTCGAGAACCTGCTCGACACGGATCCCCCGCTGCTTTCAGAGAATACTATTTCAGTCGCGCAAGCTGCGGGGTCTTCGTTCCACGATCAGCGGGGTCGAATGGTCGGGCTCGGTGCGCGCCTCCGTTTCTGACGGTGCCCGGCGATAAGATCGCAAAGGCATGGGCCGTCCGCGCGATCTGTCGCCAAGACGATCATGGATGAACTGGGAGAGCGTGTGATGGAGATCTGGGAATTGACATCGGGTGACACGTCAAGGCGGATGGTGTTGCGAGGGCTCACGCTGACGGGTCTTTCGGCCGCAGGCGTGGCATTGTCGCCCGGCATCGCCCAGTCGGCGGACAAGCCAGCCGCCCCGGCGGATGGCTGGGATCGCAAACGCTGGTGGACGCAAGACTATCGCATCGTCCAGACCAATCTGCGCGAGATCGATGCGCGGGAACAACCGCGTGAAATCGCGAAGGCGGTGAAGGACTTCGGTGGGAACACTATCGTCTCGAACATCGGCGGGATCGTCGCCTTCTATCCGACGCGGCTCGCGCTCCAGTACAAGGATCCCTATTTGCGGGGCGACTTCGCCGCCAGAATGATCGAGGCCGCCCACGCCGAGGGCCTCGCCTATATCGGCCGTTTCGATCTGTCGAAGGCAATGAAGCCGGCGTACGACGCCCACCCTGATTGGTTCATGCTCAACCGCACCGGCAAGCCCCGTGTCTATGAAGGCACCTATCAGGCCTGCCCAAACGGCGGGTGGGCGCAGGAATATGGCCTGCGCATCCTTGAGGAGGGGCTGACCCGCTATAAGCCCGACGGCGTGTTCTTCAACATGACCGGCTATCCCGCGACCGACTATGCCAATGTCAACCACGGCATCTGCGTGTGCCAGAACTGCCAGCGCGTGTTTCGCGAAATGTATGGCCGGGATCTGCCTAAGGACGATGGTTTCTCCGATCCCGCGTGGCGCGACTATCTGGCGTTTCAGAAGCGCACGTCGAGCGCGCTGGCCGAAAAGATCGAGACGTTCGTGACGCCGTTCATTCCCGGCGTGCCGATCTTGCGCTGGGACGGCGCCAAAGACGTGGGACGCGGCGAAGTACAGCGTCGCGTCTCCCGGCCGGCGCCGGAATGGGCCTATCAATCCGGCGAACAGTGCCGTGTGGCGATGGCGCGCAATCCGGGCAGGCCATGGTCGTCGACTTCGGCGGCCCATATCGACTATCCGTGGCGTCAAGTCACCGAAACCGCCGCCTATCACCAGACGCGGTTCGCTCAGATGCTGGGCGTCGGCGCGAAGCTCGATCTCTATCTGATGGGCTCACTCGCTGATCAGGACGACCAGAGTTACCTCCCGCCGATTTCCGACCTGTTCAAATGGGAGGCGGCGAACAGCGCTCACTATGCTGGCATGGCGCAGGCGGCGCGGATCGGCCTCTATCATTCCGCGATCACCGATCAGCTCGCCGGTCTGACGCCCTATCGTTCGTATCAGGCGGCAGCGTTTCGCGGCGCCTATTCCGCGCTCGTCGATTCGCGCATCGCGTTTCAGGTGGTGAGCGACGAGCGGCTCGCCGATGGCACGACCACACTCGAAGCATTCGACGTGATCGTTGCACCCAATGTGATGATGCTGTCGATCGCGGAGGCCAAGGCGCTCGACGCGTTCGTCCAGAATGGCGGCTTGCTGATCGCTTCGGGCATGACGGCGGCCTATGATGAAAAGGGCGATCCCTTTACTGTGATCCCCCTCGCTTCCTTCCCGCTCGATAGTTACGCCACACCCGAGGAGGCCGCAGGCTGGACCCTCGATCCGGTGGCGGGAAAAAGCGATCTGGGGCTGGTGGGTCGCGTGCCGCTGGATGCCTTCTATTTCGGCGGCCCGGCTAGGGCTGGCGTGAAGAACCTGTTGCCGTTCGCGCGCGACCAGCGCTGGGGTCCGCCTGAGCTCAGCTACGGCATTCCGACCGACACGCCGCGCAAGAGCCCGGGCCTGTCGCTGATGCAATATGGCAAGGGCTACGCCGTGCACATCCCATGGCTGATCGAGTGGCATTATTATCGCGACGGCTTGCCCGTTCACCAGCAACTCATCGCCGGCCTGATCAGGCGCTACAGCGCGCCGCAGCGCGTAACGCTCGCGGGCGATGGCCCCGTCGAGCTGATGTATCTGCGTCGGGCCCGCGACGGCGCCTCTCTGCTCCACGTCATCAACTATGCCGGGCAGCGGAACGGTCGCTATGATCCGGCGCCGCATCTTCATGGGCTGAGTATCGGAATGCGCGGTGAAGCACCGGCCGAGGCGCGCGCGCTCGTGAGCGGTCAGAGCGTGCGCGGCGTCGCCCGCGACGGTCTTACCTGGTACGATCTGCCACCCGTCGGCGCATTCGAGGCGCTTCTATTGGCGAATGCCTGAGTGTCGGACTGATCTTCCGATGCAGCGGAACTCAAGCTATATCCTGCGGGAAACAACGTGAATGGTTCCCGCATGACCCCCCATTCGATCAGGCCTGCCAAGCTCGCCGACGCGATTGCCGAGCATGTTCAGCAGATGATCCTGGACGGATCGCTGCGGCCGGGCGAGCGTCTCCTGTCCGAGCGCGAACTGTCGGCCAAGCTCGACGTGTCGCGCCCGTCGCTGCGCGAGGCGCTGGACAAGCTGATCGCGCTCGGCCTGCTGACCACCAATGCGCAGGGAGTCGCCCATGTCAGCGAAAATATCGGCAAGAGCCTTCGCGATCCGCTGGTGATGCTGATGGACACGCCGGAGGCGCGGTTCGACTGTCTCGAATTGCGTTCGGTGGTCGAGGCGGCGGCGGCGGCGTTCGCGGCGGAGCGCGCTTCCGAGGTCGATCGTGGCGCCATCACTCAATGCTTCGACGCGATGATCGTCGCGCACAAGAACCAGAATGTCGACGATATCGCCAAGGCCGACGCGGAGTTCCACTTCGCGATCTATGAGGCGAGCCACAATCGCATGATGCTGCACTTCATGCGCAGCATCGAAACCATCCTGCGTTCAAACGTCTATCTAAACCGCAAGAATCTCTACGAACACCGTGCGCAGAAGGATTCGCAGCTCCAGGAGCATCAGGCGATCTACGAGGCGATCATGGCGCGCGACCCGGAGCGAGCGCGGGCGGCTGCGGCCGTGCATATGGATATTGCGATGCGCACCCAGCGCGAGATCTACGAAGCGGAGCGGCGGCTCGAGGCATCGATCCGTCGGCTGGCCCGCAATGATCTGGTTGCGTCGCGCAAGCCGCGAGCGGCCGCCAATGAGCAACGCGCGGATTAAGCGGCGCAAGGCGTGACGGCGAAATCCACCACGCCCAGCGGACCATAATCGGCGCGATAATTTCCCGGCGGCAGCCATCCGCGATCGCCAATCTTGCCCGTGATCACGAGATCGCCGACGGAAACGCGGCGCCCTGAGGCAAGGATCTGCCGAACGAGCCTGGCCAGGCTGTCCCATTGGTCGCCGAACGATTCGCGGCCAGAGCCCGAAGTCAGCGGCTGGCCGTCGCGGCTGATCGACACCTTAAGCGCGTCAAGATCGAGACCGCGCGGCTCCCCCTCGTTGCCCAATATATAGAGCGCGGCGGAGACATTGGCGGCGACCATGTCCACCGCCGAATATTTGTCGGGGTTGCGATAGGCGATGTCGGGCAAATCGACGACCGGCACCACTTTCGCCACGCTGGCGGCGAGCGTGGCACCATCGGCCGGCGGCGCCTTGACCGGGCGCGCAAACACGAAGCCCAGCTTCAGCTCGAACGACGCCTTGCGATAACCGCATAGCGAGGCCAGCGCATTGCTATCGAGACGGCCCGAGCCAAACAACGCGCCAACCAGCGGCTCGGTGACGCCGCGCGATCGCAGCGACGCCTGCGACATGAGACCGCCCTTGTAGCCGGCGACGCGGTCGCCCCGCGCGACGCGACGCATGATCAATTGCCGCTGAATCCTGTAGGCGCCCCGTAGATCGATCCGGGGTTTGGTATCGGTGATCGGCGCGAATGGCACGGCGGCGCGTTCGGCGGCTTCGAAGCCCGCGAGATAGGCCCGATCCTGTGCCGTGGGAGCCACGCATGAAGCGAGCGCCGCGATGGCGACCCCGGCGGTGGCCAGCGGTCGGGCAGCCCGGATCAGTGCGGAATGACCCATGGGAAGATATATTGCTGGAGCATCACGATGATGCCGAGGATGAGCGTCAGCGCTATGCTGTGCTTGAACGTGCGCGCGAGGATCGCCCCCTCCTGACCCTTGAGGTCGGTGGTCGCGGTTCCGGTCGAGATGTTCTGAGGCGAGATCATCTTGCCGAGCACGCCGCCCGAGGCGTTGGTCGCGGCCATCAGTACCGGGCTGAGGTCGAGCTGCCGCGCGGCGACCACCTGAAGATTGCCGAACAGCGCGTTGCCCGACGTGTCGCTGCCCGACAGGAACACCGCGAGCCAGCCGAGAAAGGCCGAAACCAGCGGGAAGAAGATGCCGACCGAGGCGATGCCGACGCCGAGCGTATAGGCGATGCCCGAATAGTTCATGAGATAGGCCAGGCCCACGATCGTCATCGTCGTCGCGAGCGGCAGGCGAATCTGGCGCAGCGTGCCGCCAAGCGCCGTCACGAAATCGCGCGGCGACAGGCGCACCAGCATCGCCGTGATCAGCGTCGCGACCAGGATCGCCGTGCCGGTCGCCAACGGCTGAAAGCTCCATACGGCGGCATAAGGCTTGCCGTAGGTGGTGATGAACACCTGATTGTGCAGGCCGGGCCATTCGACCTTGATCTCGCCGATCAGGTTGATCTTGAAGTGCACCCAGACGGTCACCGTGACCGCCAGCACGATCCAGGGCAGCCACCCCTGCCATCCGGAGATCGCCGGGCGTTCAACATGTTCGGCCGCCTCGACCCTGGCAAGCGCGGTCTCCTGGTCGACCCGCAGCGCGAACTGCGGATCGGGCGCCACTTTCCACAGCTTCGCGAACAGGAGCGACGATCCCAGCGAGGCGAGCGAGGAAAGCACGTCGGTCAGCGCATAGCCAAGATAGTTGGCGGACAGGAACTGAACGAGCGCGAACGATCCGCCCGCGACGATCAGGATTGGCCAGACGCCCTTGATCGCCCGGATACCGCCATAGACGGCGATCACGTAAAACGGTAGGAAAAGCGCGATCAGCGGGAGCTGGCGGCCGATCATCGCACCCAGCGTGGCATCGTGAAGCTGGGTCACCGCGCCCAGCGTGGTCACGGGGGCGCCCAGCGCGCCAAAGGCCACTGGCGCCGTATTGAACATCAGGGCGAAGGTGATCGCGTCGATCGGGCGGAACCCGAGCGCGACGAGCAGCGCGGTGGTGATCGCGACCGGCGTGCCGAACCCCGACACGCCTTCGAGCAGACAGCCGAAGGAGAAGCCGATCACGACCAGCACGACCCGGCGATCATTGGGAAGATTTTCCACCATCCACGCGCGGAATGCCTCGAACCGCCCCGAGACGACCGAGATGTTATAGAGCAGCAGCGCGTTGAACACGATCCACATCACCGGCCAGGCCGCGAAGGTCGCACCGGCGGCGATACTGTCGAGCGCCAGGTTGACGGGCATGCCCCAGATGGTCACCGCCAGGACTAGAGCAACCGCGACGCCAGCGATCGAGGCCTGCCAGGCCGGACGCCGAATTACCCCGAGCAATATGAGCACGGCCGCAATCGGGAGCGCCGCCGTCAGAAAAGAGAGCGCCAGGTTGCCGGCAACCGGCATGACCACATGATGAAACATCGTTCTCCCCTATGCGGCTCTCTTGCCATCTTCTCGTGGGGAGTTAGCGTAGCTGCGTTGAGGTTTCAATTGGTCAAAAAAGATATCCATAGTGTATGCGGGATCCAAGTCATGCGATGGCGCAGAAGGGGGTTCACATGTCATCGATCTGCAATCCCCATTTTATAGCGCGTGCCGTCCTTGATCCATCCGGCACCAAAGGAATAATGGATAAGAAATCTATCCATATTGAAGAACCTGCATAGTGAGGCGATGATGAGGAAATGGGCTTGCCAGTGATCGAGCAATCCGGTGTCGGTCGCACGTGGATGCATATGGCTGCCCCCGCGAACGACAACACGCGGAACAGCCCCGGTATGACTTGTCATTCCGCACGATCGAGCCAAGCAGTCGAGGAGCAACTCTATTTTGAGCGCGCCGTGGCCCGGGAGTTGGCTGGGGATGACTTTTGAGCGGTCGATGCGAGCGTATGAACGCCGGCCAGCCGTGCAGGAAATGGCGCCGATGGTGGAACATCTCCCATCTGGAACAGATAAAACCGCTGCGATTTTTAGCGTTAGGGCCATGGAGGGTCCGAAACGATGCGCATTCCCGCAGCGATTCTGGCGATGGCTGCCTCTTCTGTTGGGCTGCCTACGATGGCGCACAACGGTGGCGATCAATTCTCCTATCCTCGTTCGTTACTGAATGAGCAATTCGCCCTTCCGGAAGCCGTCGAGAAATTGCGCACGGCCCGTTATGGGTTGCGCGCGCCCAACGACGATTATTTCGAGCCCGCGGTGGACGAGATACGGTTTCGCTGGAAGCTCAACCGCGTGAAGATGCGCATTCCGTTCAGTACCTGGGGACTGCGGTAGCAGCTACCCAGGGATGCAAAACCGACTTGGCTGACCTATATCCCCCGCGAAACAGAGCGGGATACGACGTGGCGATCCTTTCCATTGCTGGCCTGAGCAAGACCTACGCCTCGGGTCATCAGGCGCTGAAGACGGTCGATCTGGACATCGAGAAAGGCGAACTTTTCGCGTTGCTGGGTCCGAACGGCGCCGGCAAGACGACGCTGATCGGAATCATCTGCGGCCTGGTCCGCCCCTCTTCCGGTGCGGTGAAAGTGGATGGCCGCGACATCCGCGACCATTATCGCGAGACCCGCGCGCGGATCGGCCTCGTTCCCCAGGAAATGACGATCGACATGTTCGAGACCGTATGGGACACGGTAAACTTCAGCCGCGGGCTGTTCGGCAAGCCGAAAGATCCTGCGCTGGTCGAACGCGTGCTGCGCGATCTGTCGCTGTGGGACAAGCGCAGCAACAAGCTGCGCGAACTTTCGGGCGGCATGAAGCGCCGCGTGCTGATCGCCAAGGCGCTGGCGCACGAGCCAGACATTCTGTTCCTCGACGAGCCCACGGCGGGTGTCGATGTCGAGCTGCGCCGCGAGATGTGGGATATGGTGCGCGGCTTGCGCGAACAGGGCGTCACCATCATCCTCACCACCCATTATATCGAGGAAGCCGAGGAGATGGCCGACCGTATCGGCGTCATCAACAAGGGTGAGCTGATCCTCGTTGAGGAAAAGCACGCGCTGATGGCGAAGCTCGGCAGCACGACGGTGGCGATCGGACTTACGGAACCGATCGGCGCCGTACCCGAAGAACTGGCCGATCTGTCGCTGACCCGATCCGAGGATGGTCTGATGCTCAGCTATGCGAGCCACGGCGAGAGTGACATGATCGGCATCGCCGATCTGGTCCGCCGCTTCGATCGCGCGGGCATCGCGATCAAAACGATCGACATGCATCGCAGCTCGCTCGAGGATATCTTCGTCGATCTGGTGGAGGACAGGGCATGAACCTGCAAGCGATCCGCGCGATCTACGGCTTCGAAATGGCCCGCTTCCGCCGCACCCTGTTCGGCAGCGTCCTGACTCCGGTGCTGACCACTTCGCTCTATTTCATCGTGTTCGGCTCGGCGATCGGCGCGCGGATGCAGTCGGTCGACGGCATCGGCTACGGCGCGTTCATCATCCCCGGCCTGATGATGCTGACGCTGCTCGGCGAGAGTATCTCCAACGGTTCCTTCGGCATCTACATGCCGCGCTTCACCGGCACCATCTACGAGCTTTTGTCCGCGCCGGTGAACGTGGCGGAAACGCTGCTCGGCTATGTCGGCGCGGCGGCGACCAAATCGGTGGTCCTCGGCATCATCATCCTCGCGACCGCGCGGCTGTTCGTCGATTACGAGATCGCCCATCCGCTGTGGGTGGCGATCTTCCTCGTGCTGATCGCGGTCACTTTCGCGCTGTTCGGCTTCATCCTCGGCCTGTGGGCGGACAGCTTCGAGAAGCTCCAGATCGTGCCGATGATGGTGATTACGCCGCTCACTTTCCTCGGCGGCACCTTCTATTCGATCTCGATGCTGCCGCCCGCGTGGCAGACGATTACGCTGTTCAACCCGGTCGTCTATCTGATCAGCGGCTTCCGCTGGGCCTTCTACGACATCGCCGACGTCAATTTCGTGGTCAGCCTGTCGATGACGATCCTTTTCCTGATGATCTGCATAGGCATCATCGCCTGGATTTTCCGCACCGGCTATCGCCTGCGGACCTGACGCCGGTTGCGTCTGTCACAGGCTCCCGGCAAGAGGGCCGCCATGCGCCGCCTCAAACTCCCGCCGTTACTCGCGATGTCGGCGCTGCTGACCTTTTGCACGCCACCGCCACCGCCGCCCGCCGCATCTTCCGCCCCGCCACCGCCTCGTCCGGCCCCGCCCCCACCTGCTCCGCTTGGCTGGCTCGACATGCCGTTGACGCCGGGAACCTGGACCTATCGCGCGGAAGGCGCGATGAGCGTCGCGACGTTCGGCGCGAGCGGCGCGGCTCAGCCCCTCTTCATCGTCCGTTGCGACCGGCAGATCCGCACGATCAGCCTGAATAACGTCCTGCCCGCCCCGGGCGCCCAGCCCGCAACCATGAAACTGACGACCACGTTTGGCGACGGCCAATGGCCTGCCGCCGCGCCCGACCCTGCCCAGCCACTGCTGACCGTACGACTGGCGGCCGCCGATCCGCTACTCGACAAGCTCGCCTACAGCCTCGGCCGCTTCATGATCGAGACGAGCGGCATGGCGACCCTGATCCTCCCGGCGTGGCCGGAAGTGGCGCGCGTGATCGAGGATTGCAGGGGCTAATCCCGTCGGCCAGGCCGGTAGTGGGCTTTGTTTGCCGTTTAGGCCGCGCGCGGAACGATGCGATCAAGTTCGCCGTTCAAGGCGCGCTTCGCTTCAAGCAGCTCGTAATCGTCCTGCAATCCAAGGAAGAAGCCTTCCGACATGCGGAAATAGCGGCCCAGACGGAGATCGAGTTCGGCATCGATGGACTGGACGCCATCAATCACAGCCTGCAATCGATCGGCGGGTACGGCAATCGCTTTAGCTAGCGCGTCAAGTGTCATGTTGAGCGGTTCGAGAAATTCGGACAGCAGAATCTCGCCGGCGTGTGCATTGTGCAGCCAGTCGGGATTAGTGGTAGTCGACGATCTCGACATCGCAGGCGTCTCCGTCCTTCCAGACGAAGCATATACGCCATTTCATGTTAATTGAAACTGAGTGCTGGCCAGCCCGGTCGTCCTTCAGCGCATGGAATCGATTTGACGGCGGATTTCGCAAATCGTCGAGCGACGTGGCCTGATTGAGCATCCTGAGGCGGATGAGCGCACGATTTTGCATGTCCAAAGGCAGCTTGCGGCTGCGCTCGCCATTCCAGATTTTCTCTGTTTCGGGATCGGCGAACGAGCGGATCATGGACGCTTCCTAAATGGGCTTGGAAACGCATACTCTGCCCAATCGCAACTGCGGTAGGTTCATCAATCAAAAGACTCGGGCTTTTATTTTAGCGTCCGAATTTACGTGAAGTCTTCCCGTATCGCATTTTTCGGGTGCCGGGTTTACCCTCGCTCGCTCTTCCCCTCGGCGCAGCCACATGCTGCTCCACCGGCAGGCCCAGCTCCTGCCCTTCCAGCGCGCGGATCTCGTCGCGCAATCGCCCGGCTTCCTCGAATTCGAGGTCGGCGGCGGCGGCGCGCATCTTCTTTTCGAGTTCCTCGATATAGGCGCGCAGGTTGTGGCCCACCATGTGGGGCGCATCCTCGATGCCGGTCTCGACCGTCACTTGGTCGCGCGAGGCGATGTGGCCGACGATGTCGCTGATGTTGCGCTTGATGGTGGCGGGGGTGATGCCGTGCTCGGCGTTGTACGCCTCCTGCTTCTCGCGGCGGCGCTGGGTTTCCGCCATCGCGCGTTCCATCGATCCGGTGATGCGGTCGGCGTAGAGGATCACCTTGCCTTCGACGTTGCGCGCGGCGCGGCCGATCGTCTGGATCAGCGAGGTTTCGGAGCGGAGGAAGCCCTCCTTGTCGGCATCAAGGATCGCGACGAGCCCGCATTCAGGGATGTCGAGGCCCTCGCGCAGCAGGTTGATGCCGACGAGCACGTCATAGACGCCGAGCCGAAGGTCGCGGATCAGCTCGATGCGCTCGAGCGTCTCGACGTCGCTGTGCATGTAGCGGACCTTGAGGCCCGCCTCGTGCAGATATTCGGTCAGGTCCTCGGCCATGCGCTTGGTGAGCGTGGTGACGAGGGTACGATATCCCTTCGCGGCCGTAAGCCGACACTCCTGCACCAGATCGTCGACCTGCTCTTCGACCGGACGGATCTCGACCGGCGGGTCGATCAGGCCGGTGGGGCGGATCACCTGCTCGACGAAGACGCCGCCGGTCTGCTCCAGCTCCCACGATCCGGGGGTGGCCGAGACCGAGACGGTCTGCGGCCGCATCAAATCCCATTCGGGGAAGCGCAACGGACGGTTGTCGATGCAGCTCGGCAAGCGGAATCCATATTCGGCGAGCGTGATCTTCCGCCGATGATCGCCCCGCGCCATGGCGCCAATCTGAGGGACCGTCTGGTGGCTCTCGTCCACGAACAGCAGCGCATTGTCGGGCAGATATTCGAACAACGTCGGCGGCGGCTCGCCCGGCAGCCGTCCGGTGAGGAAGCGGCTGTAATTCTCGATGCCGGCGCAGGAGCCGGTCGCCGCGATCATCTCGAGATCGAAATTGGTACGCTGCTCCAGCCGCTGGGCCTCGAGCAGCTTGCCCTCGGCGTGCAATTCCTTGAGACGCTCGGTCAGTTCGTGCCGGATAGCCTCCATCGCCTGCTTGAGCGTCGGGCCGGGCGTGACATAATGGCTGTTCGCATAGACGCGGACATGATCGAGCGTCGCCGAGGCCTTGCCGGTCAGCGGATCGAATTCGGTGATCGCCTCGATCTCGTCCCCGAAGAAGGAGATGCGCCAGGCGCTGTCCTCATAGTGCGACGGGAAAATCTCAAGGTTATCGCCGCGTACGCGGAAGTTGCCGCGGGCGAAGGCCTGGTCGTTGCGCTTGTACTGGAGCGCGACGAGCTTGCGGATGATCTCGCGCTGGTCGACCGACTGGCCCTTCTTGAGGTCGAATATCATCGCCGAATAGGTCTCGACCGAGCCGATGCCGTAGAGGCAGGAGACCGAAGCGACGATCAGCACGTCGTCGCGTTCGAGCAGGGAACGGGTGGCCGAATGCCGCATCCGGTCGATCGCCTCGTTGATCGAGCTTTCCTTCTCGATATAGGTGTCGGTGCGCGGCACATAGGCTTCGGGCTGATAATAGTCGTAATAGCTGACGAAGAACTCGACCGCATTGTCCGGAAAGAAGCTCTTGAACTCGCCGTAGAGCTGGGCGGCGAGGATCTTGTTGGGGGCAAGGATCAGCGCCGGGCGCTGCAGCTCCTCGACCACCTTGGCCATGGTGAAGGTCTTGCCCGATCCGGTGACGCCGAGCAGCACCTGGTCGCGATCTCCGGCCTGCGCCTGCGCCACCAGTTCGGCGATCGCGCCGGGCTGGTCGCCGGAAGGCTGATAGTCCGAGACGATCCGGAAGGGCTTGCCGCCCTCGGTCTTTGGCGGCCGTTCCGGGCGGTGCGGGACGAAGGTCTGCCCGAGGTCCGGCTCTTCAAGCGTGGTGCGGATTTGAATTGCCATCGAGGCAGGATATGGAGGTCTCCACGCCCGGCTGCAACCGCGCCGGTCAACAGGGGAAGATGTCTCATGCGTAGATTGCCGCTTGTCCTCATGCCCATGCTCGCGCTGGCCGCCTGCAATTCATCGCCCACCGTCGAGGCGACCAATGCGTCCGGCGCCGAGGTCGCGAAAAAGGTCCAGGAATCGGGCGTCACCGACCAGTTCATCTCGCCCGGCCAGTGGCAGATGGCGATGAAGATCAACGAGATGACAATGCCCGGCCTGCCTCCCCAGGCGGCCGAGCGGATGAAGGGCATGATGGGCCAGGGACACACTTTCACCGAATGCCTGACGGAGGCGGATGTGAAGAAACCCAAGGAGGACATGTTCTCCGGCGACAAGCAATGCAAATATGATCATTTCAGCATGGGCGGCGGCAAGATCGACATCACCATGAGCTGCGGCGGCGCGCAGCCACGCACGATGAAGATGGCCGGAACCTACGGCCCCGACGAATATCATATGGCGGTATCCTCCGACGGCACGGGCAAGAGCGGCCCCGGCGCGATGTCCATGAAGATGGAGATGGCGGCCAAGCGCATCGGCGAATGCACGGCCGAGCAGATGAAGGAAGCGACGAAGGGGTGAGGGTTCAACCGCGCTCAGGCTGAGCCTGTCGAAGCCTGAACACCCTTCGACAAGCTCAGGGTGAGCGCATTGAACTATCCCAGCGGATAGCGCGCGATGACCGAATAGGTCGATCCCGCGTTGCCTAGCACGCTTTCGTAAAGGCGGAATTCACCGATCTCCGCCGAGACGGCGGGGACGGCCCCGGCCTCCATGAATCCGCCGACCGCGCCGCCGCCACGTCCGAAGCGGGCGATGGTGATGTGGGGCAGGAACGCCCTGGTCTCCGGCGGCACGCCAACGCGTTGAAGCGCACGGTCGATCTTGTTGTGGAGCAGCCTGACCGACTCTTGCGGGCTGATGCCCACCCACAGCGTGTCGGTCCGCCCCTTGCGGTCGAACTGGCCGGTCCCGTCCAGCGCGAGCATGAAAGCCGGGTGGTGGACCGCGCCGAGCGCCGCCGCGATATCCTCCGCTTGATGCCGGTCAACGTCGCCGATGAAGCGCAGCGTCAAATGCAACTGATCCGCCGTCTGCCAGCGTGCGTGGGCGACGCCGCCCATCATGGCGAGCAGCGCGTCGCGCATCGCGCGTGGCGGTCTCAACGCGACAAACAAGCGGTGCATGACGCCGGATCGCCTTCCTGATGTTAAGAACCCGTGCGGTTTCGCTTGAAACCTAGTGTCAACCGAACGATATTACACCGGACGCGCAAGGGAATTTTTCCCGAGCACGCAAATGGAGATTTTACGATGGCGAATTGGTCTGACCCCCGGTCGAACGCTGCGATGCGCGCGACGTCGGTCGGCGCGGGCGCGGCGGCTTATGATGCGGGCCTGCGCTCCTACATGCTTTCGGTCTATAATTACATGGCCTCGGGCGTGCTGCTCACCGGCATCGTCGCGCTGCTGTTCGCGCGCAGCGAAGCGGCGCAGGCGATCCTGTTCGGCCCGGGCGCTCTCAAATATGTCATCATGCTGGCCCCGCTCGGATTCGTGATGGTGCTGAGCTTCGGCATCGAGCGGCTTTCGACGACGGCCGCGCAGGCGCTGTTCTGGGGCTTTGCGACGGTGATGGGCCTGTCGATGGCCTCGATCTTCTTCGTCTACACGGGCACGTCGATCGCACAGACCTTCTTCGCGACTGCGGCCGCGTTCGCGGGCCTCAGCCTCTACGGCTACACCACGAAGCGCGATCTTTCGGCGTTCGGCACCTTCCTGGTGATGGGCGTGATCGGTCTGCTGGTGGCGATGCTGATCAACATGTTCCTGCAGTCGAGCGCGCTCAGCCTCGTGATCAGCTTCGTCGGCGTGCTGCTGTTCGCCGGCCTTACCGCTTACGACACGCAGCGGATCAAGAGCATCTACTTCCACGTCGCGGGCACGGACATGATGGGCAAGTCGATCATCATGGGCGCGCTGTCGCTCTATCTCGACTTCGTCAACATGTTCACCTTCCTGCTCCAGTTCATGGGCGATCGCCGCTAAGCGATCCGGAAGGACCAAAAGGGAAGGCCCGGCGGAGCGATTCGCCGGGTTTTCTTTTGCCCGCAACTTGGTGCAGAGTCGGATCCGCGCTGGCGAAACCCTGGGTCAAACGATAAGCTCGGATTGAGACGGGAGACGATGCGACATCCACCCATAGTGGAGAGGCTATGAGCATGATTTTGGTGACGGCGGCCTTCGGTCATCAGGGAAAGCTGCTGATTCCCAAACTGGCGGCGGCCGGGTTCAGGATTCGCGCGGCTCGCGGGACGAAGGGGCGCGAAGACGAGTTGCTGAAGCTGGGCGCGACGGACGTGTTCGTCGGCGATATCAGCGATCCCGATGTTTACGCCCAAGCGCTCGACGGATGCCAGGCACTCTACCACATCAGCCCGGGCGCGCATCCTCGCGAGAAGGAAATGGGCTTTGCGATGATCGAGGCGGCCAAGCGAACCGGCGTCCGTCACGTTGTGCTCAATTCGGTCATGCACACGAACGTCGACATCATCCAGCATCGTTACAAACGGGATCAGGAAGAAGCGCTCGTCGAGTCCGGCCTGAACTTCACCGTCCTTAAACCATGCGATTATATGATGCCTGACGCATTCGTTGCTCCCGTCATGCAAATGGGCGCGCTGCCCTGCTATTGGTCGGACCTTTCCCGAAAACATTCGATGATCGCCCTCGATGACCTGGCCGAGGTCGTGGTGAAGGTGTTGAGGGAAGGCGCTCGACACTATTATGCGTCCTACGAGCTGGCCGGCCCCGACAAGTTGGACATTCCGGAAATGGCCCGGATTCTCTCTCGCGTAATGGGCAGGGAAATCCGCACCGTCGTCCAGACACCTGAGGATTTTATGGAAGTGCTGTGGGGTACGAGAAACCCGACCGGTGAGTTCGCGCATCAAGCCGACGTCATCCGGTCGATCATGCGATGGTGCTCACAATTTGATTTTTTGGCGAATTCCAATACGCTGGAATGGCTACTCGGCCGTCCGCCCACGACGTTCGAGCAATTCGCCACGAAAGCTTATGCCGAGCTGTCAGCCGGGAAATCGGTGTGAAGCGGTTTATTCGGGGTTGTGGATAAGCGCCTGATCCGCCTCGCTCGCTCGTTCGTTCATAGGCAGCCCGGTCGATCATGCGAGCGCCCCAGCACGAGACGACCTTGCTGTTCTTGATGCGCGGCGCGTCGAACAAGCCGCCCCAGTTCAGTTCCGAGCCGATATGGAGGTCGGCAGCGCCGCCCCGCTCTTGGATGGCGAAAGAAGATGATCGTGCGGCTCATGCCAGATGCTCCTTGAAGAAGGCGATCGTGCGCCCCCACGCCAGTTCCGCCGCCGCCTTGTTGTAACGCGCCGCCGCGGTATCGTTGTGGAAGGCGTGCTCGGTGCCCGGATAGTCGTAGCGCGTGACGCTCACGCCCGCGGCCTTCAGCGCATCGACCCATGCTCCCGATTGCGCGTTCACCCGCTCGTCATTGCCGGCATAATGCAGCAACATCGGCGCCTTGACGCTGGCGGCCTCGGTTGGTGGCGGCGTCACCCCGTAGAACGCCACGCCCGCCGAAAGTGCGTTACCGGCCTCGACCGCGATCCGGTTGACCATCGCCCCGCCCCAGCAGAAGCCGACCACGCCAGCCTTGCCGTTGGTATGTTTGCTCTGCCGGAGCCAGTTGATCGCCGCCGCCCCATCCTTAACCGCGTCCGGGAGGTTGAGCGCTCCGATCATTTCGCGCGCGCGATCCTCGTCGGCCGGCGTCCCGCCCGCGCCCGAGAGGAAATCCACGGCGAGCCCGACGAAGCCCGCCACCGCCAGCCGTCGCGCCACATCCTGAATATGCGCGTTAAGACCACGATTTTCATGCACGACCAGCACGCCGGGGTGGCGCCTGGCAGCGTCGACCGGTTCCGCCAGATAGGCCTTCAACGGCTTTCCGTTGCCGCCCGGCAGCGTACCCCAGCGCGCCTTCACGCGCTTGTCCTCCGGGGCGACCAAAGCGGCGGCGGCGGGATTCGCGGCGATCGAAAGCGCAAGCGCCTGCGCGGCCGCCGCGCTCCCCGCGAGCTTCGTCAGGTCGGCAAAGAAGCGCCGCCGGTCGAGATGGCGGTGGGTGTAGTCGTCGTAGAGCTTGATGGCTTGCGCTGTGAGGTCTTTCATTGACGATCCGCTCCTTCCTGATAGTGCGCGGGCGAGACGGGCTACGGCGAGAGTGAACGCATGATAACGATGTACGGCATCAAGAATTGCGACACGATCAAGAAAGCCCGAAGCTGGCTCGACGACCGTGGAATCGCATGTGGCTTCCACGACTATAAGACATCGGGCATCGATCGCGCACGGCTTTCCGCCTGGGCGGACGAGCTGGGATGGGAGAAGCTTCTCAACCGGTCTGGCACCACTTTCCGAAAATTGCCCGACGCTGATCGGAAGAATGTCGATCGCGACAAGGCCATCGATCTGATGCTGGCGCAGCCCTCGATGATCAAGCGGCCGCTGCTCGATCTCGGCGATCGACGCATTCTGGGGTTCAAAGTGGAAGATTATCAGGCGGTGGTGGCATGAGCAGGAAACTGATTTCCTCGGGCTCGCCGTTCGAGAAGCAGGTCGGCTACAGCCGCGCGGTCGTCCAGGGCGACTGGTGCTTCGTCGCCGGCACGACCGGTTATGATCCGGAAACCCGGGCGATGCCGGAGGATGTTCGCGATCAGGCCCGCAATGCGCTGGCGGTGATCGAACGCGCGCTGGCCGAAGCCGGTTTCGCGCTCGCCGATGTGGTGCGCGCCACCTATTACATCACCGATGCCGCCTATTGGGACGCAATCGGCCCGGTGCTCGGCGCTGCCTTCGGGGACATCCGCCCGGCGGCAAGCTGTCTCGTCGTTGGCCTTGTGAAACCCGAGATGAAGATCGAGATCGAGGTGACCGCACTCAAACGCGCGACGTAACGGCGCGCCGCCGCTTGCCTTGCCCGTTGCGATCGCGCAGCCTGTGTCTTCGGGACTCGAGCGAGGAAGGGGAGTATGACATCCGATATGCTGCGGCCCGCGCCCCTGCGCTTCTGGGTGGTCGCGGCTTTGCTGGTCTTTTGGGGCGCGGCTGGCTGCTACGCCTGCTATCAGCAGTTCGTGCTCGGCGCCAATGCCATGGGGCCGGCGACGCAATATGATCGCGCGCTTTATGCCAGCCTGCCGGCCTGGTACAATTATGCCTATGCGTTCGCGACCGGCACGGCCCTGATAGGCGGCGTCGCACTCCTGTCGCGTTTGGGTTGGGCGGGACTTATCTTCCTGGTCTCGCTGATCGCCGCGGCCGTGCAGTTCGGCTATCTCTTCATCGCCACCGACATCATCCTGAAGAAGGGCGCCGATGTCGTCCTGCCGTTCCCGATCCTGATCCTAGCGGTGTCGATGTTCTCGATGTGGTTCGCCGTGCACGCTTATCGAAAGAGCTGGGTAAGCTGAACTAGCCGCACGGGCGGCGGAGCGCTACAAGGCGCGGATGTCCACCTTCACCATCGACACGTCCACCAGCCGCGCCCATCCGACACCGGCACCAATGCGGCGGCTCACGGTCCCGGCGGTTCGCGATCACAAGCAGGGGGGCGTGACCGCCGAGCCCCTGGTAATGCTGACGGCATACACAGTCCGGATGGCGCAACTCCTCGATCCGCATTGCGACATGCTGCTCGTCGGCGACAGCCTCGGCCAGGTGATCTACGGCCTGCCCTCGACCATCCCGGTCAGCCTCGACATCATGTGCGCGCACGGGGCGGCGGTGGTCCGGGGCAGCTATCACAGCCTCGTCATCGTCGACATGCCGTTCGGCAGTTATGAGGGCTCGCCCGAGCAGGCCTTTGCCAGCGCTGCGCGCATCCTCAAGGAAACCGGCGCCGCGGCGGTGAAGCTGGAGGGCGGTGAGGCGATGGCCGAAACGATCGCCTTCCTCTCGGCGCGGGGCATTCCGGTGATGGCCCATGTCGGGTTGACGCCGCAGGCGGTCAATATGCTCGGCGGCTACGGCGCCCGGGGCCGGAGCGACGCGGAGGAACGCAAGATCGTCGGCGACGCCAAAGCCGTATCGGACGCGGGCGCCTTCGCGATCGTGATCGAGGGCGTGGTCGAACCGATCGCGATCGCGATCACCAAGGCTGTGCCTTGTCCAACGATCGGCATCGGCGCCTCGGCCCAATGCGACGGTCAGGTGCTGGTGGCGGAGGACATGCTGGGCCTGTTCGAGCGGACGCCGCGCTTCGTGAAGCGCTTCGGCGACATGGCCGGCGCGATCTCCGAGGCCGCCGCCGCCTACGCCGCCGATGTGCGTTCGCGTGCCTTCCCGACGCCGGACCAGACCTATCAGCCGAAGCCGGGCGCCTGACCCGAACACACCCATTCGGCATAGCCCGGCCCGGCCTGCACGATCGGCCAGGCGACGATCGCGGGCACGTCGTAGCTATGCATTGCCGCGATAGCGACAATCAGAGCATCGACCTTGTCGGCCGATGTCTTGAACAGCGCGGGCACTTCCTCGGCTGTCTCAATCGCGCCCTGCCAGCGATAGATTGACCGGCAGGGCGGCAGGATGTTGATGCAGGCCGCCAGCCCCTGCTCGATCATGGCGCGGCCGACGCGCTCCGCTTCCCCGGAATCGGCGAAGATCGCATAGACGGTCGCGATTGCGGTCAAGCCCGTTCGCCCAGTCCGTGCGCGGCGATCACGAGCGAGCCCAGCAGCAGCACCGCCACCGCCTGATGCGCCGCCGCGATCGGGATCGCCACGCCTGAAAGCAGCGTCTCGATGCCCAGCAAGATCTGCGTCGCGACGAGCAGAGGAACGACCAGCGGCGCCGCGCGCCATTTCACGCGCGCCTTGAACGCCAGCAGCAGGGCCGCCCCCGCCGCGATCCACGCCCACCAGCGGTGCAGGAATTGTACGACCACCGGATTGTCGCGGAGATTTTCGATCACGCCCCAATGCAGGATCCAGCCGTTCGCGGGGAACAGCGTCTCGCCCATCAGCGGCCAGCTCGCGAAGGCGAAGCCGGCGTCTAGCCCGGCCGTGAAGGCGCCGAGCGTGATCTGGATACCGAGAATCAGCAGCACCGCCCCCGACAGCGTGTGCAGCCGCGCCGGGCCGGGCACGGGATTGCGCGCGTGGCCGAGCAGGTCGAGTGCGGTCCAGATCAGGCCCGCGAAGAAGATAAGCGCGGTCACGAGATGGGTCGCAAGCCGCAAATGACTGACGTCGGGCCGGTCGATCAGGCCGGAGGCCACCATCCACCAGCCGATCGCGCCCTGCAGCACGACGAGTGCGGTCAGCGCGGCGAGCCGCGAGCCATAGCCTCGCGGAATTGCCCGTTTCCACGCGAACCAGGCGAGTGGCAGGATCATCGCCAGCCCGATAAGCCGCCCGATCTGCCGGTGCAGATATTCCCAGAAGAAGATGCCCTTGAACTCGTCAAGCGACATGCCCCGGTTGATCTTCCGATATTCCGGCGTCGCTTTGTAGCCGTCGAATTCCTTCACCCATTGCTGCTCATCGAGCGGCGGGATAATGCCGGCGATCGGTTCCCATCGCACCATCGACAGGCCCGACTCGGTCAGGCGAGTGATCCCGCCGACCACTACCATCACGAACACCATCGCCGCGACGACGATCAACCAGCGCGCCAGCGCACGGGGTTGGTGGGTATCATTGCTCAACATTGCAGTCGCCTATGCCGCGCGGCTGCGCCCAGTGCAATCGCGTCAGTCGGGCGCCTTGGGAAAGGCGCTCAGGTTGAGGTCCGGCAGTTTCGGCCGTCCGCTTGGATTGGGGCCTTGCAGCGCGATCGCCATCAGCGCGCCCGCCACGATCGCGACTCCATAGGGAATCGGCCCCTTCGGCTTGAGGCCGGGCCAGCCCAGCCGGTCGCGCGCCGCCGCCGGGATCAGCCTGCGACCGAACACCAGCAAAAGGCTCAGCAGGCCGCCCGCGAGGCTCATATAGACGAAGAGCGCGAGGCCACCCCTGAGGTCGAACCACAAGGCGATCGCCGCCAGCAGCTTGACGTCGCCCCCGCCCAGCCAGCGCGCCGCGAACAGGGCGATGCCCAACAGGGCGATGATCAGGAAAAGCACGCCGTTCTGCCAGACATTCGTCGGCAGGCCATTCGCGAACAGCCACACCCCGAACAGCAGGATCAGCGCGATCGGGAACAGGTTGGAAATGCGCAGCATCGCCACGTCCTGCAGCGCCGCGCCGATCAACAGCACGTACAGAATGACGAGGATCGCTTGATTCATGGCGTCGCGGAAGCCTTTACGGACGCGTCGTCCAGATTGGCCTCGGCGGTCGCGAAACGGAACGGGTTGGTCTTGATCGCTTGGGCGAAATAACCGACCGCAGCCGCGTCATCGCCGGCCAGCAGCGCGGCATAGCCCGCATTGTTGAGCCGCTCGGCGCGCTGGCGGCTATCCTCCTCGGCATCGAAGGAGGGCCGCTCGCCGCCCGTCACCCGCGCGATGTCGAGATTGTTCTTCGCCCGCTCGTTGCCGGGGTCGAGCAGCAGCACCTGCCGGAACAGGCGGATCGCCTCGGCGAAATGCTTCTGCCGCATCAGCGAGACGCCGGCATTATTGAGCAGCGCGGGATCGTCCGGCGTGATCGCGATCGCGCGCGCATAGGCATCGGCGCTGCGATCCCAATGCCCGACCTTGTCCTCGACCACGGCGAGCGCGCCCCACGCCTTCGCATCGCCGGGGCAGGCGGATGTCGCCGCGCGCAGGCCTGGTTCCGCCTCGGCGACTCGATCAAGGCGCAGAGCGGCTATCCCCGCGCCCGCCTGCAGACGGCAATCGTCCGGCTTCGCGGCCAGCAGCGTTTGAAACCGCTTGAGCGCTTCGTCGTCGCGGTGCCGCGCGAGCAGCAACGATGCCACCAGGCGGCCGCGCTCCGGCTCGGGCAGCACTACATCCTTCCGCGCGAGCATCGCCTCGGCCTGGATCAGGCGATCCGCCGTGATCGCGCGGTCGATCGCCGTCGTGAAATCCGGCGTGACGGCTTCGGTGGCGCGCGCGGACGTTACGCACAGGCCGAGCAGAGCGACGAGCGCGAGGGTTCGCATCAGCCGTGCTTCGGGGCCCGGAGCTGATTGTCGAACGTCACCGAATCCCGCCCCAGCACCAGAAACAGAGCGGGGGCACCGCGCGAGGGCTGGAGGCGCGGTCGGAACGGCAGCGAGTCGGCGAGCGCGCGGGCGGCCTCCGCATCCTTCGCGCGATATAGGATGCGTGAGCGTAGCAGCTTGTTGCGGCTGTCGCCGATTGAGGCGCCGAGCCATCCGTTATCGGTCAGATAGCTGCGCATCCGCGCCGCCTGCCGCTTGCGCCCGACCGCATTCATGATGTGCAGCCGCGTCGGCTTTTCGGTCGAGGCTTCCGTGCGCGGCTCTGCTCTCACCGGCGGATCGAGCGCCACGCTGACCTCGCTTTCCATCGGCGCGGCCGGCGCGAGCAAGGTCGCCGCGATCCGCTGGAACAGGGACGGCGCCGGCGACACCGGCTCCGGCGCGGGCAGATCGACCATGACCTGCGCCGGTTCGGCCGCCAGCGCGACGGTCACCGTGCCATGGCCGGCTTCATAGGGATTTTCGGCGGGTATCGTCGTCTGCGCCGCTTGCAGGGGCTCGGCCGCCGGAACGGCAGCGGCGGCGGCCGTCTTCGCGGCATCGAGCCCGGCGGCCTCGGCGATCAGCCTGCGCGCCGCCAGCCGGTCGCCCTGGGCGAGCATCGACCGCGCGAGATTGCGCAGGATGCGGCCGTCCTCGGGCGCCTGCGCCAGCGCCAGCTCGTAATAGCGCCGGCTGAGATCGTAGCGGCCGAGATTGTCATAGCTCGCCGCCAGCCCGTTATAGGCATCCGCGCTGTCGGGATTTTGGCGCACCGCCTTGTTGAAGGCGTCGGCGGCGAGCGCGAACTCGCCGCGCTCGAACAGCATCCGGCCCTTGGCGAGCGCCTGCCCGTCGGCCATGACCATGCTCTCGGGCGCGGGCTTGGCGCGCACCGCGATCTGGTGGCTGCTGCAGCCCAAGACCAGCGGGAGCAGGGCCAACGCCCCTATCGTCCTCATCCTGTTCATCATCCCCCCCCGTGCATCGCAGGAATAAGATCGCGGACCACGCGGATCGCCGCGGGCAGCATCAGCACGCCGATCATCACAGGCAGCATGCAGGTCACCAGCGGGATCGACAGCAGCACCGGCAGCCGGTGCGCCTTCTCCTCAGCGCGCAGCCGGCGCTTCTCGCGCATCTCGGCGGCATAGACGCGCAGCGTCTGGCCGATGCTGGAGCCGAGCTTGTCGGACTGGATCAGCAGCGTCGCGAAGGACCGGATCTCGTCCACCTCGACCCGTTCCGCCATGCCGCGCAGCGCATCCTCGCGTGCCCGGCCCGCGCGCAGCTCGAGAACCACGCCGCCCAGCATCTGCGCGACGAGCGGGTGCGACACGCTCATCTCGCGGCCGACCCGATCGAATGCCGCCTCGAGGCCAAGCCCCGCCTCGACGCAGACCAGCATGAGATCGAGCGCATCGGGAAAGCCGTTGACCAGCTCTGCTTTCCGCCGATCGGCCTTCGCCTGCACGTATAGATTGGGAATGTAGAGGCCAAGCAGCGCGAGGATGCAGCCGATGAAATAGAGCTTGAACAGCGACGGCCGCTGGCCGGTCAGATAGTTGAACAACAGGAACGCGGCCGGCAGCGCCAGCGTCATCACCAGCCGGATCAGCGTGAACAGGCGCGGGGCCTCGGGCGCGGCGAAGCCGGCGGCGATCATTTTCTTGCGCAGCGTGTCGCCCTTGCTGTCGGCAAGCGAGAAGCCGGTGCGCTCGATGCCGTCGACCAGCTTGGCCCAGGCCGTCCGGGTCGATTGCTGCCGCAGCGTCGAGCGGCCTTCCTCGACCGCGCGCGCGCCCATCGTCTCGTCGAGCCGGCTGCGCACGACGACGCGCTGTTCGATGCGGCGACTCAGATAGAAAGCGATGCCGGTCACGACGAGAAACAGCGTCGCCAGGAACAGCCCGCGAAAGAGAGGATCGGCGAACAGATCAGCCATGGCCCTAGACCTTCAGATCGATCATGCGACGGATCGTGTAGAAGCCGATCGCATACATCGCGATGAGGATGCTGTAGCCGATGAAGAAGGCCGGCTCCTGCGCGACATCCAGATAAAAACCCGGATTGACCAGGAACAGGCCGACGAAGGCGAAGATCGGCAGGCCGGTGAGGATCATCGCGGTCATCCGCCCCTCGGAGCTGAGCGCGCGCACCTTCAGCATCATCGAGGCGCGCTCACGAATGACCTGCGAGAGATTTTCGAGGATCTCGGCAAGGTTACCGCCGGTCTCGGCCTGGATCGAGAGCGACACCACGAACATATGGATATCCTCCAGGCCCCAACGATCGGCGAGGTTCTGGAGCGCGTCGCGCAGATCGGCGCCATAGGTCACCTCGTCGACGACGAGGCCAAACTCGCTGCCGATCGGATCGGTCATCTCGTTGGTCAGCAACTGGAGCGCCGACGAAACGGGATGTCCGGCGCGAAGCCCGCGCACGAAGATGTCGAGCGCGACCGGGAACTGCTCCTGCATCTTCTTGCGCCGCCGGTCGGCGATGCGCGAGAGCACCATCATGGGAATGCCGCAGCCGACCGCGAAGGCGAAGGTAGCGAGCAGCAGCAGCATCCCGAGCGTCAGCACGAATCCGCCTGCCAGCGCGAACGCAAGCCCCAGCACGATGATCCCGATCACCGCGATCGTCATCAGCGAGAGGATGTTGCGCGCGGACCAGGCGAGACCGGTCGCGTTCACCGTCGCTTCGACCTTGCCGCCGATCCTGCCGAGCAGTCCGGGAAGCTTGGCCAGCCCTTCGCCCGGCTGACGACGCAGGCGCGTAAAGACCTCGTCGCGGCTGGTGCCGTCGCCGATCATCCGCAGTCGCTTGTTGACGCGGCTGGTCTGCGCGCGGCGGTTGCGGACGAGCCCGGCGACGCCCTCGAACGCGAGCATCACCGTCGCGAAGATCAGAACGAGCAGGAGCAGGCGGACCCAGGCTGCGTCCATCAGTCGATCCTCTGCTCGGGACGGAAAAGCTCCGCCGGGAGCGTGATGCCGCGATCGGCGAGGTCGCTCATGAACTTGGGCCGGATGCCGGTCGCCTCGAACTGGCCGAGCACGCGGCCCTTGTCGTCGCGGCCGGCCATCTTGAAGCGGAAGATCTCCTGCATGGTGATCACGTCGCCTTCCATGCCGGTCAGCTCCGACAGGCTGATCAGGCGGCGGCGGCCGTCGGCGAGGCGGGTGACCTGGATGACGACGTTGATCGCCGAGGCGATCTGCGCGCGTATTGATCGCAAGGGAATGTCCACCCCGCTCATGCCGACCATCTGCTCGATACGCGCTAGCGCGTCGCGCGCGGTGTTGGCGTGGACGGTGGTCATCGATCCGTCATGGCCGGTGTTCATCGCCTGAAGCATGTCGAATGCCTCCCCGGCGCGGACCTCGCCGACGATGATGCGATCGGGGCGCATGCGCAGCGCGTTCTTGACCAGATCGCGCTGGGTGACCTCGCCCTTGCCCTCGATATTGGCCGGGCGCGTCTCGAGCCGGGCGACGTGGCGCTGCTGAAGCTGAAGCTCGGCCGAATCCTCGATCGTGACGATGCGCTCGTCATGATCGATATAGGCCGACATCGCGTTGAGCAGCGTCGTCTTGCCCGATCCGGTGCCGCCCGAGATCAGCACGTTGCGCCGCGCCGCCACGATCGCGCGCAGCACCTCGGCGATCGGCGCCGGGATCGATCCAAGCTCGGTCAGCTTGGCCATGTTGATCGGGATCTTCGCGAATTTACGGATCGAGAGCAGCGCCCCGTCCACCGCCAGCGGCGGCACGATCGCATTGACGCGCGATCCGTCGGCGAGGCGCGCGTCGACATAGGGCGAGCTTTCGTCCACGCGCCGCCCGACCGCCGCCACGATCTTCTGGATGATCCGCAGCAGATGCCGCTCGTCCTTGAAGCGGACCTTGGATTCTTCCAGCCGCCCATGCCGCTCGACGAAGACGAGATTATAGCCGTTCACCAATATGTCCGTGATCGTCTCGTCCTTGAGCAGCGGCTCGAGCGGCCCGAGGCCGAGCAGCTCGTCGAGAATGTCCTCGACAAGCTGAACGCGCTCCTTCTGGTTGAGCGCGTGCTTCTGCTGCGCGAGCTGCTCGTGGACGATATCGCCGATCTCGGCCTGAATCTGCGCCCGCGACATCGAATCCAGCGCGGACAGGTTGATGAGATCGAGTAGCCGCTTGTGCAGCTCGACCTTCAGGTCGGTATGGCGGTCGACCTCCTCATGCACGAGTGCGGCCGGACCGTCGATCCTGAGATCGGCCGTCCCGACGCTGTCGAGGAAGCTCGTCGGCGCCCCCGCTTTCCTGATCTGCCACATTACGCATCACTCCGCTCGAACAACATTTCGCAGCCATCCACAATGGCGCCGATATCCTTCGCGACCCTGCTTCCGGCCTTGAGCTCACTGACCAGCACACCCTGGTCGAGCGCGGTGCTGACCAGGTTGAAATCGTTCGCGATCGACCAGGCGACGTCATGGCCCAGCGTCCGCTCGACATCGGCGACGCTGATCGGCCGGAATAGCTTCTTCTCGACCCGGTTGACGACGATCTGGATCGGCGCGTCCGCCAGCCCCTGGCCGCGCATCAGCGCGAGCTGGCGCTTGGCCTGCCGCAGGCTGGCGATCGTCGTCTCGACCACCAGCAGCACCGCGTCCGACCGCGCCGCCAGCGACAGCGACCAGTTGGTCCAGTTGCCCGGCAGGTCGAGATAGACGGTGTCGAACTCACTGGCCGCCAGCTCGACGATGTTGAGGATCTGGTCCGCGCTCACCGATTCCAGCGGCACGATGTCCACGGGGGCGGCGATCACGTTGAGCCCGGTCGCGGTCTGCGCGCAGGCGGATTTCAGCAGCGCGCCATCGACGCGCGATCCCGCCTCAAGCAGATCCTGCAGCGTCAGCCTGGGCCGCACGCCCAGATAGATTCCGGCATTGCCGAACTGGAGATCGAGATCGAACAGGCAGGTCTTGCGGCCGGCCTCGCCGTCCACCCGCGCGTGCAGGCTCGCCGCCTGCGTCGCCAGCATCGTCGCGCCGACGCCGCCGACGCTGCGCACCACCGAGACGATCTTGCCGGTCTTGCCGTCGGCGTGCGCGCCGCGCTGCATGTCGGCGCGAAGCTGCTCCAGCACGCCGCGCAGCTCATCGACCTTGAGCGGCAGGCTGACGACGTCGTTGACCCCCGCCTTGAGCAGCGCGCGCACCACCTGCACCGAAGGCTCGCGCACCGCCGCCACCATCGGCAGATGCGGATGCGCCGCGCGCAGCGAAACCAGCCGGGTCAGCGATTGCGAATTGCTCGGCACCACCTCGATCACGGCCGCGCGCGCCGGGCTGATCATCTCCTCGGTGACAGGCGCGCTCGACGGCACCGCATTGACGATGACCCCGAACCCGGCGACCTCGCCGGCCGGAATCTCCCCGGCGCCGATCTCCGCCTGCGACAGAATGAGCTGGACGCTCGCTTCCCCGGTGCGAAGCGCCCACCCACTCATCTCTGCCTCCGGACTATTCACTACGCCCACTGCCTTTTGTCCTTTAATTCGGTGTTGTCGGGTCGGTCCCGTCTTCCAGCGTCGCTTCCGCCGAAAAGGGCGGCAAAGGAATAGCAGCGCCGAACAAAATCAGTGTCGTCGGCTGAAAGGATGGCCTGTTGGCATCCTGTCGCAGGCTGACCTTGACCAGTGGCGCGACATCGATGCCGTTGGGATCTCCGGCATAGCCGAGCCCGGAAAACGCGTAATCGATATTGACCTGATTGGCCTTCAATTCAGGCATGAATTGCCGCATTCGTCCCAGAATGTTGTTGAAGGCCGTTACGCTCGCCGTGCCCAGGCTGGGGCAGGTTCCCGTGCAACTGCAGGTGACGGCCGATGCCGTTAGAGCATTCGTGCTTGACGAGCAGGTCGCTCCACCAAACGACGATTCTGGAATCGGATCGCCTTGCGGGATGCCGCCGCTCACCGCAAAGCTGTAGCCGACCAGCCCCTGCGGAATGAGATCGGTGACGATGGCGAAGCGCGCGCCCATTTGCGTCGCCTTCTCCGCCCGGTTCGCCGTCCACATGAACCGGCCCGCATCGATCAGCCCGAAGATGAACAGCAGCAGCAACGGCAGTACCATCGCGAACTCGGCCGCCGTCGCGCCGCTGCGGTCTCGTATGATGGACATCAACCGCCTCATATGCCCATCACCGGCGCCTGCGAGCGGGCATTGATGGTGAGGCTCGTGGCGTCGAAGCCGACTGCGCCGAACAGGGAATTGTAGGGAACCGCTGCCGTTACAGTCACGACAGGGGCGCCGGTCGTCATGCCGGTGTAAATGCCCGTAAAAGCTGCGCCGTTGTTGCCGGCGGTATCGCACGCGACGGAAATCGTGATGGTGGCGGGATTGGTCCAGCCCGGCAGCCTTGCCGTTCCGCCATTGGCGATCTGCCCGGTCCGTATCAGGTTGCGGGTCTTATCGATTACGTCCGTAGAAGCGCTACCGCAGGTGAATTCCGCGAACCCGCGACGCGACGCGTAGCGCGCGCCATCACGGACGGCCTTTGCCACGACATGGTTGTCGAGGAAATAATTGCCCAGCTCGAACGATCCGAACATGAGCACAAGCAGAAGCGGCGTGACGAGCGCCATCTCGACGGCGGCTGAGCCGTCTTCAGATGCAGTCAGGGATATGGCACGCCTACGCATCTCAACCTACTCGATCAGATAGGGCACGTCGCGGCGAACCACCTGTCCCGCCGTGGAGCCAGCTCCTGCGATAGTTTCACCAATTACTTCCACATAAACGTCGCCGGCGTTCGTCCCCGATCGGCCATGCGAACCCGATGTCACTGAACCCCGATTCAGTGAAGGTTCAACGAGGAATACCTCGATCCATTTCTCGACCGGTACATTGCGAGAGTTGCCGTTAACACTGTTGGCTGCGCAGTTGATTACTGCCACCGAAATGCGCCTGCGGTCGACATTGCTTCCGCCTGGCACAATGCCTGCACCATAGCTCGGCGTCTGAAGGCTGCTACAAATCGGTTGATCGTGATCAGTCAAACTGCCGACAGTCCTGGGGCCAAGAATCGTTCGCCCGCCGATCGTTTCGCCACGATGAGCGATTTCCCATTGGTAGACCTGATAGCGGGTCGGTGCGGAGCCGAGGCCGGTATAGGTTGGCCATTGGGAGGAATCCCACGAATAATTGGCACGAAAATAGGTATTGCGATCCCATGCGCCGTCGCCGACTGGGCCGTTGCAGTGACCAGTCGCGGAAGACAGGGATGCATGACACTTGTCGCGCGGGTGCCCCATCACGTCCGGCGTTAATGTCGAGTCTGTTGCCGAATTGGTTGCATTGGGTAGATAGCGCTTGTCGTCCTGCGACGGCTCCTGCCACCCCTGATTGTGCATCTTGCAGGCGTTGTTGCCGCTGGCACTTACCGGTCGCATAAGATCCTTGACGGTATTGATCGATGGCGGGCAACTGCCACCACTTTGACAGGCAGAATTGCTGTCATAGATATCAAATCTAGTGTTGAGCGCGTCTGTGGCGGGGACGTTTCCGCCAGGCTTGGTGTCAACTCCGGTCTCTGGACTGCAGTCACCAGGCGGATTGAGCCAGCCGAGATCTTCTTGGAGGCCGGGCACGCCGCCACTGCCTCCGTGGCTATCTAAATAGCCAAAGTTTCCAGCGGCCCATGCACCGGGTCCATTTCCAACTGAGACGAGCCTCAGCCCCTTGCCAATGTAGTTGGACGTCGTGAAACCCGCATCGCCGCCCTCATTCGGATTGCACATCATTACAGGTGGAACCTTACAGATGGCCGATCCAAGACCGGCAAAGGCCGTCCCCGTTAGCGCACCTGAGCGCAACATCTGCACGATCGGCGTCAGCGCGAAGAAGGCTTCGCGGCTATTGACGGTAACTTCTACGAAGTTGGCATCAGCATCGGTCGTTGCCGCAACTCTTGCCTTGGTCTTGTAGAACCTGACATTTCCGGTTTGATCGCACCCCGTTTCGAGCGGCACGGTCACCGCCAGATTGCCGCCTGTCTCGTTCGCGAAGAGCGTCTGGTTGGCGACGAGGTTGACCGCCGCGCGGGCCGCGCGTCCGCAGGCGCCCGTCTTCCCGTCCAACTGCGTCGCCGCCGCAAGCGCCGCCTGATCCGCCGCCGCTTGCAGTTCCGTGTCCAGCGTCGCCATCCGCGCGTAATCGAACGCCAGGCCACCCACCGCGATCAGGCCGAACAGCGAGAGCGCCACGGTCGGGGCGACGGCGGCGTCCTGCGATCTGGCGAGGCTGTGGAGGAGGTGGCGGGCGCGCATGGCTCGCCCTTATTTCGATCCGCCGCCCGAGCCGCCGGAGCCTCCGCCCGAGCCCGAGGTGGTCTTGATCGACTGCGGTTCCTTGACCGTGCCCTTGCGGTAACGCTCGGTCGCCGCCGCGCCGTGGGTGCCCGATCCGCCCTCGATCTCGGTGCCGCGATAGGTCGGCTCGGGATCGATCGTCTGCATCGCGACATCGTGCCTGAGCGCGCCGCCCAGCGTCACGTCGTTGGGGGTGCAGGCCGTCGCCGCGAAGGCGAGGAGGGCGACAGCAAGAGCGCGCTCAGGCTGAGCCTGTCGAAGCCTTAGCGCCAGTGACCGCCACGTCGCGGCGGGCGCTGACCCTTCGACAGGCTCAGGGTGAGCGCGGGAGGAAATCTGAGCGTGGAGTGAAATCTTACGCATCGCTACCTCCTTACAGCTCATAGCCGGTGGGACCGGAGAAACCGCCATCCTTGCCCTTCTTGTCGGCGGGCTTCGCGGGAACGTTCGGCTGGCCCGGCGGCTTGGCGTTGGGATCAAGCGGGTTGATCCCCACCGCCTTGTCGGTGCGACCCATCAGGAAAAGATCAAGCTCGTGCGGATCGCCGGCGCGGTCGGTCGGCAGGCGCACGTCGGCGATGTTCTGGATCGGCTTCACCAGCCTGGGCGTCACGATCATGACGAGTTCGGTCTGGTTCTTCTGGAAGCCGGTGGAGCGGAACAGCGTGCCGATGATCGGCAGCGATCCGAGGATCGGCAACTGGCGCACCGTATCCTGGAAATCGTTGCGCAGCAGGCCCGCGATCGCGAAGGACTGGCCGTCGCGCAGCTCGACCACCGTCTTGGCGCGCCGCGTCTGGAGGCCGGGGATGACCAGCCCGTTGATCGTGACCGACGCCGACGGATCGATCGAGCTGACTTCGGGCACCACCGCCAGGCTGATCACGCCGTCGGCCAGCACGGTCGGTGTGAAGGCAAGGCTGACGCCGAACGGCTTGAACTCGATGGTGATGCCGTTGTTGCCGCTCTGCCCGCCGCCGCCGCTCGATTGCACGACCGGGATCGGGAATTCGCCGCCCGCGAGGAAGGACGCGGTCTCGCCCGAAAGCGCGACCAATGTCGGCTCGGCCAGCGTCTTGACGAGGCCCTTCTTCTCCAGCGCGTCGAGCGAGGAGAAGAGGTTTATACCACCAAGGGTGTACGATAAGGTTCCCACGCCAAAGGCTTCGCTTAAACTATCGAGCGAGATCACCGGATGGGGGTTGAGTCTGTTCAGAACGGGATCAAGTGTGCTGCGGGTGCCGTTGGTCGCCAGTGCGGAACTGGGCGCCAAATCGCCAATGCTGCCGTCCGTCCTCCGGCCAATCCAGCTATGGTTGAACCCGATATCCTTGGCCGCCGCGCGGTTCACCTCGGAAAAGCGCACCTCGAGCATCACCTGCTGCGATGCGCCGATCGTCAGCATGTTGACGACCTTGTCGGGCGAGCCCGCATAGGTGCTGGCGAGCTGCACCGCCTTGTCGACCGCGACCGCGCTCGAGGCGGTGCCGGTCAGCACCACGGACTCGTTGGAGGTCTTGGCGCCGATATGCTCGCCCGGCATCAGGTCGGAAAACTGGCGGCGCAGGCTCACCACGTCCGGCCCCACCGCGACATCGACCACCTGAATGAGCTGGTTGCCCGGCCCGTAGAGCGTCAGCGTCGTCGTGCCCGTTTTCTTGCCGAGCACGTAGAGCGACTGGTTGGAAAGCGGCAGCACGTCGGCGATGTCGGGGCTGCCGATCAGCGCCTTGGTGAAATTGCGGTTGGCCCGGAACACCTGGCTCTTGTTGAGCGGCACGTCGAGCTGCTGGCCCCCGAAGGACGGCGCGGGCGCCGGAGCCGGGGCGGACGCAGCGGCGGCAGGCGCCATCGGCAGCATCGCGGCGGCGAGGAGCAGGGCGATCCGCCGCCCCCTTCCGTCATTCCCGCGCCCCTTCTCGTCATTCCCGCGAAGGCGGGAACCCATCTCCCGACGGTCGGACTGGTTGCCAGGGCGGGTGATGGATCCCCGCATGCGCGGGGATGACGTGGCCCCCGATATCCCCTCAATACCCAACATAACGCCCCACTTCATAATCTTTACTCGTTACGCCCCGGACAACCTCGACGGTCATCGTCTTCTTGGGTTTCGGTGCCGCGAAGCCGTAGCGGACGCGATGCATCGGCGCGGCGGCGGCGCTGGGCGCGGTCGCGTAGCGCGCGGAATAACCGCCGACATAGGCCCCGTCGCGCAGATCCTCGGTGCCGACGGTCTCGACCATCGGGCGGACCTCCTCGGCGGGCTTCTTGAGCGCGAGGCTCAGCGAGCCGACCTGCTGCGCGAGCGCGAGCTTCTGCGCGTCCGTCTGGCTCACCTCGAGCGTCGCGGTCTTGCCGACCATCGGATCGGATTTGTCGTCCTTGGCGCTCTGATCGATCGCGATGACGCGGACATTCTGGAGCAGCACGTCGGTGATCTGCTGCTGGCCCTCGCCTTGCGGCTGGCGCGTGATCAGCACGTCGACGGTGTCGCCCGGCAGCACGAAGCCCGCGACGCCGGTCACGTCGGACACGCGCACCGCATAGGCGCGCATGTCGGGACGCAGCAGCGCGGCGAGCGTCGCCCGCCCGCCTTCGCCGGAAAGCTTCGATGCGAGAATGGGTTCGCCCACGGCCATGGCGCGCAGCACGACATGCTGCTTGCCGGCGGGCATCAATTGTTCGGTGGAGGTGAAGGCGCCCTCGGGCACCGACCAGCTCGGCCAGTCGACGAAGCGGACCTTCTCGGGCGTGACCGGCTGTCCGAAATCAAGCGCGGCATTGGCGACCGCGATGCGGACCATGCCCTTGCCGGCGACGTCCTCGGCCTTGCGGTTCTCGACCCCGCCCAGATAGGCGTTGGCGACGATGACCGCGCAGATCCCGAAAAGGACCGCGAAAACCAGGATGATTAAAGAACGCCCCTGTAACATGGCCCCTCGCCCCTTTAGGCCTGAACTCCAAAATAGGCGGGCCTTCAGCCGGCACGGCTGAAGGCCCCACTTAGTATTAAGAGGCCGCCGCTACGACCCCACACGCGGTGCTGGTATGCGTCGTGATACAATCCGAAGCATCGTTCATCGCGCCACTGATGCTGGAACCAAGATAAATCGACGCCGCAGCAATACCGGTGCCCACGATCGCGAGGATCAGCGCATATTCGGCCGCCGAAGCGCCGCTGTCGTCCGTCATAAGAGACTTGATAAGCTTTACCATGATAATGACCCCTTACTGGAGGTGGTAAACTGTCCCACCTTTCGACACCTCGTTTACCGTGTTCGCCACTGTTGCAGCTCCGCTCGGGAGACCGCGCCCCGCTCCCGCAGCGGTAAACGATGGATTAAGGGAGACCGAAACCCTTCACCTGTGTCAATTGCTCATTTTTATCGTGCAAATTCATGCCGTTGACATTGATTTTTTGTTAACCAAGGATAGGTTTCGGACGCTAACCATAGTTGTCGGCGCTGATTCGAATCACAGACCATTGCCGTTTACTTGTCAGAGCGCGGATTTTTGGTTTTCTTGCTCCACGATTATTTAGTACGTTGAATATATCTCTCGATATATATCGTTAGGTATACGTAGTTTTAGCGGCGGCATCCCGGCGACTCTTTCGGCGATCATCCGGCTTGGCGACCGAACGATTTCGAACGATAAAAGAGGAGATGACAAGGGACAGCACGGCAATGGCTATCCCCCCCAATATATCGACTAAATAATGACCGCCGATAACGATTGTGGCTACGAGCATTATGCCGTTCAATGCCAGGAACAGCCAACGGGCTATTGGAACGCGCCAAAATCCCCAAGCGAATAAAACTGCAGTAGTAGCGTGAAAGCTAGGAAAGGTTACGATTCCTCGTATCGATGCCACATCGACCACTCTGATCGTGCCGTTTCTCACACCTTGCATCCAGTCAATAAAATCTGCGGAATGAACCCCTGGATATGCCGTAAGTCCGTAATAGTTTATGGCAGCGACCGCAGGAAAGAATGGAAACAGAAATCCGGTGATGGTCAATCCCAGAACCCACCCGTTGATGAATATCCATAACTCGTTCTGTTTATTGAGTATCATCAAGATTATGATCACGGAAATGGCTTGCCATTGGAGAGAATTGTAAGCCCAAGCGAGCCCACCCATCAGATTTGGCTCATCGCCGAGGCTTCGCATCATACCCATCCAACTGAAGCCAAGGGCAGCGTCTGCCCTGATCAACGTCTCGTCGGCCAAGGGAAAATTTGTCGCGCTGAGGATTGTCAATGCGAATACCGATAACAGACCAAAAATGCCAAGAATACCAATGGATTCAAGTGCTCCTGCAATGCGCTCGTGCCCATAACGTCGAGCCGCGAAACCGCATAACATTAAACCGCCGAACAATTGGATCGGCGATCGGAGCCCTTTCATATCGAATTTAAAGCTCGTAAGTTGAAATGCGACCACGAGGCCAGTAAAGAACAGCGCTATAAAGAGATACGGGAGCAATCCGGCACGTGCAAATGGGGATTGGAGTTGATCGTCGGGTATTCCATTTCTCAATCTTTCAAGCACTTGCGAATTCTTGATCCGATCAAGATTGATTCGAACGATCATGGCCCGTTCCGCAGATTTCCGTTATAGGCGAGGATATCGCAAATAGCTTAAAGCAATAATACCAGTGAAAAAGGGGCATATGCCGCGCGATCATCCCGATAATTTTAGGAGAGTAGTTGTCACCGTTAGCCTGACTGCGGTCATTCTCAGTCTTGGCGCATTTCTCCGTTCTCCTACCCTCTATCAATCTTTCTGGACCAACTGGGTCTGGGCCGATCAGTTCGCCGACCAGCTTCGCGCAGGCGTTCTCTACCCTCGCTGGTTGCCGCTCTCTCACGGAGGACTCGGCGCGCCGGTTTTCTATTATTACCCGCCGCTCTCCTTTTACGCGGCCGGCCTGTTCGGCGTGGCAGGATTATCGACCTATCACGCGGTGCTCGCCGCCTTCGCTTTCGCACTGTGGCTTTCCGGCATCGCAATGTACCAATGGCTGAAGGGCTGGACGGTCCATCCGCTGCTGGCGTCGCTGTTCTACATGGCGGCGCCCTATCATCTGTTCGATTTCTATCGGCGCGGCGCGTTGGCCGAGATGATGGCGATCGCCTTCGTCCCGCTGGTCGCGCTCGGCATGAAGCGCGTCTCGGAAGGGAAAAGCGGGACCATGGCAGCGCTCAGCTTCGCGGCGCTGATCCTCTCGCATCTGCCGTTGGCGTTGCTGGCGGTGATTTTCTTGATCGCACCTTACGCGCTGTTCCTGACAAAGGGGCGACCGACCGGGTTGATCAGGCTCGCGGTGCCGATCGTCATCGGCGCGGGCCTGCCGGCGATCTATCTGGTCCCGGCCCTGATGCTGGAGCCGTATCGCGACGGTGCGCATTTGTGGGAAGAGGCGCAGCTCATGCCTTCCTCCTGGGGGCTGTTCTTCACCGGCGCGCAAGTTCCCGCCGTCTTCGCGCACCTGATCCTCGCCTCCTGCGCGGCGCTCATGCTGGGCGCCGCGATCCTTGCCGTCAAATGGCGCAGCATCTGGGCGCTCTACGCGATTGCATGCTGCGTCGTCGTTGTGGGCATCATTCCCGGCTTCTGGTCTTTGCCGCTCGTCCGTCAGGTCCAGTTTCCCTTTCGAGCGCTACCCTTCATGGAGTTTGGGTTGGCAACCGCCTTGGCGCTTGTTCCTCGTCGCGAATATACCGGCGCCATCGCGGTCGCACCCGCGCTGCTCCTGTCCGTTGCCTTCAGCGGGCCGCATCTGGAGAAGAGGGCGCCCACCGTAGCCTTTCTCGCGCGGCACCATCCCGATGCGCTCGAATATCTGCCGCGCGGCGTGGCCTCTATCGATCGGAATGCGGACTGGAATCTGGAGATGCTGAAAGGCCGCTCTCCGGCTCCGGTCGTTCCCGGACGAACGATCGAGCCGGTCTTTTACTTTCCGGCTTGGCGGGTAACTTGTCAGGGGCAAGAAGTCCTGACTTTTCCTGATTCCAAAACGCAGTTGCTTTCCTACGTGGGGCGAAACTGTGAGAAACAGCTTGGCTGGACTTGGTCAGAAAAGATCGGGTTTGCTATTACATTTTTGAACATGCTCTTGCTTCTGTTTGCCAGATCAAAAAGCATATCTTCACCTTTTTCTGCGACCTGATGACAATGAATACGAAAGCGGATCTCAGCCGTGTGGCTAACATTGCGGTAGATATAGGCGAACGCGTTTTTCTCGTTCTTCTGTTCGTTACCGCTTTTTTTCGCTTTGGCGGTCCCTATCATCTGCAATGGGACGATATCGTCTTTCTGACAGCAGAGGCGTTTACAGTCCTGCTCATATTGGTGCGCCGCCCCGGTGAGATGGCCATGACGCCCTATCCCGTATTAATTGCATTATGCGGCACCGCCCTTCCTTTGCTCACCATGGCTGGCGGATCGGGCTTGATTCCGGAGACCATAGGCATCGGCATCATGCTGTTGGGTCTATGCATCAGCCTCTCCTCGAAAGGCGCATTGAACCGGAGTTTCGGCCTTGTAGCGGCCGACAGAGGCATCAAAACACGATGGACCTATGCGGTGGTGCGACATCCCATGTACGCCGGCTATATCGTCACTCAGGCGGGGTTCCTGTTGCTGCACCCCGTGATTTGGAATTGGGTGATCTTACCGCTTGCATGGGCGTTTCAGGTGCTTCGGGTGTTTGCGGAAGAGCGTTTCATGATGCGCAGCGCCGACTATCAGCGCTATGCGGATCGCGTAAAATATCGTTTGTTTCCTGGTCTCATCTGATCACTCGCGGGTTGGCGTCAGAGTTTGGCGCGGTGAAGATGCACCGCCGCCCGTAGCCGAAAACGCCTGTCCTACAGCCTTATCTTCATGCCATGCAGCGGGGATCACGCCTGAAACCCCCGAAAATCCGCCATTCCGGCTTTTTCCTGGCGCGTATATGCGCGAGGTTTGTGAGGTTAAGGCGGAACGGATCAGGCAAACATTTGAAAAGACAATGGATTTCTTCCCAATGCCGGTAGGAGACGCCGTGATGTTATGCGCCGGGGCGGCCGGATCGGCGCCCCGGAGAAAGGGGATCGCCCACGTCTTCATCCCGTCTGATGGAAAAATGCGCGGCGCGCATGGGCTATCCGGGGGGCGCCGCTATTCTGGGCCGGGTGGATGGAGTGTGGAGCGCGGCGGGATGCTCGAGTGGAATCGTCGAGAGTTTATGGCCGGTGGGGAAGTGGTTTCGTGACGATGCCGCCGCCCGGCCGGGCTTCTTCCTCCCTATCCGGCCCGGTCGAGGATCCCGCCGGATTTCTGGAGCATATTTACAAGCAGGCCGTCTATTCGGTGCGCGGTGACGTGCTGCTTTCCGGAAAATCCTCCTGGGACGGAACGACCTGGCGATACAGTTCGGACGGGCTTTCATGCGAATTCGAGATTCCGTCCGATGGGCGTGTCGTCGTCGTAGGGGCAGGCAAGGCGGCGGGTTCGCTCGCGATGGGCCTGGAAGCGGTGCTGGGGGACCGGATCACCGACGGCTGCATCGTAGTGAAATATGATCATGCCGAGCCCTTGAAGCGGATTCGGCAGATCGAGGCCGCCCATCCCATTCCGGACGAAAACGGCGTCCTTGCCACCGAGGAGATCCTCGAGACGCTGAAGGGGCTTCGCCCGCGGGACAGGGTATTCGTCCTGCTGACCGGCGGCGCATCCGCCCTGCTCGTCGATCCGGTCGACGGGATCACACTCGCAGACAAGGCCAACGTCACCAACCTGCTTGTCCGATCCGGGGCAACGATTTCCGAAATCAACATCGTCCGGACGGCCTTGTCCAACGTGAAAGGCGGAGGGTTGCTGGCGCATATCGCTCCGGCGAAATGCCTGACCATGCTGATATCCGATGTTCCCAACGGGGACTATCGGACGATCGGTTCAGGACCGACCATCCCGTCCGCCCCCGGTACGGAGAACCCGCTTTCGATCCTGCGGCGATATGGCGTGGCCGATCGACTGTCGGACGCGATCCTGTCGCGTTTGAGCGCCATCGAAGCCAAACGACGCCCGATCCAGTCCACGGCGACAGGTGACGTGCTTTTGCTGGCCGAGAGCGCGACGCTGGTGCGCAACGTGCACCGGCTTGCGGCCGAAGCGAATGTCGACGTTCGCATTGTCGATGCGACGATGCAGGGCAACACGCACGAGGCCGCGCTGGCTTTCGCGGCGACAGCGAAGACGGCGCGCGCCGAGGCGGGCCAGCGGCCGATCCTTTTGGTTTCAGCCGGTGAAACGACGCTTGAGGTCAAGGGGCATGGCAAGGGCGGCCGCAATCAGGAATTCGCGCTGGTCGCGGCACGGGCGCTCGACGGGGTCGGGGGGGTGACGCTGCTGGCCGCCGGCACCGACGGCACCGACGGGCCGACCGATGCCGCGGGCGCCTTCGCCGATGGGACGACCTGCGCGAGGGCGCGGGCGGCAGGCATCGATATCGCAGCCGTCCTCGCCGACAACGATGCCTATAACCTGTTCCGGCCGCTGGGGGATTTGCTGATCACCGGCGGCAGCGGCACCAATGTCATGGATCTGGTGCTGGCGCTCGTCATGCCGCCCGGTCGCATGTCCGAGAGGCGGGCGGGGAAAGCTGGGCGCAAGGCGGCTCGGTGGCCGCCGGTTCGAGAGGCGATCGCCGAACCGCCTTTCCACAATATGGAACGGCGGGAGACGCGGCTGGACCGGGCAAGGGTCGCCCGCTAGGTTTCGGCGGATGGCCGTGCCCGGCCTGGCCTGGGCCAGCCCTTACCTCGCGCAATGATCGGAGACGGGAATGAAGATCGGATTCATCGGCGTCGGCATCATGGGTGCGCCCATGGCCGGGCATCTCCAGGCCGCCGGGCATGAGCTGTTCCTGGTCAAGCATCGCTCGCCCCTGCCGGAAGCTCTGACGGCGGGCGGGGCGGTCGCATGCGGCAGCGCGCGGGAGGTCGCCGAGAAGGCCGAAATCGTCATCCTCATGCTTCCCGACACGCCCGACGTCGAGCGCGTCCTGTTCGGCCCCGATGGCGTGGCCGAAATGCTGGGGGCGGGAAAGACGGTGATCGACATGAGTTCGATCGACCCGATCCAGACCAGGGCCTTCGCCGAGCGGATCGCGGCGCTGGGCAACGACTATGTCGACGCGCCGGTGTCCGGCGGCGAGATCGGCGCACGAAATGCGACGCTGACGATCATGGTCGGCGCGGAACAAGAGGTGTTCCAACGGGTCCGGCCGCTGTTCGAGCTCATGGGCAAGAACATCACGCTGATCGGGCCCGTGGGATCGGGGCAGATCGCCAAGGTCGCGAACCAGATCATCGTCGCGCTCAACATCGAGGCTGTGAGCGAGGCGCTCGTCTTCGCGGCCAAGGCCGGCGCCGATCCCGCCAGGGTACGCGCGGCGCTGATGGGCGGATTCGCCTCAAGCCGCATTCTCGAAGTGCATGCCGAGCGCATGATCAACCGCACCTTCGATCCCGGCTTCCGGATCGAGCTGCACCAGAAGGATCTTGCCCTGGCGCTGGCGAGCGCCCGCGCGCTCGGTCTTGCCCTGCCCAATACCTCCACCGCGCAGCAACTGTTTTCGGCGGTCATCGCGCAAGGTGGCGGCGCCCTGGATCATAGCGCCATGGTGAAGGCGATCGAAGGGCTTGCAAATCACAGCCTCGGTTAGCTCTCCTTGCGAACGCGGCGCCAGGCGGGAAAGCTGGATCGTCCCGGAATTCTATGGTGTAAGGATCGGGTGGGCGAACGAGACAATATCCTCCTGCTGAGAGAGATGTTCGACGTCGCGATCCGGTCGGTTTCCGCTGAACTTTGCATTCCAGCCCATATCCCTTCGCCCGTGCGTGGAAAAACCTTGATCCTCGGCGTGGGCAAGGCTGCGGCGGCGATGACCCGCGTCGCGGCGAAGCACATGCAGGGCAACTGGGAAGCGATTGTCCTGACGCGCTACGGGCACGGATATCCCGAATCCGAGATGCTTACGAATATCCGCGTCTTCGAGGCCGGCCATCCGCTACCCGACCAGCATGGCCTGGAAGCAACCCGGATCATATTGGAAGAAGTCCGTCGATTGGGCGAGCAGGACCAGCTTCTGATGCTCGTTTCCGGAGGCGGCTCGGCGCTGTTGACCATGCCCGCGCCCGGGCTGTCCTTGGCGGACAAGCAGGGCGTGACGCGTGCCTTGCTGAGCTGCGGCGCATCGATATCCGAAATCAACTGCGTGAGGACGCATCTTTCGGCGATCAAGGGCGGGCGGCTCGCGCTCGCGGCCTATCCGGCGAAGGTCGTCACACTCGCCATATCGGATATCCCTGGCGATGATCCCGCGCTTGTCGCCTCCGGGCCGACGATCGCCGACCGAACCAAGCTTGGCGACGCGAGGCGCATCCTGGAGAATTACGGGATAGAGCGATCACCCCAGATTGACGCGGCACTTGCGGACGAGTGCAACGAAACGCCTTTCGCCAGCAGCGCGGGCCTGATCAACACGTTCACCCGAGTCATCGCCCGATCGCGTCACGCGATGGAGGCCGCGGGTGAATTGGCCCGGGCGGCGGGCTATCGCCCCGTGTATCTGGGGGACGACATCGAGGGAGAGGCAAGCGAAATCGGAACGGTTCATGCCGCGCTCGCGCTCCATCATGCCGGCAAGGGCGGGCGCTATGCACTGCTGTCGGGCGGCGAGACGACGGTCGTGGTACGAAATCCGAAGGGGCGGGGCGGCCGCAACACGGAATATCTCCTGAGCCTGGCGCTCTCGCTGAACGGGGCGAAAGGCGTCTATGCGCTCGCTTGCGATACCGATGGGATCGACGGCACGGAAGACAATGCCGGCGCATTGATAACGCCCTCCACACTCGCGAGGGCAGGCACGGGCAACTGCTCCGCCATGGATGCTCTCGACGGCAACCGCACCTTTGATTTCTTCGCGGCGCTCGGCGATCTTGTCGTGACTGGGCCGACGCGAACCAATGTGAATGACTTGCGGATCATATTGGTGGACCGCTAGCCGCACGCGATTGAATGACCCGTCGAATACAGAAGCATTTCTGGTCTAAAAATATGACCATTCCACGACATGGTTGTTTGTGATAATGGCACGCCAAAAGCAGCTAGGTGAGGAGCTATGGACCTCAATCCGCTCTCGGGAGAGGAGAGGCTCGGGCGTGTTCAGTCGCTGGTTCGCGCCTTCGGTGTCCTCGATGCGCTATGTCAGCGCGAGGGCATGACGCTCAGCGGGGTGGCGCGCACGGTCGGTCTGCCACGCTCGACCACCCATCGCCTGCTCACCACGATGGAAGGGCTCGGATATGTGCAATTCGATCGTGCATCGAGCCGCTGGCTGATCGGAGTTCAGGCGTTCAAGGTCGGTGCCGCGTTCGTTCAGACCAAGGATCTCAGCCAGCTTGGTCGGGGCATCATGCGCTCCTTGATGCTGGAGGTCCAGCATAGCGTGAACATCTCGGTGCAAGAGCAAAACGCGATGCGCTATCTGAGCCAGGTACAGGTATCGAATGTCCGAAAAACCGCCGCGCGCCCTGGAGCTTGCCTTCCGATCTACAGCACGGCGGCCGGCAAGGCCATGATGGCCTGCTGGAGCGAGACCGAGTTCGACCGCTATTTTGCAAGCACCAAGCTGATCGCCCGTACGCGGCATACGATAGTCGACCGCGATGCCCTCCGCGGGGAGCTGAAAGCCGTGCGGGAACGAGGGTATGCGATTGATGACGAGGAATATGATACCGGCCTTCGCTGTGTCGCGGCTGTCGTGACCAATCATATGGGCGCGCCGCGCGGATCGCTTTCGGTGTCGGACTCGTCCATCCGCCTGAAGCGCGAGCGCCTTTTCGAGCTTGGACCGGTGCTCGCGACCTCGGCGCGGCAGTTCAGCAATCAGATCGCGTATCAGATTCGATGACAGCTTATCCTTAACATCGTCGACGCCCGCTCATGAAGCGCGGCGGGCTGGCTTCCGTGCCGCCGTCGCGCTCTTTCTTTGGGATGAACCGCGCACGATCAGTTCATGGGGCAGGATAAGCTCGCGCTCCGCCGAGGGCCGCTCTTCCAGGAGCTGGATCATCAGCCGCATCGCCGTCTCGCCGATCGCTGACATGGGCTGTCGGATCGTGGAAAGCGGCGGATCGGCATAGCGCGCAAAGCGGATATCGTCGAAACCGATCACGGCTATGTCCTCCGGCATGCGCAAGCCGGCCTGGCGAATTGCTTGCTGGGCCCCGATCGCCATTTCGTCGTTGGCGCAAAACAGGCCGTCCAGCCGCAGCGGTTCAGCCAAAAGGCGCGCGGCGGCGGCATAACCTGCGTCGATCGAGAAATCGCCTTCCACGACGAGCTCAGGATCGAAGCGAAGCCCGGCCTGTTCCAGTGCGAGCTGATAACCGCGCAGGCGGTCGTGACCGAGAGTATTGCTCGCGGGCCCCATGATCGTCGCTATGCGCCGACAGCCCTGCTCCACCAGATGCTCGACGGCCAGGCGAGCAGCCGCCACATTGTCGATGGCGACATGGGGGCATTGGAGCCCGTCGAAGCGTTCGCAAGCCAGTACCAGCGGCAGCAGCGGCGGGCGGTCTCCATCGAGATTGGCCTTCACCGCCGTCGGCAGCAGCGAGCCCAGCAGGATCAATCCGTCGCCGGCGCGGGCGGAAACCATGGCGGCATAGTGATCGAGACGCGCTTGATTATGCTGGGTCTCGCCCAGAAGCACCCGAAATCCGTTGGCGTGGGCGATATTCTCGATGCCTTGAACAATGGTTGAGAAAAAAGGATTCTCGATCTGTGGCACGATCACGATGACGGTTTCGCTGCGGCGGCGGCGCAGGTGTCGGGCGATCGCGTTCGGGCTGTAATCCAGATCGGCAATCGCCTGGCGAACCCGCTCAAGCGTTTTGGGCCGAAGCAGGTGCGGATGGCTGGACGCCCTCGACACAGTAGCCACCGACACGCCCGCTCGCTCCGCGATATCCCTGATCGTAGTCACTCGCCCTCCGACATCGTCACCGGGTTTCCTAGCAACTTAGCCCGGCAATGACGATAGCTCCAAACGCGGTTCCTCCCACGCATTGATATCGGCCAAGGACTGATGTAACGGATTACACAATCAACGGAGAGCACGGGGAGGATCAGGGGCAATGCGAGATGAAAGCCGTCGCTTGCGACTGTTTGTCATGATGGCGTTCCAGCTCGCCATATGGGGTGCCTGGGCGCCGAAGATATTTCCCTACATGACGAAGTTGGGCTTTGCTCCGGGCGAGCAGGCGCTCGTCGGCAGCAGTTGGGGTATCGCCGCGCTACTCGGGCTGTTCTTTTCCAACCAGTTCGTGGACCGCAACTTCGCGGCGGAACGCTTCATGGCCGCCAGCCATGCGCTTTCCGGCCTTTGCCTGCTCGGCGTCGCATGGTCGACGAATTTTCCGGCCTTCTTCGCCTGCTATCTCGCATACAGCATCATCTATGTGCCCACGCTTTCGGTTTCCAACTCGCTGGCCTTCGCCAATCTGGCCGATCCGGCGCGGGATTTCGGCGGCGTGCGCATGGGCGGCACGGTGGGCTGGGTGCTTGCGAGCTGGCCGTTCGTGTTCCTGCTGGGCGAGCATGCCACCGTCGATCAGATCCGCGCGATCTTCATCGTCGCTGCCGTCCTTTCCTTCGCGCTCGCCGTCTATGCGCTGACGCTGCCGCATACCCCGCCGCGGCGCGACGCCGGCGTCGATCGCCTTGCGTGGCGCAGTGCCCTGCGCCTGCTGCGCAAGCCGTTCATCGCCGTGCTGTTTCTCGTCACCTTCATCGATTCGGTGGTCCATAACGGCTATTTCGTCATGGCGGACGCCTTCCTCACCGATCGCGTGGGGATAGCGGGAAATCTCAGCATGGTCGTGCTGAGCCTGGGACAGGTCGCCGAAATGCTGACGATGCTGATCCTCGGCACGGTCCTCGTTCGCCTGGGCTGGCGGACGACGATGATCGTCGGCGTGCTCGGCCATGCCGCGCGCTTCCTCGTCTTCGCCTTCGCCGCCGACAGCGTGCCGGTGATCGTCGCGGTCCAGGTGCTGCACGGGGTGTGCTACGCCTTCTTCTTCGCGGCGGTGGCCATCTTCGTGAACGAGGTTTTCCCGAAAGACCTTCGCACCAGCGCGCAAGGCCTGTTCAACCTGCTGATCCTCGGCGTCGGGATGGTCGTCGCCAGCGCGCTTTTCCCGGCGTTGATGGCGCATTTCACGGATAATGTCGGCGGGCGGGCAGTGGTCGACTATCGTACCCTCTTCCTCGTTCCGATCGCGTTGTCGGCGCTCTGCGGCGTGATCCTGGCCATCGGCTTCCGCCCGCCCTCCTTTGGACCGGCCAAGGTCAGTCACTGACATGGAAGGAGGCGCCCAAATGGAAACGGATTTCTCAAATCCCGTGCGGATGGCGATGGTCGGCGGCGGCCCGGGGGCGTTCATCGGCCCGGTCCATCGCATGGCTGCCGAGCTTGACGGCCGGATCCGGCTGGTCGCCGGAGCATTTTCGAGCGATGATGCGCGCTCCCGCGCGGGCGGCCGGGCCTATGGTCTGCCGGACGATCGCATCTACGCGGACTGGCGCGAAATGATCCGGGTGGAATCCGCGCGTGCCGACGGCGCGGAGATGGTCGCCATCGTCACACCGAATCATTTGCACCTGCCCGTCGCGCTCGCCGCGCTCGAGGCAGGATTGCACGTCCTCTCCGACAAGCCCGCGACCAGCACGCTTGCCGAGGCGCTGGAGCTCGAGGCGGCCGTGTCCCGAGCCGCCCGGTGTTACGCGCTGACCTACACCTATACCGGCTACCCGATGATACGGCACGCCCGCGCCATGGTCGCGCGCGGCGAGATCGGGCCCGTTCGGAAGGTCTCGGCCAACTATACCCAGGGTTGGCTGGCCGAGCGCGTGGAAAGCCAGGGCAACAAGCAGGCCGAATGGCGCGTCGATCCGGCGCGATCGGGGATTGGTGGCTGCATCGGCGACATCGGCGTCCATGCCTTCAACCTGGCCGAATATGTCAGCGGCCTGCGGGTCGAGCGCTTCGTCGCGGATCTGTCCAGCCTCGATGGGCGGGTGCTGGATGATGATTGCAACGTGCTGCTCCGCTTCGCGGACGGGCAGCCGGGCGTGCTCACCGCCTCGCAGGTTGCGACGGGAGAGCGCAACGACCTTCAGCTCAAGGTCCATGGAACCCGCGCAACATTGGCCTGGAGCCATGAGGATCCGAACAGCTTGCACATCCTGCGTCCGGACGGCCGTTCGGAAACTCTTCGCGCGGGCGGCGCGGGGATCGATGCGCGGATGCGCCTGCCCACCGGCCACCCGGAAGGCTTCATCGAGGCCTTCGCCAACATCTACTCGGATTTCGCCGACGCCGTTCGCGGCGTCCCCGGCCTCATCGACGGACAGGTTCCCGGGATCACGGCCGGCCTGCGGTCGATGCGCTTCGTGGAACGGGCGGTGGTCGCCAGCAAGGCCGGCGGGGGCTGGACCCCGCTCAACGACTGACGGGCCATGCGCCCTTGGGAGAATGAAGGATGACCGATTGGACAGGAGCGGCGTTCAGCCGCCGGACTTTCCTCGCAACTGGCTTCATCGCCGGCGCCGCGACGGCATTGCCGGCATGCGCCGCGCCAAAGAAGGGGTTTTTCGAGAGGTATAAGGTGCCGCTTGGCGTTCAGCTCTTTCCTGTGTCGGCCGATGTGCGGAACGACGCGCACGCGACCTTCGCGCGCCTGGCGAAAATGGGATATCAGGTGATCGAGACCGCCGGCCTTCAGGGCCTGACCCCGGTCCAGTTCAAGGCCGCGGCGGATCAGGCAGGCCTGGCGATTGGCGGCGCCCATATCTCGGCTCAGTTGCGGGGTGGTGGCACGGATCGCGTGCTGATCGACGATCTCGCACCGCTGATCGACGACCTCAACGCCCTGACCGTGCGGGACGTGGTGATGGCGCTGCCGCTCCTGCCTGATGACCGAGTGCCGGCGGTCGACGCGCATGTCCTGGAAAAAATCCTTGCTATCTTAAATACTTATACCGTTTCTGATTGGCAGCGCACTGCCGCCTTCCTTAACGAGCGCGGTGAGCGGTTCCGCCATGCTGGAATGCGGTTATCCTATCACAACCATAATATGGATTTCCGCCCCATCGGCGATACGACCGGCTGGGACGTGCTGATGCGTGAAACCGATCCGGCGCTGGTCAGCTTCGAGATGGACGTGGGCTGGGTGATCGCGGCGGGTCTCGACCCGCTCCAAATGCTGCGCCGTTATCCCGGGCGGATCAGGATGCTCCACGTCAAGGACGTCGACCACACGAACAAGCCCAATTTCAAGGGGGAGATGATCCCGGCGACACTCGGCCAGGGTCAGGTCGATTGGGGTCCGTTCCTCCACGCCGCGCGCGACGCTGGCGTGACCGGCTATTTCGTCGAGCAGGAAGCGCCGTTCAAGACCACTGCCCTGGACGCGATGGCGGAAAGCATCGCCTATCTGCGCCAACTCGCCTGAAGGAGTTCGAATGAAGACAATCAAGGGGCCAGCCATTTTTCTGGCCCAATTCATGGGGGACGCACCGCCGTTCGACACGCTGGACGGCCTTGCCGGCTGGGCGGCCTCGCTCGGCTATGCGGGCATCCAGGTGCCATGCGATCCTCGTCTGATCGATCTGGAAACCGCCGCGGAGAGCGACGACTACTGCCAGGAGCTTCGGGGACGGCTCGCCGAGCTGGGCGTGGAGATCACGGAGCTTTCGACCCATCTGCAGGGGCAGCTCATCGCGGTGCATCCCGCCTATGACGCGCTGTTCAATGGCTTCGCGGCTCCACACGTCCGGGGCGATCCGGCCAAGCGCCAGCAATGGGCGGCCGAGCAGATCAGGCTCGCCGCGCGCGCCAGCCGGAGGCTCGGCCTGGTCGCGCACGCCAGCTTTTCGGGAGCGCTGGCATGGCCTTACATCTATCCCTGGCCGCAGCGTCCCGCCGGCCTCGTCGAGGAGGCGTTCGCCGAGCTGGGGCGGCGCTGGCGGCCGCTGCTTGACGTCTTCGAAGATAATGGCGTCGATTGCGCGTTCGAGCTGCACCCCGGCGAGGATCTGCACGACGGCACGACCTTCGAGATGTTCCTCGATCAGGTCGCGCACCATCCACGCGCCAATATCCTGTACGATCCCAGCCATTTCGTGCTGCAGCAGCTCGATTATCTGGCCTTCATCGACATCTATCACGAGCGCATCAAATGCTTCCACGTGAAGGACGCCGAGTTTCGTCCGAACGGCCGCTCCGGCGTCTATGGCGGATATCAGGGTTGGGCCGAACGGCCGGGCCGTTTCCGCTCGCTGGGCGACGGCCAGGTCGATTTCCGGCAGATATTCAGCAAGATGGCGCAATATGACTATCCCGGCTGGGCGGTGCTGGAATGGGAATGCGCCCTCAAGCATCCACAGGACGGGGCCGGCGAGGGTGCGCCGTTCATCCGTGATCATATCATCCGGGTCACGGAAAAGGCCTTCGACGATTTCGCCCAGAGTTCGGTCGACGGCGGAATGCTGCGCAGCCTGTTGGGCCTCTAAAAGGGCGCGGGCGGATCGGCTGATCCGCCAGGCGGCCGGAATTCGTCCCGCTCCCGTTCCATCATGTGGAAATAGCCCGCTGATTTCTTGCTAGCGGCCGCCGCCCTACCCATTGTGCCCGTCGTTCGCCGTAAAGGCCATGGCAGCGAGAACAGATGCTGCAGCGAAGGGGCAGGGCCCATGTCATGCGAGAATGAGGGCGGGTCGAGTAGGAGGGATATTTTCAACGGCGCGCTGAGCATGTTCGCGGCGGTGCACCTGATCTCCGATTCCGAGCCGGGCCAGGCGGCTCCGGTCGACGGCGGCACGAATGTCGTAAGGCTGCGGAATTCGGAGTTTCGCTTCACTGATCTCACCCACAAGCTGACCCGCGAATTCAATTTCGGGGCAAATCCGCCGCGCATTGCGATGGAATCGGTGGATGGTTCCGGGGTCAAGGTCGGGATGAAGATGCACCGGCTGTCGCTGATCGAACATACCGGGACGCATATCGACGCGCCCAGTCATTTCGGAGAGAACTATCGGAGCCTGGGCGACATCCCCCTGCGGGATCTCATTGCGCCGCTCGCTGTAATCGATATCACGGAAAGGAAGGCGCGCGATCGCAACGCGCAGCTCGAACCCGACGATGTGCTGCTCTGGGAAAAGCGCCACGGACGCCTGCCTGACGGCTGCTGCGTCGCGATGCATTCGGGGTGGGATCCGTTCGTGGAGATGGAACGCAATCGCGCCGAAGGGGCGATGGCATCGACCGGGTTCAGCCCGGCGACCGCGCGGATGCTGGCCGAGCAGCGGAATGTAAAGGGAATCGCGGTCGATTCGATGACGATCGATGCGGGGCGCAACGTGCCCGATTACCCCGTGCATCGCTACTGGCTGAGCACGGGCCGCTGGGGAATCGAAGGCGTCGCAAATCTGAAAGCGGTGCCGCCTGCTGGCGCGGTTCTGATCGTTGGTGCCGCACCCGTCGCGGACGCCACCGGATTTCCTGTTCGCGTAATCGCGCTGTTTTGAGCGCGCATGTGAAACCATCGCGGAAACCATAATCAGGGGAGAAGAAAATGAAGCTTTTTCAACTTTGTGCGGGCGTAGGTTTGGCTGCATTGGCTGTTGCCGGACAAGCGCAACCGGCCGACACCGGCAGCGCAGGTGCCGCGGCACAGCCCGCCAATGCCGCGCAGGATACCGCCGATGCCGCTTCGCAGAGCGACATCATCGTCACGGGCTCGCGCATCCAGCGGCAAGGCTATACCGCGCCGACGCCGCTGACCGTGCTGAATTCCGACGATCTCATCCGCAAGGCGCCCAGCAATGTGCCCGATGCGCTCAACCAGTTGCCGCAGTTCCAGGGCTCCATCAACCAGAACATGCAGACGGATACGGGATCGTCGAAGGTTCGCTCGGGCAATTATCTCGATATTCGCGCGCTGGGCCCGCAGCGCGTTCTCATTCTCATGAACGGACGCCGTGTTCCGCCGACGAGCAGCAACGGCGCCACCGACACGAACCTCATTCCCCAGATGCTGATTTCGCGGGTCGACGTGGTAACGGGCGGCGCCTCGGCCGCCTACGGATCGGATGCGGTTTCGGGCGTCGTCAACTTCGTGCTGGACGACAAGTTCCAGGGCCTGAAGCTGAATGCGCAAAGCGGCGTTTCGACCTATGGGGACGACGCTTCCTACAAGTTCGGCGCGGCGTTCGGACATGCGTTCATGGATGATCGGCTGCATGTGGTGGCCAGCGCCGAATATTACCATTCCGATGGCATCACCGATCGCTCGTCAAGGCATACCTCCAGTGGCGAAAACTCTCTCACCGGCATGACGATCGGCGGCTTTGGTACACCTGCGTCACCGTATCACTATGTCTCGGGCGCTCACCTGAATTTCACGACATTCAATGGCGTTGTCACCAGCACGGGGCTATTCGCCGGCCAGCAGTTCAGGCAGAACGGCACGCTGACGGCATTCAACGCCGGCACGCCCATTCCCGGGCGTGCGGGATACGGCCTGAACAGCGATGGGATTATCTTTCCGTCGGGCGGGCGCACAGGCGCGCCCACGCTGACGACGACGCAGATTTTCGGTCACGTCGATTATGACGTGACCGACAATGTCAACTTCTTCGTTGATGGCAGCTTCAACAAGGGCGAGAATACTTCCACCAACGCCACGTCCAGCACGCCCGGCTCAGGCGCGATAATCTTCGCGGGGAACGCCTTCCTGGATCCGTCGGTCGCCAGCCAGATGCCGGCGGGAAGCAGGTTTACTGTGGCCCGCTCCTTTCACGAATGGCCGCTCAACCCCGAGTCCCAGAAAAGCAGGAACTTCATCCTGAACACCGGCTTCACCGGAGAACTGGGTTCCGGGACGAAGTGGGAGGTCTATTACACCCACGGCTTCAGCCGCTTTGACACGCATGCCTATCAGCTCAACAATCAGAAGTTCTTTGCCGCCACCGACGCGGTCAGAAATGCCTCCGGCCGCATCGTTTGCAACATCACGATCACCAATCCCGGCCTGATGGACGACTGCGTTCCGCTCAATATCATTGGCGAGGGCACATCCGACCCGGCCGCGATCGCCTATGTCCACGGCACGTCGCACTGGCAGGCGATCAACCGGATGGACCTCGTCGCCGCCAACATTTCGGCGGAACCCTTCAGCCTTTGGGCAGGCCCCGTGTCCATCGCGGTGGGCGGCGAATACCGTCATCAGTCGATCGCGCAGACCAGTAACGCCGATCCGGCGGTGCCCGTGGCCTTCACAGGCCTGCGCGGTGTGACAACGAGCAACCTCTATGCCGGCGTCAACGTCGGAACCGGGGGAGGCTCCTATAATGTGAAGGAAATCTACGGCGAAGTTGCGCTGCCGCTGCTGAAGGACTCGGCCATCGGCGATCTCGATTTCAACGGCGCCGCCCGCTACACCGATTACAGCACGAGCGGCACCGTTACGACCTGGAAAGTCGGCGGCAGTTACCAGCCCATACCCGATATCCGTTTTCGCGGGACATATTCGCAGGACATTCGCGCGCCTTCGCTTTTCGAACTCTTCGCGGGAAAGCAGCAGACGACCAGCCCGCTGACGGATCGGCACACCAACACGTCGTCGGTCACCAACGTCATTTCGTCCGGCAATCCGAATCTGAAGCCCGAGATCGCCCGCACCCTGACGCTTGGCGCGGTACTGAGCCCGCGTTTCGCGCCGGGCCTCAACCTGTCGGTCGACTTCTACAGAATCAGTATCAAGGACGCGATCGCTCAGCCCTTCACCTATATCCAGATGGCCGACTTGTGCGAAACGAGCGGTGGGACCAGCGAGTTGTGCGCCCAGATCATACGCCCTCTGCCGTATAGCAACACCAGCGCCGCGAATTTCCCGACCGAAATCCATTTGCAAAATCTGAACCTCGCCCGCTCCAAGGTGTCCGGGCTGGATTTCGAGGCAAACTATCGGCGGCCGTTCGCGAACGGCACGTTGGGTTTCCATCTCATCGCGTCGCGTCTGTTTCACTATAATCAGCAGAACTCGTCATTGTCGCCGGAGTTCGACTTCGCCGGCAACGCCGATTTTATTCAGGGCTTCTACCCTCTGCCGTTGCCCAAGCTGCGCGGGAACTTTGATGTTTCTTATACCAGCGACACCTTCAGTGTCAGTGTGCAGGAACGCTACATTGGCAGCTTCAACAAATCTGACCAATTCGTATGGATCGACAACAAGGTGCGGGCGACCTTTTATACCGATTTCAACATCGGTTATCGTGTTCAGCAAGTCCCGGGACAACCAGAACTCTACATGACCGTTAATAATCTGTTCAACCAGAAAGGCCGACTGTTCCTTGTCAGCCCGGTATCCGGCCTGAACATCCCGACCGCCCGAAGCATCTACGATATCGTCGGGCGCTATTTCACCGTTGGCATCAAAGCCAAGTTCTAAGGCCCGGACCAAATCAGGGGGGTTCCAAGGGCGCCTCGACGTAATTCATTGTCTCTACGAAGAGGTGGTGAGATTCCAGCTTTTGCTGGCATGACGGCGGATGGCGGTCGTAGGAAACCCCCTACGCCGGCTCGGAATCGAGGAAGCGTTCGACCTCCTCCAGCGCGACATCGCGGTCGAGATAGGATTGGCCGATCGCGCGCGTGAGGATGAACGGCAGTTTGCCGCCCGACATCTTCTTGTCGTGCAGCATATGCGCAACCAGCGTCTTGCCGCTCGCCTCTATTCCGGCATCCGCCAGTCCCGCCGGCAAGCCAGCCGCACGGAGGTGCGCGACGACGCGATCGGCATCGGCTTGCGGGCAGATCCCTTGCCGGGCCGAGAAACGGAACGCCAGCGCCATGCCCGCCGCCACCGCCTCGCCGTGCAGCAATTTGTCGGAAAAGCCGGTTTCGGCCTCGAGCGCATGGCCGAACGTGTGGCCAAGATTGAGGAGCGCGCGGCGGCCGCTGGTCTCGCGCTCGTCGGCGGTGACAACCTCCGCCTTGGCGGCGACGCTGACCGCGATGGCGTGGGCGCGTGCCTCGGCATCGCCGGCCATCAGCGCGGGGCCGTTCCGCTCGCACCAGTCGAAGAACCCCGCATCGCCGATCAGGCCATATTTGACGATCTCGGCATATCCCGCGCCGATCTCGCGCGGCGGCAGCGTGTCGAGCGTGGTCGGATCGATCAGCACGAAGCTCGGCTGGTGGAAGGCGCCGACCAGATTCTTGCCCGCCGCGCTGTTGATCGCGGTCTTGCCGCCGACCGAGCTGTCGACCTGCGCGAGCAGGCTGGTCGGAATCTGGATGAAATTGCAACCGCGCTTGAGGATCGCGGCGGCGAACCCGACCAGATCGCCGATCACGCCGCCGCCCAGCGCCACGACATGATCGCTCCGCTCGATCCCGCGCGCGAGCAGGGCGTCGGTCAGATGGGCAAGCTCGGCCCAGCTCTTGGTGCTTTCGCCCGCCGGCAGCACGATCGGGTCGATCTCTACACCCGTCTCGCGCAACCCCGCTTCCAGCCGTGAAAGCTGAGCCTTCGCGACATTGGCATCCGTCACGACAACGAAACGCCCGCCCCGGGCGCGGTCACCGATGAGCACCCCGGCGCGGTCGAGCGCGCCCGCCTCGATCAGAATGTCGTACGCTCGCTCGCCGAGCGGGACGCGGATGATGGTCATGCCGCCAACGCTTTCATGATCGCTTCCACGGTGTCCTCATGCGGCGACGCCTGGCTCCTGATGTGAATCGGCGCCAGCGCATAGACCGGGTTGCGCACCACCGCCAACTCCCTGAGTACCACATGCTCGTCGCGGTCCTTGAGCAGCGGCCGCGTGCCGCTCCGCCGGCGAACGCGCTCGACCAACACATCAATGTCGGCATCGAGCCAGATCGCGATGGCGCGATCGAGGATCAGCGCGCGCGTCTCCGGCTGCATGAAGGCGCCACCGCCCGCCGCGATCACCTTGGGCTCGCCCTCGATCAGCCGCGCGATCACGCGGCGTTCGCCGTCGCGGAAATGGGCCTCGCCGAAGCGTTCGAAAATCTCGGCGACGGTCAGCCCCGCCGCTTCCTCGATCGCATGGTCGGCATCGACGAACGGCAGGTCGAGCCGCGCCGCCAGCCGCTTTCCCACCGTCGATTTGCCGACGCCCATCAACCCCACCAGGACGATGGGCCGGTCGAGCTTCGGAGGAGGAGAAAGCGACGGGTTTTGAGACATTGAACCCGGGGCTATACACAGTGGCCTTGTCTCGGGCAAAAGCCCTGCCGTCACCAACGCCGGGAACGATACATGTCACGTGGTTCGATCATCCTGCTCCTCCTGCTCATCTTCATCGTCGGAGGCGCGATCTGGCTCGGCAACAAGGATATTTCCGTCGCGCCGACGCGGGTGGAGAAGGTCGTGAACCCTGATGCCAAGCCGCAATAAGCGCATCGCCCTCGTCCTTGCCGGTGCCGCCGGGCTGGCGCTGAGCCTGCCCGCGATCGGCCAGAACGCGCCCGAATCGCTGCTGCCTCCTGGTTTCGGCGACACGCCGCCCCCACCGAGCCCCACGCCCGGAGGGCCCGCGCCGCTGTTGCCGTCGGGCACGCTGACCACCGAGGTTCCGCCGACCGGCGAAGAGCTGGCGGGAGAGGAACCTGAAGAGGAAGAGAAGGGCGAGCCGGTCGAGCTTCCCGATGCGGCGCGGCGCCCGATCGATGTCGTCGGGGCGCTGACCGACGGGAATGGCGGGCTTGGCGACGATGCGTTCGGCCGCGCCAACGGCACCTTCCTGACCCGGCTGATGCGGCGCATCGACGCGCCGGTCGCCTCGCGCTGGGGATCGATCCTGCTGCGCCGCGCCTTGCTGACCCGCGCGCCGACCCCGCCCGACGTGGATCCGACCGACTGGATCGCCGAGCGCGCCTGGCTGCTGCTCCGCATGGGCGAGGCCGATGCCGCGCGGATGCTGGTCGAGAGCGTCGATACCGACAAGCTCAGCCCGAAGCTGATCGTCGTTGCGCAGCAAGTGGCGCTCGCGACCGGCGATCCGGCGGGCATGTGCCGCCTCACCACCGGCGCCGCGCAGTTCACCAAGGAAAAGAGCTGGGATTATGCCCGCGCGATCTGCGCCTCGCTTTCCGGCGAAGGCGCGATCGCGAGCGCGCTGCTGGATCAGGCGCGCGGCAAGGCGCGGCGCGGGATCGATTTCCTGCTCGCCGAGAAGGTGATCGGCGCGGGCGCCAACACCCGCCGTGCGGCGATGATCGAGTGGGCTGACGCCGACGCGCTTACCACCTGGCGCTTCGGCCTCGCCACCGCCGTCGGCCTCGCTATTCCGGACGATCTCTACGCCACGGTTGGCCCGCATGTGCGGGCATGGCAGGCGCGCTCGCCGATGTTCCCGGCACAGGATCGGCTCGACGCGGCCGCGATCGCGGCGACGCTCGGTGTCTTTTCCAACGCCGCGCTGGTCGATCTCTATGCGCAGGCAGCCGACAGCGAGGGCGATGTCGATCGCGATACCCCGACCGCGCGTCTGCGCGCCGCCTATGTCGGCGACGACGATGCCGCGCGCATGTCCGCGATCAGCGCCTTGTGGGAGGGGGCCGGGGAGAAGCCCGGCGGCCTTTACGCCTATCAGATCCTGACCGCCCGCGCCGCCGCCGGGCTTGCGCCGAGCGACAGTCTTTCGGCGGATTATGGCCGCCTGATCGCTTCGATGCTCTCGGCCGGGCTCGACCGACAGGCGGCGCGCTGGGCGTCGCTCGTCGAAGCGGAAGGCAAGGCGGACGACGCCTGGGCCCTGCTCGCCGTCGGCGCACCGCGCCGGATCGTCACCATCACGCCCGGCCGGGTCGAGGATTATGCGTCAAGTCTGAACGAAGAAGCCAAATATAAGGCCGGATTGCTGATCGCCGCGCTGGGCGGTCTCGGTCGCCTGACGCCCGCCCAGATGTCGCAGCTCGCTGAAGATCTCGAAGTGCCGATCGCGACCCGAAACCGCTACACCCAAATTCTCGATCGCGCCGCCGCACGCGGCGAGCAGGGCACGGTCGCGGTGCTGGCGGCGGCGGGCTTACAGACCAACGGCTGGAAGAATGTCCCCGCCTTCCACCTCTACCATATCATCGGCGCGCTGCGCCGCGCCGGCAACGAACCGGCCGCCCGCATGATCGCCGCCGAGGCGTTGAGCCGCGCATGACCCGCCCCGCCGCGGCACTGGCGGTCGGGGAAGATGCGGTGCTGATCGATCGCTTCCTCGAAATGCTGGCGGCGGAGGCGGGCGCCGCGCGCAACACGATCCTTTCTTATGGAACCGACCTGCGCGCCGCTTCATCGATGCTCGGCGGCGGGCTCAGCACCGCGGACAGCAAGGATCTGGCACGGCTTGGCGAGGCGTGGCTGCCGCTCGCCGCCGCGACGGCCGCGCGCAAGGCTTCGGTGCTGCGACGTTTCTTCGGCTTCCTGGCGGAAGAAGGTTTTCGGGCCGACGACCCGTCGGCTGCCCTGCCCCGTCCGCAGCTCGGACGGCCGCTGCCCAAGGTGCTGAGCCATCAGGATGTCGATGCAATCTTCGCCGAGCTTGAACGGCGCCGCGCGGAAATGCCCGGGCCGCTGGCGTTGCGCCTGATCGCGCTGGTCGAGCTGCTCTACGGATCGGGGCTGCGCGCGACCGAGCTGGTCTCGCTGCCGCGCAATGCGCTCCGTCAAGACGAGTCCTTCATGATCCTGCGTGGCAAGGGTGGGCGCGAGCGGCTGGTGCCGATCTCGGAGCGGGCACGAGCGGCGGTGCGCGAATGGCTGGTCCATGTGCCGAAAAATGCGGTGTTCCTCTTCCCTTCCGGCAAGAAGCATCTGAGCCGGGTCCGCCTGTTTCAGCTCATCAAGACGCTCGCCGCCGATGTCGGGATCGATCCGGCGCGGGTCAGCCCGCACGTGCTGCGCCATGCCTTCGCGACCCATCTGCTGGAGGGCGGCGCCGACCTGCGCGCGCTCCAGACCCTGCTCGGCCACGCCGATATCGCGACGACGCAAATCTATACCCATGTCGATAGCCGGCGCCTGGTGGAGCTGGTCAACGCCCGCCATCCGCTCGTTGACCTCACCTCGCCTTCGGCCTAACCGGCGCCGATGACAGTCTTTCTGGATTTCGAGAAGGCCATCGCCGAGCTCGACAGCCGCATCGCCGAGCTGCGCGAAGGCTCCACCGCCGGCGCGATCGAGCCGGAGATCGAAAAGCTCGAAGCCAAATCCGACAAGATGCTGCGCGATCTCTACGCGAAGCTGACCCCTTGGCAGAAGACACAGGTCGCGCGCCACCCCGAGCGGCCGCATTTCAAGGATTATGTCGCAGGCTTCGTCGAGGATTTCATGCCGCTGGCGGGCGACCGCGCCTTCGCCGACGACAAGGCGATCATCGGCGGCTTCGGCCGGATCGGCGGGCGCCGCTGCATGGTGATCGGCCATGAGAAGGGCGATGATACCGCGAGCCGCCTCAAGCATAATTTCGGCATGGCCAAGCCCGAAGGCTATCGCAAGGCGATCCGGCTGATGGAGCTGGCCGACCGCTTCCATCTCCCGGTTGTGACGCTCGTGGACACCTCGGGCGCGTTCCCCGGTATCCAGGCCGAAGAGCGCGGGCAGGCGGAAGCCATCGCCCGCTCGACCGAGGCCTGCCTCGCGCTCGGCGTGCCGCTCATCGCCGCCGTGGTTGGCGAGGGCGGATCGGGCGGCGCGGTCGCGCTTGCCGCCGCCAATCGCGTGCTGATGTTCGAGCATGCGGTCTATTCGGTGATTTCGCCGGAAGGCTGCGCCTCGATCCTGTGGCGCACCTCGGACAAGGCGGCTGACGCCGCCGAAGCGATGCGCGTCACGGCGGCCGACCTCAAGGGCCTTGGCGTGGTCGATCGTATCGTGCCCGAGCCGGTCGGCGGCGCGCACCGCGATCCCGCCGCCGCCATCACCAGCCTCTCCGCCGCGATCGGCGAGGAACTCGACGATCTCGGCAAACGAAAACCCGACCAGCTCCGCAAGGCGCGGCGCGACAAATATCTCGCGATCGGTTGATGCAGGAGGGGCTGCGCACCGTCTTCGATGCCGGTGCGGTGGCTTTCGATCCGCTTCTGCCGATGCTGTTCCCGCTGGCTGCGCTAGCGGTGACCATCTGGCTCTACAAGAGCGGAACTAGGCGGCTTTACTGGAAGATCGGCGCGGGCGTAACCTTGCTGCTCCTGGCGGTCGCCGTGATCTTGCCGTGGATCGATCATCGCCGCGTGCAGGCGAAGCTGGCGGCAGGTAAGGTCGAGACGATCGAAGGGATCGTCTCCCGGCACAAGCGCTGGACGGAAAAACGCTTCGACGGAACGTCCAAGGGCGTCGGCGTCACGACCAGCCACCGCTACACGACCACCACCTACGAATATTTCTACGTCGGCGACCGCTTCTTCAGCTATGTCGTCAGCGGCGGCGCGAGCTTCACCAACAGCGGCGATCCGCCAATCGATATCCGAGACGGGATGCGGGCGCGCGTCACCTATTTCCCGGACGACTGGAACGACGGCGAGCTGCGGATCGTCAAGCTTGCGCTGGGGCCCGGCACAGCAGCACAGCAGTACCCCGGCGAAGGCCGGGGTCCAGTTGGGAACGGCGCGATACTGGACCCCGGCCTTCGCCGGGGTACTGGCTCGGTTCCTGTGGATTTCGCTATGTTCCGCAAGCGTTTCGGCGATGCGGTCAAGAAAGGCGATGCGGAAGCAACCAAAACCATGGTCAACTTCCCCTTCCTGTTCGGCGGGAATACGCTGGAGGCCGACGAATTCGACAGCCTGTGGATGAGCCTGTTCTCGGAACCACAGCGACCCTGCCTCGCCGCCGGCAAGCCGATCGCCGAGGAGGATCGCTTCGTCCTCTTCTGCGGACCCTATGGCTATTATTTCGGCCGCACGCCGGCGGGCTGGAAGCTGATCGAATTCGGCGCGGACGGCGAGGCGATGTAGGGGCTCACGCTCGCCATCCGCGCCGTGGAGCGGATGTCCGGGGATCTCTCTTGGGGGGCGGCGATCCCCACGACATCCGCCGCAAGCTATTCGTACCCCGGCGGAGGCCGGGGCACATGTCCATTCTACGCCAGTTCGCGCACACGCTCCGTCACCGGCATGATCCGGACCCCGTTGCGCGAACCAATCTCCGTCACGTCGCGCATCGGCTCGAAATCCGTTTCGCCGCCGCGCTCGTCGATCTCGGCGAAGAAGCGCTCGGCCTCCAGCCCCGGCGATTGAGTCACGACCGCGCGCGCCGTCATTGCTCCCTCGTTGAGGAAGGCATGCTCGTGCCCCGCGCCGAACCAGACATAGTCGCCCGGCCCCGCCACCGTCCGCGAGCCGTCGCCATTGATCATCGTGATCTCGCCCTCAAGAATATAGAAGCTCTCGCTGTCGCGGTCGTGATGGTGCATCGGCGCGCCGCAGCCCGGCGGGACATGAGCGAGGAAGCTCATGAACTGTCCGGATTCGCTCGCCAGCAGCTTATATTCGTGGAGCATTCCGAGTATTTCGTGCCTGGGGCCTTCACCGGCGCGGCGACAGATAGCGCTTGCGGTCTGCATTATGTGATCTCCTCTCGGGGCTTCGCTTTCGCTGGAGCCGCTCTAGGCCGCTCCGCCGACGCAACGAGAGAATCGCGACATAGACCACGAACATGTCGACAAAGCCGACGAAGGTACGACGAAATTGCATCTTCGATCCGCCAGCCTACAAGCGGAAGCACGTTAATCCCGGAACACGACCATGCCCGTCCTGTTGCTTCTGCTCGCTTCCAACGTCTTCATGACGATCGCCTGGTACTGGCACCTCAAGGGCGGGATGACGAAGCCGCTGCTCGTGGTAATCGCGATAAGCTGGGGGATCGCGCTGGTCGAATATTGCCTCGCCGTGCCCGCCAACCGGATCGGCTATGCCAGCGGATGGACGCCGGGCCAGCTCAAGATCACGCAGGAGGCGATCGCGCTGCTCGTATTCGGGGTGTTCATGGTGTTCGTGCTCGGCGAGCCGGTGAGTTGGCGGCATCTGGCAGCCTTCGCCTGCATCATGGCGGCGGTCGGCTTCCTTTTCGTCGGGCGGTAGGCTTCGGCCGCCGCGCGATTAAGCCGAAATTCACCTGAACGATGCCACGCATGTCGGCATGATCCGCCCGAGAAATACGATATCCCTGTTCCTCCTCCTTGCGCTCGCTGCTCCTGCGGCTGCACAGGGCTTCGTCGATCCGTTGCGCCGGGCGCTCCCCGCTCCCCAATATGTTCGCCGTGCCGCCGCGAACGATCTCTACCAGCGGCAGGCCGCGCAGCTCATCCTGCGAAGCAGCCGCAACCCGGCAATCCGCAAGCTGGCCCAGGATCTGATCGTCGACCACAACCGCGCCGCCGCCGACCTGCGCGCCGCCGCCGCAAAAGCGGGGATCAAGATCGATGCCGCCCTTTCGACCACTGAGTTCAAGCAACTCGTCGGCAGGCTGACGCTCGCCACGGCGGACGCGCGCGACATGCTGTTCCTGACGCAAGAGCGCGCCGTCCACCAGCGGGCACTGGCGATGCATCAGGACTATGCAAGCGGCGGCGAAGACCCGGGACTCAAGGAAGCCGCTGGCCGCATCGCGATGATCGAGCAAACCCATCTCGACATGATCGATACCGCGGCGATGCAGTCTCCTGTCCAGCCGGCTGCACTTCAGCCATGACAAGAGGTTCCGCCGGAAGCTAGGAATTCCGCATGGGGCAGCTCGTCAAATTCCGCCGTCCGCCACGCAACTCCGGACGAATGCGCCGAGGGCCATCCCCGCCGCGCCGTGGCATCGGCCGCCTGATCGGCAATGCCCGTCCTTTTCTCCTCTTTGCGCTGCTGGTCTGGCTTTGGGGCAGCAACACCGGCGTGATCGAGCCGATCGGCTTCGTCGCCACGACGCCCGAGCGCATCAGCGCGCATTTCGTCCGCTGCGGGCGTTCGAAGGAGACGGCGTGCATCGTGGACGGGGATACCTTCCGGCTCGGCGCGCGGCGCATCCGCATCATCGGCATCGACGCGCCCGAGACCCATCCCGCCCGCTGTGCCGAGGAAGCCCGATTGGGCGAGGCGGCGACCGCGCGGCTCCAGGCACTGCTCAACGGCGGGCCGTTCGAGATGGTGGGAAGCCGCGCCGACCTGACCGATCGCTACGGCCGGGAGCTGCGCGCGATCTGGCGCGACGGCGCCTCGATCGGCGACCAGCTTCGCGAGGAAGGGCTTGTGCGCCGCTATCTCGGTTACCGCATGCCCTGGTGCTAGATGTTTGGTCCCGGCGTTTGATGGTGCGGATTTAGGCTGAAGCGTTCGGCTTCGGTTGTCCAGCATTTGCAGATGTATTCGTATGGC
>Ga0081455_10000148_pt1 | contig 83828 bp, 71 predicted proteins | sample TabmetS3T2R1_FD_70207 | JGI IMG/M metagenome (GOLD analysis project Ga0081455, IMG submission 70207) | Tabebuia heterophylla rhizosphere microbial communities from the University of Puerto Rico - S3T2R1 | ecosystem: Host-associated > Plants > Roots > Rhizosphere ... | reverse complement strand
GGTGGAACCCGTCGAAGTTCGCCCGCGTGTCTCCGGGATGCTGGAAGCCGTGCACTTCCGCGACGGGCAGGCCGTGAAGAAGGGACAGCTGCTCTTCACCATCGACCCGCGCCCGATCGAGGCCCAGCTCGCGCAGTCCCAGGCCCAGCTGGCCCGCGCCAAGGCCGCTCAGGTGAACGCCGATGCGGCGTACCGGCGCGGCATGTCGCTCAGCGAGACGCACGTCATCAGCGAGTCGGACATGGAAGTGCTCGCGGCCGCCCACCAGCAGGCGGCGGCGGATGTCGCCGCTGCGGCGGCGAACGTGAAGACCAACGCCTTGAATCTGGAGTTCACGCGCGTCGTCGCGCCGCTGGACGGGCAGATCTCGCGCCATCGGCTCGCGCCGGGCAACCTCGTCGAAGCGGGGACCACGCTGCTCACCACCATCGTGACGCTCGATCCGATCCGCTTCGTATTCGATGCACCTGAATCCGCGTTGCTCAAGTACAAGCGGGCGCAGGGGAGCGACTCGCTCGGCAACGACGTCGACATCCGACTGCAGGACGAGACGGAGTTTCGCTGGAAGGGACGCATCGAGTTCATCGACAACGCTCTCGACTCGGGTTCCGGAACGATTCGCGCCCGGGCGCTGGTCGCCAATCCGCAAGGATTCCTCACGCCGGGCATGTTCGGGCACATGCGCCGCTTCGAGTCGCAGCCCGTGCGGGCGCTGCTGATTCCCGACGAGAGTGTCGTGAACGATGAGACGCGCCAGATCGCCTACGTCGTCGGCTCCGACGGCGTCGTTCAGCAACGCACGATCGAGCTCGGACGGCTGATCGACGACATGCGCGTCATCCGGTCGGGTCTCGCCGCGAGCGATCGCGTGATCATCAGCGGCGTGCAGCGCGCGCGACCGGGTCGCAAGGTGACTGCGCAGGCTGCGCCGATGAGCGCGTTCCCCTCCGGTGTCGCGCGCGGCGAGAACAGCCGGTTGGAGATGCCGGCGGGGAGCGCGCAATGAAGATCGCGCACTTCTTCATCGAGCGCCCCATCTTCGCCTGCGCCGTCTCGGTGATCGTCACGCTGCTCGGGGCCATTACGCTTCCTCGGCTCGCGGTGGACCAGTATCCGCGCATCGCTCCGCCGACGGTCACCGTGTCCGCGAGCTATCCGGGCGCTTCCGCGGAAGTGATGGCAGACAACGTTGCCGCGCCGCTGGAACAGCAGATCAACGGCGTCGACGACATGCTCTACATGTCCTCGCAGTCGATCGGTGAGGGACGCGTCTCGATCACGGTGACTTTCCGCCTGGGCACGGACGTCGACATCGCGCAGGTGAAAGTGCAGAACCGTGTGCAAACGGCGTTGCCGCAGCTCCCGCAGGAGGTGCAGAACCTCGGTGTCAGCGTCCGCAAGGGCTCGGGCGACACGCTGCTGATCGTGCACATGACGGCGACCGATCCGACGATGGACCGCAAGTTCCTCGCGAACTACGCCAGCCTGCAAGTGCGCGAGCGCCTGCTGCGAGTGGCGGGTGTCGGGGACGTCGGTGTCAACGCGGCGCGCGACTACGCCATGCGTATCTGGATCGATCCGGACAAGGCGGCGGCGCGCAATCTCACCGTTCAGGAGATCGTCGAAGCCCTTCGCAACAACAACGTGCAGGTGGCGGCAGGGGCGGTGGGCGCGCCCCCGTTCACGGACAACCCGGCGTCCTCGCAGCTCATCGTCCAAACGGCAGCCAAGCTGAAGACGGCGGATGAATTCGCGCGCGTCATCATCAAGCGCGACAGCGAGGGGCGCATCACCCGCGTCTCCGACATCGGCCGCGTCGAGCTCGGGGCGCAGAACTACGGCATCAACGCGTTCAAGAACCGCGAGCGCGCCGTCGCGCTCAGCGTCACGCAGGCACCGGGCAGCAACGCGCTCGAGGTGGCGGACGCCGTGCAGGACACGGTGCGCTCCATGGCGCCGGATTTTCCCGCCGGGATCACCTACGAGATCATCTACAACCCGAGCAAGTACATCCGCGCCTCTGTCGTCGAAGTGCAGCGGACGTTGGTCGACGCGACGATTCTCGTCGTGATCGTCGTGATCCTGTTCCTGCAGAGTTGGCGCACGGCGCTGATTCCGCTCTTGGCGATTCCCGTTTCGATCATCGGGACCTGCGCGGTGCTCGGCGTGTTCGGATTCTCGCTGAACAACCTGTCGATGTTCGGGCTGGTGCTGTCGATCGGCATCGTCATCGACGATGCCATCGTCGTCGTGGAGAACGTCGAACGGCACATGCGTGCCGGCATGACGGCGCGCCAGGCCGCGCACCTCACGATGGACGAGGTCGGCGGAGCACTCATCGGCATTGCGCTCGTGCTCGTGGCAGTGTTCGTGCCGACGGCGTTCATGGGCGGGATCGCCGGGCAGTTCTACAAGCAGTTCGCCCTCACCATCGCGAGCGCGACGCTGATCTCGCTCATCGTGTCGTTGAGCCTGACGCCGGCCTTGTGCGCGGTGATTCTGAAGCCGCACTTCGGCCTGCAGCATCGAACGTGGATCGGCGCCCTCGGCGATCGCGCGGCGCGGGCGTTCGACACGTTCAGCGAGCGCTACGGGCTCGTCGCGAAACGGACCATTCGTGCGAGCGCGATCATGTTGGCGCTCTATGGAGGGCTCCTGGCGCTCGCGGGCTGGCGCATCCTCGATACACCGCGCGGCTTCATCCCGGCGCAGGATCAGGGCACGGTATCGATGTCCGTGCAATTGCCCGTCGGTGCAACCCTCGCGCGCACGGATGCCATCACCCAACAGATCCTCGACATCATTCTCAAAACGCCGGGCGTGTGGGCCACATCGACCTATGCGGGCATCGACGGCAACGGCTTCAACTTGCAGTCGAGCTCGACCCAGCTCTGGGCGATCTTCGATCCCTGGGAGGAGCGCTTGGAGCGCGGGCTGACGGCCGCGAAGATCACTGACGATTTGAAGCGCCGCCTCGCAGTGATCACCGGCGCCGATATCCGCATCAGTCAGCCTGCGCCCGTGATGGGGCTCGGTTCGGCTGGCGGCTTCCGCATGATGATCGAGGACCGTGGCGGGAACGGCTACGCGCGGCTCGAGGCGGTGGCGCGCGATATTGCGGACGCTGCGAGCAAAGATCCGGCCGTGACCAACACCTATGTCGGGTTCAACAGCCGCAGTCCGCGCCTGAATGCCCGTGTCGACCGCGACAAGGCCGAGATGCTCGGCGTGCCGGCGGCGAGCGTGTTCGCCACGATGCAGACGTACCTCGCCGGAACCTACGTCAACAACATCAACCTCATCGGCCATACGTTTCAGGTGATCGCGATGGCCGACGCGCCGTTCCGGCAGGACGCGGCCTGGGTGGGCACGCTCAAGACGCGCTCCGATTCGGGCGCGATGGTGCCCTTGAGCGCCGTGGCCAACTTCGAGCCGGCCGTCGGGCCGTACAAGGTGTTTCGCTACAACCTGTATCCGGCGGCGGACATCCAGGGCGAGACGCGAGCGGGCGCTTCGACCGGCCAAGCCATGGCGGCGATGGAACGCATCGCGCGCGCGCGGTTGCCGGCGGGATTCACGTTCGAGTGGACCGATATCGCCTACCAACAGCAGCTTGCGGGGAATGCCGGCGCGCTGAGCTTCGTGCTGGCGGTGGTCTTCGTGTTCATCTTCCTGGCGGCGTTGTACGAGAGCCTGACCCTGCCGCTGGCGGTCATCCTGATCGTGCCGATGTGCCTGTTGGCGGCGATGCTCGGCGTCAACCTCAAGGGGACGGACAACAACATCCTCACGCAGATCGGCATGGTGGTCCTCATCGGGCTCGCCGCGAAGAACGCCATTCTGATCGTCGAGTTCGCGCGGCAAGCGGAGGAGCAGCTCGGCATGAAGCCCGCCGAGGCGGCGGCGCATGCCGCTCGCACCCGTCTGAGGCCGATCATCATGACCTCCGTCGCATTCGTCGCCGGCGTTGCGCCGCTGGCGTTCGGGTCGGGGGCAGGGTCTGAAATGCGCCAGGCACTGGGCATCGCCGTCTTTTTCGGCATGATCGGCGTGACCGTCTTCGGTTTGTTGTTCACGCCGGTGTTCTACGTCGTGTGCCGCTGGCTTTCACACCGCCGTCACTTCAGGCTGAGCGCGAGGCGCACCTTGCCTTCGGCAGGCTGAGCGGCATTCGCACCGAGAATGAAAACGCGCGTGGCGTCGATTTCGCCGGAGCCGAGCAGCGCGTCCTGAATGGCGTGCGCGCGCGCTTGCGCGAGCTGCTCGAGATCGCCATCCGCCACCGACTGTTTCTCGAGGAGCGCTCGCGTCAACTCCTCGTTCGCGGAGTCGAGCGACTGCGCGGCGCGCTTTTTCTTCGGGATCTCGAGGAGGCTGGCGGCGTTCGGCGGGGGTGCCGTGTCGGCGCCGTAGTCGGCCTTGTATTGCGTCATCAACACCTCGAAGCGCTGCGCGGGGTCCGCCGCCGGTTGCAGCTTCGCGTCGAGCTTTTGTTGCGCGAGCACGCTGCCGTCGAGCTCGCGTGAATAGCTCATGGGAATGTCGAGCTGCAGCTGCGGGCGCTCCTTCAGCGCCTTCGACATCGAGGCGATGCGCTCCTGCGCGGCGCCGTCGAGCGCGGCGCTGCCGGGATCGAAGTCGATGAGATTCATCTCTGCGCCGCCGCCGAACAGACTGCCGAGCAGCGCAAACGGCGCGGTGGCAACCTTCGTGAGCAGGCCGATCACGGCTTTCCAGATGATGGGACCGATGCGGAACTGGGGATCGTCGAGGCTGCCGCTGACGGGCAGGTTCACGTCGATGACGCCGTTGCGATCTTTCAGCAGCGCGACCGCCAAGCGCAGCGGCAAGCGCACGGCGTCCGGGCTCTCCACTCGTTCGCCGAGCTGCAGCTGATCGATGACGAAGCGTTGTTCGGCGGTGAGCTTGCGATTCTCCACGCGGTACGCCACATCGATGGAGAGCTTGCCCTTCTCGATCTTGTAGCCCGCAAAGCGGCCGGAATAGGGCGTCACGGAGGTCATGTCGACGCCCTTGAAGCTCACCTTCATGTCGGTGAACAGCCCGGCCGAGAGAAGATTGATTTCACCGCCGATCTTGGCGGGCGCGTAGCGATCTACCTTGCCGTCGAGCGCGACTCGCGCGCGCGACTTCGCAGCGGACGATAGACCGAGAATCGTGCCGTTCATGCCCTGGATGCTCACGGCGTAGTTCGGCTGGATCCAGAAGTCGGCGAAGTTCGCGGAGCCATTGGTGATCTTTACCGTGCCGATGCGCATCTGCAGGGCGCCGGGGTTGCCGCCCGGTGCCTTCGTGGAGCCCTCCGAGGTCTGCACCGTTTGCACCGCCGCCGGCGGCGCGCTTGCGGGCGTGGGCGTCATCGCCTCGGTGATATTGAGCGTCTGATCGGGCGCGATGATCAGGCGCGCGTACGGCGCGCGAGCGTCGATGGTCGCGATGCGCAGGCTCGCGGGCGTGGAGCGGTACTCGAGTCCGGCGAGCTTCAGCTCGTCCCATTTGATGAAATCCTGGCGCAGCTCGTTGTCGATGGTGCGCAGCTTGGTGACGACCGTGTCGCCTTTGATCGCGAGTGCGCCGTCGGCGGCGCGCTCGATGTCCAAGGCTGACTTCAGTGAACCGCTGAGCAATGACACCTGCGTGTAGGTGTTGACATAGGGCTGCAGGGTGGTGAGGTTGAAGTCGCTCAAGTCGACGTGCGCGGCGATGGTGCCGGCCTCCGGAGTGACCTTGGCATTTGCCGCGAGGTGTGCCGAGTTGTTGATGCCGATCTTGGTGTCGACGTCGAGCGTCGTGTTGGGTGCGGAGCTGTAGCCGCGTACGGCGATGTCGAGCGGGGCGAAGGTGAATGCCGCGGTGGGCTTCACGAGGCGGTCTTCGAGCTCGACGCGGAGATTCTCGGCAGCGATGTCGGGGGCGGCGAAAGACCAGGTCGACGAGGAGGTTGGTGCCTCACGTGAAGGGGTTGCGCTGGGGGCGCTCGCGCCCGATGCCGCGTTCGCCGGGGTTGCCCCGTCCTCGGGTGCCGCCGGGTTCGCCGGTGTTGCCGCCATCAGTTCGGTGAGATTTATTTTGCCCTGCTCATCCCGCCACGCGCGCACAGTGCCATCGGTGAGCCGCACCTTGCCGACGTCTACGCGCTCGCGTGCGAGATCGAGGCGTGCCTCCTCGATCTGGACACTCGCGTGCTGGATGTAGTCCGCTGCGTGTCCCTTGGGGCGAACGGCGAGATCCGCGATCGACGCTTTGTGAACCGCGAGGTTCAAGCCGACCTGATTTTGGGCCGAGAATTGGTAGTCCCCCGCGAGCGCGATGGTGCCGCTCACCAGCTCGAACCCCAGCGAATCGCGCAGGTACGACCAAACCGTGCGCGCCTGCAAATCCGTCACTGCGAAGCGCCCATGCGAGGCCAGAGGCTCGACGGTGAACGCGCCATCCCACGCGAAGCGCTCGCCGCGTGTTGATGCCGCGCGCAGCGCGTAGGCGTTACCCGTCTGCCCGGTGGTGCTGAAGTCCACCAGATCGAAAGTAATCGGTCGCAGCTGCGCACGAAACGGCGATGCGCGTGAGGCATCCTCGAACGCGACTTCGCCTCCCGTCACGCGAAATCGATCGATGAAGAGCCGAGTCGGCTCCTGCGCTTGCGCGGGCGGTGGGCCTTTTGTTTCAAAGGGCCGCGCGAGGTCCGCCAAGTTCACCGCGCCGTCTTTGCGGATCAGTGTGCGAACGTACGGGCGCTCGACCTCGATGACAGTGAAGCTCGGCGCGAGACGCCACGCCGTGGCGACACTCATGTCGATGCGCAGCCGGCCGAAGCCCAGCATGCGCTGCGCATCGACGTCGGGCATCGCGAAGTCGCGCACGTCCAGCGAGAACGTGAACGGGTTGAAGTGCACTTCGCCCAGTGACGCTTCCCGCCCGTAATGCTCCGATACGAACGACAACACCTGCGAGCGCACGAGCCACGGCACGCCGAAGAAGCCGGCTGCAGCATAGGCGGCGACGAGCACGACCAGCGCGCCGAGAAGGATGAGCCAATTGCGAACGCGGCCCGACGTCATGGCGCTCGATCGTACGCCTTCGGGACTCAGCGTGGAGAACGTGAACCTGAGCGTGGGGACAACCGGGCACGGCTTCTGCCAGGCCTGGGCGGGGTGCGGAGGTGTCTAGCCCTTGGCGCCGGTCGCGAGCGCACTCGCCATCCGTTGCGCGCTCGCGAGCTGGTGCGGATGCAAGCGGGCACCGGCCGCACCGAGCTCGTAGAACGCAACTTGTTCCAGGCTGCCCGGCACGCCGAGATCGATGCCGGCGCGGATGAGCGCGTACCCGCGCATGTCGTCTCGTTCTCCTAGTCGACGCATCAGTGCGTACAGAGTGCCGGTCAGTCGCGTTACTCGACAGCTTCCGCGGCGGCGGCTGCCATTGCAGTGAAACTTATTGCGGCGTCGGGCCTTCGGTCACGCGCACCAGGTCGTGTGGCCGTATCCACTTGCCGAAGGCCGCCTGCACGTCTTCAGCGCGGAGCGCGATGTAGCGGCGCGCCGCCGTCGTCGGCTCATCCAGCGGTAAGCCGAGATCGCTGCGGGCCAACAGTCCGCCCGCGATCTCGTCGATACCTGCTTCGCTCAGCGGGATCTGCCTCACGAGCGAGGCCTTCACGCGAGCGAGCTCCTCGGCGGTGGCCGGCGCCTTCTGCATCGCCTCGAGCTCCTGCGCGACGATGCGGGCCGCCTTGCTGACGTTCTGCGGATCGCTTGCATATTGAACCGCGTAGACCGTGCGTGTTCGACCCGCCTGCAGCACGGAGCCCACGGAATACACGAGCCCGGAGCTCTTGCGCAGATCGATGCTGAGACGCGTCGAGTAGAACCCTCCGCCCAACACCGCGTTGCCGAGCGAGAGCGCGTAGTAGTCGGGATCGGACCGCGTGAGACCGAGTTGCTCGGCGAGAATCACATTGTCTTGAACACGGCTGGCATCGGGCACAGCGATCGTGTCCGGCCCATTGGGCCTTGCCGGCGGCAAGTCGATCACGGGCCGCGGACCCGTCGCTCGCCACGCGCCGAAATACTTTTCGATGGCCGCGCGCGCCGTTTGCGGAGCGACCTTGCCGATCACGACGATCGTCGTGAGGTCGGGGCGAAACACGGTGCGGTAATAGGACCGAACGGCATCGAGCGTCAATGCGCTCACTGTCTCGGCCGTCGCCATGCGCACGCTGGGATCGCTTGCAGTGAAGAGCGCCTGCCGCAACGAATGCTGGGCCAAGAAGCGCGGGCTCCTGTTGCGCGCCGCGACCCCTTGCGCGATCTCACGCTGGATGACCGTCATCGCGTCTTTCGGCAAGGCCGGATGCAGCTCATTGTCGGCGAGCAACTCGATGGCGCGATCGAGATGCTCCGGCAAGGTCGCCACCGAGAAGTCGGTGCCCGCGCGCTCGCGCGCACCGATGGCATCGAGCTCTCGCTGAAATGCGAGACGATCGAGCCGCTCGCTGCCATACGGGAGCAGCTCATCCAATACTTGCGCTACGCCTTCTTGGCCGGTGGGCTCTTCGGTTTCGGGACGATTGCGGATGTGACCGAAGACGCTCACCGTATCGCTGACATTCTCCGTCTGAACGATGAGCGTGATGCCGTTCGGCAGCGTCTCGACGACGGGATGCAGCGTCGACGCCGGCACGATGAGGCGATGGAGAGCGGTCTCCGCCCACGTCGGCAGTTGGGTCGGCTTCGCTTCACCGAGAGCAATCGACTCCTGCCCACCGAACCCGCCACCCCGTGCCGTCATGGGTTTGCCGGAGACGTGCGGCAACATGACGCCCGTGACCGCGTGATCGAGGTCCAAATACTTGCGCGCCACGCGATCGACATCCGCGACCGTCACCCGCTCGATGCGCGCGAGGTCTTCATCGGGAGACTGCAAGCCGTACAGCGTGAGCGCATCGGACCACAGCGAGGCCAGGTTGGAGATGGAGTTGCGCTGGAACTGCGCGCTACTGCGCTCGTGAATCTTCGCTGCGTTCACGAGATCCGCCGGCACGCCCTCACGCGCGACTTTCGCGAGGATCGCGCGCACCTCGCGCTCGAGCGCTTTCGGATCTTCGCCGGCAGTGAACGCAACGGTTGCGTACGCGACGCCCGCCTGCGGGAGCGGCTCGAGCCCGAAGTCCGCGTCGAGTGCTTTGCCCGCCGGGACGAGCCCGTAGAGATCGAAACGGTGACTGCTGAGGACGTCCGAGAGCACTTCGAGCGCCGCAAAGTCGCTGCTCGTCGGGCCGGGAGTGCGCATCGCAAGCATCAGCGTCCCATTGGGGCGATCGGTATCGACCTGCAGCGAGACGGCTCGAACCGGGCGCAAATCGACCGTCGGGCGCGGGGGCAGCGGCTTCGTCCGGATGTCGCCGAACAGCCGCTCGACGGCTTGCAGCGTGGATTTCGGGTCGACATCGCCGGCGATCACGATCAACGCGTTATTGGGCGCATACCACGCATCGTGAAAGCTTTTCAGCATCGCTGCGGTGGTCTTGTCGAAGGAGGGCCGCGTACCGAGCGCGTCGTGGGCGTAGGGCGTACCGGCGAACATCGACGCCCGTACCTTGGAGTAGAGCACGTAGTCGGGCTCGGACTGGTCCTGCGCGACCTCCTGCTCGATCGCGCCTCGTTCTTGATCCCAGTCCTTCTGCGCATCGAGCACGGCCCGCATGCGAACCGATTCGATGTGCAGGGCCACCTCGAGATCCTCGGCCGGCACCGTGAACAGGTATTGCGTGAGGGACTCGCGGGTGTTGGCGTTGAAGTTGCCACCCATCACGTTGCCGATATCCGCGAGCTGATCGGCTGTGAGGCCGGGGCTGCCGCGGAACATCATGTGTTCCTGTGCGTGCGCCATGCCGGGAAAGCCGGCCGGTGCCTCGTCGGAGCCGACCAGATAGTTGACCGAGATCGAGACGACCGGCGAGAGCGAGTTGCGCACCACGACGACGCGCAAGCCGTTCGGCAACGTGCTGCGAGTGACTTCGTCCTGGGCGAATGCACTGGAACAGAGGAGGAGAAACGCGAGGGCGAGCCACTTCATGATACGACTCTATTCCTTGGACGCCTCGGCCGGCGCCTGAGCGGTTACAGGTGAAAGCGCGTCGGCCAGCGCCCGCGCGATGTCGCGGGCGGCCGCCGGCTTGCTCAGCACTTCCCGTGCCCCGGCCGCGCGCGCGCGCGTGGCGAGTGTGAGTCCCGCGTAGCCGCTCATCAGAATGATCGGAACATCGGGGCGAATCGCGATGAGTCTTTCGGTGAGCTGCGTGCCCGTCATGCCCGGCATCGTTTCGTCCGACAAGACCGCGGCGAAGCGCTGCGGATCGGCGCGAAATTCTTCGAGCGCTTCGAGTGAGGAGGTGAAACCGATGGCTTCGTAGCCGAGGCCCGCAACCATTTCCTCGCCGAGCCGCACGAGCGGCTCTTCATCGTCGACGAGCATGATGGCCGCGCCGTCGCCGTGCGGAATGGACTCGTCCTCGTCGAACCGCGGATCGACGTGCCCCTGCTGCGGCAGGTAGACGCTGAACGTCGTGCCGCGTCCGAGCTCGCTCGTCATGTCCACGCCGCCACCGAGATCCGTCACGATGCCGTGAACCAGCGAGAGCCCGAGGCCCGTGCCGACGCCGACGCCTTTGGTGGTGAAGAACGGATCGAATATCCGGCCGCGTAAGTCCGGCTCGATACCACAGCCCGTATCCTGCACACACAGCCGCACGTACTTGCCCTCGGGCAATACCCCTGTGATCACCGTATGCGGTTCCTCGAAAGTCGTGACGTCGAGTCGCACGACGAGCGTGCCGCCGGATTTCATGGCGTGCACGGCGTTCGTGCATAGATTGAGCACGACCTGATGAATTTGTGTCGCGTCGCCAATCACCGCCGAATCCTGCGCGGCCAGCATCTGCTGCAGCCGAATGTTGTCGGGCAGTGAAGCGCTCAGCATTTCGAGGGCTTCGACCACGACGGACTGCACGTGCACCGGCACGCGCGGCCCCACACCGCTGCGACTGAAAGCCAGAATGCGCTCGACCAGTGACTTCGCGCGCTGTCCCGCGCTCATCATGCTGTCGACATAGCGACGCACGGCGCTATTCGCGGGCACGGCATTCTGCGCGAGCTCGCCGTACCCCAACACGGCGCCGAGAATGTTGTTGAAGTCGTGCGCCACGCCGCCGGCGAGCGTGCCCATCGCCTCCAGCTTCTGCGCTTGCAACAAGCTCGCTTCCAAGCGCCGTCGGTCCTGCTCCGCGCGGCGCCGCTCGGTGATGTCGTTGTTCGTTTCCAGGATCGATTCCATCTCGCCATTCGGCGCGCGCTGTACGGCCCAGCGACTGGCGACGACAATCTCGCTGCCATCGTGCCGCACGTGGACCAACTCGCCGTCCCAGCGGCCGTTGCGCTCCAACTTCTCGCGGATGTGCGCGATGGGCTCGGGGAAACGCGTCTTGAGCAGCTCCTCCACCTTGCGCCCAACGGCTTCGTCCGCGCTGAATCCGTAGGTATCGCTCGCCGCGCGGTTCCAATAGCGGATGACATTGTTTCGGTCCCGCAGGAAGACTGCGTCGTGAGTGAGATCGAGCAGCCGCGCCTGTTTGCGAACGGCCGCCGTCATGTCGTTCGCGAGGCGCGTTGCGCGTGCGCGCAGCGTCGTCTCCGACCATGTGATGCCGAAGAGCAGGAGCGACAGCGGAATGCCGGCCGCAAGCGCGATGAGGGGCTTGTTGCCTCGCTGAACTATCGCCGCGCTCCGGCGCACGCTGAATTGCAAGCTCCAGTGTTGGCCCGAGAGCGCGAGTGGCAGATCCGTCGAGAACATCGGCAGGCGTTTCGCCGGCGGCGAGTCCCAATTGTCGGCCGTGGTGTACAGCAGCGAGTCTGGATTCGTTTGCGGGCCTTCCCAGATGGAGAGTGAGAGCGGCAGCGAGCGCTCCTTCAGCACGCTCGCCACCACATCGTCCATGTGGATGGCGGCGGTGACGTAGCCGATCAGCGCCGCCCGCCGCTCCTCGATCGTGTTCGGCGCGGTGTCACGGCGATACACGGGCACGAACAGCAGCAATGTCGGGCGTGGGTGCGCGGCCGTATCCAAGAAGAGACTGACCCGAGCCGACAAGCTCACCGTGCCCGTGTCCCGCGCGCGTTCGAGCGCGCGGCGACGCGTGGGCTCGGACATCAGGTCGAAGCCGTGTGCGCGCGTAATGCTCCGGCCGAACGGCTCGATCAAGACGGTGACCGCATACTCCGCGCGCAGTCCAGCGGGCCAGACATGAAAATCAGTGTTGCCTTGCGCGCGCATGCGCTGCGTCAGCGCCTCGAGGTCCCCCGGCCCAACACGCTCGGCGTAGTTCAGTGCCTCGATTCCGGGGTAGGTGTGCGGCAGATCGAGACGCTCGATGAATCGCCGCCACTCGTCTGGGGAGACGGTGTCGCTCGCGGCGAGGAGGCCCGCGCCCGCCTGAAGCACCTCCTCGAAGCCCGAGAGCTCCTCGCGAATTTCATTGGTGCTCTGGCGCGCCTGGTCGTCGAATTCGGCGCGCGCGCTATCGTCGTCTTGATGCATGAGCACGAACCACGACACGCCGGTCGTGACGAGGCACACGCCGAGAACGATGAACGGTAGAACGACGGACGAGCGCAGTCGGCTCAAGAGGTCCACGGGCTTATCTCATATCGCGAGCTTCAGCGTGTGAGACAGGCGGGCGCTGCAAGTTCAAGCGCCGGCTCGATCGATCGCGTCGAGCAGCGCTTCCCGGCCGAATGGTTTCACGAGGACGGCGCTCGCGCCAAGCTCGCGCGCGACCGCCGCGTGGGCCTGCGGGCCCGAGGCGAGCACCGCTGCGGACATGGCGATGACCGGCGTGTTCGGCAGCGCATCTCGGAGGCGCGCGATGGCTTCGCGGGCCGAACGGCTCGGCGAGGGCACGTCGGCGAGCATGATGTCGCATCCCGAGCCGGCAATGCGGGCCGCGGCGGCCGAATCGCTGGCGCAGACGCTTTCGTGGCCGGCCATGTCGAGCCACTCGACGATCAATTGCTTGATCAGGCGGTCGGATTCGAGGACCAATACGCGTCGGTGGGTCATGGCGCTATTGAGCGGCACCCGCGTTAGGGGAGTGTTTTGCGGGATGTTACGTTTGTTTCATTTGTAATCGGACGCGCCATTGCATAGTAAGACAGCCTTGCCAAGGTGAACGGGGCTCACCAAGGATGCCGCTATGAATACCGCTCACGTGCTGATGGTGGACGACGACCCGGCGATCTGCGGCGTCGTCAGCGAGTACCTCGCGCAGAACGAGTTTCGGGTCACCGCCGTGACCAGCGGGAAACAAATGCTGGAGGTCATCGGGCGGGAGGCGATCGATCTGCTGCTGCTCGATCTGCGGCTGCCCGGCGAGGACGGCATGCATCTCGCACGCACGGTGCGCCAGAGCTCGAAGGTCCCCATCGTCATGCTCACCGGACGGGTCGAAGAGGCCGACCGCATCATGGGTCTCGAGCTGTGCGCGGACGACTACGTCACCAAGCCCTTTTCGCCGCGCGAGCTGCTCGCGCGCATTCGCGCAGTGCTGCGTCGAGCGCAGATGGAAGTGGTCGCGCCCGGACGCGATGAGACTCTGCGTGCGTATCGTTTCGAGGGCTGGGAGCTGAACGTGCGCCTGCATCGATTGCTGTCGCCCGCGGGTGAGCGCATCGAGATCTCGCGAGGCGAATTCAGTCTGCTGTGCGCGTTGCTCTCTTCGCCGCAGCGGATCTTGACTCGCGATCAGCTCCTGGAGCTCTCACGTCTGCACAGCACCGAAGTCTACGATCGCTCCATCGACGTGCAGATCTTGCGTCTACGGCGCAAGATCGAAGCGGACCCCGCGCATCCCGCATTCATCAAGACCGAGCGGGGCGTCGGGTATTACTTCGACGCCCCGGTGAAGGTCATTCGTTGACTAGGGCCTGCCGGCGAGGGCGGTGTCCATTTGGCCGGATACGAAGCTCGCGGCCAGTCCCGCCAGATGACGCACCGGGGTGAACAGCACTGCGATTTGCGACGTCAACAAGAACGCACAGGCATAGAACGAAGCGGGCGACGACGTGCGCCAGCCCGTCAGCGGCCCGGCGATCATCGGTCGCAGGCGCTCGGAATTGACCAGCCAGGCGATGGCCACTCCGATGACGATGCCGCCCAGGATGTCCGTGGGATAGTGCATGCCGAGGTACAGCCGCGGCAGCAGCACGACGGCCATGACGTAGGTGCACAGCAGCCAGCCGGTGCGGCGAGACGCAAGCCACAAGCCCGCAGCCAGCGCGGCGAACAAGGTCGCGTGATCGCTCGGAAACGACGTCCACTTGTCGAGCCCGCGCTGTGCGCGGCCGAGCGCGAAGTTGTGCTCGAATTCCGGCGTACCGAAGGGCCGCGGCCGGAACGGCAGCACCATGGCGAGGCCGCGTGCCACGATCAAGGCGACGAGACAGCCGATGAGCGTTGCCGTGAGGTACTCTCTTTGCCGCGCCAAGTCGGCCGCGGATGAGGTGGGAAGGAACCAGATGCCCCAGACGAACGCCATGACGACGTACCCTTTGAACAGGTCGCTGTCGGCGAGCACCGAGATCCAGAAGTCGACGCTCGGGTACGAGCCGGAGAACGTGTCGAAGAAGCGCAGGATGTGCAGGTCGAAGGCGTTCATCTGCATGCCTTTCTTTATTTTGAGACCGCGCCTCGGGATAGCAGCATAAGCCGTTCCCGAGCGGCACCCGCGATCTTCCGTACCATGGCCAGTAAGCGCGAACCTGTCGAGATCCTCACCATCGCCGGGCGCGAAGTGGCGATCTCGCACCCGGAAAAAGTGCTGTTTCCCAAGCCGCAGCACACCAAGCTCGACTTGGCGCGCTACTACGTAGCGGTCGCGGAAGGCGCACTGCGCGGCGCCGGTGGCCGGCCGAACATGCTCGTGCGCTACCCCGACGGCATCGAGGGCGAGCACTTCTATCAGAAGCGCGCGCCGCAAAGCCGTCCGGATTGGATCGAGGTGGTGGAGCTGCGCTTCCCGTCGGGTCGCGGCGCGGAGGAAGTCGTGCCCCGCGATGCGGCGGCGCTCGCGTGGCTTGCGAATCTCGCGTGCCTCGAGCTGCATCCGCATCCGGTGCGCGCGGAGGACCTCGAGCATCCGGACGAGTTGCGCGTCGATCTCGACCCCGTGCCGGGGATTGAATGGAAGCAGATACAACAAGTCGCGGCGGTCGCGCGCGGCGTCCTGCAGGACTTCAAGCTCGTCGGCTGGCCCAAGACCTCCGGCTCGCGTGGCATGCACATCTGCGTGCGTCTCGAACGTCGCTGGGGTTTCGATGAAGTGCGCCGCGGAGCGCTGGCGCTCGCGCGCGAAGTCGAAAAGCGCGCGCCGCAGCTCGCCACCAGCAAGTGGTGGAAAGAGGAGCGCCACGGCGTGTTCGTCGACTACAACCAGAACGCGAAGGATCGCACTGTCGCAGCGGCGTACTCGGTGCGCCCAAGACCCGACGCGCGCGTCTCGGCACCGCTGGCATGGGATGAGGTGGCCGACTGCGATCCGGCGGATTTCACACTGGCCTCGATGCCTGCGCGCTTCGAGAAGGTCGGCGATCTCCACGCGGGCATCGATGAGCACGCCGGTTCCCTCGAAGGTCTGCTCGAGCTGTTCGAGCAACAGGGCTTGGGCGATGCGCCCTGGCCGCCGCATTATCGGCGGCAGGCGTCGGAGCCGACGCGCGTCCAACCCTCCAAGCGCAAACATCCGCTGATCGAAATCGGACGCGCGCGTCGCAAGGACGATGCGTTGGCGGGTCTCGAGCGTTGGCAAGCACGACATGCGCAAGCGGCTGCTCACTTGCAGCCCGCGGACGTGCTCGTCGATGCGATGCGCGGGCGCTACAGCACGTGGACGCGGATTCGAATCAACCTACAGCATGTGCCGGAAAATCTGCGGCCGACTCAGGAGCCGCTCGATCCGGACGAGAAGATGCGTTCGAGCTCGTAGGGTTTCGTGACTTCGAGCTGGTCGTAGCGGCAGTCTTGCGGCGGCTTGTCGGGTCGCCAGCGCAGGAACTGCGCCGCGTGCCGGAAGCGATCGCCCTGCATGTGGTCGTACTTCACTTCGCACACGCGCTCGATCCTGAGCGGCTCCCACGACAAATCCTTACCTGCGCTCCAGCGACTCTGCGCGCCGGGCATGCGGCTCGATTCGGCCGCCGCGCTGGCCCACTCGCGCCATGGGTGATCGTCCATTGCGTTCTTGCGCAGAGGCTCCAGCTCCTTCGCGAGCTGCCTGCGCATCGCCATCGTGAAAGATGAGGTCACACCGACGTGCTGGAGCATGCCGTTGTCGTCGTACAGACCCAGTAGCAGTGAGCCGACCACATCGTTGCCGCTCTTGTGCCAGCGAAATCCGGCAACGACACACTCCGCCGTCCGCGCGTGTTTCACCTTGATCATCGCGCGCTTGCCCGGCAGGTACGTGCCCGAGTCCAACTTCGCGATCACCCCGTCCAGACCGGCGCCTTCGAAGCGCGTCAGCCAGTCGAGCGCAATCGTTCGATCGCGCGTCACCGGTGTGAGATGGACGGGGCGCTTCGCGTTGCCGAGCAGCTCCTCGAGGGCCGCGCGGCGTTCGACTTGTGGCGTGCCCATGAGATTGCGTTTGTCGACTGCGAGCACGTCGAACGCAATGAACGCGGACGGGGTCTCTTTCGCGAGCTTCTCGACGCGCGAGGCTGCCGGGTGCAAGCGCAGTTGGAGCGCGTCGAAGTCGAGGCCATGCGCCGTCGCGATTACGATCTCGCCGTCGACGACGCAGCGCTTGGGGAGGCGCTCGAGAAGCATGTCGTGCAGCTCCGGAAAATAGCGATCGAGCGGCCGCGAATCGCGGCTCTGGATGTAGACGTCGGCGTCGCTGCGGAAGACGATCGCGCGGAAGCCGTCCCATTTCGGCTCGTAGAGGTAATCGCCGGCCGGCAGCTCGTCGGCGAGCTTGGCGAGCATCGGCTCGACGGGGGGCGTGACGGGATCGCTCACTTGTGCAGGGCTCTACGCACGCTCGCCACGACGCAGGCATCCGCATCCGGCACCGCTTTCGCTGGCGATCGCAGGTCCACGAGGAACAGCACCTCCGCGGCAATCCTAGCCCGCACCCCATCACTTGCACAGGGATGAGCGCCGACCGGGTCGCGCGGGCGACGGATGCCCACGAGCCGCGTGGAGCGCTGTTTCACTTCACGCTCCCGGTGCACCACTGAAACGAGCCTCAGGCCGCGAGCCGCGAGGCCATTTGCAGCATCTGCCAGAGCGTGTGGAGCTCGGACACCAGATGGTCGCCGACGTAGCCATGCAGAATGAGCACGTCGCGCTCGCTCGGCGTCGCGAACTTCAGCCCATAGAAGGCGCATTCCGGATGCCGCGAGTCGCTTGGACCGAATGTGTTCACGAGAGTCGCTTCGAGCATCATCTCGTAGGAGTGGCCGGAAACTTCGAGTGTGGCCTTGAGGTGGGCCGGCGCGCCTTTCGCTAACGCAAGTCCCGAGTCGACGACCTTCAGGGCTTCGGCGGTGAAGCGGAACGCGGACACAGCCAGATCTGACCGGGGAGAATCGGCACGAGCGAGCCGTCGGGACGCACCGGCGCCGTCACGATGATCGACCGCGAATGCACGCCCATGAGCTGAACGGGAAGGGCCTTGTCCGCTTCGCTCTTCGCCATGCTGATGGAAAGATGGCGTCCTTCGCCATGGGTGAGGTAGTCCTTGTGCATTCGCTCGAGCGGCGTCGCGCGTACCGCCGTTTGCTCTTCCTGCTCGGCGGCGTTCTCGCGCACGCCGCGAGCCCGCACGGTTTGCCCCGCTTCGACGCTCGATCCGCCACCGCCACTCGACTCCGTGCGTTGACCGGAGCGGATGATGAGGTCGCGCAGGCGATCGGTCTCGACCACGCGACCCGCGGCGAGCAGCAGCTTGCCGTCGGCCGTGTAGACCGAGAAGGGCAACGGCTTGCCGACGACGATGCGAGCGGGGTCCAGTGTTCCGCGACTCACGTTGAGGCTTCCGGGGTTGCCAGGACGATCCCGCCCCATCTCCCGTTTGTGTCGGGCGCCGCAGCGAATACTTGAGTAGCGGCGCGTGCCGGCGGTCTCATTTCGACGCAGCAGCCGAGGCTTCCTCTGCGCCGTGCGCCGGCGATGGGTGGAACTCGCTGCTCGTCGATGCTTTGAACATCGACGGCGGCTAGCGCCGTGGAGGAGGACTTACTGTGAAATTACAGCTCATGCTCTCTGTAGCGGCGCTCGCCTGTGGTGCGGCATACGCGCAGGATCAGGCGCCGCCCGATGATTCGACTTCATCGATCTTCGCGCAGCTCGACACCAACCAAGACGGACGCATCAGCTCCGAGGAGGCCCAAGCCAGTAGTGTCGTGTCGCGCAGCTTCGGAAAGGCCGACGCCAACGGCGACGGTGCGATTACGCGTGACGAATTCATGGCCTCATTCACCACCCGTGGGCCCGCGACGCCTCCGCCTGCAGTGCCCTCTCCCAATCCTCCCAACCCGCAATAACGCCTGAAGGCGCACGCTGAAGATGCGCGCACCAGCGGGTGCGCGCATCTCGGGCTCCAGCAGCCCGTCGTTGTCCAATTGCGCAATTCGCTTCAACTCGAGTCCACTGATGAGTTCTGACGAAAATTAGTGCTCTCGGCTCACGCTTTGCGCACAATCGCGCCCCCTTCCTACGGTTCTACACCCCACGTGACCTCCGATTCCCCTGTGCCCGGCTTTCGCGAGCTGGGCTTGAGCGATCCCATTCTCGAAGCCTTGTCGGCAGTCGGCTATGAATCGCCGTCCCCCATCCAGGCGCAAACGATCCCGGTGCTGCTGTCCGGGGCCGACGTGCTCGGTCAGGCGCAGACCGGCACCGGCAAGACGGCCGCGTTCGCCTTGCCGGTGTTGGCGCGGCTCGACCTCGCGCGCACGACGCCGCAGGCTCTGGTGCTCGTGCCCACGCGCGAGCTCGCGATTCAGGTCTCGGAGGCGTTCCAGAAATACGCCGCACGACTGCCCGGATTCCACGTGCTGCCGATCTATGGCGGCCAGAGCTACACCCCGCAGCTGAAGGGCCTGAAACGCGGCGCGCACGTCATCGTCGGCACGCCGGGACGGGTGATGGATCACATGAAGAGCGGCGCGCTGCAACTCGCGAACCTGGCCTTCCTCGTGCTCGATGAGGGCGATGAGATGCTGCAGATGGGCTTCGTCGACGACATCGAATGGATCCTCGAGCAAACGCCGCCCGAGCGTCAGGTCGCGCTGTTCTCGGCAACGATGCCCGGCGCGATCAGGCGCATCGCCCAGAAACACATGCGCACGCCGGCGGAAATCACGATTCAGAACCGCGCCGGCACGGCGCCGAAGATCCGCCAGCGCTATTGGCTCGTCAGCGGCATGCACAAGCTGGATGCGCTCACGCGCGTGCTCGAAGTCACACGCTTCGATGCCATGCTGATCTTCGTGCGCACCAAGCTCGAGACCGCGGACCTGGCCGAGCGGCTCGAGGCCCGCGGCTTCAGCGCCGAGGCCCTGAACGGCGACATTCCTCAACAGCAGCGCGAGCGCACGATCGTGCGCCTGAAGGCTGGGCAGCTCGACATCGTGGTCGCGACCGACGTTGCCGCACGCGGGCTCGATGTGGAGCGCATCTCGCACGTCGTGAACTACGACATTCCGTACGATTCGGAGACGTACGTGCATCGCATCGGTCGCACGGGTCGCGCAGGGCGCAGCGGCGAGGCGATTCTGTTCGTCGCGCCGCGCGAGCGGAACATGTTGCGCATCATCGAGCGCGTCACCAAGCAGCGCCTCGAACCGATGACGCTGCCGAGCGTGACGGACGTGAACGAGCAGCGGGTGCTGAAATTCAAGGAGCGCATCGCCGGCGCCGTGCAAAGCGGACAGGGGAAAGCGTTCGAAGAAGTGCTGCAGCAGATCGAGCGCGAACAGAACATTCCGGCGATCGAGATCGCTGCGGCCCTCGCCGGTCTACTGCAAGGTTCGACGCCGTTCTTGCTGCCGCAGAGAGCGACAGAGGCGGACTCCAGTACGGAGGAGGAGTCCGGCGCTCCGCAAGAGGGGCCCCGCATGGAATCCTTCCGGATCGAGGTGGGGCACGCGCATGGCGTGCAGCCGGGCAACATCGTCGGCGCGATCGCGAACGAAGCGGGGCTCGAGGGGCGCCACATCGGACACATCGACATTCGCGAAGATCACAGCTTCGTCGATCTGCCCGTCGGCATGCCGCAGGAGATTTTTCGCAGCTTGAAAAAGGTTCGCGTGCGCGGCGCGGAGCTGCGCATCAGTCGCGTCGGATCGAAGCCGCCGCGCCCGGAACGCGCGTCGCAGGGCGCGCGGCGTCCCGAGCGCGCGAATTCTCACAAGAGCAGCCGCTTTGCGCGCGACGCGCGCAAGACACGACGGCCGCGCTGAAATTGGCGGTAATGCGCGCGCCCTTGTGCGGGCGTCTTGCGCGACTTACTCGAGCGTCAGCCTAGCGCGGACTGCCGATCGCGGTCGCGGCGCGTTCAACGGCGATCAGTACGCGGTGGGATCAGCTCCGGCTCGAGGCCGCGCGGTTCGGGAGGGCGTGGGTCCGGAGTGCGCGTCTCGAGAGAGCGTGCACTCCGAGCGGAGTAACCCTCCTGCAGGCGATCGATCTGCGCGCGAATCGCAGCGAGCTCGCGCTCCATCGTGATGCGCAAGCCGCCGATGCGCGACTCCTCTTCGTGTTCCGCGCGCGCGCGTGCGAGCTCGAGCTCCTTCCTCAAAGCGTCGCGCTCGCGCCCCCACGCCCGCCGGCTCAGCGCGTGGCCGGCAGAAGCGCTCAGCCAGATCACGCCCACGAGCAGCAGCATGAGGACGATGGGTGGCGCTTGGACGCGTGCGACGAGCAGATTCAGCTCGACGGGCGTGGCAAAGAGCGTCCAGTTCGCCACCACCAATACCGCGAGCAGGACGGCGGCGACGATGTAGGCCACGCCTTTGGCATTCATGAAAGGATTCCGAGCGGATGTGCTGTTCAACGATTCGCAGGCGTTGCGGTTTCCATCTCTGCGCCGATGTACGGATCGCGCGGGGCCTGTCATGCTCACGTCGCAGGGAAGGCTACCCCGGGAGCGATTGATATGACTCGCGTTACGACGGTACTCACCACGGTAGCCGCGCTGGCAATGAGCGTCCCGGCGGTTTCGCTCGCGGCGGAATTACTGGTGTTGAACAAGCGCGACGCGACTCTCGCGTTCATCGATCCCGCCTCCGGAAAGACGAATGCGACCGTCGCGACCGGCGAGGGACCGCACTAAGTGGAGGTCTCGAGCGACGGGCGGCTTGCGTTCGTGAGCAACTACGGCGCCCAAACGCCGGGTCATACGCTCTCGGTTATCGATGTCCGCAGCCGCAAGGAGCTGCAGCGTGTCGACTTGGGTGAGCTGCGCCGGCCGCATGGCCTGTCCTTCACCGATGGGTATCTCTACCTCACCTCGGAGGAGGCGCGGCGAATCGCGCGGTTCGATCCGCACGCGCAGCGAGTCGATTGGACATTCGAAACGGGTCAGCAGGGCACTCACATGGTGCTCGCCGGTCGTGGCAGTGCCCGACTGTTCGCCAGTAACATCGGTTCGAACAGCATCAGCATCATCGAGCGGGGCAGCGGCGCTGAATGGGCACAGAGGCTCGTCAAGGTGGGCGCCGGGCCCGAAGGCCTCGATCTGTCTCCTGATGGCCGCCACTTGTGGGTCGCCCACTCGGGGGATGGCGGTATCTCTGTCGTCGACACGTACGTCGCCGTCTCGGGTGAGCAGCGTGTCGCGGTGGTGAACCTCGCCAAGCTCAAAGTCGCGAGGACGATCGCGACCGGGGACGAACCAGATGGGATGGCCTGGGTGCGCTGAATAGTCACGCTTACGTTAGGCGAGCTCGAGCGGGAGTGAGGCTTGCTAGCACTCCCCGGTGCTCTCGCTGAAGCACTCATTGGAAGTCGAGGTCTCGTATGAAAGCGCGCAATACACGGCCAAGCCTGAAACGCGCCGCCATTTCTCCCCAGAAGCTCGATCGCTATCTCACGGCTCAGCTGCAGAAGGTGCCTGGATTCGCCGGCGTTACGGTTTATGCGGGCTATCGCTTGCGGCAGCCCGATGCGGATGGCTGCAACTGGTCCGGCCAGGCCGTGCCGATTCACGGGGTTCGCGCACCGGCCCCGGAGGTCATCGCCGCGACGTTGCGGCCGATCCTGCAAACCGCGCGGGCCCGTTTCAATCTGAGCGAGTAACACGAGAGCGTCGGGTACGACTTCGACGTCACATCAGCTCGCGTACGTAACAGACTTTCGTCACCGTACCCGGGACCAGACCGGCCCATTGCGAGGAGGCGCGCGCGTCCGCGACGCGAAAGCCGGCGCTTTCATAGAGTTTGCCCGCGGCGGTGTTCAAGTCGGTGGTATTCAGGTGCACACCCGGCACGCGTAGCGAGCGCAGTTGATCGAGCGAGGTCTCGAGCAAGCGCCGGCCAATTCCTCGCTGGCGCCACGCCGCGCGTACGTTCACATGCAGATGCGCGGGATATTTGCGGACATCGACCTTCGGACCACCGGAGACCGCTGCCCTCATCGTCCGCAGGGCGTGCCGGCAGGTCCGCGCGCCGAGCTTGTATCGACCAACGAGAAATCCGAGCGCGATTCGCGGCAGAATCCGCGCGACCCAGCGGCGGCGATGAGCAGCGGTGTCGACACACGCCACCAACACGCCGACTACTTCGCCGTCGGCCGCTGCAACCCACACGTGCTCGGGCTCGAGGTCCGTGTAGTACGCGTACATGCCGTCGCAGAACAGCTGCCGGTCGTCCAAGAATCGCTCGAGGGGCTCCCCGAAGAACGCGGTGTCGGCGGCTAGGCGAAAGACGCCGTCACGATCGCGCTGCTCGTACGGTCGTATCAGGACCTCGGGCATCCCTTCAGTGACCACGGAGTATGCCCATCCTCATCGAGATTCCGTCGTCGTCCGTCCCGCACCCGGAACGCCGAAACAGCCCAGGCGTTGGATGCTTAGCAATCCACGACGGGAGTTCCTGGCCATGACAACGCCTGTATTCACTGGTCGCTACGCTCCAGTCCTCGCCGCGATCGGAGGGCTCATGCTCGCGGGTGCCGGCTTCGCGGGCGACGCGAAGATGGCGGCGGCATCGGATCACGAGATGCAGATGATGGACGCGGACCACGACGGCAAGATCTCGGCAGCGGAGCACGCCGCCGGTGCGCGACAGATGTTTGCCATGATGGACGCGAACAAGGATGGCAAGGTCACGGCCGCGGAAATGGATGCCGGCCAGGTGAAGATGAAAGGCGAGCACGCTCGTTCGTCTCATGAAATGTCGTCCGCCGACAAGATCAAAATGGTCGACAAGGACGGCGACGGAGTGCTCACCGCGGCCGAACACGAGGCGGCCTCGCGCGAGATGTTCGCCAAGATGGACGCGGATCACGACGGCAGCGTCTCCGCGGCCGAGCTCAAATCCGGCCATGAAAAGATGATGAGCCAGAAATCTCACTAACCGCGAGAGCTGAGCTCTGCGGGACGAGATGCGACGATCAGGAGATCGCTATGAGACTCGTCACGGGCTTGTTCAGAGACAGAAGCAGTGCCGAGCGCGCGTATCAGTCGGTTGTCGCACGCGGCTATGAGGCATCCGATGTCAGCCTGGTGATGTCCGACGAAACGCGTCATCGCTGCTTCGCCGACGAGGGACAACTGCAGAAAAGCGCCGCCTCCAAGCTGGGTGGCCCCCTCGGCGGGAGTCTGGGCACCGTCGGGGCCGCTCTCGCCGCGTTGAGTACGGTGGCGGTGCTGCCCGGACTCGGCATCGTGGTGGCCGGCCCCATAGCCGCAGCTCTTGTCGCCGCCGGCAGCGTCGGTCTGGCAGGAGGCGTGATCACGGCGCTGACTCATTGGGGAATACCGGAGGCGCGCGTCGAACAGTACGGCGCGGCCATCCGCGAGGGCGGCATTCTGATGGGAGTGATGGCGCACTCCGATGAGGACGCCGCCCAGTTCGAACAGCAGTGGCGCGCGAGCGGCGGGGAGCACGTCTATTCCTAGGCGGCACCGTTGGTGAGCGGTGCGGCTGCGCGTTACCGTCGCTGCCGATTCCTCGCGACATCGACGGTGAAGCCGATGGCGTTCGTCTGCTGCGGGTTCATCAGCTCATGAAGACTCTTGAAAATGCCCACGATCGCCTGATCGTGAGTTGCCACCTTGCGCTCCAATTCCTCGAGCTGTGCCTTCATGGCCTGGTTGGATGCCAGCAACTGCCGCATGTGAATGAACGCGCGCATGATCTCGATATTCACGGCGATGGCACGCTCGCTATTGAGCACTGAGGAGAGCATCGCGACGCCCTGTTCGGTGAAGGCAAGCGGCAGATAACGCTCGCCTCCGTGGCTCGAACTTGAGGTTCCAAATTGGAACCTCAAGTTTCTAACCTCTTGATTTGAAAGCTGAAACATAAAATCAACAGGGAAGCGCGCCAGGTTGCGCCTGACAGCCTTGTTCAAGTTCTTCGTGGCCACGCCGTACAGCTCCGCAAGGTCGCTGTCCAGCATGACTCTGTGTTCCCGAATGACATGGATCCGCCGCTCGATCAGCTCGACAGGCGTTGTCTGCGTTCGGCTCGGCATTCCGCGCTCCTCGTAGTGGGCTGATCGCGCAGTCTCGCGCTCGGAGCGCCTTCTCGAGACCTGCATTTCTGCTGCGAACGTAGAGAAACTCTGCTAACGAGCGTTCCCAGGCTCGATCGACATCAGACCGCTAAGTGATGACCGAGTCGATGACGGACGTCTTCCGCACCTGGAGGTAATCGCTATGGATCTCGCGCAATGGCACGGTGACCGCCCCCCGCGCCGCTGCACGCTCGAGGGTCGTTACGCTCGGCTCGAGCCACTCGATCCGGCGCCGCCGCCGCCGCGGACGTCTCCAGTTCGATACGTGCCCGCGCTATGCCACGCCACTCGGATGAACAGCGGGCCGTAGTGACCGAAGTCCGCGGGCCACCACGGCTGCGAGTCGGTCATCAGGGCCGCGAGATCTTTTTGGTAGGTGTGGCGCTCGTGGCGCCCTGTCGTTCTTGTCATTCGGAACGACAGACGAAATTCGACGACGCGACGGACGGAGGCGCTGCCGCGACCAGCACGCTTGCGATCGGCGCGCGCGTGCCCGACATTTGCAAGCGAGATGAAAACCCGCTCGCGCCCATCGCCGCTCGGTGCCTCACGCGCCGGCTGATCTTTGCGACCTCAGCAAGCCCCTCGCGCGCGCCGAACCCACGTTGAAAGACTCGTCATGATCGAACGTCTCGGCACGGTGTGGTCGATTTTCGCTGTGCTCATGTGTGCGCTGCTCGTGACGCATCCGGCGCTCGGCGCGGACGAATCGGCGGCGCCGGCTCGGGACTCGAAGCAGGGCGACTCGAAGGGCGGCCCGGGTCCGGCCGGCGACGCGGCGAAGGACGACGATTTTCACCTCCCGCCGTTCCCGGCCGACAAGAGTGTCTCGCAGACGATCCAGCTCAACGGCCGCACGTTGAAGTACCAAGCGACCGTCGGTTCGCTCGCGGTGCTCGATGAAAAAGGCAAGACCATCGCGAACGTGATGTTCACCGCCTACACCATGCCCGGGCCCGACCGCGCGGTCACGTTCGCGCTGAACGGCGGGCCTGGCGCCTCGTCCGTCTACTTGAACCTCGGCGCGCTCGGCCCGAAGCGCGTGCAGTTCGGCGCCGACGGCGACAGCCCCTCCGACCCCGCAACGCTGCGCGACAATCCGGGCACGTGGCTCGACTTCACCGATCTCGTGTTCATCGATCCGGTGGGCACCGGCTTCAGCTACGCCCAGATTCCCGAGAAGGAAGCGAAGAAGAAGTTCTACACCGCGCAGGCGGACATCGAGTATCTCTCGCGCATCATCTTCGACTGGCTCGTCAAGAACGAGCGCCTGCAGTCGCGCAAGTATCTCGTCGGCGAGAGCTACGGCGGATTCCGCGGCCCGCGTATCACGCACTACCTGCAGACGCAGCTGGGTGTCGCGATGAACGGTCTAGTGCTCGTGTCGCCGTATCTCGAGCCAGTCGCGTACGACGCCGGAGACCTCTCGCCGCTACCCTGGATGCTGACGTTGCCGACGATCGCTGCCGCGAGTCTCGAACGGCAAGGCAAGCTCACAGATGCAGCGATGACGGAGATCGTCTCGTACACGCGCGGTCAGTACGTCACCGATCTCTTGCAGGGGCGCTCGGATCCGCAAGCACTCGAGCGCATCGTGCAGCGGGTGACGCAGCTCTCCGGCCTCGCGCCGGAGTTCGTGCGGTATTCGGGCGGCCGCCTGGAAACGCAGGCCTATCTGCGCGAGGTGTATCGATCCGAAGGCAAGCTCGGCAGCCGCTACGATTCCAACGTGAAGAGCTGGGACCCGTTCCCGTTCTCACCGACCCAGCGCAACAACGATCCGATTCTCGACAGCATCATCGCGCCGACGACCACGGCCATGGTGGACTTCGTCACGCGCGTCGTGGGCTGGAAGTACGCGGGGCGTTACAGTGCTCTCAGCTACGAGGTGAACCGCCTGTGGACGCCTTCGGGACAGGGCGCGACGGAAGCCGAGTGGTCGCAGGATCGCGGTTCGGTGACGGATCTACGCGAAGCGGTGGCGGTGGATCCGAAGCTTCGATTGCTGATCGTGCATGGGTGGAGTGATTTGTCGTGCCCGTTCATGGCGTCGGTGTTGATCGTGGATCAGATGCCGCTGATGGGGGATCCGCAGCGGGTGCAGGTGAAGGAGTACGCGGGCGGGCACATGTTCTATAGCCGTGGAGCGAGCCAGATTGCGCTACGGAATGATGTGATGCAGATGTACGCCGCGCACTGACGGCGACCGCCGGCGGGTCGCCGGCGTGGCAGATGTGCAGCCGCTACCGATGGCGCGTCTCTACGGCGGAAGTAGCGCCCGCTTCCGCGCGATCCACGAATTGCTCCGCCGCAAGCACGCGTTTGTCGCGATAGCGCTCCGCCAGGAAGTCGACGAACGAGCGAACCTTGTTGGACGGCGCGCCCTGCGTCGGAAAAATCGCGTGCACGGGTGTTCTGGATGGCTCGTACTGCGCCAGTACGCGTTGCATGTGCCCGTTGTCGATCCATTTCTGCACCAGCCACGTCGGTAGAATGGCGAGGCCTGCGCCCGCAAGCACTGCGTCGACCAGCGCCTCCTGATTGTCCGTGCGCAGCCGCCCACGCACGCGCACCGAGAGTGCTCGGCCGCCTTCCATGAAGTTCCATTCGTCCGAACGCAGATAGTGCGTGTAGTGCAAACAGTTGTGTGCTGTGAGCTCGCGCGGATGGCCTGGCATCGGGTGGCGAGCGAAGTAGTCTTTCGAGCCGACGACCGCGCGCTGGACGTAGCCCAGGCGGCGTGCGGAAAGTGCCTGGTCGCGAAGCGTCGCGACGCGAATCGCGACATCGAATCGGTGTTCCGCGAGCGGCTCGCAGTGGTCGCTCAGCGACAGATAGCACGAGATGCGCGGGTAGCGTTCGAGAAACTGCGCGATCGATGGGGCGACATGATGGCGGCCGAACGTGACCGGTGCCGTGACGCGCAGCTCGCCTGACGGCGCCTTCGCGTGAACTTGAACCGCCGCGTCTGCCTCACGCAAGTCGTCGAGAATCTGCCGGCAACGGCGGTAGTAGAGCTTGCCGCCATCGGTTTCGAGGAGACCGCGGGTCGTGCGCGAGATGAGGCGCACTCCCAGCTCACGTTCGAACGATCTGAGTACGCGGCTCACGGTGGGAAGCGATACGCCCAAGGTGGTGGCTGCCGCGGAGAGGCTGCGGCGCTCGACCACGGCAACGAAGACTTGCATGGCCTGCAGTCGATCCATCTGCACCCCACTTTCATTTCTCGAAAGAATGGTAAGGGGAGCATGTGACGGGGTCCACCGCCGCAGCCGTTGAAAGACAGTATTTCTAAATCGGTTGCAGCCGACCTCGCCGGCGACGCGTCTATTGTCGAGCCGGTCGCGAGGTGACTCGATTTATGAACGATGGAAGCGCCAGGAAGCAGCGGGGACAGTTGCTCGTCACCTCCTCAGCCTGCCTCCTGCTTCTGGCCGCTTCCGCCCATGCCGATCCCGCAAGCGCCGTTGCGCTGGCACCGACTCATTCACACACCGGTCCGTACGGCTCGGGGTGGGAATGCGATCGAGGTTATCGGGAGCAGTTCGGCACGTGCATGGCGATCAAGATCCCGAAGAATGCATACCTTGGGGCCGGCGGTGACGGTTGGGAATGCAATCGCGGATTTCGCCGCGAGCGCAGTGCATGTGTGCGCATAGACGTTCCGACGCACGGGCATCTCCTCGACTTTCCCTATGCTACGGGCTGGGAATGCGACCGCGGCTATCGAGCCACGGGCGCGCAATGTCTACCGATTCCGGTCCCTGCTCATGCCCATCTCACTCGACGGGGTGACGACTGGCAGTGTGAGCGCGGTTACGTACGGGAAGCCGATACGCTGTGTGCCACCATTCGTGTGCCGACGAATGCACACTTGGATTTCGCGGGGCACGACTGGCTATGTGACGACGGGTTCCGCAAAGAGAACAACATTTGCGCAGCGATACCGATCCCTGCTCATGCGTACGCAACACGTGACGGGGCAGGGGACGGGTGGTTGTGCGAGCGGGGCTACCGCGAATCAGGCGAGACTTGCTTGCGCGTATCGGTGCCGCAGCACGCGTACCTCACCGCAGCGGGCGATCAGTGGCGCTGCGAGCGCGGGTACGAGCGTAAGGACGCCGAATGCGTCGCGATCGCGCTGCCGGCCAATGCGCATCTGGATTTCAGTGGCGACGAATGGTCGTGCGATCGGGGCTTCGAGCTCTTGGAGCGCGCCTGTGTGCGCACGAAGCTCGACGGTATCGACTCGCGGGTTGGCGAAACCGCACCGGGCGAGTGATAGCCTTGGGGGATGGACTTTCCGAGCATTCCTCGCGTCGAGCCCTTTCACTCGATCGCGATCAGTCGCCTCGCGCATGCGTTGCAGGCGGAGGGTCGCTCCGTCATTCACATGGAATTCGGGCAGCCCTCGACGGGAGCGCCGCGCGCGGCCATCGAGCGAGCGCATGAAGTGCTGGATACGGACGGCATGGGCTATTGGGAAAGCACGGCCCTGAAAGCACGGCTCGCGCGGCATTATCACGAGAGCTACGGCGTAACCGTCGGCCCCGAGCAGTTCATTCTCACGTGCGGGGCTTCGCCGGCTCTCGTGCTGGCGCTGAGTACGAGTTTCTCCGCGGGCGATCGCGTGGCGCTCGTGCGCCCCGGGTACGTGGCATATCGAAACACGTTGCGCGCACTTCACCTGGAGCCGATCGAAATTCCCTGCGGGCCGAGCGAGCGCTTCCAGCTCACGGCGGCGAGTCTCGCAGCATTGGACCCGCCTCCCCAGGGCGTGATCATCGCGAGCCCGGCGAACCCCACCGGGACGATCATTCCTGCCGCGGAGCTCGGTGCCATCGCGCGCGTGTGCCGGGAGCGGGGCATCCGGATGGTGTCCGATGAGATCTATCACGGCCTGAGCTACGTCGGCCCCGCGCACTCCATGCTCGAATTCGACGGTTCGACGCTGGTGATCAACAGCTTCTCGAAGTACTTCAGCATGGTGGGCTGGCGTCTCGGCTGGTTGCTCGTTCCACCCGAGCACGTGCATCGGGCACGCGCGTACATGGGCAACATGTTTCTCACGGCTCCGTCCTTGAGCCAGCACGCAGCACTCGTGGCGCTGGACTGTCGCGCAGAGCTCGAAGGGCACGTGGTCACGTATGCGCGCAATCGTGCGCTGCTGTTGGCGGCGCTGCCGAAGCTCGGTCTGGATGTGATCGCTCCGCCGGACGGCGCTTTCTATCTCTACGCCAGTATCCGGCACCTCACCGACGACAGCCTCGGATTCTGCGAAGCAATGGTGCGCAGAACCGGCGTGGCCACCGCACCGGGCATCGATTTCGATTCGGTGAACGGCCGCTTCTTCATGCGCATGAGCTTCGCCGTGGGATACGCCGAAGTCGAAGATGCGCTGAGCCGAATGGAGCCCTGGTTCACCGGCGAAGCGCATCGCTATCGCGCTGCGGGCTGACGGCGCGGAGGTGAGGAGGCGTTTATGCGACTTCACTCGCCGAGCGCGCGCGTGTTCGTCTCCGTCATCGATGCCATCAACGCGAGACCGATCGCTCCGTACAGCATGATGTACCAGGCGGGTGCGAGCGGTTGCCCCAGCCACTCGACGAGCCACGCCGATACGAGTGGGGCCGTTCCACCTGCCAGCGCGAGCGTCACACTGTAGGCGAAGCTCATCGAGGTGACTCGGGTTCGCAGGGGAAAGATTTCGACGATCATCGCGCCTTGGAGGCCCAGCGCCATGCCCAACGGTACGGCCAGAAGGATCTGGCCGAGCACGAACTGCCACGGCGTCCCGTAGAGCATCAGCCACAACGCCGGATGCACGAGGATCATCGTGACGATCGTCAGGATGAGCATCAGCCTGCGTCGCCCCGCGCGATCGGACAGCCAGCCGCCCAGCGGCTTCGCGAACAGCACCATGAACAGACTCGCCGTGTTGGCGAGGAGAAAAATGGATCCTGCGGCAGAGCTGCTGCGTCGTTCGACGGCATACGTGAACGCGAGGTAGTAGGCGGCGTTCGTCATCGCGACGGTGCCGAACGTCTGCGCCATCGGCAGCCAATCCGCGATGAGGGACCGAACGAGCGGGGGCCGGCTCGCCGCGGCCTGCAATCCTTCGCGCGTTTCACGCAAGCCTCTACGTAGGAGCCAGCCGGCGAAAAAGAAGAGGACGCTGCCGATGAACGGAACCCGCCAGCCCCAGGCCGCCACCTGATCCGCGCTGAGCAGAGCGTGTACGAGCCACGCCGTCGCCGATCCAAAAATGAACCCGAGAGTCACGCCCACGGCCGCGGAGCTGCTGACGAGACCGCGCGCCGACTCCGGAGACAGCTCCGTGGTGTAGACCATGGAGCCTGTGAATTCGCCACCGAGGGAGAACCCCTGGATCGATCTCAGCGTCACGAGCAGCAGCGGCGCAGCCACGCCGATGGCGTCGTAGGTCGGAAGCAGGCCGAGCAGAAGAGTGGATCCGCCCATGAGCCCGATGGAGAGCATGAGCAGCGCGCGCCGGCCAATGCGATCGCCGACCCTGCCGAGCACCAGGCTGCCGACCGGGCGCGCGCCGAACCCGAGCGCGAAGACGGCAAATGACAGGAGGTGCTGCGCGCTCGGGCTCGATTGCGGAAAGAATTGGCGGCCGATGTCGCTCGCGAAGTAGCCGTACACCGCGAAATCGAACCACTCGAGGACATTGCCGATCAGGCCGGCGAGGGCGGTGCGGCCGGGCGATTGAGGGCCGGCAAGGGCTGGGGTCGAGAGGGTCTGCGACATGCGAGGACGGTCCGTATCGCCTGAATTATCGATTGCCGAGCCGGCGGGTCTGCAAAGTGAGGCGGACTCCCGGCAAATGCGCAAAGCATTGACGGCGCGTAGCATGGCGCCGCCAACAAGGGGACACAGCAATGACGACCAGGTTTGAAAGCATCCTCGATACCGTGGGTCGCACGCCCGTCGTGCGCATCAAAACGCTTGCACCGGCCCATGTGCGCCTCTACGCGAAAATCGAGGCCTTCAATCCGATGGGTTCCGTGAAAGACCGCCTGGCCCTCGGAATCATCACCGACGCCGAGCGGACCGGAAAGCTCGCGCCCGGACAAACGGTCATCGAGGCCACGAGCGGCAACACCGGTATCGGACTAGCCATGGTCTGCGCGGCGAAGGGCTATCCGCTCGTCGTGACGATGGCGGAGAACTTCAGCGTGGAGCGCCGCAAGCTCATGCGTTTCCTCGGCGCCCGCGTGGTGCTGACGCCCGCAGCGCTGAAAGGCAGCGGCATGCTTGCGAAGGCAGTGGAGCTGGCGGAAGCGCACGGCTGGTTCCTCTGCCGCCAATTCGAGAATGAAGCGAACGCGGACATGCATTCGCGAACGACGGCTCCGGAGATTCTCGAAGCGTTCGCGGGTGAATCCTTGGACTACTTTGTCACGGGATTCGGCACCGGCGGCACACTGAAGGGCGTGGCCCGAGTGTTGCGCAAGCAGAGCCCGCACACGAAAGTGATCGTCTGCGAACCGGACAACTCGCAGACGCTCGGCAGCGGTGTTCCACAGCAACGCTCGTCCGATGGCGCGCCCAGCGGCAGTCACCCGAATTTCCGGCCGCATCTCATGCAAGGCTGGAGCCCGGACTTCATTCCGAAGCTCACCGAAGACGCCGTAGCGCAGAAGCTGATCGATCGCATCATCCCCATCAACGGCGCGCAAGCGTTGAAACTCTCGCAAGAGCTCGCGCGCAAGGAAGGAATCTTCGTCGGGATCACCGCGGGTGCCACGCTCGCGGGCGCGTTGCAGGTGTGTGAAAAAGCGCCGTCCGGTGCCACCGTGTTGTGCATGCTGCCGGACACGGGTGAGAGATATTTGAGCACGCCGCTGTTCGCGGAAGTCCCGGCAGATATGACCGCCGAGGAAGTCGCGCTTGCTCGCTCCACGCCGAACTATCGCTTCGACTCGCCACCTCCTGCCGCGCCTGCGCAACCCGCCTCGCAGCCCGCTCGCTTCTCTGAGGGCGCGGCTGCTTTCGTCGAGAAGGCGGTCAGCAATGCGGAGCAACCCGTCACCCTGTTCGCACTCGAGTGGTGTGAGTTCTGCTGGTCCGTTCGCCGGCTGTTCGCGAAGCACGGCATCACCTACCGCTCCGTCGATCTCGACTCGATCGCGTATCAGAAAGACAACTGGGGCGGTGAGATTCGCGCGGCGCTCACGGCGCGCACCTCATTCAGCACGATTCCGCAGATCTTCGTCGGGGGAGAGTTCGTCGGAGGTTGTACCGATGTCTTCGACGCGTACAAGTCAGGGCGCTTTCAACAGCTTCTCGACAAGAGCGGAGTCGAGTACGACCGGACCTTGAAAGTCGATCCGTATTCGTTCCTGCCGTCGTGGTTGCATCCGCGGTGAGTCGATCTCAAGGGCTACCTCGCCACAGTCGCGTCTCCGGCGGACTTGGGCACCAGCGTTTCGAGAAGTGCGACGGTCGCCTTGCGGCTCGCGACTGCTGATGGGTCGACTCGCGGTGCCCCTCCGGGTCCGTGCGGAGGGCCGGAGCGCGCGTAGTCGAGCGCGAGCTTGCCGCCTGCGTCGCGCACGGTCGGGTCCGCGCCGCGATCGATCAGATGTTTGACGACCTGATCCCATCCCGCTTCGGCAGCGGCGAACAGTGCGGTCTTGCCCTCGTGGTCGCGGCCCGTAATGTAGGCGACGAGCTTGGCTGTGCGGGTATGACTGTCGATGACGCGGGCGTTGACGTTCGCACCGGCGTCGAGCAGTAAGTCGATCGTCTTGATCGCGCGCGCCTGGTCCTCATCCGACTGGCTGTCGCGGGTGCCGATGATGGCGCTACCGATGCCACCGCGACTCGCCCCGCTCATCCCGGCGGCGGCCATCAGTGGCGTGATCTTGAACACGTTGGGTGTATCGACCTCAGCGCCGTGCGCGAGCAGCGTCTTGATGGCCTCATCGTCATGATTCAGCGCTGCAAGCATCAGCGGACCGGTACCCCCGCGCATCATGTAGTCGGCGAAGCGGCCTCGGCCATTGTTGTTCGGCCGCATCCGTGTGAGCTCATGATTGGGATCGACGCCCATCGCCAGGAGCCGCTCGACGAGATCCATCGCCGTGGCCTCGCTCGGTGGCGGCAGCGGCAGCGCGTCGCCAAAGCCCTGGAAGTTTCCGCTGCCGGCGCCATTCGCTCCTTGGTAAGAGCTCATGTCCACCGCGACATAGAGAGGTGTGCGGCCCGTCATGTCCCACGCACTGGGGTTGGCGCCCTTGTCGAGCAAGAACATCGCGATGTCGAAGGCGCGGTTGTCGATTGCGTTGATCAGCGGAGTGATGCCGTCCGGGTTGGGCTGATTGACGTCGGCACCCGCTTTGACGATGGCGACGGCGCAGCCATAGCAACCGGAGCGCGTCGCATAGAGCAGGGCCGTGAGGCCACCGGCATGACGGAACTGGGCGCGCGGTTCCGAAGTCATCTGGCGCGGCCAATCGTCGTACTTCGCGCGCACTTTGACGTCGGCACGGTGAGCGAGCAGGAGCTCGACGACATCCGGATGATCGTTGGCCGCCGCCCACATCAGCGCGGTTTGACCACGGAAGTTTTCGACAGCGTTCACATGCGCGCCGCGCGCGATCAACAGCTTCGCAATCTCGAGCGAGCCGATGCTGGAGGCCAGCATGAGTGCGGTCTGGCCGTCTTGATTGGCTGAGTCGGGATCCGCGCGTGCGTCGAGCAGCATGCGGACGAGATCGACGTCGCTGAGCTTGACGGCCTCCGTGAGCGGAGCGGCACCGAAGTGATTGGTGATGTTGGCCTTTGCGCCTGCTTTCAGCAGCGCGCGCACGAGCTCGTGATCGATCCTGTATGTCGCCCACAGCAGCGCGGTGGAGCCGTCGGGTGCTGCCGCATTCACATCGACGTCCGGCGACGCGATCGCAGCCAGCACGGCTTCGCGATTCCCGGAGCGGATGAGGTCGGCGAGCGTTTCCTGCGCGTATGCAGCGCTCGACAGGGCAGCTCCGAGCGACAGCAATCCGACTGCAACGACGAGCTTAAACAACGTTGCCTCCGAAATTGGTGTAGTGAGCCCAGAGGCCTTTGCTGACGTCATAGAGGAATCGGTACGGGTCATCGAACTTGCGGTTCAATTCGTTCATGACGCCGGCGTCGAGCATGTCTTGCGCGCTGCGTCCGTGATCGGTCAGGTCCGTCGTCCGGTCGTAGAGGTGCAGCATCATGTCGCGCTCGGTCTGCAGTTGGGCGCGCATCATCACGGCCCCGTAAGCAGGAACGATCTTGGTCTCGTCATTCGCCAGTGCGAGCAGATCATCCATCGCGTCGACGCGGCCGCCGAGCCAGCCGCCCGCGAACCAGTCGAGCGCCGGATCACGCAAAGGCGAGGCGGCATCGCCGACGGCGAGTACGTTTGAATCGCGGAAGAACACGTAGATGTCGCCGCGCGTGTGCGCTTCGAGCAGATAGCCGTACTCGATGCGTTCCGCGCCGGCCTGCAACTCGCCCTTGTCGCGGAACGTTTTCGTAGGCCAGCCGGCTTTCGGGATCGCCTTCACCCAACGGTCTTCCGCCGGCACGTAATAGTCGGTCGCGAGCCATTGACGGGTGATCAGGTGGGCGTGGATTTCGGCGCCCGCTGTGCCGAACAGCGCGTTCCCGCCGGTCTGGTCCGCGTGATAGTGCGTGTTGAATAGCGTGCGCACCTTCGCGTGGCCGAGGCTCGCTTTGACGGCGCGCGCCGCACTTGCCGCGCCGCTGTCGACGAGCACGATTGCGTCGTCAGCGGCCAACGCGACGAGATTGCCTGGCGCGCCGGTAATGAGCGTCACGCGATCGGCAAGCTTTTCAGTCGATAGCGCAGTCGTCCGCGCGGTCGCATGCCCTGTGGGCTGTGCGGTCGTTGACCCACTAGTCGACCCGGACGGCTGTCGAGAGAGCAGTTGCTGGCAACCCGCAAGCCCGCCCAGCAGCGGCACCGATGCCAATCCTGCGAGCCCGCCTAGGCTTGCCTGCAGAAACCCTCTGCGATCGGTCGTCTTCATACGTCCGCAAGGAGCCCGGTGCTATTGCCGAAACTCGACTGCTCGATCCCGAGCTTCTTCAGGATCGTCAGATGCAGATTGGCCAGCGGTGTGCGCGCCGGCAGCGTGACGTTCTTGCCGCCGACGTGCGCGCCGTTCGCGCCGCCGACCAGAACCTCGGGCAGCGGATAGTTGTCGTGCTGATTGCTGTTCCCCATATTCGAGCCGTAGAGGAACAGCGAATGATCGAGAATGCTGCCATCGCCCTCTTTGGTGCCGGCGAGCTTCTTCAGAAAGTCCGCGAACCGTTCCATGTGATAGCGCTGAATGACCGTGAGCCGGCGAATGCGCTCGCGATCATTGGAGTGGTGGCTCACCGGATGGAACGAATCCGGCACGCCGACATGGTTATACGTGCGGTTGGTGCCTTCCGAGACCATCACGTACGAAGCGACGCGCGTGAGATCCGCCTGATAGGCCAGCGCGATCAGGTCGAACATCAGGCGCACCTGCTTATCGAAATCCTCGAGCTCACCGACCGGAGCGTCCGGCACGTTGATCCCTTTGAGGTCGCGCGCGCTTGCCATGGCCACGCGCCGCTCGACCTCGCGAACGGTCTCGAGATAGTCCGCGAGCTTTGCTTGATCGCCCGGACCGAGATCGCTACTCAGTGCCTTCGCACGCTCGTTGATCATGTCGAGGATGCTGGTGTTCTTGCGCAAGAGTGCCGCGCGTTCGGCCGCCGTGTCGCCTTCACCCATGAGCTGGATGAATACCTTGCGGGGGTTGTACTCCATCGGCAGCGGTGTGTTGGGACCGGCGTAGGACGTCGTGGACGCGTAATAGCAACCGGCACCACCGCACGCGGCCACTTGGATCGTGGTTTCCGAGCAGACCTCGAGTGAAGGCAGCGCGGTTTTCTGTCCCAGCTTCTGCGCGATCACCTGATCGAGCGTGATGGCCATGCTGGCCGTCTTGGCTGCAGTATCCGGACGGACGCACGAGAGCCACGTCGCCGGGTTTAGCGTGTGTACGGAGCCGCCCGCGGCAGTGTTCTCGAGATTCTCGAACGTCGTCACGTATTTCTTGAGCGGATCCAGCGGCTCGACGATGTGTCCGAGCTTGAAGTCCGCGCCCTTGCCGCTGGAGGTCCAGGCGTCGACTTCCTTGCCGAACGGCGTGTTGTTCATGATCGCGCCGTGCGGGATGTAGAAGAATCCCACGCGGGTTTTCGGCGCGGCTGCGGTCTGGGCCAGCGCCGTTGCTGCGGGGACCATGGCGTCCAGGAACGGCAGACCCACTGCCACGCCCGTGCCGCGCAGGAACGTGCGTCGGGACAGATGCTTCTTCGTGAGGAACACTGCCATTGCCTATCTCCGCTACTGCTTCGTCGCTTCGCCGCCGCGAGTGTCCGCGGACGCCGTCTTCGTCAGGCGCTTTTCCGATTCGGGCCCTTGGCGCCGGAAGGCATCGCTGTTGACGATGCCGGTGACGATCGCAGCGAATGTGTAATTGCTCGCGGCGGCGTTGTGCACGATCTGCCGCACCTGAGGCATGTCGAAGTATTCGATCTCACGATTGAGCGCGTACATCATCAAACGCTTGGTGATCGTCGTCGGAAACTGGTCCGCGCGACGTGTCAGATAGCGACGCAGGTCCGCCGGGCCGTGCAGAACGGTACCGCTCGTCAGCTCGGCCGTCGGATCGATCGGCTGCTTCGCGGCGCCATCGACATCGCGCCATTTGCCGGTCACATCGAAATTCTCGAGCGCGAGGCCGGGCGGATCGATCAGGCCGTGACAGCCCTGGCACGTCTTGTTCGCGCGATGTTTCTCGAGCCGCGCGCGCACCGTTGTGGGCGGGTCGCCCAAACGGACCGACAGATCGGTGTTCACGTTCGGCGGCGGTGGCGTGGGCGGGGTGCCCATGAGGCGATCGAGCACCCAGGCCCCTCGAAGCACCGGCGAGGTACGGTCGCCATACGAAGTGCGTAGCTGGAACGCGCCCTTGCCGAGCAGGCCCCAGCGATTTTCGTTCGCGAGCGTCACCCGCCGGAATTGCGGGCCGAACACGCCGGGGATGTCGTATTGCTTGGCGAGCGACTCGTTGACGAAGGTCCAATTCGCGTTGAGCAAATCGAGCACGCTGCGATTTCCGAGCAGCACGCTCGCGATGAAGAGGCGGATCTCCGTCTCGAAATTGGTGCGCATCGCGGCGGTGAACGCCTGATCCTGCGGCTCGACTTGCTCGAGCTCGTCGAGGTTCAACCACTCGAGCGCGAAGTCCTCGACCAACGACTGCGCGCGCGGATCCCTCAGCATGCGCTCGACTTGCGCCTTCATCACCGCGAGATCGGTGAGCTGCTTGCGGGCGGCGAGACCAAAGAGCTCCTCGTCGGGGCCTTGGCTCCAGAGAAAGAAGGAGAGGCGCGAGGCCAGCTCCAGATCATTCAGCGGGCGGGATTGATCGGCGGTGGGCGAGGTCGAGATCGCGCGATAGAGAAAGTCGGGGCTCGACAAAACCGCCGTGACCAGCTCGGTGACACCCGAGTCGAAGCCACCGGCTTCCACCCGACCGGTCTCGTAGAACTTCATCAACAAGCTCACCTCGGCGTCGGTCACCGGGCGGCGGAACGCCTGCGTCGCGAGATGTCGCGTGATCTTCTCGGCGCACGGCCGCTCTTCGGTCTGTTGCTTCGGTTCGCAGATGAAAATCTTGGCGCGACTGGCGCTCAATGAAAGGCCTTGCGGCGAGTACGGTCCGACGACCTGGATGCCATCACGGATGATCGGCATGCCGATCCTGCCGCGGCCCGTCGGGTCGTTGCTCAACGCCCACGACCGTTCGATGAACGTGGCGGTCACGGTGTGCGCGCCGGCCTTGATCTGTGCCGGTATCCCCGACACCTTGGTGACGATGGCCGAGCGACCCTTCGGACCGTCGCGGTCGGCGAGGGTCAGGTCGTCCGGTCCGCCGATTTCCCTGCGGGCCACTTCCGCGCCGTCGACGAGGATGACGAGCGTCGCCGCGGTTTCCATACCGCGCGGATACAAGCCGGCGTCGATGCTGTCCGCGTCCATGAAGTTGAATCGATACTCCCCATCGGCGGGAAACACGTGCGTAAAGCTGACGCCTCCGCGTGTCCCCAAGGGATACCCGTCCTTATGGGCGAGTTGAGTCGGCGAGCCCGGTCCTGCCTGCCCGCCGCCGCCCCCGCCCCCGCCGGAAAAAACGCTGGCCACTTTCGGCGCCGGTTCGCCGACTGCGAGTCGAGCGACACGACGTGCCGCGGACAGGTATTGCTCCATGAAGGACGGCGAGATCGCGAGGGCGCCGGCGATATTGTCGAATCCCTCGACCTCGATCTCGGTGGGCAGCACCTGCTTGGGATCGATGTCGACGCCGACGAGCTGCTTCACAGACGCCGCGAACTCGGTGCGGTTGAGACGCTGGATCGGAACATGGCCGACATGCCGGGTCGTCGCAGCCGCATCGACGGAGGTCTCGAGATAACCGATGAACGCATCGACATCGGGCTGGGCGGGCTGCTTCTCGCCGGCCGGCGGCATGAGTCGGCCGCGAAGCTTATTGATGGCTTTTTCCCAGACCTCCGCGTCCTCCCCGGCATGGCTCAGATCGAGGGTGTCCATGGCCAAGCCGCCGGCCCAGTCGGTGGAGTTGTGGCATTTGACGCAGTGGTTATTGGTCAGGTCGTCGAATGGCTTCGCGGGGCTCGTGTCGGCCGCTTCCTGGCTGTGCGCGAGGCCCGCTGAGAGGGCGAGACAGGCCAAGGGCACGCAGGCGCTCGCCAGCCTCAATGCATGGTTCAACGATGCTCCGCTCGTGCGCATCCCGCCCTTACCTCGGCTCTGCCGGCATTCCTTTATTTTGCAGCCGGGCCCTCACGCTGAACCAATGTATTGGGAGATCGCGTCCATTCCACCGCCTGCCGGCGGGGCGTGTCCGCTTACCGCGCGAGTCAGGATGCGTGAAACGGATGTGTGATCGCGAATGCGTCGGCACGGATGCCGCGCTCGATTCGTTTCCAGCTAACCGGTGCAACGATCGGGAAGCCGGTGCGTGCGCGCGGTGAGTACGTTCCGAGGGTCGACCAGCCGCGGTAGTTACCCTCAGTATGGATAAAGAGGCGTCCCTCGCTTGCAGCGTCTTTCTCGATGATGCGCTGGGCGAGCGCTGCGCTATATCGCTGCGCGAGGTCGTACGTCACGCGGCCTTCGAGCGAGACCATGACCTGGATGCCGTTGGTACCGGTGAGGTTGGGCCAGCTCTCGAGTCCATCGGCGGTCAACATGTCGCGAAGAATGAACGCCCCCTTCGTGACCGCGCGCCACTCGATGGCTTCGATATCGAACACCAGCGTGTCGGGATGCTCGAGGTCATTTACGATGCAATTCCAGGGATGCAATTCAATCGCGCCGATGTCCACGAGCCCGAGCAATCCTTCGAGGTCCTCGATCCAGACCGGCGGGATGCGGTCGCCTAGAAATCCCTTCGGCCGCAACAGGTGCACCGATTCAGGCAACACCGGCAGAGGGCCCGCAGGCTCGCGAACCAGATCGAGGGGCCGGCGCGCAAGGTACTTCAGTGCACGATGCGCGACGCGTGCCCAATACGTTGCCAGTTGCTCCCTCGAGGGCGCGACGACACGTTGTGCGGTGAGCGCAGGCGGATCGCTGCGGACACGCTTGCTGCGCTTCACCGAACATTTCACGTTGACCCACGTGTCCTGCACGCCCGCGCGATACGCCGACTCGCGCTTCTTCGAGACGATGCCTGCGATCTGCAGCGCGCAGGCGCGCTCGCACACGGCGCGGCCATCCGCCTCGACATGCTCGGCGACTCGTATCCGTCGCATAGGCAAGGCACTCAGCACATGCGCTAGCAGGCGCTTGCGCTCTACGAGCGGCACCGAGCGCAGATCGAAGCCGTCGAGATACAGAAGGTCGAACACGAAGTAGAGGAGCCGATCGGTGCGGCTCGCGTCGATGTCACGCTGGAGCTCGTTGAGGTCCGCGGCCCCGCGCGCGTCCAGCACGACGATCTCACCATCCAAAATCGCATCGCGCGCGGCGAGCAGCTGCAGCGATCGCGTGATCGAGGCGAACGTCTTCGAGCAGTTCAGGCCGTCGCTGGTGTAGAGGATGGGCTTACCGTTGATTAGATGCGCTTGAGTCCGATGCCCGTCGTACTGGAGCTCATGGATCCATTCGTTGCCCGCGGGCGCGTCCGCGCGTACCGTTGCGAGACACGGCTCGATGAAGCCCGGGTTCGAGGCAGGCACGCCACCGGGGATGCGGCCGAGAGGATGCAGGGACTGACGAAGAGGGGTGGCACGCTCCATATGCTCATCCGAAATTGATCCAGCGCTCAACGTAGCGCTCTGCCGCCAGGGACAGCGACCGACAATAGTTGGAACTTGCGGATATCCAGATGCGCAGCAGCGATCGAGCTGGATGACTAGAGCGGTGTCACGCGATGCTCATAGACAGAATCCATCGTCTACCACGAGATTTTGTCCATTCACGTATCGGCTCGCATCGGACAGCAGGAATGCCAGTGCGCCCGTGACGTCGCCCGGCTCCAGCATTCCTTTGGTGCCGCAGTGCCGGCCATATTCCCTAAGAAAGGCCTCCGGCTGCCGATCGAGAATTCCCCCGGGCGAGAGGGAATTGCAACGGATCCCGTCTTTCTTGAAATACTGCGCGAAATATCGCGTCAGCTGAACGACGGCCGCTTTGATGGCCGCGTACTCAACTGGCGTGGTCATCTGCGTGCCCGCATAGATCTCGAACCGCGGCGCCTGTGTGCCGTAGATCGAGGCCATGTTCACGATGTTCCCGCCACCATTGTCGCGGAAGTAGAGCGCGAACTTCTGTGCCACCAGAAAGTAGCCGCCTAGATGCAGGCCTACGTTCTCGCAGAAGTCGGCGTACCTCACATCTTCCAGCTTCTTGCCCCAGCTCTTGTTGCGCGGGTAGGCATTGTTGACGACGGCATCGATGCGACCGTAGGCGGCATGCAGCGAGCGGATCGAGCTCTCTATGGAGGCCGCGTCCGTGATATCGAGGCAGACTGCTTCGGCCCGACCCTTGTTGGCGCTGATTTGCGCCGCCACCGCTTGTGCGGCGATGAGGTTCACGTCGGCAACGATTGCGATGCCTCCTTGGCGCGCGATCTCGTCGCAAAAATGGCGGCCCAGCAAGCCTGCGCCGCCGGTCACGACCACGATTTTTTCGTTCAGCATGAATTTTAGTTGTGTGTGCGGAATACCGGCTTGATTGCGGGACCGACGAGAAATTTGTCGACGCCCTCGTCCAGCGCACGACGATAAATCGCGAAGCTTCGCTCGAGCGCACGCTCCGTGGACTCGAGCTCGGCGCGCCCATGCCGGTAACACAGTGCGATCCACGGCATGAGCACGCCGTTACGAATCATCTCCTGAGCGAAGAGCGTGCGCAGCGGCAGCGAATTTGCGCCGGACGCATCGAGCGTGAGATAGAAGGGCGAGCAACTCGCGCCGCCCACTTTGAAGCTGTGACCGATACCGTGGGCTAGCGCCAAGCGCTCCATCATGGCGGTGAGCTGACTGCCGTAGCTCCACAAGTGCTCGACTACTTCATGTTTACGCATGAAGCTCATCGTCGCCATGAAGGCCCCGAGCCCCACCATCTCGGCACCGTGCGTCGTGGACAACAGGAATACCCGCTCGCGTCCCTCGAATTCGATCGAACCCAGCTCCATGATTGCACGCCGCCCGGCGACACAGGAGACGGAAAACCCGTTCGCCATCGCTTTGCCGAACGTGCAGAGATCCGGCTCCACCCCATATAAATGCTGCGCGCCCTTCAGATGCCAGCGGAAGCCCGTGATCATTTCATCCAGGATGAACACGATCCCGTGCTTGCGGCACAGCGCCTGTACCTGGTGCAGGAAGCTCTCTTTCGGCTCCGCGGTGGCCGCGGGTTCGAGTACGACGCAGGCAAACTTGTTCGGATACTGAGAGATCAAGCTTTCCAGCGAAGCGATATCGTTGTAGCGGAACAGCTTGGTCTTTTCGAGCGTATCGCCCGGGATGCCGCGCGTGACCGGCGTTGAGCCTATGAACCAGTCGTCATAGGAGAAGAAGGGGTGGTCGATACAGCGCGCAACCCATTCGCGTCCGGTGTACGCGCGCGCGAGCTTGACGGCAGCGGACACCGACGTCGATCCATTTTTCGTGAACTTCACCATGTCCACCGAATCGATCAGAGCGACCAGACACTCCGCCGCTTCCAGCTCGATCATCGAAGGGCGTGTCAGGTTGTTCCCATTCCTGAGCTGTTCGATCGCGGCCGCATCGATTTCGTCCTCGGCATAGCCGACATTCACGGCCCGCAGTGCCATCCCATAGTCGAGGTAGCGGCGACCCTCGGGGTCGAAGACGTATGCGCCTTTGCCGCGGACCAGGATTTGCGGCGCATTGGCCGGATACTGATCGTATCCTCTGGAGTACGTATGCGCCCCGCCGGGGATGACCTTGAGCAGGCGTTCCTGGAAGTTCATCGCGCAGCCCTGTCGGCAAGCGCTTCGAGCCGATACAAGACTTGCAACACTCGATAGTCATCGAGCAGCGAGCTCGGATAGATCGACTTGTCTTGGTGGCTCAACGCCGCGATGAACAATCTCATCTCCTCGATGTAAGGCTCTTCAGGGTTGATATAGCCCGCTTCGACGACTCCCGTGCCCAGATCGAATCGCTGCCATTCGCGACGGGTCGCATTCGCATAGCGCACACAGTTTTCGTCGGCGCTGAAGACGATCTCGCCCTCACTCCCCAGAATGCGCATTTCCCGGGTCGCGTGCGGACGCGAGATGACCTCCACGGTGAGGTTGGCAAGCACGCCGGCCGGATAGCGCAACAGGCAGTGGTAGAGGTCGTCGATGTCGGCCTTCATGTCCGTCAGCTTCGTCTTCACACAGGCCAGCGGCTCGGGCTCACCGAATATCGGGTTCAGCCAGGTCAGCTCGAAGGGCACGATTTCCCGGCAGCCGCCCGTTGCTCGTTGCGATACATAGAAATCCGCAATGCTCTCCCATGGATGCCAGTCGGGGAGGTACTGCCCGATCTGATAGTTGATGTTGAGCGGCGTGCCGATCACCTGCGCGGTGATCAGCTCTGCGACCTTCTTGGGCCCCGGGTAATACCGCATCGTGCATGAAGGCGCTATCAGAACGGAGCTTCCTTGGGAGCGCTGGTGCAACTCCAGAATGCGCTCGGCGTCCACGACGGAAGCCTCGATGAAGCAGGGAATGCCGCGTTCGAAGGCCTCCCACGCATACCGCATGTGCTGGTCGGGTGGAACGGAGATCACCATGGCGTCCGGCTGAGAGCTCGCCAGCGCGTGCGCGAAGTCCGAGTAGACCGCCACCGCATACTTGTCGCGCGCCTCGGCACATCGATCGGCGCGCAGGTCGAAGCCGGTCACCTCGGCAATTCCGAGCGCGCGCAAGTTGCGTATGCGACGCTTGCCCATCGATCCGAGGCCTACGACCAGAATTTTCAAGCGAGTTTCCACTGGTGACGCATGATGCTTTCAACCGTCACGAAATCGTAGATGTCGTCGATCTCATAGCACTGATAGCGTTGGATGCAGTGATAGGTGCAACGCTGCGGATAGAAGGTGCGCTGCGCGAGCAGCGTCTGAACTTTCGCGATGTACGCCACGCCGTACGGAAAAAAAGCCGGCGGGTTGTCTTGCCGCCGTGACGCCATTTGCAGCTCCGGGCAATAGGGTTCGATGCTGTCGCCGCTCAATCTCTTCGTGATCGAAGGATGCGTGCTCACTTCGCCCACGCTCACGATCGCATCGAACCGGGCGGCGCTCGCATCGAGCTTGAGGAGCATCTGGTCGATGTCCGCGTCCTCGCGCAGCGGCGAGGTGGGCTCGAGGAGCACGAGGTAATCGAACGGCGCAGCCGCCTGTGCACGGAAGTGCTCCAAGACGTGCTCGACCACGTCGATGGTCGGTGTCGTATCGGTTGCTAGAGCAGCGGGACGCAGAAACGGAACCGACGCGCCGGCTGCCTGCGCAATAGCGGCGATTTGCTCCCGGTCGGTACTGACGACCAATTCGTCGATGAGGGTCGATTGCAGCGCCTTCTGAATGGTCCAGTTGATCAGAGGCTTGCCGCATAGCGGCTTGATGTTCTTTCCGGGCAGGCCCTTGGAGCCACCCCGCGCTGGGATCACGGCGATGACGCGCTTCCCATTGATCATAGCGGTGCCCGCAGCGGGCCTACTCGGCCATCCGGTCGTTCGCCGACTGCCAATCATCCGGTCGCCCCACATCGAGCCACGGCTCGTGCATGGGGTAGGCAACCGTGCGCGCGGCCTTTTCCTGGAGCCGCGCAAAGATCGCCGGCATGTCGCAATGGGTGCCCGGGCTCAGGACGCCGAGCGCTTCCGGCGTCAGCGCATAGACGCCGGCATTGATGTGGTTGCGAACCACCGGCTTTTCCTCGAAGCCGACGATGTTGACGCCTTGCGTTTGCACGACACCGAACGGGTGCTGCCATTCATACGAGCGCACGGCCATGGTGGCCGCGGCGTTGTGGCGGATGTGGAAGTCGAGCAACTCGCCGTACCGGATATCGGTGATCACGTCGCCGTTGGTGACGACGAACGGGGCCTGCGGCATCGGCGCGAGCAGCGCCAGTGCGCCTGCTGTTCCCAGCGGCGACTCCTCGCGCAGATATTGGATGCGGACCCCGAGGCGCTCGCCGTCGCCGAAGTGATCCTCGATCATGTGACCCAGCCAGTTGATCGCCAGCACGAAGTTCTTGAATCCCTCGAGGCTCGCACGCTCGATGATGTGCTCCAGCATCGGCTTGCCCGCTACGTGCAGCAGAGGTTTGGGGCACTTCTTCGTGTGCGGATGCAGCCGCGTGCCCATGCCTCCTGCCATGATGACCATGAGGTTTGGGCGCGCGACGGGCGTCGCGATTTGATCCCAGAGATGCAGGCCGACGATGCGATGCTGCTCATCGACGACGGGAACCTGCTGGATTTTGTTTGCGACCATCAACCGCAGCACCATCTCACGCCCCATCTCGGGCGGGACCACCAGCGGATGCCGATGGATGACCGTCGCGATCGGGCTCGCGAGTGACAGTCCTTTGAGCAGGCCGCGGCGTACATCGCCGTCGGAAATCGTGCCCTGCAGCTCGCCTCGTTCATTGGCCACGAGGACGATTTTGATCGCGACCCGATCGAGGTTGCGGATCACCTGATCGATCGTGGAGTCCACGGGAAGGATGGCCTGGCGCCAGCGTTCTTCGGTCGAGCTCATTTGGGCATGCACTCTGACTCAACGTCCGGGTGAATCATAAAAGGTCTTCTTGAGCAGGGCGTCGAGCGGGTACCGTTTCAGAACTTCGACCACCTTCCGGCTCGCTCCGCCTTCCCCATACGGATTGCGCACCTGGCGTAAGCTCTGCTGGAACTGGTTCGAATACAGCCTTTGCAACGCAGCCGCAATGCTCTGACTCTCCGGCGCGCAGTTGATGACGCTGGTCGCTTGCAGCCGCCCCCGCTGGCGGTCGCCGATGTTGATCGTTCCTTTGCGGAAGCTGGGGACCTCGGTCAATCCGCTCGAAGAATTGCCCACCACGGCATCCACGTGAGCGATGCATGACAAGTAGCGCAGCTGGCCGAGTGAGGCGTAAGAGCGGCTATTCGGATGACGCGCTACGAATTCTTCCACCATGCGGATCAGAGCCCGACCATCCGTATCGGCATTCGGCAGCGTGAAGATTAGATGCGTGTCGGTCAGCTCGGTCAGAGCGGCAAGCAGCTCCGTCATCTGCGCTCGTGCGGTCGCTCGCTCGAGCGTGACCGGGTGGAACGTTACCAGCAGATTCTTCGGTCCGAGGCCGAAGCCGAGGGACGCTTCGAGCTCGCGGCGGTCGAGAAGCCGCAGGCGCTGAATGTTATCGATGCCGAGCCCGCCGACCAGGAAGACGTGTTCGGGCTGCTCGCCGAGCTGAATCACGCGCCGGCGATACTCTTCGGCCGCGACGAAGTGCAGATGAGACATTTTGGTGATCGAGTGCCGTAACGCCTCGTCGAAAGCGCCTTCGGTCCTTTCCCCACCATGCAAGTGGGCGACGGGGATGCGGGCGATGAGGGCGGCCGCCACTGCGGAGAACATCTCGAAGCGGTCGCCGAGCACGACGATCAAGTCGGGTTTCAGCTCTGCGAGAGCCTCGGCAAAGCCGCTCAGACCCACCGCCATGGATTTGGCGATACCCACCGACGTATCGGAGCCGCTCAGCACCTCGAGCTTGCGATCGATGCGGAAGCCGTCTTCCTCGATCGCGCGATAGGTGAGACCGAACTCAGGCGACAGATGCATCCCGGTGGCAACGATCTGCAATTCGAGCTCGGGATCGTCTTTGATCCCTTGCATCACCCAACGCAGCAGGCCGTAGTCGGCGCGCGTACCGGTGATGACGCATATTTTGCGCCTCATAGCTCGATCAGCTCATCGGCCGAAAAATCGCGTGGCGCACGCCGGCCCACGATGTCGTCCCAGCGCATGGGTGAAATGCCGGTGCCGGGACGCTTGGCGGTGAGATTCGCAGCGCTGAATATCTCCCCCGCCGCGATTTGTCGGCTGGCGACGAGGGACTTGCGAGCAACCGCCTGGTTCTTGGCCTCACTCGGCGCAGGGCGTTTGATGCCGTCGCCCATTGCGAGCTCGATATTGCGAATGGCAGCCACCATCGCCCGCAGCTCGTGCGGTTCGAGGCTGGCCCGGTGGTCCGGGCCCGGCAGCTTACGATCCAGCGTGAAGTGCTTTTCGATCAGCGTGGCGCCCATGGCAACCGCGGCAATTGCCACTTCGATGCCCGGGGTGTGGTCGGAATATCCCACCCGGACACCGAGGGCCGCGTGCATGCTCTGCATCGCGCGCAAATTCACGTCGCCCATCGGGGCGGGGTATTCGGTGGTGCAGTGGAGCACCGTCATGCGCGTGCGAGGGGTGCCGGCGCGCTCGAGCGTATCGACTGCCGCCTCGACTTCATTCAGTGTCGCCATTCCGGTGGAGAGGATGACGGCCTTGCCGAGGCGGCCGAGATGGCGCAAGTAGGGCAGGTTGGTGATTTCTCCGGAAGGGATTTTGAACTGCTCCTGCCCGAGGCTCACCAGCAGATCGATGCTCTCCACATCGAAGCCCGTGGAGAGAAACCCGATGTGTCGCTTTCCGCAGTGGGCTATGAGCTCGCGATGCATCTCGGGCGTGAGCTCCAGACGGCGCAGCATGTCATGCTGCGATTCAGTCGTGCCGGTGTTCTCGCTCTGGTAGTCCGCCTTCGGCGCCGCGCGCGTGGCCAGCCGGTCTGCGGTGAAGGTTTGGAATTTGACGATGTCCGCACCGGCCGCGGCGGCGACATCGATCAGCTGCCGGGCGAGCGCGAGATCGCCGTTATGGTTGACGCCGGCCTCGGCGATGATGAGCGTCTTCATTTGAATCGCTCGCCCAAGCGCGGTCGTCCGCAACCACTCCATGCCGTGACTTTGATGTAACTGTCTGCCGTCTTGACGTAAAAGGCGTCGGCCTCCACGCCGACGACCGCGCCCGGAATGCCTTTGTAGCGCGGCGCATGCGCAAGATACTCGACTTTGCCGATCCTGATTTCCCTCTCCCCGAGGAACGTCCGGGCTTGCGGGCCCGGACGGCAAATCGCACGGACGAAATTGAATACGTCCCGAGAGCCCTGATTCCAGTCGAGACGCTCATCGCCTTCTTGGCGGACGGAGCAATAGAACCCCAACGGATGAATGCTGCTCTGTGCAATCGGCCGCACTTCGTCGCGCTGGATCGCCTTGATCGCGTCGTAAAGCGTGTCGGCGCACCCCTCGTATGCGCGCTCGAGCAACGTGGCGTAGTCGTCCGCATCGCAGATCGGGTAGCAGCGCTGCAGAATCACATCGCCGGTATCGATGCCTTCATCGACGTAATGAACGGTGATGCCGAATTCCTTTTCATCGTTGATGAGCGCCCAACTCAAGATATTGCGCCCGCGATAGAAGGGAAGCTTTCCGGCATGACAGTTGATCGTTTGGAATGGCGGCAGCTGCAGCAGTTGGCGCCGAAATATTTGATTGAACGACATCGAGACGAACAGATCGCACTCGTAATCTCGCATCCGCGCCACGAGCTCCGTGGAGTTGATCGCCGGATGCGTGATGAAGTCCAAGCCGGCCTCACGAGCCTTGCCCTGCAAGACGGGGTCGGGTGCGTTGTTGCGCGCACAGATGAAGGCCAGTTGCACCGTCTCATCCCGGAGCAAGCGATCCAATGCGCGGTGCGACCACGGGCCGTCTGCGAAGTAGCCGATCTTCAATCGGGTCATATCGAGCTCGCGCTACTCGGAATGTTGATCAAGCGCTGCGACAGCGACACGGCGCATGTCAGATCCATGCGCGGACAGTCCTTGAACGGCGTCAGCTCGTGCATCAGGACCCAAGCCGGACGCGTCATCCATCCCGCATCATTGGTCGCCTTCAACACGGCGTCGCGCTCGTCGGCATGCGCGGCGTCCAGCAACAGAGTCTGCAGCCAGTAATTGCTCTGGCAGCGTAGAGGCTCGCTAACCAGCGTAAGGCCGCTCAAGGACGCAAAGGCTGCTTCGTAGCGCCGAAACAATGCGCGTTTCGCGTCTAATTTCGCGGGCAGCTGTTCCAACTGCGCACATCCCAGCGCCGCGTTGAGATTGGGCATCCGATAGTTGAAGCCGATTTCGTCATGGCGGTATTCCCATGCGTGCGGCAGCTTGGCGGTCGTGGTCAGGTGCTTGGCGTGGCGCGCCAGCTCCGTGTCGTTGGTCAGAAGTGCACCACCGCCGCCGGTCGTGATGATCTTGTTCCCGTTGAAGCTCAGCGCGCCCACGAGGCCCAGCGTGCCGGTGTGCCGGCCGTCGTAATAGCTGCCCAGCGATTCGGCCGCATCTTCGATCAGCACCAGGTTGAAATCATGTGCTACCGCCAAGAGTGCCGCGAGATCGGCCGGGTGCCCGAAGGTGTGCATCGGAACCAGAGCCCGAATGACGCGCCCGGTCTCGAGATTGACGCATTGATTGCCGCGTTGCTCGGTGTATGCATCGAGATAGTCGCGCAGCTTGGCCGCGTCGATCCCGAGGGTCCGCTGCTCGCTATCGACGAAATGCGGCACGGCCCCACAATAGGTGACCGCATTGGCGGTGGCGATGAACGTGAGCGCAGGGACCAACACTTCATCGTTCGCCTTGACGCCTGCCAACTTCAGTGCGACGTGCAAGGCTGCCGTGCCGTTGACCACCGCAACGGCGTGCTTGGCGCCGATGTAGGCCGCCAGCTCCGCCTCGAAACGATCCACGAATCGGCCCACCGAGGACACGAAGTTGGAATCGAGGCATTCCTCGAGATACAGCCACTCGTTGCCGTTGAAGGCGGGCTCGTGTAATGGCGCGGGCTCCGAACCGACTACGGCGCGGATCGCCGTGACGACTTCACTCGCAAGGCAGGGCTGTGTACCGATTGCACTCACAGGTTGTAGAGGTCTGCCTTGTACGCGCGCAGGTTTTCAGGGCGGGAGAACCATTGGGCAGTCTCGGCCAGGCCGCGCTCGAATCCAGCGCGGCCACTGTATTGGGGCTGCCAGCCGAACAGCTGCCGGGCTTTGTCATTGGCGGCCCACAAACGCTCCACTTCCGATTTCTCCGGACGCAAGCGCGCGTCATCCGTGACGATCTCGATCTCGACGTTCATGACCCGGGCGATCAATTGGGCCGTATCGCCGATGGAGGTCTCGAAGTTGCTGCCGAGATTGACCACTTCACCGCAGCCGCCCTCGGACTCGAGCGCTGCGAGGAAGCCGGCAACCGTGTCCCGCACGAAATTGAAGTCTCGCGTGGGGGACACCGCGCCCAGCTTGATCTGCCGAAGACCATTGGCTATTTGGATGATGATGGCCGGGATCACGGCACGCGCGGACTGCCGCGGGCCGTAGGTGTTGAAGGGCCGCGCGATCACCACGGGCAGGCCGAACGAAGCATAGAAAGAATAGGCGAGCTGATCCGCAGCGATCTTGGTTGCCGCGTACGGCGATTGGCCCTGCAGCGGATGATCCTCCGTGATCGGCACGAAACGCGCGGTGCCATAGACCTCGCTGGTGGAGGTGTGAATCAGCCGCCGCACGCCCAGCTCGCGGGCAGCCTGCAGCACATTGAGCGTGCCCGTGACGTTGGTGTCCACATAGGCGGCGGGCGAATGGTACGAGTACGGGATCGCGATCAAAGCGGCAAGATGCAGCACCGCGTCGCAGCCCTTCAGCGCTTCTTTCACCCCGTGCGGGTCGCGGATGTCGCCGCTGAACATCTCGAACTGCCCCCTGACGTCCGGGGCGCACTGGTCGAGCCATCCCCAGCTGTTGAACGAGTTGTAGAGCACGAATGCGCGCACGTCGTAACCCGCGCGCACCAGCGCTTCCGTGAGGTGAGAGCCGATGAAGCCATCTGCTCCCGTCACGAGAACCCGCGAGAACGGCGGCTTGTCGGGTCGCTTGGGATTCATCACCGCCTCGCAACCTCCTCACGAAGCTTCGCGGCCACGGTTTCCAGGACGGGGTCCCACGGAACGTTCCGCGGGCGCCACATCGGACGCAGGTCGGGAAACATGGGAATGCCTTCGGTGCCGAGCGTCTTCCAGGTGATGTGCCGGGTGAGGAGCATCCAGACCGGGGCGCCGACCGCGCCCGCCATGATGGCGGGTGTCGTCGTCGGGGCGATCACGAGGTCGAGCGCCCGCATCAGCGCGGCGACCTCATCCAGATCGTTCAACTGATCGATGTCATCCCAGGCGTGAACTTCGACGCCGAATTCTTTTCGAGCCATCTCGAGCTCGGCGCGGCACTCGTCGTACTGCAGATTGATGAAGGTCACGCCGGGCACGTTCACGATCGAGCCCCATTGGCGGAGCTCCGTGTAGTGCAGATCGCGACTGGCACTGCGCCGCATGCTGCGCCAGGTGATCCCTATCTTGGGAGCAGGCCCGAGCGCTGTGAAGCGCTCCTTCCAGAATGCCACCCGCTCGGTGTCCGGCACGAGATATCCGTCGTGGCGCGGGAAGCTCGCGATTCGAGGCCGGAAAAAGCGCGGCAGGCTGCCGATGGGGCATTGCCATTCGATGTCGGGTTGCCGAGTACGCGGGTGCGCAGGATTGCGTTTGGGGATGATCTCGGCGCGAGGGAACGAGCGAGCATAGAGCGGCACCAGCCGCGGATCGCACTCGATCACACAATGACCGGCAGCACGGATCACGTCCGGCAGCACACCGGCGAAAAAGATCTCGTCGCCTACTCCTTGCTCCGACCAGACCAGAATCGTTTTGCCCGTGAGATCCTCGCCGGCATACATCGGCCGCAAGGCGGGCAGATCGCGATAGCCGGCAAGATGTTCTTTTTGCCGCAGCCGCCATTCGTGCTGGGCCCAGCCTTCCTCCAACCGACCTTGCATCAGCAGCGCCAGCGACCTGTTCCAGCGCGCTTCGAGATAGTCGGGATGCAGCGCAAGCGCGGTATCGAAGCTCACGAGCGCGGCGTCGAGCTCGCCGCGATCCTGTAGCGCATTGCCGAGGTTGCTGTGCGCCTCGACGTAGTCGGGTTTCAGCGCGATGGCCTTGCGCAAGCTTTCGATGGCCGCGTCGAGTTGCTCCCGGTTGCGCAGAGCGTTGCCGAGGTTGTTATGGGTCATCGGCTCATTGGCATCGAGTGCAAGCGAACGGCGGTAGTGTTGGATGGCCGCATCGAGGTCACCCAGCGTCTCCAATACGACCGCCAGGTTGCTGTGCGCCCCGGCGTCCCGCGGGTTGAGCACGATGGCTCGCCGGTAGCTTTCGACTGCAGCGTCGAGCTTGCCCTGCGTCTGGAGTAGTACGCCTAGATTGCCGTGGACTTTGGCGTTGTTTGGATCGAGGGCGAGCGCCTTGTGATAGCTCTCGGCCGCTTCGTCCAGCGCGCCCTGCATGTGCAGGACAACCCCCCGGTTGTAGTGATGGCTCGCCGTGGCCTCGGGCGTCCCGAGCGACTTCGCCACTCGCGGCGCCTCATGTTGGCGCTGGCAACACTGCTTGTATTTCCGGCCGCTGCCGCAAGGGCACGGGTCGTTACGGCCGGTTTTCGCTACTCGTGTTTGCATTCAGGGCGTTGCAGCTCCGAAGCACGGTAATTTAGCCCAGTTTTGTCGGCCAGAACGGCAAGAGTCCGCATATTTGCAGGATTGGAACGGATTTCGAGTCGGTATGCCCTTGCGGTTGGAGGGGTCATCATGAGACGACACGAGCATCACCTGATCCGGGACACGACATGAATCAGAATGCAGCTGCAGTGATCGGCTTGATCTACGGCGCATCCGAGGTGCTGCTGACCATTGCCAAGCGCCATGGCCGGCGCGACGCCACGGCGGATGCCGGGTCGCTCCGACTCATCTGGTTGGTAGTCGCGGCGAGCATCGCGGCGGCGTTCTTCATCGCGCGCGCCTTTCCGCAAGGCACCCTCCACGATGTCGATTTCGCGCGGACCACCGGCATCGCGATTTTCATTCTCGGTGCAGCGCTGCGCTGGTATGCCATCTTTTATCTCGGCCGCTACTTCACGGTGGACGTGCGCGTCGCCGAGCACCAGCACGTCGTCGACACGGGGCCGTATCGATTCATTCGACATCCGAGCTACACGGGAGCGTTCTTGCAGTTCCTCGGGCTCACGCTCTGCATTGGCAACGCTTGGTCGATGTTGACGCTGGTGCCGATCGGGCTCGTATTCTCGTACCGCATTCGGGTGGAAGAGCTCGCGCTCGAGCGCGGGCTGGGTGAGGCATACGCAAGCTATCGCCGGCGGACGAAGCGGCTGATTCCGTTCGTGTACTAGATGTAAGCTCGCGGTGCGTGCAGCTGGGGTACGACCATGTCGATCGCGTCACAGTCGAGCCTGCCTCGATATCTGGACGAGCTCGAATCCATCGAGCGCCGGGCCTGGCGCGATCTGATTGCCGTCATGCCGTCGGCCATCGCGCAGCAGGCAGGCATCGTCAGCGCGACGATCCATCACGCGCAGTTCTTGATGGCGGCGCGCATTCCGCAGTTTCAGTTCAACTGGCTGGCCGGTACAGGACTGCAGGGAGACGACGGCAGCTCGGTAGCCGAAGCCGTGCGGCGCTTCCGCGAAGCCGGACAGCGCAAATTCATCATCCAGATCCCGCCTGGGCCGAACGCTCCGGAGTGCGAGCGGCGCGCGGCGGCGGAAGGTCTGCGCGAGCACCCGCTTGCGTGGGCGAAGTTCTACCGCAGCACCAGCGACGCTCCCCACGTCAGCACTGAGTTGACGGTGCGCGAGGTGCACGCAAACGAACGGGATCTGTTCGGCAGCACCGCCGCTGCCGGATTCGAAATGCCGCCGCCATTTGCCGGCTGGCTTGCAGGCGTCGTCGGCCTCGACGGTTGGCACACATACGTATCGTTCCTTGGCGATGAGCCGGTGGGCGCAGCGGCACTGCTCGTCGAAGGCGATTTTTCGTGGCTCGGCATCGGTGCCACGCGATCCGCCATGCGTAGACGCGGCAGTCAGAGCGTGTTGCTTGCGCGGCGCATCGCGGATGCGGCTCGTTTCGGCGCGAGTCACGCCTCTACCGAAACCGGCGTGCCGCAGGAAGGCAAAGCGGCGCCTTCGTACACGAATATCCTGAAGGCGGGCTTCGACGTGGCGTACGTGCGACCGAATTGGTCCGAGCCGACGGACTAGTCGGGAAAAGAGGCGCCGTCCAACGCGCCCGCGTGCGGCCCCCTTCGTTCGGCCGCCGTCCGAGCACGAGCCGGTGTACCCTAAGTTCCGGGCTCGAGCGCACGGCTCGTCGCCTGCCGTTCGGGACGAACAGGGATACGCCGGCGTGGACGAGGAAGCCAACAACCCGGAGCGCAGCGACCGCGAGTTCGTAGACAGCTACGACCTCATCTGCACGCACGACGATGAGGGCTGGCTGCTCTCGGCCAACGCGGCCGCGGAGAAGGCGCTCGGATATCCGCGCGGCTCGTGGGTCGGCCGCCGCCTGCAAGACCTGCTCGTGCCCGAAACGCGGCATCTTTTCTCCGCCTATCTCGCCGAGATCTTCGCGAAGGGCAGCGCGCACGGAATCATGCGGATGCGCGCGGCGAACGGCGACGTGCGCGACTGGGAGTATCACAACTCCGAGCAGCGCCTCGCCGACGGGCGCCGCATCGTCCGCGGGCTTGCGCACGATGTCACCGAGCAGTTGAAAGCGGTCCGGGAGTTGCGTGCCAGCGAGCAGCGTTTCCGCGCGCTGTTCGAACAAGCCGCCGTGGGCGTGGCGTACATCGATTCGCGCTCGGGGCAGCTGCTCGAAGTCAATCGCAAGTGCGCTGACATTCTCAGTCGTGCGCACGAAGACTTGCTGGCGCGCACGTTCCCGAGCCTGTTTCATCCGCAGGACCTATCGCGCTACGACGAGCTGATGGCGCAGCTCGCCGGCGGCGCGGTGTCGGATTTCGCGACCGAGCTGCGCATGCTCGGCAAGGAAGGCGCGGATGTCTGGGTCGCGCTATCCGTTTCGCTCGTGTCGCGTGTCGATTCACGGCGGCCCCGACACATGGCCGTGATTCAGGACATCAGCGCGCGTAAACACGCCGAGCAGCAGCGCGCGATCCTCGAAGCGCAGCTCCGCCAGGCACAGAAGATGGAAGCCATCGGCACGCTCGCGGGCGGCATCGCGCACGACTTCAACAATCTGCTGACGACGATGGTCGGCAACGTCGAGCTGGCGCGACTCGACGTGCCGCAAGGTCATCCCGTCCACGTCAGTCTCGATGCGATCGCCGCGGCCGCGCGGCGCGCGACGGAGCTCGTCCGGCAGATTCTCGCGTTCAGCCGCAAGCAGGCTTCGCAACGCTCGGTGATTGCGCTCGGGCTCGTGATCGCGGATTCAGTCCGACTGCTACGCGCCTCGCTTCCGGCCGCGATCGCCATCGAGCTGCATCTCGAAGACGAAGCGCCGCTCGTGCTGGCAGACGCGACGCAGATTCACCAAGTCGTGATGAACCTGTGTACGAATGCGTGGCAGGCGATCGGCGACAAGCCGGGACGCATCGATATCACGCTCGATGGCGTAGAGATCGGGCCGGGCGCTGCGCCCGAAGGCGTCGCGCCGGGCCGCTACGCGCGCCTCCGCGTACGCGACACCGGCGACGGCATGGACGCGCAGACGCTCGAGCGCATCTTCGAGCCGTTCTTCACGACGAAGGCGGCAGGGCGCGGGTCGGGGCTCGGGTTGAGTGTGGCGCACGGGATCGTGAAGGATCACGGCGGGACGATTGCGGCGCTGAGCCGCGAGGGCGAAGGGGCAACGTTCGAAGTGCTGCTGCCGGCGGCGATGGATGCGACGGCGACTGCGGGCGAGGCAGAGCAGTCACTGCCGCTGTTAGGCCAAGGCCGCGTACTCTACGTCGACGATGAAAAAGCCGTGGCGTTCGCTGTCTTGCGGATGCTCGAATCGCTCGGCTACAACGCGATGGTGTGTCATAGCGGGGAGGACGCGATTGAGTGCGTTCGGCGGAACCCGCAAGCGTTCGACGTCGTGATGACGGACTTCAGCATGCCCGGGCTGTCCGGCGTGGACGTGGCGTGTGAGGTCGCGCGCATTCGGCCGGACCTGCCGGTGATTCTGACGTCGGGGTACGCGGCGCGCGCGGGCGAGGACATCGCGGGAGCGAGCAGCCGGCTGCGGCTCGACAAACCGTTCGATCGGCGGGCGTTGAGTGAGGCGCTGGGGCGGGCGCTGAAGCTGAAGTCGGCCGGTTGATTCATCCGTTCCGCTCCTTGGTGATTGAGCTGCTACCTCGCTCACGTGCCTCGGCGCAGCCGATCATTCGCTATAGCTGCGCTCCCCGTGCTGCGCGAGATCCAGGCCCTCCCGTTCCTGTTCCTCACTCACGCGCAACCCGACCGTGACATCGATGAGCTTGAGTATCACGTACGTCCCCACGGCACACCACGTCGCCGCGGCGACGACGCCCAACGCCTGCACGCCGACCTGACGCGCGAGTGTCATTCCCTCGGCGTATCCGATGCCGCCGAGGCTCGCATCGACGAACACCCCCGTGAGCAAGGTGCCCACCACGCCGCCGACGCCATGAACGGGCGACACGTCGAGCGAATCGTCGATCTGCATCGTGCGCTTGAGAAATTGCGTTGCCAGAAAGCATGACCGGAATGGTGGCCGGTCTCGGAACGACACGCCGCCGGCCATCGCGCCGATGAAAACGGCTCAGCCCACCGATGAAGGCTTGCGCAGAACCGCCGTCACCGAACGCGAGCCCGTACCCGCCGAGCAGCCACAGCACGCTCACGACGCAGGAAATGACGAAGCATTGCATGAGCACGGACAATGCATTCTTGCTTCGGACGAGGCCGGCGTAGAACGCGGCGAGACCGGCAACGTCATGAACAGGACCAGTGCCGTCGCCGTGAGCAGCCACGCCGTGTCGCCGGAATTCGCCGCGGCCGGTGCGGCGGCCTGCGCGGCGAACGGTGCCATGAACACGAGAGCCAAGAGCGCGCGCCGCGCGCGCCGTGAATTGAACGCGTCATGCAGAGTCGTCCCCCGGGCCGGCGCCTCTTCCGGCCGATGAAAGCCCCTTTGTTGGAATGGTGTCGGGGCCGGGACATTTGAATGGAGCGTGTTGTGGAAATCAAGATGATCGGCCATCGGCAGCGGGTCGCATGAATCCAGAACGAGGCGAGCTCCACCGCATTCCGCCCCCGCAGGTACTGTGACCTACCTCACATTCCTGTTTGCCTTCCGCGCTCATTCGTCCACCTGAGAGGCAGACGGTGGTATGGGCTAGTGAGCCGGTGCTAAGAGCAACCCTGTCCTGGGGACCTTCCGTCATGAGCAAAACCGGACGATTCAAGCGAAGCGGCAAGACCGGACGCTGGCCGATTCCCGACGTCGCTTCCGACACTGCAAAGCCTGCGCGCGCGGAAAAGAAGCCGACCGGCCGCATCGTGCACGATGAACGCGGCAACGCCGTGTGGAATTTCGGTAACGACACCACTCGTACTGCGGTCGGTAGTAGCACGATCCTGAGACGGCTCGATGTGCCCGAGCTGCAGATGGAAGGTCAGACGAGCACCCCTGCGCAGGCGAAGAGCCCGATCAAACGCAAAGAGACCTCGACACACGATGAGGGCGGGGGCTACAACCCCTACGACGCTCCAGCAAAGCGGCCCCGCGGACGAGGGCGCTGACCGGATAGGCAGGGCGCACCGAGAGCCCTGTTACCAGAGAGATACAAGTGGACGGTCGGTCCAGCCGGCGGCACCAGTTCGGCACCAATGCGCATGCCCCCGAATGACGCGCGGACACTCAACGTCCACGAACGTTCGACTCGTTCCCCGTGTACCATCGAACGGATGACAATGTGCACGGCGGCAAATCGTCACGCGGGAGCAGGGTAATGAAGCTCGGCATCACTGGAATCGTTCTTCTGGTCATCACGATGGGCACCGCGCTCGCGGCCACCCCGGAACGGCCGCCGATTACAGGAATCTCTCATATCGCCATCTACGCTTCGGATGCGACCAAGACCAAGCAGTTCTACGCGCACGACCTGGGCGGGGTCGAAGGCGACGACCCCGAAAATCCGCGAGGCGTGCGCTTCTATTTCGCGCACACGCAATTCGTCGAGGTGCTGCCGCTGCCGGCGGGGGAAGCTTCGATCAATCGGTTGGATCACGTCGCGTTCACCACGACGGATGCCGAACAATTGCGGTCCTATCTTGCGTCGAAGAAGATCATGGTGCCGAAGCGAGTCACCTCAGGCGCTGACGGTAGCCGATGGTTCGACGTGAAAGATCCGGAAGGCAACGCAATCCAGTTCGTGCAGCCTCCGGCGCATCCGGCCGAGATAGCGGTCAATTCGCTTTCGAGCCATCTCATCCATGTCGGATTCATCGTGCACGATCGCGCTGCGGAGGATCGCTTCTTTCGCGAAGTGCTGGGTTTCAAGCCCTATTGGTTCGGCGGTCTCAAGGACGACGCGCCACCCAGCTGGATCTCGCAGCAGGTGCCGGAAGGCACGGACTGGTTGGAATACATGATCGTGGGTACGCCGCAGGAGCGCGGCATCCCTGCGACGATGACCGCTGCCTATCTGGGCGTGCTCAATCACTTCTCGCTCGGCGTCGCGAACATGGAAGAGACCTACAACCTTCTCTGGAACGGCGATCGGCTCGGCGGGCAATCGAATACACCCAGGATCGGACGGGATGCGAAATGGCAGCTCAACCTGCTGGATCCGGACGGCACCCGCGCCGAGGTCATGGAGTTTCAGGCGATCGGCAAACCTTGCTGTTCACCGTTCACCGCGCCACATCCGCAGCACTAGGCGTTGATTCGGCGAACGGCGGCAGCAGCATCGCAGTCCTCAGAGCGGCGACGTACAAGCCCGCGCCGAAGACCTGCAATCCCTCACGTCATCTGTGGGCGTATTCCGTGAAGACGTAGTCCTTGTCTTTGACGATCGTGTGGCACGCGAACCCGCACTTGGCGTCGTGTCCCTGCGGCGGCTGATCGGCCGTGGTACCGGGAGTGAACGTATCGGTCGCCGCGTCGTACTTGAACACCGCCCAGCCCCATCCGCCGCTATCCGCGAAGCGCTTGCTGTCTTTCACCATGAAATCCACGTCATTCTGGGTGGTGGGTTGCTGCGGCTGACCGGGTTGCAGGTCGTTCTTCTTCACCTTCCAGTGGACTTTCGCCATTTTGGCGCCGTCGGGAAACGGCTTGCCGTTACCGGGAATGCCGGCCTTGTAAGCGTCGATCATCGCCGGGTTTCCGAGGATCAGCGCGAGGTGCGGTCCGTTGTGACTGACCGAAATCGTCTGCCAGCCTTCATAGCCCTTGAACTCGGAGAACGCGAGCCCATTCGGTACTCTGAGCGTGTATTTGTCCTGGGCGGAAAGCGCCGCGGCGGTCGCCAGGACGGCGAGCGACACCATACTCCCCACGCTGACCAGCAAGCTTTTGCTCTTCATCGCGCAGCTCCTTGTTGGACCCACGTTCGCGATTGGGCCATGAGCGTCGAGCTGCAGCCATTGCACCAAGGTATCGCTCGTTCTGGCGAGCCGATGGGTGCTGAGGGGGGGGCGAAACTTCGGATCGCGTCGGGATGCGTGAAGCGGCGGATCCTGCTACCGCGGTTAGCGGAGTGCTGCGGGCGCGGCGCGCTCAGCTGCCCGCGCGCGCTGCTCTTCCTTCACCTGCTCGAGCGTGAGACGCGTCGCGACTGCGATCACATCGAGAATGGGATGGTTGGCATCCGTCGGCAAACGCAGCGCGTGAACCTTTTCCCACGCGCGAATGCGCATCTCGGGCGAATTCTGGTCCGAGCGTTGCTCGGCCAGTTGCAGCCGGCGGCGATCCGCCTTGTCGCGATCTTCCAGCGCGATCCGCGCGCGATGATCTTTGATGATCTCGCTCGCGCTGGGTCGCGGCGCGGTGCCGTTCTCGAAAAGCCAGGACATGGAGGTCATGGGATGAAACTCACGAGAGGGGCGACAGTAGCGCATCAGGCCGGCGAAGTCCCAAGTTTCGGGCACCGGAGCATTGGCGCCGAAAGCTTACGTCTGAGCTGCAGAACGCGAGGCTGCGGCGGCGAGCCAAGCGACGGTGTTCGACCGAAAGTCGCGCGCCCGAGCGCTGAATGCGCTACTGTTACCGAGGTTCGTGACATTTCCGCCCTGTCTGCCCTTGGCTGCGCGCCGCTCCGGCGCCCCTCGCCAAAGACCGTCACCTCAGAAATCCGCGACCCGGTTGGCAGGTCATCCTGCCGTTGTTCTTTCTTCTTGCGAGTACACTGAAGTGACCAAGCTCTACGTCGGAAATCTGCCCTTCAATGCGACCGAAGATAGCGTGCGTGCGCTGTTTGCCTCACACGGCACGGTCGAGAAAGTCTCCTTGATCACCGATCGCGATACCGGCCGCCCGCGCGGTTTCGGATTCGTCGAGATGTCGAATGCCGATGCCTCGCGCGCGATGCAAGCGCTCAACGGCAAGGACTTCGACGGCCGTGCATTGAAAGTGAATGAAGCGCAGGACCGCAACTCCGGTGGCGGCTCCCGCGGACCGCGCCGCTACTGATTCTCGACGTCTGCGCTCCCGGTCTGCTGTTGCCGGGAGCGTCGACTGCAGTCTGCGAGGCAGCGCATGAGCGACTACGAATTCACCATGTCGCTGCGCGTCCAGCACCCTCGGATCGATCCTACCGAGATCACGCGCGCGCTCGGAATCCGGCCGCAGCACACCTGGCGTGCGGGTGAGCCGCGTCGCGATCCGGCCGGCGTTTCGCTCGAAGGCACCCATCGCGACAGCTATTGGGTGGCGTCGCTCATGGCCGAGCCGCAGCTGGCTGCGGCCCACATCGACGTCGAGAGCGAGATGCTGCGCGCCGCCACGCAACTGCGTCGCTCGAGCGACTTTCTGCAGAGTCTCGCCGATCAGGGCGGGGCCGCGCAGATCGAGGTGAGCCTCTTCGCGCGCGAAGACTTTCGGCTCGAGCTCTCGCCGGATCTGTTGCTGTTGTTCGGACGTCTAGGACTTACGGTGATTTTCGACGTGCAACCTCACCCCAAGAGCACAGATCCGATCGTGCCACTCTGATGCGCCTACGTCGTGAAAAGAAGTCGTCGCCTCTCGAGCAACGAGAAGACCATCTCCGCGTGGGACGCGCAGCGGCGCCCGTACTTCGCGAGGTCTCGCCAACCGCGACCGTGGTGAGTGTGAGGCTGCACTTCATCGCTCCCACGCTTCCCGCGCATGCCGAGCAGTCTTTCGAGCTGTACCCGAGCGCAACCGCGTATTTCGAGTATCCGTGTCCGCATGGTGATTGCGACGGGATCATCGATGTGAGTCTGGATGCCCGCCGCACGCTGGAAGGCAAGCGACGGCAGATCGCCGGCACGTTGGAATGTTCCGGCCATCGCGGGCTCGCTCGGAAGCCGTGCGGCCTGCGCGTGAGCTACACCATTTCCGCGCAACATTCGCGCGAACGATCGTAGCGTCCTGCCTGAAGAGCTCGAGATCGTGAGCACGAAACCGGCTGTGTCGACCGTCGATTCGGTTGCATTTCCGGCAGCCGCGCTGCGCGCCCAATTTCCAGCCCTGCAACGCGATCCGCAGCTCGTGTTCTTCGACAATGCCGCGGGGGCTCAGATACCGCAAATCGTGCTCGATGCGGTGAATCGTCACCTCATCGATCACAACGTGCAGCGAGGCGGGCGCTACGGTCAGAGCGTCGCCGTCGATGAAACCGTGGCGCGCGCCCGTCGCAGCGTCGCGGCGTTCGTGAATGCGAACCGGCCGGAGGAGATCGCCTTCGGCATGAACGCGACCTCGTTCATTCGCCTGGTGAGTCTCGCCATCGGCCAGACACTCGGCGAGCGCAACGAGATCGTCGTGACCGATCTCGATCATGAGGCGAACGTCGCCACGTGGCTCGCGCTCGGCAAGATGGGCGCGCAGCTCAAATGGTGGCGGATGCGCGCGGACGGTCGTCTTCATGCGGAGGACTTGAAACCTCTGCTCTCGGCAAAGACACGGCTCCTCGCGTGCACGCTCGCATCGAATGCGCTCGGGACGGTCGTCGACGTGCGGGCGGCTGCGGATCTCGCTCATGGGGTAGGCGCCGAGATTTTCTTGGACAGCGTGCATTACGGTCCGCACGGGCCCATCGATGTCCAGGCGCTCGACTGCGACTACCTCGTCTGCTCCGGTTACAAGATCTTTGCGCCTCACATGGGTTTCCTGTGGGGCCGTTATGCCAAGCTCGTCGAGCTGCCGACCTTCCGCGAGGATTTTATTCCCGACGAGCCCCCCGGCAAGATCGAGGCCGGCACGTTCATCTACGAGAATGTCGCCGGCATGGACGCGGCGATCCAATATCTCGCGCAGATCGGGCGCGCCGTGCGCGGCAACGCCGAGCAGCGCTCACTCCGCAGCGATGTGCGGACGGCTATGGATGCGATCCGTATCTACGAGCAGTCGCTCTCTCGCGAAATGCTGCGCGTTCTGCGCGCATGCGGTGCGGTCGTGTATGGAATCGCAGACGACGCGCATTTGTCGGAGCGCGCGCCGACGCTGTGCTTCAACTTGCCCGGCATCGTGCCGCAGGCGGTGACGTTGGCCGCAGCGCAAGCGAATATCGGTATTCGGGACGGTCACATGTATACGCCGCGGCTCATGAAGCGGCTGGGCTTGGCGGTCGAGAGCGGGGCGGTGCGCGTTTCGCTCGTTCACTACAACACCGCCGATGAGATTCAGCGGCTCGCCGCGGTCCTTCAGGCGCTGCGCAAGAAGGGTTGACGCTGCGACCGAATTCTACGCAGCACGACAGCGTCGTGTAACGATCGCGCTATCTCATGCGATTACGTCTATATCGTGTTGGACGTGTACGCATGAGCGCCCCTCTTCACACCCGCAAGATCGGGCGCCAGTTCGCAATGCGAACGGGAGCCGTCGCCGAGATCGATACCTTGTGCGAGATCGACGCGGACGCCTCCGCACTCTTCGTGGAGGCCGGCCTCGACCTGGATTTGCCGCCGGGCCATGAGTTTCTCGTTACGGAGCGCAGCCGGTGGCTGCGCTCTCTGAGAGCGGGTAAGACGTTGTTGATCACCGGCTCCACGGGAGTCCCGCTCGGTTTTGCCGCAAGCGGGGTCCGCGACGGCGAGCCGTATCTGGATCAACTCTCGGTGCGCACGCACTTCATGCGAATCGGGCTGGGCGCGGCGCTGCTGAGCGCCACCGAGAACATGGCTCGAGCGGCCGGTGGCCGCGCGCTCTGGCTGACCACCTATCGTCATCTCCCTTGGAATCGGCCCTTTTACGAGCGCAGGGGATTTGCGGTCGTGCCGGAGACGAACTGCGGCCCCGAGATGCTCGCCGAACTGACGTATGAGCGCCGCTGGCTACCGATGCCCCACGAACGAGTGGTCATGAAAAAGGAGCTCGATGCACTCGACTCCGGGCAATGAGACGTCAGGCTGTGGTCGAAGGTGCCGCAACATGTTGCGGCGGTCACGACGATAGCGGTGTCTCGAAGCCGAGATGTGCAGTCCGTATACTGCGGCCGGGGAAGAAACCAAAGAACAAGAGGGCGCGATGTCCGAGCTGGACGGCCTCAAGCTGCTGCGTCTGATCGAGGAAGGCGTCGCCGGCAAGACCGGCGAAGCATTCTTCCGGCAAATCGTCTGCGATCTGTCTCGCGCACTTCATGCGCACGGCGCATTCACCTCGCGTCTCCTGCCGAATCGGCGTGCGCGCATGCTCGCGTTCTGGGTCGGCGGCCAGTACGAAACGTGTTTGGAGTACGCACTGGAAGGCACGCCCTGCGAGTACGTCTATCGCGGCGAAATTACCGCGTACGCACGTAATGTCGGTGAGGTATTTCCCGTCGATCGTGCGTGGTTCGAGCAGCTCGGCGTTCAGAGCTATCTGGGCATTCCCGTCAAAGACGAGACCGGCGCGGTCTACGGGCATCTCGCCGTCATGGATACTTGCGAGCGCGATTGGGCCGATGCCGACATCGACGTACTGCGACTGTTTTCGCTGCGTTCCGCGGCGGAAATCGAGCGTGCGCGCTATCAACGCGAGCTGGAAGACGCCAATGCAGCCCTGCGCCAGGTCAACGAGCGGCTCGGTGCGGAGATCGCGAGCCGAGCGCAGGCCGAAAGCGAGCTGGCCGCGGCCAAGGCGGTTGCGGAGAGTGCCAATCGAGCCAAGAGTGTCTTCATCAGCCAGATGAGTCACGAGCTGCGCACGCCGCTCAACGGCGTTCTGGGGTTTGCGCAACTGTTGAAGCGGGGCCAGGGCGACTCGCCCGAGAGGCTGCGGGAGGGCCTGGACATCATCGAGCGCTCGGGCGAGCACTTGTTGAATCTCGTCAACGATCTGCTCGATCTCGCCAAAATCGAGGCCGGCAAGCTCGAGCTGTCGCCGTCGCAAGTCGATCTGCGCGAGCTGCTGGAGCACGTCACGAGTCTCGCACGTGTGCGGGCCGCCAAAGTGGGCGTGACTCTTATGATGATCCTCGAGGCGCAGGACTTCGTCCCGGTGATGGCGGACGAGCGCATCCTGCGCCAAGTGCTTTTGAATCTGCTAGGCAATGCCGTGAAGTTCACGGAAGCGGGCGGACGGGTCACGCTGCGTGCCTCGGGGCATTCCACGCCGATGGGACGTCAAGCCGTGACCTTCGTGGTGGAGGACACGGGCATCGGCATCGACGAGAGCGAGCTGCAGCGTATCTTCGAGCCGTTTCATCGACTCGCGAGCCCGGATCGTGTCGTCGAAGGAACGGGTCTCGGTTTGACGATCACCCAACGTCTCGTGGATGCGCTCGCGGGCCGATTGTCGGTGACGAGTCGCAAAGGCGTCGGCAGCACCTTCACGGTCGAATGCGAGCTCGATGCCGCACCTCAGCGGCAAGGCGCAGCGTTTGCAGCGGCCGACATCGAGGGATACGAGGGTCTCATGCGGATCGTCCTCGTCGCCGACGACGATCGCGACAATCGCGCGCTCGTGACGCAACTGCTGCAGAGTCTCGGCTTTCTGGTGCAAGCCGCCGGCAATGGACAGGAAGCGCTCGAACGGCTCAACACCATTCGTCCCGATCTGGTCCTGACGGATCTCGTCATGCCCATACTCGATGGGCAACAACTCCTCCGATCGATTCGCGCGGACGGAAAGCTCGCTCGAGTTCCGGTTGTCGCCATGTCGGCCAGCGCCTCGGCCGTCACGCGCGCCGAAGCCTTGCAGGCGGGTTGCGCCGCGTTCTTGCCGAAACCCCTGAAGCTCACCGACATGCTGCAGATCATCGGCGATCAACTCGGCTTGAAGTGGCGCTACCGCGCCGCGCCGGCGCGCAACACGCACGATGACGATGCAGCTCCCGCGCTACGCGACTTTCGCCTTCCGCCCGACTTGGCGGCGGAACTTCAGCATCTAGCGATGCAAGGGGACATCCTGGCCCTCACCGCACGCGTCGATGCGGCGCTGGCGAACGACACCGCGGCACGTCCGTTTTGCCGCGAGCTGCGCGCATTGGCTGCGCGCTATGACGTTCGAGGCATCCGGCAGATCCTCGTGGCGAGCGGCGGCTGATCGGACGCGCTCCAATCGCACTTTCCGTCAACGAGCCGCCGGCCTGATCAAGAAGAGCGAGTAGATCTTTCTCCCGTCGGCAGCGGATGTCCCGTCCGCGGGGGGCCGGCAAATACGACCGTCATCCTGTATCGTCCGACACGCGCCACGCAAAGCGTGCAGCAACGTAGAAGCGCCTCGTTCCTTCGTCGCAAGAAAGGAGATCTTTCATGTCAGATCGACGCGAATTTCTCATGCACGCAGCCGCGGGCGTCCTCGCCGTGACCTCATCCACCCGTGCGAGCGCCGCCACCAAAGCGTCTGCCCCGGCGGGCGGCACGGCGAAAACGCCGAAGATCGCCAACACAGATCTGTCCACTTCCCGTTTCGGGCTCGGAGGAACGCAATTGGCCGCATGGAAGCAGGGCGCGGCGGTAAGCACGGAGGAGGTGGCCAAAGCCGCTCGCCTCATCAACACCGCGTACGAGAACGGCATCACGCTCTTCGATCACGCCGATCTCTACGCGTTCGGCAATAGCGAGCGGGTCTTCGGTGAAGTTCTCAAGCAGTCTCCGGGCCTGCGCTCCAAGATCGTGATTCAAACGAAATGCGGTCAGCGTTTCCCGGACGGATGGGGCCGAGGTAAACCGATACGCGTCGATCTCAGCCGCGAAAACATCGTCGGTGCCGCGGAAGGAAGCCTCCAGAGACTGCGGACAGACTATCTCGACATCCTCCTGCTGCACACTCCCGATGCGCTGGCGGACATGGATGAGGTCGCGCGTGCTTTCGACGAATTGCATCGTAGCGGCAAAGTCCGCTACTTCGGCGTCAGCAATTACGCGGCACATCAGATGCAATTGCTGCAGGGGGCGCTCACCCAGCCGCTCGTCGTGAACCAGCTTCATATCGGCCTGGGTCACGTCGATCTGCTCACGGACGGCATGGAGTTTCCTCTGGCGCTGACGCGAGCATCATCGGACTCCGGCAAGTATTCGGCCGTTGCCGGCGCGGGCACGGTCGATTATTGCCGCGGACGCCGCATGCAGGTTCAGGCCTACTCCCCCTTACGGGGTGATTTGTTGAAGCCGCGTGCAGACGCCTCACCGAGAACGAAGCGCATCGCGCAGCAGTTATCGGACCTCGCCGCGCAGAAGAATACGACCCCGGCGGTGATTGCACTCGCCTGGTTGCTGCGGCATCCGGCTGGGATAGTGCCGATCTTGGGCGCGAGTAATCCGGAACACATCGTCGAGAACTGCAGTGCCTTGAACGTCACGCTGAGCCGCGACGAGTGGTACGACCTTTTTGCGACGGCTGCGGATGTCGAAGGCCGTTCCTCCAAGGAGACGTCATAGTGCGCAACGCTCTCCGCATCGTGGTCGGTGTTCTCGGATGTGTCGCCCTGGTTACGTTGGTTCAGGCGGCGCCGGCAGGTGAAGACTGTCCTCTCGCACGGGAAAACTATTCTTCACAGACAGTCTTGCTCGATCTGCTGATCGACCCAGCGGCGCACACCATTCTCGAGCGCGTGGCGCCGAGTGTCTTGAAGCCAAGCTGGCTTCGCGCGGGCACCTGGTCCACGGAGCCCCCGACCTTCGCCGCGATCGTCACGCCCGCATCGTTGCTGAAGGCGGATCCGGACGCACCGGCAAAGATTGCAGCACTCGATGCGGAGCTCGCCCGCGTGCCGTTGACGACGAGTGCGACCCGAGCGCGGTGTGCGCGCTACGACAGCTCGCCGCCGAAGTTGTCGAGCAGCACGGCGCATCCTGCCATCCTGGTCTTCGACAAGGTCACGGGGTTTCGCGACAACGCGTCCATCGACGCGGCCGCTGCCGCCTTGCGCGAGATGGGAAAGCGCCGCGGCTGGAACATGCAATTCACCGACAACGGAGCGGTATTCAACCCCAAGGATCTCGCGCGATTCGATGTCGTCGTCTGGAACAACGTGAGCGGCGATGTCCTGACCCTTCCGCAGAGGGACGCATTTCAGACCTACATCACCCGCGGGGGCGGGTTCGCGGGCATGCACGGCTCGGGCGGTGACCCGATCTACATCTGGGACTGGTACGTGGACGAGCTGATCGGCGCGAGATTCATAGGACACCCCGCGAACCCGCAATTCCAGGCGGCGAGCGTCAGAGTGGACGATCGCACGAGTCCCGTCGTTCAAGGTCTCGGCGACGGCTGGACGATGACGGAGGAGTGGTACTCCTTCGCGGCGAGTCCACGGCTGAGAGGTGCGCACATTCTGGCGACCCTCGACGAGAGCACGTACACGCCGGTCGCCAACGGACGCGACTTGCGTATGGGTGATCATCCGATCGCCTGGACGCAATGTATCGGCCATGGACGCTCGTTCTATTCCGCAATCGGCCATCGCCCTGAAAACTACAGCGAACCCCACAGTGTCGCGCTGCTGGAGCAGGGGATCGCATGGGCCGCGGGTCTCACTGGGCCGGCCTGCAAGTAGCGAATCGCCATCGCCGAACGCGAACGCTCAGCTGCTGCACTTGCCGTTCCCCAGCGAGCGGCCGTTTTCGCACGACTCCCTCTCGAGTTGGATGCGCACGGGACCGATCAGGCCGGAAGGTCGCAGCGGCGCGTCGGCGCCGTAGGGCATTCTGGCTTGCCGAGACGGACGTCCCGAGGGGGCGGAGCTCTGCGCGGGCATCTTGCCGTCGACGGCCGTGAAAGTGACCTTGTGGGTCACGCCGGGTTGCACGTCACCGATCAGTCGATTGACCCACAAATTGACGGACTTGATCTCGATACGGTTCTTGCCGGGCTTGATGCTGCGGCTGATGTCGAGACGATAAGGCGGCTTCCACACCGTGCCGGCGAGCTGTCCATTCACCCACACTTCCGCAAGATCGCGGACGTCACCCAGATCGAGCCACAGTTGCCCGGCGGCGATCGTCTTGCGATCCAGAGAGACCTCTCGCGTGTAGGTGGCGATGCCTGAGAAATAGCGAATGCCCGGATCCGCGTTGTCGCGGAAATCCGCGAGTTGGCTGAACGTTGCGGTGGCGGGTGCGCCGCGATTCTCCTGGAAAGCGATCGACCATGGGCCGCTCAATTCCTGCACTGTTTGCAGCACAGTCACGGGGGTCCCCAAGCTCGGTGTCGTTGCGCGCTCGCGGAAGACCACGAACACGGAGCCGAAGCGATCGAGCGGCACGGGTACGCGTGTCCGCTCGCCATCGGCGACATACGCAGCCGGTCGTGTGAGCCCGGTGGCCGGGTCCCACAGCTCCGGCTTGCGGCCGCTCACTCGGAAGCTCGCGTCGATGATTTCCGCGCGATCGACGCGATTCGACAGGAAGTACACATCGCCGTCGGCGAGCCGGCGATGAATGAACATCACATGGCTGTCGGACTGCGCCTTCGTGTACGCGAAGTCCGGCGCGAGGCGAATGGCCTGCAACGCCGACGCCGCCTCGCTGGCCGCGAACACCTTTCCTTTGCCGACGGTGGTGACGGAGCTGCCCGGCCACAGCACATCGAGGATCGCTTTCACTTCGGCCGGATCGTCGGCGAGGCTCGGCGAGCCCTGCGGCCGCTCGGCGATGAGCGTCGCGCCGTCTTCTACCAGCGCACGCACTCTTTTCAGTACGGGCAGTGAGACGCGTTCGGAGCCGCGCACGAAGAAGAGCGCGCCATAGCGCATTCCCGTTTCCGTGGTGAGCGCCCCATCGCGAACGCTGAGCCGGTTCAAGATGACGTCGGTATTGACGTAGTCGTAACGATAGCCCTCCGGTACCGCGGGATAGCTGTCGCGATAGTGCGCGATGATCGAGCCATCCTCGCCATAGAAAACGGCCACGTCACTCACCGCGCGACCTTGCTGAAGCAGTTGCGACGCGCGCGACAGATAGTCGACCCACGGTCGCGCCTGCTCCGCCCAGGTCTCGTTGCGCGTGAAGTACTGCCCGACACCGAGCGTCATGCCCGGTCCCTTGTCCACCGGCTGATGGGTCGAGGTGTGAATGACGAACCGATTGACCCCCGCAAGGAGAATCGCATCGGCAGTGGGTTTCAGATCCCACGGCGCAGAGCCAAAGGGCGGGCCGCCCGTCAGTGCCTCCGCGGCCACGAGGTTCTGCCCGTAGATATGCGCAACGGAGGCCGACTCCTGCAGATCGTTGAAGTACCTCGGCTCGATCTGCCCGGGCGTGTTCACTTGCCACATCGCGCCCATGGGGATGTCCGCGGATTGCTTCATCTCCATGCCGTCGCCCACGGCGACCAGCAGCTCTTCGTGCGCTTCGCCGTAGCGGATCATGCCGAGATCGTGCAGCAGCGCCGTCAGTAGCTCGTAGTGGTTCTCCTTGAGCAGCTGTTGCAGCGTTCGGCGCCAGTCCCACAGGAACGCATCGCTGCGTTCGGGGCTGTCGATCACATAACCCGCGAGCGCCGGCAACCAGGGCGTTGCGTCGTAGCCGCGCAGCCGCCTGAAGTCTTCGAGGATGAGCGGCGTCCAGTTGCTGTTACTCGCCTCCCAGCTGTCGAACATGATCGCGTGCAGCCCGCGCTTGCCCATGAGGCCGCCGGCCGCGTCGCGATACATCCCGAGGTAGTGGTCCATGTAGCGCTTCACGGCATCGCGGTTCAGCTTGTCGACTTCGAGCCCGGTCGCTTCAGGCGACGCGGGCCGGTTCAACGCGCCCGTGAGCGAATAGCCGATCCGCAAGACGATCCAGTCGCCGGCAGGCGGGTTCCAGCGAAGCGTTCCGTCGGCTTGCATCGACGAAGTCAGGTCGAGGACCGCACTGGGCTTTGCCGGCGCCGGATTGCCGGCGCTTCCCGAGGGCAGCACGTTGTAGCGCGTGTTGTTGTAGAACGCCGCCTTCTCTTCGAACGAATGAATGGTGGCTTCACCGCGCAGGACGAGCTCGTAAATCGGCAGGCTCTGCGGCGGCGGCTGCTGCGGGCGGTCGAATCGCTGCAGCTCGCGTGGCGGCAGTGGTTCGGGCTTCACGCTCACGAAGCGGAAATATCGGGCAGTCACCGGATCGACCGATGCGGTCCGTTGCGGCGCGCCCGTCTGCAGCTTCGCGCCGGTGTCCTTCCACGTATCGCCGTCACTGCTGGATTCGAGTCGCAACTGTGTGGGCGCAGTGCCATTGCGAGGCGATGGATTCAGTCCGTCGTAGTACGCCGCGGCGATCGTGGAGAGCGTCAGTCCTCGCACTGTGACCGGTCGGCCGTAGTCGAAGCGAATCCACGAGAGACCGCCGGTCTGCGCGGCAGCGGGAAGATCGACGGCCGGATGCTCGAGATCGCCATCGGACAGCTTCGATGCGTCGAGCGTGCCGCCGCTGGTCGTAATGGAGGGTACCGGCAACTGCGAGCCCGGCTGCGCGCGAAAAGCGATCACCTTCTGGTCCACGTAGTACTCAGGAGGCGTTTCTCCGGGCTCGCGTCCTCCCAAAATGCCGCCGTGGGTGCTCGTCTGAAACACGCCGGTCGTAGTCGGTGGTTTTGCAAGCTGGCCCGCGAACGGTCGACCGCCTCGCACTCGCGTCACGGACCACGCGACTTTCTTCATCGCATCCTGAGGCGTGACCCAGGGTCCGCCCGTCTCGCTCCATCCGGGCGAGCCGGCAACGGCGAGCTCCAGGCCGAGCGTATCGGCATACGCTGCGGTCTTGCCGAAAACGTCCTTCCAGCCGGGAGTCATGTACGGCAAGCGCTGTTCGACGACTTGGGGCGTGGCCATGCCGGCGTCGAAACTCTGCAGCCCGGCAATGCCGACGCGCTTCATCCAATCCATGTCCTTCTTCGCGCCGTCCCAAGTCACATTGCCGTTCATCCAGTGCCACCACACGCGCGGGCGCGCCGTGTCTGGAGGACTTTGGAATTGCGAGAGCAGGGGGTCGGGGCTCTGGGCCCGCACCGCCACTCCGGAGGAAAAAGTTGCAGGCAGCAGGACAACGGCAACGACTGCGGTTAGGCGACGAAAGATGGCTGAATCCATGCGCAACGACCCCCTCTGGCCTGATTCGTCAAATGCAATCAACAGCTTTCGTGCATATTAGATCAGAAAAGATCAACACCGCGCACGTGCAGCGCCCGAGCCACCGAGCTGACCCGACGCACAGCCACATCGGGCTCTCGGCCTCGAGCAGTGGCAATTGGTAGAGCGATTTACAATCGCTTCGCGGTATCAAATGCCTCGCCAATCGCTCTATCAGAGTAAGGAAAGCTCTGGAGGCCCGCGTTGCCGGTCAAAGGATTACCCGTCCTGATGCAGGAGCTGGCCCGCAGGCAGAGCGAACCGCTGCGGCGATTCCTGTACGCGCGCGTCCGCAATAGCACGGACATTCCCGACATCATCCAAGAAGCATTTCTACGGCTGTTGCGCGTCCCGAACATCGAAACGATCCGCGCCCCGGACGCCTACATCTTCACGATCGCGTGTCACGTCGCCCGGCAGCACGAGCTGCGTTCGGCCGCGACCCGCACGATGGAGCTCGACCCTGTCCTTGACGAGCTCTTCGCGGACACGGAGTCCGATCCGGAGCTTCAGGTCGATGCACAGGAGTGTGTCCGGAAGCTCGATGCGGCCCTGCGCGAGCTGCCGATGAAGATCCGCTTCACTTTTCTGTTCTATCGCTGCGAGGGATTGTCGATGGACGAGATCGGTCCACGGCTCGGGCTTTCCAGAGCCACGGCCAAAAAGTATCTGGCCTATGCGCTCGTGCATCTGCGCAAGCGGCTGAAGGAAATGCAGTAACGCCATGGCTCGAAGCACGCATTCGCAGTTGAACGCGCAGATTTCTGCGGAGGCCGCCGAGTGGTTCGTGGAGCTCCGCACGGGCGATGGGAGCGCAGAGGACCGCGCGCAGTTCGATACGTGGGTGCGCAGCTCCCCCGATCACTTGCGGGCGTACCTCGAGATCGCGGCCATCTGGAAGCTCGGCAAGTCGCTGCCGTCGAGCGATGCGCCTTGTCTGGAGAACGATGCAAGTGCCGCCGCGAACGTGATCGAGCTGCCGGTCACCCTGCCGGAGCCGACGAGCGGCGACACGGGCCCGCCCGTCGACGATACGCGCGTCGACAATACGCGCGCCAAGAAATACTTCTCGCTCGCGGCGTGCCTCGCCGGAATGCTCATGGTGGCCGGCGCATTCGCGTGGTACTCGCTGAGTCGCGGCCAGATCTACGAGACCGGCGTCGGCGAGCATCGCTCGGTGAGGCTGCGCGACGGCTCGCTCGTCGAGCTCAACTCGCGTTCCCGGATCAGCGTGCGCCTGCTCGAACGCGAGCGGCGCGTTGAGCTGCAGGAAGGTCAGGCGCTGTTTCAGGTCGCCGGAGATCCGGCACGGCCCTTCGTCGTGCGCAGTGATACGACGCTCGTCAGGGCGGTGGGCACGCAGTTCGATGTGAATCGCAAGCGCAGTGCCACCGTGGTCACCGTGCTCGAGGGACGCGTCGCCGTGACGAGTCCGATTCGACGGAGCGGCCAATTCGAGCTCGGCGCGTTGGTGCCTGCGGAGACGAATCCGCAAACGTCCGTGAGCGCGCCGGACGCCGAATCGGCAGTCCGCGGCACGGCGCTGTTTCTCGATGCCGGCGAACAGTTGACGGTCACACCGCGCGCCGTCAATCGCCCGGTCTCGACCAATGTATCCGTCGCCACGGCCTGGACGCAGGGCCAGATCGTTCTGGTTGCCACGCGATTGCAGGACGTAGCGGAGGAGTTCAATCGCTACAGCGAGCGCCCGCTCATCGTCGAAGACCACGGGGCCGACGACTTGCGCTTGAGCGGCGTGTTCTCCACCGAGCCCACGTTCCTGATCAAGTATCTGCGCGGGCGCCCGGACATCACCGTGCGCGAAACGCCGACGGAGATTCGCATCGTTCGTCACGACTGAAGTCTTTGCATGAAGGGAGATTCTCATGCGTTTGGCCGTTGCGACTGCAGTCGCTTGTCTTTCACTGACCGGATTCGCCGCTGCGACATTGGGTCAGGCCGCAATCCGTAAACCCACCTTTATTCCCGCGCAGTCGCTCGCGAGCGCTCTCACGGCTCTCGCGAAGGAGCGCGGCTTCCAGATCGTGTACGTGGCGGAGGAAGTCGATTCGATCCAGACGCCCGGAACCTCCGGCGAGCTGACGGCCGAAGAAGCACTCGCGCAATTGCTCCGCGGCACCGGGCTCACCTTTCGGAGCCTCGATGATTCGGGCGGCGTGACGATCGTCCCCATCACGCCGCGCTCGGGTGCGGCGGTCTCCGGCGCGAAACCGTATCGCGCACCGTTGAGTGGGACTGCCTGGACAGCGAGAACCGATATGGCCGATCGCGCCGGCCTGTGGGGCGGCGTCCGGCTTGCGCAGGCCGATCGTCCGGCGTCTGGAGCGCCGGCAGGCACACCGGCCGAGTCCGGCAACAAGGAGCCTCTGCAAGAGGTCATCGTGACGGGCGTGTTCAGCTCGCGCGCCGAGAAGGGCGCCGCGGTCGCCGTGACCACGTTGGATGCCGATCAGTTGCGCCAGCTCGCTCCGGTCAGCGCTGCGGACTTTCTGAAAGACGTGCCCGGCGTCTTCGTCAACTCGGCCCTCGGCGAGATCCGCAACATCGTGTACACGCGCGGCATCAATGCGAATTCACAGGACGGCAACAACGGCTACTTCTACACGTCGCTGCAGGAAGACGGATTGCCGGTGCAGAACGTTCTAGCTACCAACAACGGGCCGGACTACTACGCGCGACCCGACATCATGACCAAGCGCATCGAGGCGGTGCGCGGCGGAGCGTCAGCGATTGCCGGGCCCAACGCACCCGGCGGGCTCTTCAACTACATCTCACGCAATGGCAGCGACGATCCGGGCACAGAGATGCGTGCCCGCTTCGGCGCGGAAGGCCACGGCGCGTTCGACAATCCCTACTATCGGCTGGATCTCTACAACGGCGGCGCGGTCTCCGACAGCATTTCCTATGCACTCGGCGGCTTCTATCGGGATGCCACGGGTCCGCGTGATCCGGGCTATTCCATGAATCACGGCGGTCAGGTTCGCGGCAATCTGCGCTTCGCCTACGACGGCGGGACGCTCCAGCTCAATGCCAAGTATCTCGCCGATCACAATCTATGGGATGAGTTCCTGCCCGTGCAGGGTTTCAGCAGCCCGCGGCCGCTGGGCACGTTCGACTTCAACAGCTCGGTCAATCCGCCGCGCCGCGCGCATTCCTTTCCGGCATTGGCGGAGAGCTTCCCGACCGGACGTCCGAGCGCGACGGATTCGTGGGACCCGGAAAAAGGGATTCACAGCATCTCGAGAGCCATCGGGTTGAACTGGGATCACCGGCTCGAGGGCGGCTGGTCGGTCAGCAACAAGCTGAAGTACTCGCGCAATCACTCGGACTGGAACTCCGGCGCCGCCATCTTTGCGATGCCGGTCAGCGAGCCGGGCATCTACGGCCCCGCGCCCTTCGGCAACGGCATTCTCGCGGTGGGCACGTCCGGCCCGGCGGGAGTGGTGCCGTTCACGGGCACGATATCGTTCACCAACCGCGCCTCCGGCCAAGTGATGGCGCGCGTGCAATCCACCCGGAATGCGCAAGGTCAACCGGTATTCAACCTCCTCAACTCGACGCTCCCGGACGATCCGGCGCTGCGTAACGCAATTCTGTTCCAGACCGCCTACGCAGTGGAGACGGGCGCGAACGAGCTGCTCGATCAGCTGGTGCTGACGCGGGCCACCGATCGCATGACGTTCGACTTCGGCCTCTTCTACGGCAAGTCCAATTTCAGATGGCGCAGCGGTGAGGGCGGTGTCGGCATCTCGCAGTTCACACCGGCGCGCGAGCTTCTCGACGTGACGATTCTGCGGGATGGCGCGGACGATCCCACCAAGGCGGGAGTCGTGCAGGCGGTGACGGGTCCGGACGGTTTCGCGGGGCTCGGCAAGATCGGCTCGTTCACCAACTTCGCCGCGCGCGCGGACCAGCGCCAGATATCGGCGTTCTTCGGCCACAACTGGCGTATCACGGATCAAGTCACCGTCGACTGGGGCGTGCGCTACGAAACCATCAACGCCGAGGGCGCGAACCAGTCGGCGAGCCAGTTCACCGATCCCAACGGCGGGCTGGACGGCAACGTCAACACGCTGTTCGACAACACGGTGCAGGCACTGAATCCCGCTACGCGTTACGACAAGACGTTCAACTATTGGGCCTACTCTCCCTCAGTGAGCTACGCGTGGAACGACAATCAGTCGACGTACATCCGTTATGCGCACAGCAAGAAGGCCCCAAGTCTCGCGGCCTTCATCGATCCGATCGATGGTGTGAACGCAATCACCTTCATCCCCGAGACCGTGGAGCAGGTGGAGCTCGGTCACACCATTCGCGGCCAGCGCTACTCGGTCACGGTGACGCCGTTCTACACCAACCTGAAAAACGTGGGCGGGTTCGGCTCGCCCGTGCAATTCACGGACGTGGACGGCACTAACTACGTCCGACCGCCGCCGCTCAGCAACGTGAAGACGAAAGGCATCGAGATCGAAGCCGATGTCGATATGGCCTCGAGCTTCAATCTGCGAGGGGCGCTCACCTGGGCGGACAGCACCTCGGCCAACAACGGCTTCTGGGATCCGGGTCAGCCGGGCAGGGCGGACGATGTGGTGGTGCGGGTGCCCGATGGCGATGCGCTCAACCAGCCCGACATCATTGCGTCAGCGACCGGCACGTATCGCCTGTCACGCGCCTCGTTGTATGCGACGTTCCGCTATATGGGGGAACGGGAAGCCAACGCGAGCAACACGTTCAAGCTGCCGGCCTATCGGGTGCTCGATCTCGGCGCGCAGTACGACGTGACCGGCAACATCGATGTGCAATTCATCGTCAAGAATGTCGCCAACTCACGCGGCATCTTGAGCTGGCAGGGTGTCGGTGGCTTCGATGGACTGGACCGGAGTCGCACGCCGCAGAATGAAGTCTTCAGCGTCGTCACGGTGCAGCCGCGGGCGTGGTTTCTGACCGCAAATTTCAGGCTGTAGAGCGGATCGCTCTCACGCGCGCGCGCACGGCCTCATCGGTCTGCGCCGCGCGGCTCGTGAGCGGGACGCCGCTCACTGCGCGTCGTGCCGCTCTTGGGGTCCGTTGTCCAGCAGCACCTGACCGGTGGAAAGTTTTTTCACGCTGATGAGCGCGCCACCGTTTTTCCCCTCCGCTCGCAACGGATGGAGCTCCACCAGAACTTTCTCACCCGGTACCAGCGAGGTCTTCTTCCACCCGCGACGGGACAGATGCGACGGCGGTCCTGTTTCAATGGCCCACTTCTGGACGACGCCTGCCTTGTCGGTGACGGCAACGTCGATCCACGAATGCGGCGAGGTCCACTGGAATTGTGTGACGGTCCCTTCGATCGTCACGGTCTTGTTCGAATCGAACATCGCGTACGAATGATGGGCGAGCACGGGCGTCATCATGAACGCTGCAACGACCGCAACGCCGGTAACGAGATATTTGGTCATGGCTGGACTCGTTGATTGTTCTCGGCGCAGACGTACTCGTGGATGTATTCACCATCCTGGCGCACGAAGCGCTTGGTCGTCGACCACGGGCGGGTGAACGCGACCGGATCATCGAGCACGATCTCGACTTCCAAGGTATTCCGGTCCCGCAACCGCCAGCGCTCGGTGATGTGCATCTTGTCGCTTCTGGGATAGTAGAGACGATCGATCGGCGTTTCGGAACGAATGTTGATCGTGTCGACGACGAGGGTATCGCCGTCCCAATGACCGACCGAATGACCTTCGAAGGTCGGATCCCGCTCTTCCTCGGCCGGCGGGTGCTTCTGATCGATGAAGATCCGCCGGACTTCGGAATCGAGCTCCTGAATGACCGTGATCTGTCCGGGCGTCACGAGGATCTCGAACGGATAGGTAGCGCTGATCATCATTCGGGGCATTCCAAACGGGAGACAGCGCAGGCTGGGATCGTCGAACTCCTGACCGAGTCGTTGTTTTTGTATTTCCTGATTTTTCTTGGCCCACTCGGCGTTGTAGGGAGGGGTTTCCTCCTGCTTGAAGACGTTACCGACTCCCTGCGGCCTGGCCCAGATGCCGTTCAGGATCGCGCCCTTCAGAGGGGGCTCGCTGCGGGCCGCTGACGGCGCGAACGCGAGACACAGGGTACCGATCAGGACCGCGGCGGCAGCCGCCCCTCTTCGGGCCGCGCGGTTACGAGCTCCGGTGCCTGCGATGTTCATGGATGAACTCTACCATCGTCGCGCGCACATCCTTGCCTTGCGCCTGCGCCTGCTTCTTCATCTCGCACCAGGCTTGCAGATCGGCATAGCCCTGGGCGGTGTGGCGATTCCAGTCCGGATCCACCGGCGTCGTAATCTCCAGCCGCAGACCGTTCGGATCGTGGAAGTAGATGCTGAGAATGGTGCCCTTGTGATCGATGGGCCCGATGACCTCGATCCCATTGGACCTCAACCACTCGTGCCAGCGCAGGACGTCGTTGCGGTCGCGAACTTGGAGCGCGATGTGATCGAATACTTCATACGCGGGATGCACCGGAGCCGCGCGCGGGGGCAGCCCCGGCGCTTCGAAGAAGGCGAGGGTCGAGCCGTCCTGCATCCGGAAGAAAATATGGAAATACGGGAAGGCGTCTCCCGTCGAGGGGACCTGGTCGTCGAAGATCGTCGTCGCCAGCTCCATGCCCATGATTCGGGTATAGAACTCGGCCGTTGCCTCGACGTCGTGGGTGACCCATGCAGCGTGATTGAGCATCGTCGGGGTCAGGCCCGGGTTCACAGGGCCGCGGTCGTTGGTCGTCACTAGTGCTTCCCAATGGGCGGCGCTATGCCAGTCGGAGTTCTCGACAATACGCCGAGCGGCCTGCTGTATCTGTCCCTTCCCGACGGGACTGAGTAAGCTCCGTGAGAAGCTCCGAGCCGTCAGGTCGGCCGCCCAAACCGTCGGAGGTGATCGTGCATAGCGACCTTTTGACATGCCGTCCCGTCGATCAAACGTCTCTGTTCCGCCCGCTGATCGAGGCGATCGGCGAGCGCGGGTTCGAGGCGGAGCTGCTGTCGCTCCTGAACCAGACCTGCGGCGCCGAGCACTGCGCGATTTTCGCGATCGAAGGGGCGTGCCCCACGGAGCTGGCCGCGGCCAGCCTGGATGGAACCGACGCGGCGCACCTGGGTGCCGGGCTCTATGTCCATGGGCAATTTTGGAGGCGCGATCCCACCATGGCGGCCGCTCGGTTGCTCGGCAATTCGAGCCAACTGAATCTGCTTCGGCTCGACATCGCCGCGCTTCAAGATCAGGAGCTGCGGGAAATCGTCTACCCGAGGATCGGCGATCGCTTGTTGCTCAGCGGACCGACACTGGTCGGCCGGCTCGCGCTCAGCATTCTGAAATCCGGCGGCGGCAATTTATTCGGCGGCGGCGCGATGGCCGCGCTCGAGGAAGTGGCCCCCGTGCTGCTGGCGATCGTGGGAAAGCACGCCAAGTCCCTTGGACGACAGCAGGGACTGCTCCGCGCATTGAGCTCGCTGGAACACATCGAGGTCGCTCTCGCCGGCATGGGGCCGCACTTTCCCCGCCGTGAAATCCAAGTCTGTGCGCGCATGATCTTCGGGATGTCCTCCGCGGGCATCGCGTGCGACTTGGAGATCGGCGAGGAGACGGTCGCGACCTATCGAAAGCGCATCTATCAGCGCCTCGGCATGTCGACTCCGAGAGAAATGCTCGTGTGGTACATGTCGAGCCTGCTCAAGACCTCGCCGAGCCCAGCGCGTCACTGAGCGGAGCGAGCCGCCTTGCGTAGCTGGACGGGAAGCGTCTCCTCCAGCATCAACGCGAGCAGAAGGCCGACGAGGGCTGTCGCCAGCGGCACATAGAGCATGAACTGAATGCCGTAGTGTTGCGCGACTTGCCCGGAGATGATCGGGCCCAGCGTTCCGCCGATGAGCTCGCCCAACCCGATGACCAGACCGGCCGCAGTCGCCTTCAGCGCCGGAGGAACGGACTCCGCGACGATGGGGCCGGCGGTCATGATGATCATCGGATAGACGAGGAAGAATATCCCGAAGAGCAGCGCCGCCAGCGCGAGGGGAACGGGCCCGGTGTGGATGAACCACCAGAGCAGTCCGAGCGTCGTCGCGGCGCTCACCGGGGCGCGCGCGAACGACCTCTATCGCGGCCTCACGGGCCGCGATCCTCGCGAATAGCGCGCGATTCGCCCCAATTGAGAGTCGGTTAATCGCCGCTCGACCCCGGCCCGGTTGCGGCGTCAGCGAATAGGATGGCGCGCGGGTACGAATGGGGACCAGCGCCCGCGTTGGAGTCGGGACGGCTCCCTCCGCTGGAACGGTTGAGGCGAGTGGGTAGAGAGGAGCAAGGCGAGCGTCCTCCCGCGCTGCAGGGGGGTCGTTCGCACGCACGAGGCGGGGGGTTCGTGGGCCGCGCGGCGGGCATCGCCGCCCTCGTCGTCGCCGTCGTGATCGCGGTGATCCTGATCCTGGGCTCGGACAGCGACTACGAGTACGACCTCCTGTTCGACACCGGCGGCCAGCTCGTTCCCGGCAATCAGGTCCTGGTCGGGGGTCAATCGATCGGCTCGATCGAGGACATCGAGCTCACCGACGATTCACGCGCGAAGATCGCGATCAAGGTCGACCAGCAGCTGCACGAGGGCACCACCGCGGTCGTCCGGGCTGCCTCGCTGTCGGGGATCGCGAACCGCTACATCTCGATTCAGCCCGGACCCGACAACAACCCGGAGCTTGGGAGCGACGCGATCATCTCCGAGGTCGATACGACCAGTCCGGTCGACATCGACCAGCTCTTCAACACCCTCAGGGGTCCCGAGCGGCAGGCCCTGCGCAACATCATCCAGGGGTCCGCGACCGTCTACGCCGGCAACGGGCCCGCCGCGAACGAGACCTACAAGTACCTGAGCCCCTCGCTGGTCGCGACCGACCGCCTGCTCCAGGAGCTCAACCGTGACTCGGGCGTCCTGACCGACTTCCTGGTCAACGGCTCCAGCGTCGTCTCAGCGGTCGCCCAGCGCAGGGCCGACCTCTCGGCCCTCACCCAGAACGCCAACGAGGCTCTCGGCGCGATCGCGAGCGAGAACCGCTCCTTCGATCAGGCGCTGGTCTCCCTGCCCGGCGCGCTCCGCCAGGCCAACACCACCTTCCACAACCTGCGGCCGGCCCTCGACGACGTCGACGTGCTGGTCAACGCGGCGAAGCCGGCGACCAAGGACCTGGCTCCGTTCCTGAATCAGCTCTACCCCGTGGTCAGCCGCTCCGTGCCGGTGTTCCGTGATCTGAACCGGGCGCTCAACCTGAAGGGCAAGTCCAACGACCTCGCCGACGCGACCGGAGATTTCGCCGCGCTCGAGAAGAACGCCGAGGCCGCGATCCCGATCACGGTCAAGTCGATGCAGGACTCCGAGAAGAACCTCGTCTTCCTGCGCCCGTACATACCTGACCTGATGTCCGGGGTCTCCCACCTCAACCAGATCGCCGGCTACTACGACGCCGACGGGCACTACGCGCGCGTCCAGCCCGCCGGGATCGGCGTCTTCGGGCTCGGCGGCGTCGCGCCCAACTTCACGTTCACCGCCCAGGACGCCGCGAACGTCTTCAACGACTACGGCGCGTTCGGCGGCACGAACTACAACGTCTTCCGGCGATGCCCCGGCGGCGGCACGCCGCTCCTCGCCGGCAGCAACCCGTTCTCCTCGCCGCCCTTCACCGGTCCGCCGAACGGCGCTCCCGCCACGCCCGTCGACTGCAACGCGGCACAGGTGGTGCCGGGTCCATGAGGCGCATCGTCCTGATAGCTGCCGGCCTCCTGCTCGCGGCGATGCTGATCACGCTGCCCGCGATCGGCTCCGACGGCTCGAGCGGCAGCTACGAGGTCCGCGGCTATTTCGACAACGGCTCCTTCGTGGTGCCCGGCGAGCAGGTGCGAGTCGCCGGGGCGACGGTCGGCACGGTGGAGTCGGTCGACGTCTCCAACGACACGGAGATCGCCAGCGACGAGAACGGCCCGCACGCCGTGCCGGGCAAGGCCGTGGTCGTCATGGACATCACGGACTCCGGCTTCAAGGACTTCCGCCAGGACGCCAGCTGCCTGATCCGCCCGCAGTCGCTGATCGGCGAGAAGTTCATCGACTGCACGCCGACCCAGCCGCGCGCCCCGGGGACGCCGCCTCCGCCTGCGCTCCAGAAGATCCCCGACGGCGAGGATGGCGCGGGCCAGTACCTGCTGCCGCTGGAGAACAACGGCACCACCGTCGACCTGGACCTGATCCAGAACATCCAGCGCCTGCCGTACAACGACCGCTTCCGGCTGATCCTCAACAGTCTCGGCGCCGGGCTCGCCGGCCGCGGCCAGGACCTCGGCGAGGTGATCGACCGTGCCAACCCGGCTCTGCGCGAGACCGACCGCGTTCTGGCGATCCTCGCCCAGCAGAACAAGCAGCTCGCCGACCTCGCCAGCAACGGCGACACCGTCCTGCAGCCGCTGGCTCGCGAGCGCACCCACATCACCGGCTTCTTCCGCAACGCGGCGATCTCGGGCGAGGCGACCGCGGAGCGCAGCGCGGACCTCGAGGAGGGGCTCCAGAAGTTCCCGGCCACCCTCCGCCAGGTCCGCCTCACCATGACGAAGCTCAAGCAGTTCGCGGACCAGGGCACGCCGCTGTTCACCGACGTCAACCGCGCGGCGCCCGGCCTCAGCAAGGCGACCGTCAATCTCCCGAAGTTCGCGTCCCTCGGCATCCCCGCGCTGCAGAGCCTCGGAACGGCAGCGCAGACCGCCGGGCCCAAGCTCGCCGCCTCGGACGGCCTGCTCACCGACCTCGCCTCGACCGCCAGCTCGTCCGTCCCGGTCGGCCAGAACTTCTCCGCCCTGCTCGACACCTTCACGAAGACCCAGGGCTTCCAGAACCTCATGGACTTCATCTACAACTCCGTCGGCTCGACCAACGGCATCGATGCCTTCGGCCACTTCGTCCGTTCCAACCTGCAGCTGACTCCATGCGTCGAGGTCGCCTCCACGGTCCAGTCCGGCTGTGAGGCGTTCTTCAGGCCCGAGACCACCACGACCCCGACCAAGAAGAAGAAGGGGAAGAAGGCGAAGGTCCGCAAGGCGGGGATCCGCAAGGCCAGCCCGCTGCCGCAGATCTCCGTGCCGAACCTCCAGGACCTGCTCCCGCAGCTCGGCCGGGGTGAGACTCCGACCACGCCGACGACTCCGACGACCCCGGACGAGGGCGGCACGGACGCGGGCTCCGGCTCCGACACCACGACGACGACGCCCGAGGACCAGGACAAAAAGCAGGATCCGGATCCGAACGCGATCTCGATGAACGAGGCGCAGATGTTCCTCCAGTTCCTGCTGGGAGGCGGAGCGTGAGGGGCGGGCGCGTCGGCAGCCTCGCGGCGAGCCCGACCCTGGTCGGAGCCGTGACCGTGCTCGTAGTGGTCGTGGCGGTCTTCCTGTCCTACCAGGCCAACCAGGGCCTGCCGTTCGTCCCCACCTACAAGGTCTCGGCGGAGCTCCCGGACGCCGACTCCCTCGTCCCCGGGAACGAGGTGCGGATCGGCGGCATCCGTGTCGGGCAGATCAAGTCGATCGAGCCGGTGACCGTAGACGACGCGCCGTGCCCCAACGACCCGACCAGGCAGTGCATCGACCAGGTCGCCAAGGTGAACATGGAGCTCAACCAGGACCTCGACCCGCTGCCCG